>Ga0068714_10003717_pt1 | contig 17737 bp, 13 predicted proteins | sample MTBNYHSulfiMetaG_FD_62988 | JGI IMG/M metagenome (GOLD analysis project Ga0068714, IMG submission 62988) | Enrichment culture microbial communities from rom New York Harbor, USA that are MTBE-degrading - MTBE-NYH (New York Harbor Sulfidogenic)... | ecosystem: Environmental > Aquatic > Marine >...
CGCACGGTGCGGGCCGCCCGATTCCTGGCCGAAAGGGCCGAGATCGTCGGGGCCCTGGCCGACGAAGCGCCGGGGTGCGTCGAGGGCCCGGGAGAGCTCGAGGCATGAACCCCCAGATCATGATCCAGGAGTGGCTGGAGGGGCTCCAGGTGCCCGCCCGGCCCGACGAGATCGAGGCCAAGAAGCTCCTGGCCCGCTACGGCATCCGGATCCCGGCGGGGCGGCGTCTCAAGCCCGCCGAGCCCCTGGAGCCGCTGCCGGAGTCGCCGGCGGGCCTGTGGATCCTGAAGGTGTGCTCGCCTGAGATTCTCCACAAGACCGAGGCCGGAGGGGTCCTGACCAACCTGGGACGCGAGGAGCTGGCCGCGAAGGTGAGGGCGCTGCGGCGAAGCTTCCCCGAGACGGATCTGCTGGTCGAGGAGCAGGTGCGCTACTCGGGCCCCGAGCTGATCCTGGGAGCCGTCGTGGATCCCGCTCTCGGGCCGGCGGTCATGGTCGGGGCCGGGGGGGTGCTCACGGAGCTGTACCGGGATGTGAGCTTCCGCCTGGCTCCCTGCTCCCTGGAAGAGTGCCTGCGCATGCTGGGGGAGCTCGCCATCTCGCCGGTCCTCCAGGGCTACCGGGGAATCGTGATGGACACCGAGGCCCTGGCCCGGGCGGTCAACCGCGTCGGCTGCATCGCCTGTGACCTGGGCGAGGGGTTCCGGCAGCTCGACGTGAACCCGATCGTTTTCGCCGGGAATTGCTGGGTCGCCCTGGATGCCAGGATCGTCCTCGGATAGGGGACCGACGCTGCGCGGTCGCCGGGTCAGGCGAGCCGGCCGGGATCTACCTGAGCCGCCCTCTGCTTGAAGCTCCGGCCGAAGGAGACCCGGGGCACGGCCGTCTCGGGTTTGGCGGAGTACGTCACCTTCTGCCCCGTGGCGGGGTTGATTCCCACCCGGGCCTTCTGCGGCGGCCGCCGCTTCAGGAACAGCCGGCCGATCTTCCCGAGGGGTACCCGTTCCCCGAGGAGGATCCCGGACTCCAGCACGAGCAGGTAGTCGTCCAGGAATCGCCTTGCGGCCTTGCGGGTCAGGCCGTTGCGCTGGGCCAGGTAGGCGACCATCGAGCGCATCGTGAACTGCTCCGGCATCCCCTCCCCCGGGGGCAGAATCGTCCGGTTGATCTTGACGAAGCCGTTGGTGAGGAAGATCGTGGCCTCCCGAATACGCCGCTCCTGCTCCTCCATCCCCACCTCGGGGGCGCACACGGCGACCTTGAGAAGGGCCGAGGTCGAGCGCACCGGACCACCGGCAAAATCGGCGGGGCGATCGACCGCCAGGGCCCCCTGGACCGCAGCCGCTTCCACGATGGCCAGGTCAGGCACGTCCCGGCGCAGCTGGATGCTGGCATACTCCATGCGCCGCACCTCCTGCCGTCGGGGAGCCAGGCTGATCAGAGAGGCCGAGTACGTGAGCAGCAGGGCTCCCCGCGGGTCCGCCGCCTCCAGGGAAGGCACCTCCCGCATGTCCAGAGCCCTGATCTGCCGTTCGAACAGCTCGACCTTCTCGAGCCACACCCGGGCCATGAGCTCCCGGGAGGCTTCCGTGTCCGGAAGGCCCGATGTACGGGTGATCTTCTCGAGGTGGGGCCGGATGTGCTCCGGTACCCGGTCCATGGCTTCGCCCATCGCCCCCTCCTCCCCCTGCCGCCTAGCCCGGCGGCGGGGTGTCCTCGCCGGCCTCGGGCCCCGGGCTCAGGAGCCCCGCCGCCTCCTGCTCCCGCACCCACTCCGCCGCCTTCCCCCAGACGAAGCGCAGGCGGGTCTTGCCCAGGGTCAGCACGTAGTCGTGCTTGAGGTTCTTCTGGATGTAGGGACTGTCCTTGACCCGGGTTTTGTTGAGGCTGCCCAGGTCCACCACGGTGAAATGATCGCCCCGGAACACGATCTGGCAGTGCTTCTTCGACACGTAGGGGTCCGGGATCACCAGGTCGCAGCCCGGCGCCCGGCCGATGGTCACGGTCTTGTCCGCAATGGGGAACATCAGCCCCTCCTTGTCGCCGTTGAGCACCTCGACGAACACCTCCGGCGGAAAGGGCAGATCGGCCGCTTCCATGGCTCCCTCCTTGCCTCAAGTGTACTTCGATCTTCCCCCGGGCACAACAAAAAAAAGCCGTCCAGCAGGCGATCGCGCCCCTGGGAGCGTTCGCACGCGAGTGCTTCGGCCCGCGATAGTGCGGCGCGGCTCTGCGGCCTGCGACTTTCCGCTGTCCCGGCCGCCGCGGCGTGGGCGGAGCGACTGTTGTAGATCTGCGCATGGAGTCCAAGCAAGGGCGCAGCACCGATGCCCCGCAACGATCCTCAGCACTGGCCGCGCGCTCGAGGAGGAAACGACCGCACGAAGCGAACACGCGGGCGGTATGGCCGCCCAGGGCTTGCCTCCCCCCATTTCTTTCCACAAGAAGTCGATGAAGCGCTGCCCGAACGCCAGCCGCTTCGGTATAGACCCAGGACTCATCAGGACCGATATACGCAGCAACCTCCTGGGCGCGGACACTCTTCGATACCGTTTCATCGGATGGATGATCGAGAGCTCATGACCCCGGCACCGAAAGCTACGCCGACGCCAAAGCTGACGGACAGCTCGCACGTGAATGCGTTCGTTGCTGCTTCGGAAGCATTCGTGTCTCGGGCGGGCCTTCGCGTTGTCTCTTGACGGCCGCTGTTCTGAGGTCAGATGACTCCAGCGCTAGCGCGGATCTTGCGGGCGCGGAGGAGCAGGGGTACACTGCAGCCTGTAGGGAAGACGGCCTCAGGCGGCAACCGATTCGCCTCGGGCGGGGTGAGTCTGATCGAGTCGCTGCGGACGTGGGGTTCCCCAAGATTCTCCGAGAGGGCAGGCTCGCCGAGGGGACGGGCCGCACTGGATTTCGATGAAGGACTCTCACATCGTTGTCATCGGCGCCGGGCCAGGCGGGAGCATGGCCGCGTTCGAGTGCGCTTCCAGGGGTCTGGGAAGGGTCTCGCTCCTGGAACAAGCGCGGTTTCCCCGGGTCAAACCCTGCGCAGGTTGCCTTTCGCCGAGGGCAAAGAGCATCCTGAGCGAGGCTGGATTATGGTCGCGGATCGAAAAAGAAGCCTATCCCATCACCCACGCGCGGATGGTCATGCCGGATGGAAGCGAGATGCTTCGCTCCGCCGGAGAAACCGGGGCGGCCGTGCTGGAACGCAGCCGTTTCGACCAGATCCTGGTCGATGCGGCGGTGGAACGGGGAGTGACCTTCTGGGATCAGTACAGGGTAGACGAGCTCGTGTACGAAGAGGATCGGGTAGTGGGAGTTCGCGTGAGAGGCGATACCCTCCGCGCCCGGTTTGTACTCGTTGCCAACGGGGCCACCAGTCGTTTCCATCTCGATCTCCGTCCCAAGGAGTTCCTCCTGACCTGCCTTGCCTGGTACGAGGGGGTGCCTTTCCGGCCGAATTGCATCGAGATGATTTTCGATCCTTCTCTAGCACCTCACTATGGCTGGCTTTTTCCTGAGTCCCCAACGAGGGTAAATATCGGAATCGGTGTCGCCTCCGGCAGGCTAGAAGGAACCACTCTCGGCTGCCTGTACCAGGGGTTCATAGACAGGAACCTCCGTCCAAGGCTGAAAGATGCGGTGAAGGTGGGAAGGGAACGGCGGTATCCCATAAGCCCGTGCTTCAAGGTGGAGCACCATGGATATCCCGGGACCCTGCTCGTCGGAGAGTCTTGCAGGTTGGTCAACGCGTTCTCAGGAGAAGGGATTTCGTACGCGCTGCAGAGCGGCAGAATCGCCGCTCAGGCGCTTCAAGAAGGATTCACCGGCAATTGGTCTGTGCAGGATATTTCCGAGAGATATCGATCATTGCTGGATCAGGATATGGGTACCAGTTTGCAGATGGGTGAGAAGCTGCTTCAGACAGGCTTGAGCTGATAGGAGGTTCCGCAATCCGAACCGCAGCAGGTAAGTCGCCGAAATCTGAAGCCGCGAGGCGATCGAGGCAGCGCTTCTGCTCTTCTAAGGCTGCTGAGGGCGGATCCGGTGACCGCGGCGCCCCCCGACACGTAACCCCTCAAGGGGCTCGCTCGTAGTCTCTGCCGTGCGTGACCACGAAGCCGCGCTACAGGACGGAGCGATCGTGACGATCCAGCTTCACGCGTCCCGCGTACGGCTGCTGCCAATCCATAGCCACGACTGGGTTGGTTTTCCGGGCGGGTTTTCGCAGGTGGCTGAACGGAGCAATAGGCGGCATCGGCCGTTCTTGAGATCGAGTGACCTTTGGGCAGGGCAGTGCTGGGACCGGCGGACGACGGCGGGATCGGTGAAACCACTGCGATGGAAGACGAAGCAAAGTGGTGAGGATGGCTGGCGATGTCTCCGAAGATGTGTGGGAAGACATCTGGCCGATAGGACAAGCCCCTTTTCACGGGTGTCAGGCTTGTTGACATAGGTTAGCACACGTGCTGACTTCTTCCGGTGAGGAGAACGGTTCGATTCTTATAGAACGTCGTCCGGGAAGTGTCCGGTTGAAAAGTTCCTCGATTCGCTGAGCCCCAAGGCGGCACAGAAGGTAGCGTGGGTGCTTCAGCTGGTTGAAGAGCTCGAAGTAGTTCCCGAACAGTACTTGATGAAGCTGACCAGTGAAATCTGGGAATGCAGAGTCCGATCTGGAGGGAATGCTTTCCGGGTCCTGTGCTTTGTTGATGGGTCAGTCTGGGTGCTTACTCACGGGTTCCAGAAGAGGACGCGCAAGACGCCGAGGAGTGAGATCCAAACAGCGGAGAAGTCCAGGAACGACTATATGTATAGGAGGCGAACTATGAGCGACCTGCACAAATATGTGGAAAGCCGGAAGAAGAAGGACCCTGAGTTCGCGGAGTCCTATGAGTCTGGATACAAGGAGTTCAAAATCGGTGTGGTACTGCGAGAAGCCAGGCGGAAGAGCGGCTTGACTCAGGAGGAACTGGCCCGCCGGGTCCGCACGACAAAAAGCGCTATATCCCGGATTGAGAACCATGCGGAAGACATCAAGCTTTCCACAATAGAAAGAGTGGCTGAAGCGCTTGGAAAGAAGATCGTAGTCGAAATCAACTAGATTCCGGGAGAGCCTGTTATGTTCGTAAAGGCGCGGAGCCTTCGGCGATATCGGCGGCTCGCGGGCAACCAGAGCTTCCTCTGCGCATCGAGAGCCCTTGCGGACGTACCTACGCGCCTTCCTCCCGCTACGAAGTAGCCGCTTGTAATACACATAAGGAATTTGATTTCTCGAAGGCCAAACGAGGGGCGGTCGTTCCCCTCGACGAAGTTACCTTGCGTATGCGCCGCCGTTCGGCCTCTTGACCGTTCCTATCAGTTGGTCCCCCCCTCCATCGTCGGCAGCTACCCCAAGCCGCGATACGTGTTCGCTCAGCCCGGCAGCAGACTGCTGCTGGACGCCGACTGCCTTCGTGGCCGACATGTCCGGAGCCCCTGTAGCGGAAATTGTGACATGAGAATCGCGGACTCTGCGCTTGCAGGGCAACGCCGTCGCGGTCGATCATGGAGGTCGGATAGGCGGGACAGTGATGAACGTGGTGATCGCCGATGACTCCCCTCTCGTCCGGGAGCGCCTGATCAGGCTGCTTACCGGCTGCCGCAAAGATGTGCGGACGCGGGAGACCCACGATGTCCGCACTACCATCGCGTCGATCGAGGACGATCCGCCGGATGCGCTGATCCTCGACCTGCGCATGCCCGGCGGGAGCGGATTCGACGTCCTCAGATACATCCAGCGGCGCAGCCTGGGCACCCACGTGGTTGTGCTGACCAATTTCCCCTCCGAGGTGAACATGTCACGGAGCCTCAATCTGGGGGCCCACTTCTTCTTCGACAAGACGAAGGAATTCGAGTCTGCTCTGGATGTGCTCCTCGCGCAAACACCGGCGCAAGGTCTGCCATGAGCGGAACGGCCCCAAACGAGAAACCGCGGTCGCGCTTCCTGGTCCTGGCAGGGAGCGCCGCGGCAGCCATCATCGGCCTGGCCGGTCTGACCGGCTGGGTCCTTGACCGCCCTCTCCTGACGAGTGTGGCGTCCGGGCTGATCCCGATGGCGCCGAGCACGGCCCTGCTGCTCGTGGCCAACGGCGCTGCGCTGTTCCTCGCAGCTGTGTTCCATCAGAGTCACACCGCGCGGCGGGCCGGCCTGGCCGTGGGTTCGGTTACGATCGTCGTGGCCCTGCCGCTGATCCCCCTCTCGATTCTGGGCGTGAGGCCTTCGATCGAGCATCTGGGCATTGCCCTCCGCATGGTGAATAACGAGTTCCCCCTCGGGGACATGTCGCCGGTGACGGCGCTGGGCTTCACCAGCGGGGGAGCCGTGCTCCTGACAGCGCTGTCAGTCTCCGCGCGGCACCGTTGGCAAGCTGCACTGGCACGGGGGCTTGCCGGTTTCACGACGGCGACCGGGTTCGTTCTCCTTCTACCCTATGTTCTCGGGATTCCCCTGTTCTACGGTGGCTCAATCATCCCGCCGGCAGCGACCGGTGCGCTGGGCTTGTTCGCTCTCGGCGCGGCGCTGTTCGTCTTTGCGGGGACGCGAGTCGGGCCGTCGACTCAAGCCATCGACGGAGCCGTTCCTGCCTCTTCGGTGCTCATCCTGGTGTTCGTGGTCGCTGCTGCGGGTATTTCAACGGCGGGCTACTGGTACGCAAGCAGCGACGAGCAGCGCTACCGTGCCGGGATAGACGAGGAGCTGTCGGCGGTCGCGGAGCTGAAAGTGGGAGAGATCGTCCATTGGCGAGGAGAACGCCTTGGCGACGGAAGGGTATTCCACGAGAACGTCAACTTCTCCGTCCTGGCGCGCCGTGCATTGGCGTCGCCGGCGGACGGGGACGCACAGGGTCGTTTGCGCGCGTGGCTGACCCAAGTGCGGGCAGCTTACGGGTACGACCGCGTCTATGTGTTGGACGCGCGGGGCAACTTACGCATGTCCGTTCCTGCGGCACCCGAGAGCGTCGATTCCTTCGTCGGAGAGCAGGTTCCCGCAATACTGCGGGCCGGCCAGGTGATGCTCCAGGACTTCTACCGGGACGCGAGGGACCAGCGCATATATCTCGCCGTTCTGGTGCCGATTCGTGATGCCGAAGGCCCTGTGGGAGTCCTCGGGCTGCGGGTCGACCCGGAGACCTATCTCTATCCCCTGATCAGCCGGTGGCCGGGTGCGAGCAAGAGCGCCGAAACCTTGCTGGTGCGCAGGGAAGGGAGCGACGCGCTCTTTCTCAGTGAGCTGCGATTCAGGAAGGGCACCGCTCTAACCCTCCGCAGCTCCCTGGCGAACGAACGGATGGCTGCGGTGCAGGCGGTCCTGGGCCGGACAGGGATCATGGAAGGGATCGACTACCGCGGCGTTCCTGTGGTCGCCGACGTGCGCCCGGTCCCCGATTCGCCCTGGTTCGTGGTCGCCCGCATGGACGTTTCGGAGATCTATGGGCCGCTGCGAGAGAGGCAGCGAGTCCTGATCCTGCTGATCGGCGCCCTGGTGGTCGGCGCGGGCACCGCCGTGGGTCTGGTGTACGGGCGGCAGCGCGCTCGCTTCTACCGTGACCGGTACCGGGTGGCCGAGGCGCTCCGTGCCAGCGAGGAGCGGTTTCGCAGCATTGCCGACAACATGCTGGAGGGCTTCCAGATCATCGGTCGAGATTGGCGTTACCAGTACGTCAACGACGCGGCGGCCGCCCACGGCCGTCGGGCCAAGGACGAGTTGTTGGGCCGTACGCTGACGGAATGCTATCCTGGCATCGACGAGACCCCCATGTTCGCGGCGCTCCGGAAGTGCATGGAAGAGCGAACTCCCCAGCGTATGGAGAACGAGTTCGCCTTCCCGGACGGGTCGAAAGGGTGGTTCGAGCTTCACGCACAGCCTACCAGCGAGGGCATCTTCGTTCTCTCCCTGGATAGGACCAGGAGGAAGGCTGCCGAGCAGGCCCTGGTTGCCAGCGAGGAGCGCTTCCGCCGACTGGCGGAAGACGCTCCGGACATCGTCTACCGCCTTCGACTGCATCCAGAGCGCCGCTTCGAATACGTCAGCCCCTCGGTCCGTCCGATCACCGGCTACAGCCCCGAGGATCTCTACGAGAATCCTGACCTGCTGATGGACAGGCTCGTCCATACCGACGACCGGCCGCTGCTGGATGCCGCTTTCCGGGGCGAGGATCCGGGGGGGGCCCTCACCGTGCGCCTGGTGCGCAAGGACGGCGCGGTGATCTGGAGCGAGCAGCGCATCACGCCCCTGTTCGATGAATCCGGCGTCATGGTCGCCGCTGAGGGCATTGCCCGCGATGTCACAAAACGCAAGCAAGCCGAGCAGCGCAGCGAGCATCTGAACCGGGTACTCCGGGCCATCCGGGAGGTGAATCAGCTCATCGTCCGTGAGAAGGGCCGGGAGCGCCTGGTGCAGGGGGCCTGCGACGTGCTGGTGGAAACGCGGGGGTTCGACGCCGCCTGGATCGTGCTCACCGACCGGCTGCCGGCGAGCTTGGACAGCGGGCAGGCCAATGTCCCGGAGCCCGCGTTTTCCCGATTCACCTCCCTGCTGCGCTCGGGGAACCTGCCTCGCTGCGCTCGGGCCCTGCAGAGTCAGGCCAGGGGTCTGGTCACCCAGGACACGGGCGCGGTCTGCCTGGATTGTCCCCTGGCCGGGCTGCGCGACGGCGCATGCGCCCTGACCGCCAGCCTGCAGCATGAGGAGCACTGCTACGGGTACCTGGGCGTGTCGGTGCCCGGTGCCTTGGCAGACGACGAGGAGCTGTCCCTGCTGGAGGAGGTGGCCGGGGACCTGGGCTTCGCCCTGCACGGGCTGGAGGCTGAGGAGGCGCGGCGGGAATCCGAGCAATCGCTGCGCACCATCTTCGACAGCGCCCTGGACGGCATCCTGGTGGCCGACGCCCAAACGCGGCGCTTCGTACGCGCGAACGCCGCGATCTGCCGGATGCTGGGCTACGGTCTTGAGGAGCTCGAAGGACTCTCTGTGCCAGACATCCATCCGGCGGAGAGCCTGGGCCACGTGACCGCCGCGTTCGAGAAGCAACTAAAGGGTGAGACGCCCCTGGCGACGGACATTCCCGTGCGACGCAAGGACGGCAGCGTGTTCTACGCCGATGTGAACTCGGCTCCGATTGAGCTGCACGGGCGCGGGCACGTGCTGGCGGTATTCCGGGACATCACGAAGCGCAGGGAGGCGGAACAGAAACTGCGCGACGCCAACACGCAGCTGCAGGAGACGCAGCAGCACCTGGCCCTGCAGGCCCGGTGGGTCCAGGCCCTGAACTCGGTGGCCAGGGACATCGCCCGTGGGAACAGCCTGGAGAGCATCTTCCGCGTGGTGATGCACTATCTGGAGGAGAGCTTCCCCTTCGCCACGGGGGGCATCAGCCTTGGCGGCGAAGAGGGCAGCGACTCCACGGTCCTCGTGCTGAGCTCCCGCGGCCGGACCCTGGCCCGAAGGCTGGGGGTGAAGGAGGGGACGAGGCTTCCGGCCACGCACTCCTTCCTGCCCGCCGGGCAGGAGGTAACGGGGCCTGTGACGGTCTTGCTTGCGGATGTCACTCCGGCGGATTTGCCCGAGCCGGCTCAGGAGCTGTTCCGGCGCACCCAGCGCCTGGGCCTCCAGACGGTGGTGGTCGTGCCTCTGGCCACCGAAAGCGTGCGAACCGGGGCCTTGTTCATGCTCTACCGGCAAGCGGTGTCCCTGAGTGAGCCGGAGCTGGACTTCCTGCGGGGCATGGCCGAGTACGTGTGCCTGGCGGTGCAGAACCGCAGCCTGTACGACGCGCTGGAAGGCTCTTACAGGGAGCTGCAGCTCACCCAGCGCTCCTTGCTGGTGCAGGAGCGGATGAAGGCCCTGGGCCAGATGGCCAGCGGCATCGCCCATGACATCAACAACACCCTGGCCCCCATCACCCTGTACACGGAGGCCCTGGCGGCCAGTGAGCTGGGGCAGCAGGAACCGGCACGCCGCTATCTGGGTACCATCCAGAGCGCGGCGGGAGACATCGAAGGCATTACCACGCGCCTGCGCGCCTTCTACAAGGCCGAGGAGCAGGGCGAGTTGGAAACCCTGGATGTGGGGGAGCTGTTCGACTCCGTGCTGGAGCTCTGCCGGCCCCGCTGGAAGGACATCCCCAACCGCCGAGGGGTGGAGATCCAGGTGCAGCGGCAGGTACCCTCCCGGCTCCCCCCGCTTGTGGCAAATCGCACGGAGGTTCGGGAAGCCCTGCTAAACCTGGTGTTCAACGCCGTGGATGCCCTGCCGCAGGGAGGCAGCATCACCCTGCGGGCGCGCAAGAAGGCAGAGGGGCTGTGCCTGGAGGTTGCCGACACGGGGGCCGGCATGAATGAAGAGGAAAAACGCCGGTGCGTGGAGCCGTTCTACACGACCAAAGGGGCGGAGGGAAGCGGCCTGGGGCTGTCGACGGTGTTCGGAACCATGCAGCGCCACAAGGGGGAGATGCACATCGAGAGCGAGCCGGGCCAGGGGACCACGGTGCGTCTTGTGTTTCCACTGGCCCACCGGCCGTCGCGGCAGCCAGCCGCGGATAAGCGGCCGCCGGGCACTGCGGTCCCACCCTTGCGGATTCTCTGCGTGGATGATGATCCGCGGGTGCGGGAAGTGCTGAAGGAGATGCTGGTTCGAAACGGCCACCAGGTGCAGTCCTGCGCCGATGGGCAGGAGGCGCTGCTCGTGTTCCAGTCCGCAAAGTCGGCCCAGAGTGGCTTCGACCTGGTGATCACCGACCTGGGCATGCCGCACATGGACGGCAAGACCCTGGCCGGCAAGATCAAGGAGCTGTCGCCGGGCACGCCCGTGATCCTGTTGTCGGGCTGGGGCAACTTCATGAACCTGAACGGCGACCTTCCGCAGAGCGTCGACTGCCTGCTGGGAAAGCCGCCCACCATGGCCCGGCTGCTCAGCGCCATCCAGGAGATCACGGGGGCCAAGAGATCAGACCGCAAGCAGGGAGCGCCGGAATGAGCGCTGCGGCCAGGGTGCTGGTGGTGGATGACGATCGGCGCATCCGCACCGTGCTGGTGGACCTGCTCTCCGCGGAGGGCTATCAGGTGCGGGAGGCGGGGGATGGCGCAGAGGCTCTCGATTCCATGCAGCAGTGGGCCCCGGACGTGGTTCTTCTAGACATCAGCATGCCGGGCATGGATGGACTGGAAACGATCCGGCGAATCAAGGGCAGCCCCTCCACGAAACACATACCGGTCGTCATCGTCACGGGCAGCGACGACACCGAGGCCCGCCTGGACGCCCTGCGGTTGGGAGCCGATGACTTCCTGCTCAAGCCGCCACACGTGGCAGAGCTCTCCGCCAGGGTGCGCTCCCTGGTCCAGGTCAAGGCCTACCACGATCACCTGCTGAACTATCAGAAAGAGCTGGAAGAGCGGGTGCAGAGGCGCACCCGGGAGTTGCGCCAGACGCTGCAAGATCTGAGCCAGGCCAACGATAGGCTCAAGCGAAGCTCTCTCAACACCATCTACTGCCTCTCCCGGGCCGCTGAGTACAAGGACGAGGAGACCGCCGCTCATATCCAGCGCATCGGGGAGTACGCACGGGTGATCGGCAGGCACATGGGCATGAGCGAGGAGGAGCAGGAGATGTTGCTGTATGCCACCCCGATGCACGACATCGGCAAGATCGGCGTTCCCGATCGCATCCTGCTCAAACCGGGGAAGCTGGATCCGGAGGAATGGAAGATCATGCAGCAGCACACCGTCTTCGGCGCCCAGATCCTGTCCGTGGACGCCAATAGCTACCTTGCCGTCGCTCGGGCCATCGCCGTGAGCCACCACGAGAAGTGGGATGGAAGCGGGTACCCGGGTGGACTGAAAGGACAGGCGATCCCTCTCCCCGGCCGTATCGCCGCCGCGGCCGACGTGTTTGACGCGCTGAGCTCCAAGCGCCCGTACAAGAAGGCCTTTACCCTCGAGCAGTCCCAGCAGATCGTGGCCGATGGAAGAGGCTCGCACTTCGACCCGCAGGTGGTCGATGCCTTCCTGGCGCTGCGAGATGAGATCTTCGCCATCAGGCGTGGGCGCGGCGATAGCGACACCAGCGCGATGGCCCGCCTGTCCCCGGGCATCGAGCGTGGTGCGGCAGATCCCTGAACAAGGAGGCTGACTTGGCAAAGCGAATTCTCGTTATCGATGATGACCGGATCGTCCTCGAGGCGATCGCCACCATCCTCCAGGACATGGGGCACCAGGTCGACGGCTTCACGAGCTCTCCCGAGGGTGAAGAGGCGGCCCTCTCGGCCGAATACGATCTGATTCTCATGGATCTCCGGATGCCCGAGAAGGACGGCGCCGCGGTCACGAGGGCCATCCTGTCCGCCAAACCGAGGGCGAAGGTGCTGATCATCACCGGGCATCCCAGCGACCCCCTGGCCAGGGAGGCCCTGGATGCCGGGGCTAAGGGCCTGCTCAAGAAGCCCTTCGAGATTGGCAAGGTGCTGGATCACCTGGCGGGGTAGGAGCTCATGAAGGATACCACGGATTACCCCCTGCAGGACCTGCTGCAGGCCTCCGAATCCCTCCTGGAGGACGTCGATCAGGCTTCCGACCTGGCCTTGGTTCCTTCAGCGGAGACGCAAAGAAAGGTCAGCGAGCAGGTCCTCAAGGGCTACATCCTGGCAACGGAGGAAGAGCCCGACTATCCGGTGGACGGATACGTTGAGCTCACCGTTTCCGACGACCGTATGACGGCCAGAGCCGACTTCTTCCCGCCGGCCGGTGGCGGGCAGTCGTTGTCCCTGGATTCGGTTGGCAGGTCCTTGGAAGCGCAGGGGATCCGCTTCGGCGTCGACTGGGACGCGGTGAAGGACGCCCTGCTACGCTGCAACACCGGGCAGGTGGAGATACCGGACGTTGTAGTCGCGCGGGGCCGTGAGCCGGTCGACCAGGCCCCGGCGTACCTGCGCATCGAGGAGAGGCTGCTGCAGGGCCCTCCGACACCGGACACGAAAGGCGAGCGCACAGACTACCGAGAGATCAGCCCCTTCGTGATCGTGCCCAAGGGTGAAGTACTGGCGACACTGGTTGCGGAGAATGCAGGTAGTGAAGGGTATACTGTAGAAGGAAAAGCCCTTCCCTATCAGGTAAGAAAAGCGTCCCCGCTGAAGGCCGGAAGGAATACCCGCCTGGATGGAGATCGGGTTGTTGCGGATTGCGACGGGAGGTTCCAACGCGGCGTGGATTCCTTCTCGGTCAACGAAGTTCTCAAGCTCAGCGGCGACGTGGACTATCGCACGGGACACGTCGATTTCCCCGGGGACGTCGTGATTGGGGGGGAAATCAAGTCCGGCTTCCGTGTTCAGGCGGGAGGGAGCGTGTACTGTGCGAAGACCATGGATGCCTCGGAGGTGCTTTGCGAGCAGGACCTGGTTGTCCGCTGGGGGTTGATCGGAAGAAAATCGGCAAAGGTGAAGGTGGGCGGGGCGGTCACGGCCAAGTTCATCGAGAACTGCTATGTCGAAGCCAAGGGTACCGTACGGGTCGAAGTCGGGATCCTCAATTCCGCCGTGTTCTCCGGCGACAAGGTCGAGCTCGGCCGTAAGGGAGTTATCGCCGGGGGCAGTGTCACTGCGCAAAACGGAGTCCGCGCCACCCAGCTGGGGACCAGAATGGGCCCCAAGACGGAGATCTACTGCGGCACTGACTTCACGGTGGAGCACAAACTGGAGTGGATCCGCAGCAGAAGCATGGAGCTGGCCTCCAAGCTCAAGCAGGTCCAGCGACGCCTCGAAAGCCCGGCCGGGAACCAGGCACGTCTCGCGGAGCTAGAAAAGAGACTCCGCGAGGCAATCCACAGGCTCAACGAAGCGGCCCAGTCGCTGGTATTCCGGCTGGACAGGAACGAGTCCGCCGAGGTCGTGGTCAGTGGGTTCGTCTATCCCGGAGTATATGTCGAGATCTGCCACCTCTCGTTCGTCGTGGTGCGGGCGCTGAAGAGCGTGCGATTCTATCTGGACAAGGAAAAGGGCAAGATCCTCGCGGATCCGATCCTGTAATGCTGTCAGTCTATGAGCCCGTGCCGTAGGGCGTACACCGAGAGCTCCGAATTGGTCCGAAGACGAAGCTTGGTCAGAACGCGGCGACGGTACGTGTGAACCGTGTTGCTGCTCAGGCCGAGGAACCCTGCGACCTCCGCGGCCGATCTTCCCTCGGCCAGGAGAAGGAAAACCTGGAACTCCCGGTCCGACAGCGACTGGTGAGCCATGCCGCCATCCTTGCTTCCCAGATTGGCAGCCAGCTCCTCGGCCACAGCTTCGCTAATGAAGCGTCCGCCGGTTGCGACCTTGCGAACAGCCATGATCAGCTCGTCGGAGGCGCCGCTCTTGGTCAGGTACCCTGCGGCGCCGCTTCGAAGCGCCCTGATGGCGTAGCGCTCGGTGGGATGCATGCTCAAGATGAGGATCGCCATTCGGGGGTATCGAACACGGAGCTCCTCGAGCACATCCAGTCCGCTGCGATCCGGCAAGCCGATGTCCAGCACCAGGACGTCGCAGGGCCCACGCGCCATTGTCTCGAAAAGTTGCGCAGTGGTGCCGGCTTCGCCTGTGAGCCTCATATCGGCTTCGCGAGCCACGAGCCTGCCGAAGCCCTCACGGATCAGTGAATGGTCGTCCGCGATCACCACCCGAATCAACGCTGTTTCTCCAGCGGGACTCGGATCCGAACGGTGGTTCCATGTCCCTCTCTGCTCGCAATCATCACGCGACCGCCGCAGAGGGACATGTGCTCCTGCATGCCGACGATGCCCAGGCAAGCCGCCGGGCTCATCAAGGCGGGGCCGAAGCCGACCCCGTTGTCGCGGACGGTGATGACCAGTGCTCCCGTGGTGGCTCGCTCGACCTTCACGACAACACGCGTGGCCTTGGCATGGCGTGCGCAGTTCGTCAGGGCCTCCTGCACCGTGCGATACACGGCCAGAACCTGCGCCCTGGTTAGTTCCACCGAGTCGAGATCACTGCTGAACACGGTAACGGTGCCCGATCGCCGCCTGAACTCCTCCACCTGCCATTCCACGGCCTCGATGATCCCCAACGAGTCCACGATGGCCGGCCGCAGCAGCTGGGATATGTCGCGCACTTTGGTTACCGTATCGTTGAGGAGCCTGCGCAGATCGCGAAGCGTGTTGGCCACGGCGACGCCGTCTGTCGCCCCGCGTTCTCCCCTCAGATCACGCTCCACCAGGGTCAGATCCATGGCCATGGCCGTCAGCGCTTGTCCCAAATCGTCATGAAGCTCCCGGGAGACTTCTGCATTCTGCTGGTCTCGCAGATCGAGCAGACGGCGCACGAGCGCGCGGATGCTTTGCTCGCGCTGCCGCAATTGCTCCTCCGTGCGTAAGCGGCACAACAGCACGGCGAGATGTCGGGCCATGGTCTCGATCACTCCGGCATGCTTCAGCGACTGGCCGCGAGCAATCAGCACGGAGATTCCACCCACGATCTCCCTGTCCATCGAGAGACCTACTGAGTATACCCCGTCGATGCCCAGGTACTCGGTGAGCTTCTCGCAGATTTCGCGCGGGACCATCCCATCCGCCAGGGTCAGCAGCCCGCCGGGGATCTTCTCCAGGCGGCCGGAGACAAACAGCCCCGCTGCCTTGCGTGCCTGCTCGCCCATGGATTGCGGACAGCCGGCCACAGCCAGAGGGTCGCCGCCCAGCAGCTTCTTGACATGGGCGGCCTTGGCCCCAAGTCCGGCCAGCGCCCGGACTCTGGGACCACCCACCGCCGGGTCGTAGTACGAGACGGTGACGAGGGCACCTGGATTGGTCGAGCCAACCTCCCGGGCAGCGAAACGGCACAGCGCGTCGAGGGAACGCATGCGGCTTGCCCTCCCCACAAAGTTGTTCACCGCTTGCAGGTCCTGGACGGTCTGCTCCAGGTCGTCTTCCAGGTTCTTCCGATCGGTGATGTCCACAATCGAGCCGACCACCCCGCAGATCTTTCCCTGCGAATCCCGGTAGGGAATCTTGTCGACCAGGCCCCAACGGAGCCCGGCGGGAGACTCATAGCGCCGCAGCAGATTGGTGCGGCACTCCCCGCTGCGGAAGACCTCCTCGTCGTCCGAAGTGTATTGCTCCGCTTGCCGCGGGAACAGCTGCGCAGCCGTCTTGCCGATGCAGTCCCGCTCCGAAAGCCCTATAGCCCTGGCGAGGGCCCGATTGACCCGCAGGAAGTGCCCCTCCCGGTCCTTCAGGAATAGGGGCGTCGGCACGGAATCGAAGATCAGCTCGAACTCGTAGTTCTTCCGTTCCAGGGCCTCGACGACACGCCTGGTCAGGGTTACGTCCTGGACGGTACCCACTATGGCAAGCGGCTTCCCGCCCGCGTCTCGTCGCACCTCACCCTCGTTGTGGACCCAGATTATCTCCCCGTCCCGGCGCACCGCCCGGTACTCGCACCGGAACCAGTCCTCCGAATCGAGAGCTTGCGCCACGGTTCGTTCGCAGTGAGGGGTGTCCTCGGGATGAGTGAGAGACCGAGCCAACTGATACGAGGGTTTCTCCTCGCCCGGCCTCAGCCCGAAGATCCGATAGACCTCTTCGGACCAGAACACGTCGCCGGTGCGCACGTCCCATTCCCAGCTCCCTATGCCCGCCACTCTCTGTGCCTGCGCCAAGCGGGCCTCGCTCTTGCGCAATGCTTGCTCGGCAGCCCGCTCCTGTGTCACGTCCTGGACCGTGCCGACGACCAACGCCGGCTTACCCTCAGCGTCGCGCTCCACCGCTCTGCTCTTGGTCAGGACCCTGCGAACCGACCCGTCAGGACGTACGATCCGGTACTCGACGCGGCCTGTTTCTATAGCCGTCTCCAGGGTCGATTGTCGGGCCTCCTCTTGGGGGCGATCCTCGGGATGCATGGCCTCCCAAAAAAGGCGCACCGAAGGCGCGACGCGTTCCGGGTCGAGACCGAAGGTCCGATAGATCTGAGGCGACCACCACGCCTCGTCGGTGTGGGCTTCCCAACTCCAGTACCCCAGGCCGGCAATCTCCTCCGCCATTTGCATCAGATCCCGGTGATTCGCCAGCTCCCTCTCCGTTTTCCTGGGGCGTGAGATATCGACACAGACACCGATGAACCCCTCCGCAGGACCGCCGGCCGGTCCCAGGGCTGTGGCGGTCACCCGAACAGGGAGCTCCTTGCCGTCCTTTCGACGGATGGGCACTTCACCGCACCAGCTTCCACGCCGTCGAAGCAGGTCCGCAATCGCCCGAGTCTTGCGCCGACTGATCTCAGGTATCGGCAAGTCCGTAACCTTCCGCCCGGCGACCTCCTCCTGCGTCCACCCGAAGAGCTCTCGGGCGGCTCGGTTCCAGAAGGTGATCCTCAACTCCGAATCCGTAGCCACAATCGCCTCACCAGCGGCGTTCAGGAGGGTTTCGTAGAACGCGGCCCTATTGGCGTGATCTGCGACCCCTCGACGCTGGTGTGGAACAGGCTGGTTGTCTTTTCTCACGACTCGCTCACTCATCAGCACCCACCCTCCCCCGAGCCGTCATCCGCGAGACCACAGTAACAGCTCTTGATTCCATTATTCGAAAAAGAGCCGCCGCAGGCAAGACGCCATCTCGGGCGACATCGTCAGCATCAGAGCTCTTCTGTCAGAAGACCCTGAACGGTGAAGCCCCCGTTCCCGGGGCCGATGCCGCGAAATCGCGCCGCCTGGAACAGGGTCC
>Ga0068714_10003720_pt1 | contig 17726 bp, 12 predicted proteins | sample MTBNYHSulfiMetaG_FD_62988 | JGI IMG/M metagenome (GOLD analysis project Ga0068714, IMG submission 62988) | Enrichment culture microbial communities from rom New York Harbor, USA that are MTBE-degrading - MTBE-NYH (New York Harbor Sulfidogenic)... | ecosystem: Environmental > Aquatic > Marine >...
GAAACGAGAAGACGCCCAGCGGCCGGACTCCGCGTTTCATGATGCGGTCCAGTTCGTCACTCGCACTGGCGGCCTCTTCTGCACTGCCGGCTGTGGAGGGACTCTGGCTGTTGGAGCCGTCCTCCGGACCTCTGGAGCATCTCGGCTCATCGCTCTTAGTAGCCCGATAACATCCTGGCCTGAATATCCGGACGGCTCGCTCGTCTCCACGGCCGTATTTCGACCGCGCTAAGGGTGGCGGCAACAACTCCAAAATGACGATATTGCGTCGAAGAAGTCCGTCGCGAATGTCGATGAGACCGGTGAGCCTGGCAGACAAGAGGTGTTCTTGAGACCGTTAAGCCTTTGAAACGTCTGACGCTTCCAAAGAACAGAAGGCTGACGAGCAACCGTCAGTTCAAAGCGGTCCTGGACCGTCGGCGGCGGGCGGGCGATGCGTTGCTGACCGTCTGGGTGGCCGAGAATCGGCGCGACCATGCCCGTCTCGGGGTCTCGGTGGGCAAACCATGCGGCAGCGCAGTGGTGAGGAACCGCCTGAAGCGACTGCTTCGTGAGGCGTTCCGGCTGAGTCAGGAAGAGATTCCGCCCGGATTCGATTACGTCGTGATGCTGGCCTCCGGGGCGGCCAGAAGGTTGAGGCACCCGAAACACGGTCCCGGGACCATGCGGTCGATAACCTTGCAGCAGGTTCAGACCTCGCTGATCTCGCTGGCGCAGACCTGCTTCAAGGCCAGATCAACCAACGGGCAACGGGCCGAGCCGAAGAGTGACGGGCAGAGCCGCCCTCCCGACGGGCGGACATGAGCAAGGGGAGAGAACATAGTGGCGGAGAACGCCAAACTGATGTCGATCGGGCAGGCGGCAGAAAAAGCTGGCGTTTCGCGCCAGTCTCTGCAATATTATCTCATGGTCGGCCTGCTCGAACCTACGGAGATCACGTCGACCGGCAGGCGGCTGTTCGATCAAAAGGCAGTCGATCGCATCCGCCTGATCAGGAAGCTCAACGACAGCGGTTATCCGCTCCGCGCGATTCGGGAGCTGTTCATGGAAGGCCGAACGGATTTGAAAGGACGCAGTGGTGAGTGACTACGAATCCGCCCAGAGGCGGCGTGATGTCATTGTCGGCATCTTCGTCATTGTGGGCCTGGCCGCCCTCGGATGGATGATCTTCAAGTTCGGCGATCTGCCCACCGCCGTCAGTCGGATGAAGTCCTTCCAGATCTACGTGCGATTCCCCACCGCCCCCGGTGTGCAGAAAGACACCCCGGTGCGATTCTGCGGCTACCAGATCGGCCGAGTCACGACGGTTATGGCGCCGAGAGTCATGGAGGACGCGCACACCGGCAAGAAATACCACCAGACCGTGGCCGTGCTCAGCATCGACAAGAGCTACACCGACATCCCTTCCAACGTCGAAGCCAAGCTCATGACGCGCGGGCTCGGCAGCAGCTACATCGAACTGAAGGTCGACCCGGAGAAGCTGCCCGCGCCGCCGCTGGACCCGAACCGGCCGGAAACCGCGTTCCTGGCCGAAGGACTCACGCTTCAGGGCTCCACCGGATTGACCAGTGAATTCTTCCCGGAGGAAAGCCAGAAGAAGTTGAACAGTCTTGTCGATGACATGGGCAGGTTCATCGGCAACGCCAATGACATCATCGGCGACCCCAACAACAAACAAAATGTGAAAGCTACGCTCGCCCATCTGTCCACGGCGACCGAGAACATCTCCGCCGCTATGAAGCGGGCCACGGAAGTGATGGATAGCGCCGAGGAGACGCTGGCGGAATACAAAAACCTCGCGACAACCGGAACCGAGACGATCAAGAGTGCCGACGCCAAGGCCGAGCGACTGGTCTCCTCCCTGGTTAACACCAGCGCCGACGTGAGCAAGGCCCTCTCGCAGTTGCGGCTGGCCATGGAGAAGGTCAACGCCGGACAGGGCACTGCCGGACGCCTCGTCAACGATGGCAGGCTCTACGAGAGGCTCCTGGAGAGCACCGAGCAATTGAACGTGCTGCTCAAGGACTTCAAGGAACTGGTCGACAAAGTCAGCGAAAAGGGTCTCCGCTCGATCTATTGACCTGCGATGCTTTCTGCACGCCACGTTCTACCGGCGCACGGTAGCAGTAGAGGCCGGTCTCCTTGTCGAACTGAGGGCCCGTGAACATGAAGTGGTTCGGATGGTTCGCATCGGAGGCGGCCACCTGGCCGCAGACGTTGTATTCGTAGACCGCTTCGGATCCATGATTGACGATTCGCACCCCGTCGGGTAGGCCTCGGCCCACCAGCCGCCTTCGTCACCACGCCATCAACGTCCTTGGCGATCCGCCGGCCTTGCATCACGCACCTGTTCGACAGACTTATCACAGGTCGATCCAAGATCACGCCCCGCCCGTTGGTCTCCTAATGATTATCGAAAGGGCTGACCCTGAATCCCGAATATATACTTTGTAAGGGGCCGTCCCCATTATCCCGATGTCACCAGAAATCTCGGCGTCTTAGATCGTTGAGCCTTCTATGGATCCGCGCCAGCTTCTCGGTCTCGGGAGATGCCCAGCCTCGGGTTTCTACGGCTTCAAGGACCTCTTCAGCCGCCGAGAGAAGAGACTGCAAAAGGGCTATAGTCTCCATGATGAAACCTTCGTCACTGCTCGGCCACGCCAGGTATGTCGCCTGCCTCACCGCCGGTCTATTGGGCCCAGCGACCGACAGGAGCGCCGGCACACTGACCTCCATAAACTCCAAATTACGCCAGCCAGCAGGAGGATGACGTACGAGCAACTCTCCGGCCTCTTGCTTCAACCACCATGTCAACACCCGTACGACGAAATCGCGCCATTGAGCGTCCGGAAGAAGCGTATCGCCACACCGAAAATACACGACTCCTGTAATGCTGCCGCCAGCGTTCCTGCGCAAGGTGTTCGTGTCAACGACGACACGAACATCCGCATGTATCTCCTTCACCCTTCTCTTCTTAGAAGGACCGTCTTCGCTCCGCGGCACCGGAAAGGCCGTCTCAATGGTGCTGGTCACAGGGTTGACCCACATTTCGATCTCCAGGCCACCATCCTCGCGCATTTCTGTCATCCAGAGATGAACTCCATCCCGCCAATCTAGCCAGCCCTCAGCGTAGGCCTGCCTGATGGCGACCTCGATTTGTCGTTCATCCATGTTTGCCGGAAACAGGGTCTTACCCGGCGTCGCTTCCGAACCGCCAACGGTGTGGCAATTGAGGATGTGCGTCATGTCGATGCACAACTCATCTGCGGTCGGTACGGGGGGTAGTCCATAGCCGGAGGTGTCTGGGGACTGGCCTGTCAGAACGGGGCTTGGATCGCCGTCCCAGACCGCCACATCCTTCCATCCCCGAATTCTCTCCGCCATGTTGGCGATCTTCTCCCTCCGAGGCGGGTCCCAATCATGGGCTCGCGCCACGTCCACGACTTTGTCGGCTGCCGTCAGAACTGCCTGGACAACATCAGCCATTCTCACGATGAAACAGTCCGTTCGCTCTCGGCCGGGATCATCGTACAACCCCTGCAAAACAACCCTCCCATCTCCCAGTGACTTGGCCCATAGCCACTCAGAACTGTCCATCAGTCGAAACATGGCGACATTGTCCACCTGGAGCACCATAGATCCCAAAGCGAACAACCATGAGTCCATAATCGGCAGAACCAACTCATGGCCCCGCGGGTCTGGAAAGATGGTATCTCCAAGCCGAGAACATAGACACCCGGCAACATGGACCGGAGAAGTCGCCTTCATGGTGTCGGGATCAATAACGACGCTGAATTCGGTGGGGGTCTCATCAATACCCATGCCGATCACTCCTTAAGGAGGGCATGCCATTGGCATTTGCCCTAACACCTGGATTAGAATGTATCATCATGGCCAGTTCCTTGTGCCTGCCAACTGCCCCGTGGAGGGCACGCTGTACAGATGTACTTTCCTACCGTATCATAGTATACTTTAACGATCTGCCTCTGTACCGGCCTGTCATGACAAGACCCGGGGACCGACCCATTTTGTGCGGGCTCAGAACCAGCAAAGCGTCGCGGGCGACAGCCGGCGGCTGGGGACAATGGGCCGGATTGTGCGAACCTCGCGGTGCAAAGCTTCCCTTCCCACGTCGGGAGTATAGCCTACAGAAATGGCACATCGGCGTCAAGCCTTTCCCCGCCAGCAAGCAATGCACCGGGTTTGCGTTGCGGGTCTGCGGGCCATATAATGCGACGCAGTGAATGACTCGATCGATGCAATGGTATCGACACAACGCCGGATATGACACACGAAACGACCATCTTGGATTGCTATACGGACGAACCGGCCGGACTCGGTGTCCCCCCGTTCGTCGGGGTCTGGCCCCGCTACGTTGCGGGTCTGTATGAGCAAGAGCCGACGTACCTGACCATCGACGATCTGAGGTGGATTCGCTATCTGGAGCACAGGCCCGATGCGGTGATCGACCCGCCGGTCGGCAGGACTCATATCGAGGCGTTGAACCATACGCGCAGCGCCGAGGAGATCCGTCACGTCCTCCAGAGGACCGACCAGCTCGTCATCATTGCAGGCGTTCAGACCCCTGGCAAATACCTCAGCGCCCGCCCGGGCACGCTACGAGAAGTCAACAAGCTGCTGACGTCGTTCGCAGTCCGCAAGGTCCTCACGGGCCCTGTCCTGACCGCGGGCACGCAGGTGCGAGGCGGCGTGCGTCCCCAACTGCCCCAAATCGAAGACTACGAAGAGCTGCGCCCGTTCGTCTTCGATTCCTATGAGGAGCTTCAACCCTTCGCGTTGCGCGGGGCGAAGCTGATCGGGCAGATGCCCAACATGCCCAACCGGATCGCAGAGATCGAGACCGGCCGCGGCTGCCCACGAGAGAAGGGCTGCTCGTTCTGCACCGAGCCTCTCAAGCACGATGTACAGTGGCGAAAGGCGCACCACATCGCAGAGGAAGTCCGGACGCTGATGGACCTCGGCGTGCGAGCCTTCCGGCTGGGTAAGCAATCGTGCATCTACAGTTACGAGTGGGGCGATTCGCAGAAGATCGAAGCGATGCTTTCCGCCCTGGCGACACTGAAGCCGGCCGTGCTGCACATAGACAACGCCAACCCGGCCATGGTCGACGAGCGGCGCACTGAACTGTTCGTCAAGTACCTCACGCCGGGCAGCACCGCCGCGATGGGCATTGAGTCCTTTGACCCCGAAGTGGCACGGGCCAACAACCTCAACTGCCCATACGAGATGGCCTTTGAGGCCATTCGGACCATCAATCGCATCGGAGGCGTGCGGGGAGAGAACGGATGTCACGCCCTGCTGCCCGGGATCAACATCCTGCTCGGCCTGGCTGAGGAGACACCGGAAACCCTCGACCGCAATCTCGCGGCGTTGAAGCGGCTGATGGATGAAGGACTGCTCGTCAGGCGGATCAACATCCGCCAGGTCGTGCCATTTCCCGGGACGGCCCTCTACGAACAGGCGGGGCAGCGGTATCTGCGAAAGAACCGTCGATACTACCGCACCTTCATCGACAGAGTCCGCGAGGAGATCGACAGGCCCATGCTCGCGAGGCTGTTCCCGATCGGGACGGTGCTCAAAGACTTGTGCAGCGAGGTCCACAACGGCGGCACCAGCTTCCTACGACAGATCGGCAGCTATCCGATCCTCGCAGCCGTTCCCGAACGCCTGCCACTCTGCGAACGGTTCGATGTTCGCGTCACAGGCTATCTGCGTCGCAGTCTCACCGCCGAGAGGGTCGGCTGACACCGTGATCTACGGCAGCCCCCTCCTCCCCAGCCGCCGCAGCATCCAGAGCCAAGACCCACTACGGCCAGACGCCCGCTCGGTGAAGTTGAAGTGTCAATTCACGAATGCGATCTTCGGCCTTCGTCGCCCGTTCGGCCGCATCGTCGCGTTCCTTCTGAATCTCCTGCAGCGAGAGAAACTCCTTGAGCTTGGCGGCCTCCAGGCCGGTGGTCTGGAGCCTACTTTCCAGTTCCCGCACCTTCTCGTTGGCGACGGCCACCTGCCCAATCAGCGTGTCGCGTTCCTGTTTCAGAGCAGCCAGCTCGCAGCGCACCTGTTCCAGGAGCCGGCCGGTCTCCGCCACGTCCGCGCGGAGCGAGGCATTTTCCTGTCGAGCTGACACCAAGGTTGTCAGGAGCGTCGAAATGCGTTTAGTCTTGTCGGCATTGACCAGCGCCAGTTCGTCCCTGGCCATGGCGTGACTGAGTTGAGGCCCGGCTATCGTCGCACTAAACACGGCGATGACGCTCAACGCGATGACCCACCCTTCCAGCACCGACAAGTTCTCTTCCGTCATCATGCCCCGAATCCTATGCCATCCGATCCAATCAGCTTCTCGGTCTTTCTCCTATCGGCCATTTCGCCGACCGACTCCCGGTTTAGGGCTGCCAAAGTGTCGCCCTCCTCGCGTCCGACAAGACGCGAGGAGGAAGGCATCCAGCCTGGAAATGCCCAAACCGCCGTTTCCGGGCTGATAAGGCCAGTGCGGGGGAAGACTCAGACACCGAACGGCTGTCCGGCTCCGCTCGGCAGCGATAGATAGCGGGCAGTATCGTCCCTGAAGACGCCCGATAATAGCAGCGAGAAATTCAGACACATCCTCCCGCGAAGATCCGAACCACGGATCGCCTCAGACCGCTGTCAGGGCAGGTATGCCTCTGGATCTCCAGCCAAGAGATATATCTCCTCCGGTTGCCGGCTCCGGCGCGCAGCATTGACAGAGGACCCTCCGCGATAGTATAGTACCTCCCTCAGATGCGCCCGTAGCTCAGTAGGATAGAGCATCGGTTTCCTAAACCGAAGGTCGTGCGTTCGAATCGCACCGGGCGTAGTCCCCGGAATCTGTGCCAGCCTGCGCCACGTGGCAATCTGCCGTTTCGTGGTGAAGAACAGCGTTTCCGCAGTGGGTCGCTTGCGGCTCGGTGCGGGTCTGGGCGAGCGATGCGTACAGGTGCTGCGCCACCCTCCGTATCGTGCGTATGGACTGCTCGCCCCCCGGAGAGTCCTGGAAAAGAAACCCTCTTGAAATCACACGCCCAGAGGGTGCTTGCGGTTCTCCAGTGGCAGCCGGACAGGTGCGGCAAGCCTGTGCGATTCATACACAGCCAGGATCATCTCCAGTGCCGCTCGTCCATCGTACATGCTGCCCTTTGGCTGGGTGTCGGTCTCGATGGCTCGGATCAGGTCGAGTGCAATCAGACGATTGCCGTACGCGTGGTTCGGATCGCTGAGGGGTTCCGGCTTGCCAACGCCGTCGCTGGATATCCGCTTCCACTGCGCCTGGCTGCGCCCAGGTTGCCACGATGGGTCGTCCACGTGCCAGATCTCAGGCACGGCACCTGTGGTCACCGTGAGAATCCCCCTGCTGCCGTAGATCTGAAGGCCGTATCGGGTCGAGGCGCCGTGTCGGGCACGATGCGTGGAGAAATAGCCTGTGGTCATGCCATCGAAGCCATACATTGCGTGAATCTCGTCTCCGGCAAGGGGACCTATTCCTTCCGCACCTTCGCAAACGTCGCCTCTCGCGACCGAATGACCGTCGGCCGTCACCTGAGCGAAGCACCATTGTGCGTTGCCCGCGACAAATCGCATCAGATCCATGACGTGAGTCCCGAGCACCATGAGGTCTTCGCCACCGCCACGACGGTCCTCTTTGCCCCGACCCCGCAACTCAAGGATGTCCCCCAGCGATCCGTCCGCCATCATCTTCTGCGCGTGGGCCAGCGCCGGGCTGTAGCGCGTCTGATGGGCAATCGCCAGCTTCAGGTTCCGTTTCTCCAGAGCGGCAATCATCTCGTCCGCCTGTTCAAGGGTCTGGCACATCGGTTTCTCAAGAAAGACATGACAACCTGACTCGGCACAGGCCAGTACCATATCGTGGTGGCAGTCCAGCCAGCGCGGAGCCACGCTCACGACCTGCGGACGTTCCTTCTCCAGCATCTGGCGATAGTCGCCGTAACTTCTCGGGGCGCGTAGTCGCTGGGCCGCCGCGGCACGGCCCTCGGGGTTCGGGTCAGCTACAGCCACCACTTCAACCTGCTCCAGGCCATTCCACACAACGTCCAGTCCGTGACCGTAGTCCCCCTGGCCTGTCCTGCCGATGACAGCAACCCGATACTTCGCCGCTCCCGGCTGGGCGCCGATTCCTCGGCTCCTCGGCAAAGTGGCCAATGTGATTGCAGAGGCCGCGATGAAATCTCGCCGTCTCACGTGGTGTCTCCTATTCAGCAAGCCGCGCGCATTCTCGCCCGGTAGGACCCTTCACCTTCCCGCCACAGCAGATCCGCGCCGGGATCAGACTCCCTTCGGCACCGCCCAATGGCCGGCGCGATACGCGCGACGCACCAGGCCATCGGCCTCGTCGTCCCCGATGACCCGCTCCGCCTGTGGGTCGAAGCGAATCATCCGCCCGACGCGCGTGGCAATGTTCCCCAGATGGGCAAGGGTCGCGGACAAGTGACCGATCTCGATATCGGCGTTGGGACGCCCGCCCGTCTTGAGGCAGTCCAGGAAATCCCGGTGATGCACCGTGCCGTCAAGTCGCCCCTTCATCTGATCGCGAAGCTCGTTGCGAGGCCCGTACAATTGCCAGCCATCCTGCTTGCCCAGAATCAACAGGCCCTGCGTGCCGTAGAAAGCATTGCCGTTCTCATAGCCCTCCTGAACGTAGGGCGACCACAGGCGCTGCTCATACACCAACTGCTTCCTGCGTGTGCCGGCCGCACCGTATTCGAACACGACATATTGCGTGTCAGGAAACTGCTGGTCATCAGCGAAGAAGTACTTGCCGCCCATCGCGGCTACGGTGTTTGGGTGGGTGTCAACGCCCAAGCCCCAACGCGCCAAGTCGATGTCGTGCACACCGTCGTTGCCGATGTCGCCCGTCCCAAATGCGAGGAACCAGCGCCACGTCGAGTGCAGCAGGTTGCTCTGGTACGGCACCATCGGGGCCGGACCGACCCAGAGGTCAAAGTCCAACTGTGGCGGCAGATCTGTCGGTTCAGCCCTGCCGATGTCTCTCCGCAACTGGCTGTTCCAAGCCTTTGCCGCCAGAACCTCGCCAATCGCACCCTCGCGCAGCAGTTCCATCGCCCGCGCGACGTAGGCGGCACTGCGGCTCTGTGTCCCAACCTGGACCGTACGCCCGTAGCGGCGAGCCGCCTCCACCATCAAGCGACCCTCGCGGATGTTGTGTGAACAGGGCTTCTCCACGTAGACGTGCTTGCCCGCCTCGCAGGCCAGGATGGTGGCCGGCGCGTGCCAGTGGTCCGGGGTGGCCACAACCACGGCGTCCACGTCCTTGTCGTCGAGCACACGGCGCAAGTCCGCCACAGTCTTGGGCGCCCGTCCCGTGGCCTGCTCCACCATGCCGGCCGCCTGGTTCATGCGATCGGCATCGGGATCACAGACATAGGCCACCTCGACGTCCTCTTGCGCGGCAAACGATCTCAGCAGCCCGGAGCCGTGTCCGCCTGGGCCGATCATGCCCAGCACGATCCTGTCGTTGGCGCCGGCAGCCCAACGGGGGCCGGCTAGGCCAGCCAGCGCCATGGTAGTCGCCAGTGTCCCGGATTGCTTCAACAGGCTTCTGCGACTGAGCCTTTCCATAGTGGGCATTGTTACAGCATCGGCTCGAAAAATGCAAGCCCCATGCACGTGCTTCTCCACCGACAGCAACGCCGCCGCGTGGGGTCCAGCCCGTGTCCGCCGACAATCCTCTCGCTTGACCGTGGTGCCACTGTCGTGTGATGACGCGTCAGCGTCGGCCCGGCGTCAGGCCGCCGATCGGATGGCCGCGTTCGAGATCGTCGATGTAGATGAGGCCGGAACCACCCGGAACCGGATTGTCGCGGTCGCCGACGCCAAGATATACCGTCTGAACGGCAGACAGCCCGACGTCTCCGAAGGCCGCGTAAGGAATCGCCCACTCCTGCCAGGCGGCGGAGGTAAGGGCGGCGGGATTCGGATGGATCGCCACCGCGATGCGTCCACCCGTGTCTTCGACCGCGATGTAGAGCGAGCCGGGATCGTTGTCCGGATGCCCGCGCACGAACAGCCGCAGCGCATCGGCGCCGTGATCCTGCCACTTCTGCGCGATCGCCATGGTTCGCGCCGCTTCCGAGTAGAACGGTGCCTCGCTGTTGTTGTACTCAAAGGGCATGGACTGGCCCCCGCTGTGAACGATGACCTTCTCGGCAAAGGGCGGCTCCATATGACCAACGAGCGAGCCGGTCCCGTTCTCCCAGCCGTCCTTCCAGATCTCGTAGATGCGCCGGCCGGACTCGTCGGTGTAGCTCTCGAAATCATCCACGACCGTGTATTCACGCGTGGTGAAGGTCCAGATGTCCCCCTGCCACAGACTGGGGCTTCTGGCGTCGTTGCGTTCATCGATCTTCCAGTAATACGGAGTCCCGAAGTTCAGCGCTCCGACGGGGTACTCGTTCACGGTCACCGAACCGAGGAACGCCGCACCGGTGGCCACCATCGGCGCGCTCTGGTTGAAGTGGACATCGTGGAAAGCCGCCTCGCGGCCCGCGCTCCAGTTCAGCACCAAGTCCACGTCGACGCCGGATGCTCCATCGGCGGGTCTGGGGCCGCGCGCCCGCGTGGGAATCTGAAGGAAACGGACCTCGCTGAGGCCGTATTGCCCCGTCGCGCCCCACGTAGTGTGGACGGTCAATCTGACGTATCTCGCCACCACCCCTCCCAGAGCCACCGTGGTGTTGGCGACATAGTCGGGCGCCCCCGTGGCCTGCGTCAGTTCGACGTCCTTCCAGGCAGTCCACGCGACACCGTCGGTGGAGTACTCGACGGTCACATCCTTCAGTCCGCAACCGAGACCCGATTCGGACGGATCGTTGTAGTTCCAAATGAGCATCTCGTGCAACCTGCAGGGCGTGTCGAATCGGTACTGGAGCCAGACCGGATCGTTTCCATTCGGAGCGGCCAGCCACATGTCACCGACTGCGATAGAATGCTGGTCATCGTCGTTGAGGCCGGAGGCGTTGACGGTGTTGGCCGGCCCCGCGCCGTCGTTCGAGACCGCGTTGGTGGTCGCCACGACCTTCCTAATGGGAATGGCATACGACTCGACCGTGAAGCGCCACAGGTTGCCTTTGTAGATGAAACTGTCAAAGGCATTGACCTCGTCGACCCGCCAGTAGTACGTCCGGCCCAAATCCAGGTCGCTGTTGAGGCCATACGTGGTCGTGCTCCGTCCTTTACTGAGAAGCACCCCTTTGGCATTGGTCCGGCTGGCGCTATTCACATCGTCCGCGACGGTGCCGAAGTACAGATCGTGCGTCTTGGCGAACAGGCCCGCCTTCCAGCTCAGGGTCACATCCGCAGGCACGTCCCTCGCGCCGTCGGCCGGCTGCGGGGCCAGACTGCATCCGACATTCGCACGCATGATCTGCCAGATCTCCACCTGACTGATGGCGCGATCGTAGATCCGTACCTCGTCGATGAGGCCGTCCCAGGTGCAATCGGAACAGCCATGGCCCGAGCCGATCAAGACAGGCAATCCGTTGTCGCTGAACTGACTGCTTGGGATGTCGGCCGTGGTCTCGGCCCGCAACAAACCGTCGACATAGATCTCAACAGCTTCGTCCGGCCGATAGATGCCGGTGAGATGGATCCATCGATCCGTCGGCAACGGCAGCGTGTCATCGACGCGGACAACATCCGAGGGCGCTGCGGCGACCTGGAACGTCGCCACATGTGCCCCGCCGTCGGGGCCGGCTTCGACGCCCAGATTCCACGAGCCGCTGTCAACATCCCCCTTCTTGGTGACAATGCGCCCATTGTTCTGATTGGACCCATGGAGAAGGACCCAGGCGGTCACGGTCATCGGCCCGGTGATGCGCAACTCCGATGAGTCGCCCACATCCACGTAGCAGTCCGCCTCTCCAGGGAAGCGCAGGGCCGCACCGGCCATGCCGTACCGATCGGGCACCGGATTCACGCTACCGATGAGCGTCCCGTTGTTGCCGTTCCGGCTGGCGTCGGTCGCGTCCCCATCCAGCGGCCAGTAGCCCACCAATCCCGCCTGGATATCGGCGTGAGCCGCCGGCAGCGACACGATGGCTACAACGGCAGCCGCAAACACGATGGAAAATACTCTCTTGGACATGTCGGCACCTCCATACGAATGTACCCGCCGAACAGGCATCTCCAATCCGTTCATCTGGCCCGGCCGGGATTTCCCTTCGACCTCACAACCGGCGCTCCCGCACACCACACAATCCATCATACCACAATAGGCGTTCGATCTCAACGCCTGCGGCAATTGGAGGGCTGACCGGCTGTTGTGGGCGTACCGCCTTCCTCATCCTGGTTCTGCTTTGACGTACCAAACGAGACATCCGAAATGGGGCAGGCGCGCCAGCACAGGGCCCATAGCGGAGGCCGATGTCCCCACGACGTGGAGGACCTGGTGCAGGAAGTCTTCGCCAGCCTCCTCCTACGCAGCGGCCGCCTGCAGATGGTCTATGTGCCTTTGGCTCCGGCTGGAGCCAGTTGGGCCAGCAATTCAATCGCCGCATCAGCCATCCGCTCGCCGCCGCCCGGCGCGACCCGCGAGTTGACCGTTTCGTAGCTGCCTTCGGCAAAGGCCTTCCGAGTCGGGATGTAGCCCGGCGCATCCTGGCACAACTCAATGACCAGCGTGGTGGCGAACGGGCTGGCCTGCTTGATCGCCAGACCCAGATCGACGAAGACCTCGCCCGGCAGACCGACCACGACGACCTCGTCGCTGAGCCGGAAGACCTGGACCTCCAGCGGCAGCGTGGGACCGCCCCGCCACTGAACCGCGAGGATCTTGTACGCGCGTACCTGATCGAGGAACGGAAGCTCCTGCGTGCCGACTTTATGGATGTCCCGCTTGGCCTGCTCGATCTCGTCGGCGGTGAACGTCTGCAAGGGCGCCTCGACGACCGCCCGCGCGACCGCCAGCGACGGAACCTTGACAGCCTTCAGGTCCACCAGCGCATCGACGACGGTCTTCGCCAGCGTCCGGCCGATCTCGTCGGTCTTCAGACGCTCTTGGCGAGTGACGTCGATGTGATTGATGTCGCCGCAGGTGCCGGTCCCAAACAGCAGCGTGAATCCGCCACCCAGCGTTTGGCGTAGTTCCTGCTCCAGATAGTACGGATAATCGGCGGCGTACCGTGTCCCTCCAACCGTATCCAGGTGCAGCGCGAAGTTGATCAGGCCCGCCAGGGCTTCGTTCCGGTCGGCCGTACGGAACAGGACGACGCCGACCGATGAATCGATCGGGCCGGCGGCGCGCACGATGTCCGGATTCAGCACGCCGGGATTGAACCGCACGGTTCCATCCTTCATGTGAAAGGGGCGGTTGAAGGAAAGCCCCTGCTGTTGCGCGACGCCTGCTTCCACTCGCACGGGCCGGACGGCAGAGTCCGCCTGGCGGATCGCCTGCACGATCCGGTCGGTCAGCATCGATGCATAGTCCAGGCTCTCGCAGGGGTCCTGCCCGCTCCTGGCCAAAGCCTGCTCATGAAAGTGATTGCGAAGAGCGCCGAAATAGAGCGGCCCGGTATGAGAATGCGTCGCCGCCAGAAGGATGTTCGCGGCGGGAATGCCTGTTACGGATTCGGCCTGCTGGCGCGCCGCTCTGCTTACCTCGGGAGACAACCCAATGATATCACAGAACACCATAGCTGTCTTCGTCGCGCCCTGGCGCATCACAATCGCTTTGGCATGAAGCGGATTGGACACGCCATCGCTGAGGCGCTCGTGGAAGTAGCCGCTCATACGGTAGCCCAAGGGCGGTGTGATATCCACGACGCCCACCCCTGCCTCCAGCGAGTCGCGGCCTGTGACATGGTCGGCCCGTTGCGACTTCTGCCCGGTGAGCTCTTCGAGGAAGCGCCGGGCCTTTCTGGCCTCCTCCAGCGTGTGCGGCAGATCGCCCGGATCGAGACACTCGACGACCAGGGGCCCACCTTCGAATCCGCCGGCTTTCAGCAGGGCAAAGACGACGCGGAAATCGACCTGCCCGGTGCCCGGCGTCACCAGGACATCCTTCGGGTGGCGATAGTCTTTCACGCACATGCCCGTGACAAGACCGTTCACCGACGGCGCATCTTCCACCGGGTTCAGCTCGCCGTTGGAATAATAATAGATGTTGCCCGGATCATACCAGATGCGGAAGCTCCTGTGGCCGACCGATTCGATGGTGTCGCGGCACTGCGGGCCTGTGGCGTTAAGTCCACCGTGCGGCTTGATGCTGATACCGACCCCCCGCTCGGCGGCGTAATCGCAGCATTCGGCAATGGCCTTGTAGTACGCGTCGTAGAGCTTTCGGTCGCCGGTACCACCCATGAGCAAGTTCGTCGAACCGCAGGCGGCGCAGTTGTCGATCAGCTTCCGGAGTCCCTCGATGCCCGCCTTAAGGGATTGGGCCACCGGGATATCCCCTCCGTAGACCGAGATCACTTTCAGGCCGCGTCGCCGAACCTCGTCCCCGACACGCAACGCTTCTTCGATCGGCGTGGCCACCGAGATCACGAGATGCGTCTCGGATTTCGTCGTCATCAACCCGACATACTCGTACCCTGCTTCCGCGACGGCGTCCAATGCCACGCGGTAGTCGTGCTGGTCCCATGGTCGCGTGTAGCAGCCGATCTGCCAGCGGAGCTTGCTCGCCTGTGCGTGCAGGACCTCGACGTTGGCCAGTGTCCAGCCTGCGGCGCCGATCTGGACCGCCCGAGTCAGGAACCCACGACGCGAAAGCGTATCCATCAACGGATTCTCGTTCTGTCTGCGTGTCTTCATAGTCTCATACTCTCCAGAGAGGATCACCCTTCGCGGATTTCACGCTTCTGCGGGTCGTAGATCATACGCTTGCCCATGTCGAAGGCGCGAACAGCCATCAGGCAGGCGACCGCATGTTGATATCCGGCGTCGATCGACGCGTTCGGCGTCTGCCGCGATCGCAAGCACTGGAGCCAGTTGAGAAAATGGTCGGGCTGCGGCACATCCTCGACGGGATTGCGTCCCCGGATCTCGCCCATGCGCTTGCCTCCGCCTTCGGCGGTCAGGACGGGCGCGGTCCAGGTCACCATGTCCAGCACGCCCTGGTCGCCGAAGATCTTGAAGCTGTTGCCGCTGCCGTTGCCGAAGTTGGTGGAGTAACTGACCATGAAGCCCTCGGGGTAGATCCAGAGGGCCTGAACGTGGTCGGGACAGGTGAACTTGTGCTCGTCCTTCCAGACGAAGGTTCCGCCCAGGCTGACGCAACTGGTGGGGAAGGTCGCGCCGGTAATGTAGTGGACCAGGTCGATGAAATGGCTGCCAAGCCCGCAGACGGGACCGTCGGAGAAATCGCGATAGCCATACCACCCGGAATACAGCACCGGATCGAAAGGTCGCGAAGGCAGGTCCATCAGGAACTCTTTCCAGTCCACGTCTTGCTCCTTCACGTCCTTGACGTAGGAGTACCAGTAGGGCCGTTCGCCGTTGCGGCACTGCTCGATCCGCCCCACGGCGCCGAGAACGCCTGACTGATACACCTTCCGGCAGCCCGCAAAGCTCGGCAGGCTACGCAACTGTGTGCCGACCTGGGCGACAATCTTGGCCTTCTTGACTGCGTCGTACGCATCGCGGAGCCGGTCCATGCGCATCGCCAACGGCTTCTCGCAGTAGACGTCCTTGCCGGACTCGGCAACTGCCTTGAGGTGGGTCGTATGTTGATGGTCACAGGAGGCAATCATCACGGCGTCGACGTCGTCGAGCGCGACCAGATCGCGGTACGAGACGAATTGCCGGGCCGGTCGGCCATACCACTCCGCGGCTTGGGCCGATGCGACCTCGCGGCGGACGCGCCAGGGATCGCAAACCGCGGTGATCTCGATATTCTGCTCCTTGGCGTAGGCGTGGACACCCTTCATATGCGCGTTGACGCCGCGGTCGCCGCAACCGATGATCCCGATGGAGATGCGGTCGTTGGCGCCGACGATACGGGAGTAGCTCGCGGCCGGGAAGGCCAGAGCGGTGCCTCCAACCACGCTGCTTTTCAGGAATGTGCGACGAGAGAGGGGCTGCTTCATGGTCGTGCCTCCTTCAGGGCCGGGCAGGCCGCGACGGCGGTCCTGCCTGTCACATGGACGCTGTTTCGAGCACTGTGCATACGAACCGCTACGATTATATCCATTCCCGACGGTAGCGACAATCTCCGATGATTCCGGACCCAAGCGTGTTGATCCGGGGGGACCGAGTTGTTAGAATAGTGCTTGTGAGGTATTCCGACCTGCGTGCAGCGTGCGAGAAGGCGGAAAGGCGGATGGTCGGCGACCATGTGAGGATCAAGACAATGCGCTCTCCTTTACGAATTGCCCTTGCTGCGATGGCAGGGCTTCTGTCTCTTGGTGATCCGGCTGCGGCGGGCGCCTCCGTGCGGATCAACGAGATCATGGCAGCCAACAGCAGCATCATTAAGGATCCCCAAAACCAGTACGATGACTGGATCGAGATCCACAACTATGGGGATGCTCCCTTCAACGTTGCAGGCATGTATCTGACCGATGACGCCGACGAGCCGGCCAAGTGGCGGATTCCAGCGGACGCTCCGGCCGCGACGACGATCGAGGCTGGCGGTTTCCTGATCGTATGGGCCGATGCAGACACGGCCGATCCCGGGCTTCATGCCGGCTTCAAGCTGAGCGCCGAACAGGGAGAGGTGCTCCTCGTCGAAGGCGACGGCACGACTCTGGTCGACCGCGTCGAGTACCCCGAGCAGACTGCCAATATCTCGTACGGCCGGTCCCCCGACGCTATGGAGGACTGGCGGTTCATGGGCACGCCGACTCCCGGCGCCGCCAACAGCGAGGCCTATCTGGGCATCGTGGCCGACACGAAGTTCAGCCGCGATCGGGGCTTCTACGAGGAGCCGTTCGAAGTGACGCTCACGTGCAAGACGCCGGACGCCGTCATCTACTACTCCCTCGATGGCGGCGAGCCTGTCATCCAGAGGGGACGCGCTACCTTCGGCCAGATCTACAGAGAACCGATCCGGATCACCGCAACGACGTGCCTGCGCGCCCAGGCGACCAAGACCGGCTGGCAGTCGAGCAACATCGACACCCAGACCTACATCTTTCTCGACAACGTCCCCACGCAGCCAATGTACATCGCCGGCTTCCCCGCGACATGGGGTTCCACCGGCGCCGACTACCAGATGGACCCGCGGGTGGTGAGCAACCCGCTGTATCGCGACGAACTGATCGACGATCTCAAGGCGATTGCCTCAATATCCCTTGTGATGAAAGTGGACGATCTCTTCGGTCAGAGCGGCATCTATTCGATCCCTAGCGCCCAGGGAAGCCGTTCGGAACGTCCCGCGTCCGCCGAACTCATTTGGCCCGACGGCACGGAGGGGTTCCAGGTCAACTGCGCCGCTCGTATCTACGGGGACGTAGGCCGTCGCGAGGACAAGAAATCGTTCCGGCTCCTGTTCAAAGGGATCTATGGTGATGCGAAGCTCGAGTACCCGCTGTTTGGTCCCGATGCGGCGGATGAATTCGACTCACTGATTCTGCGGGCCGAGTTCAACGATGGATGGCAGTGGAGCAGCGCCTCAGGTCAGCCCCAATATGCCCGTGATGAGTTCATGCGCCGCACGCAACTGGCTCTGGGCGCGGCAGGCTCCCACGGGACGCACGTCCATCTCTACCTTA
>Ga0068714_10003721_pt1 | contig 17725 bp, 15 predicted proteins | sample MTBNYHSulfiMetaG_FD_62988 | JGI IMG/M metagenome (GOLD analysis project Ga0068714, IMG submission 62988) | Enrichment culture microbial communities from rom New York Harbor, USA that are MTBE-degrading - MTBE-NYH (New York Harbor Sulfidogenic)... | ecosystem: Environmental > Aquatic > Marine >...
ATGGGCCCCGGCTTACCCCCTCTGAACTCGGCCACGAAGGCCGTCTCCAGCCCGGCCGCGCCCCGTTGGACGGTGAAGCCCAGGGCCTCGGCCTCGGCGGCCAGCAGGTCAGCGGCCTGGTACTCCTTGAGGCCCATCTCAGGGTTATCGTGGATGGTCTTGCTGACGGCGGTCAGCCGCTTTGAATTGGCCTCGATTATATCCACCACCCGTTGTCTAGGCTCCACGGGCATTGTCCCTCCGCCATCGATCGGTCCTCCCCGCCGGGCAGACGGGGTGACCATGTCCCGGCCCGCAGGCCAGGAGCGTCCTGTTCCTTCCGCCAGGGGCATCCCCGGCAGGCCATCTAGTTACCGCAATCAAAGGCAACAAAGGCCTTTGTCGTCGCCGGCCGGCAAAAGCGTGGTTTTGCCGGCCTTACGAGCTCTGACGAGCTCGGCGCGCTTAACGCGCGCACTTAACTAAAGCGCGCATCCCAAGTTGCCCTGAAAGAGCAACCTGGTATCAGACGGTCCCGACGGCCGGCCGCCGGTGGGCGCTGAGCCGGTACTCGACAAACACGAAAACCCTGGTGGCCATAAAGGTCATTACCAGATAGATGCCGCCGGCCAGGAGGTACAGCTCCACCGGCTTGAAAGTGACGGCGATGATGTTCCGGGTCACCCCGGTCAGCTCCAGAAGGGTGACCGTGCTGGCCAGGGCGCTGCTCTTTACTAGAAGGATGACCTCGTTGCTGTACCCGGGCAGGGCCAGCCGCAGGGCCTGGGGCCCGATGATCCGGCGCAGGAGCTGCCAAGATGACATTCCCAAGGCCAATCCGGCCTCGATCTGGCCGCGGGACACGGCCTGGATGGCTCCCCGCAGAACCTCGCCGGTGTAGGCCGAGGTGTTGATGGTCAGGGCAATGATGGAGCACCAGTAAGGCTCCCGGAGAACAGTCCAGAGGATGCTCTCCCGGATAAAGGTGAACTGGGACAGGCCGTAGTAGACCAAAAAGAACTGAACCAGGAGCGGAGTGCCCCTGAAAAAAAAGATGTAGCCGTAGGCGGGCAGCATCAGCCAGCGTCTCTTGGAGACCCGGAGGAGGGCGATGGGCACGGCCACGGCCATCCCGATAACCAGGGCCAGGCCCACCAGCTCCAGGGTCAGCAGGGTCCCCTTAAGGAGCTGGGGCAGGCTTTGGCCCATGAGCTCAAAATCCATGGTCTAGGCCCTCCTCACCCCTCGAGCCGCCCGGTTCTCCATCAACTGGAGGCTGAAGCTGGTCACGGTGGTGATGGCCAAGTAGATCAAGGCCGCGGCCATGTAAAAAGTGAAGGGTTTTTTGGTGTAGCCGACCGCCACCGAGGCCCGGCGCATGAGCTCGTGAAGGCCGATGACCGAGACCAGGGCGGTGTTCTTCTGGAGGATTAAAAAAAGGTTGCCCAGGGCCGGCAGGGCGTAGCGCCACACCTGGGGGAGAAGAATCCGGCGGAAGATGAGAAAGCGGTGCATACCCAAGGCCCGGGCGGCCTCCACCTGCCCTTCGGGCACGGCCAGGATGGCTCCCCTGAAGACCTCGGTGGCATAGGCGGCAAAGGTCCCGCCGATGGCCAGAACGCCCGCCCCCAGGGCGTTGATCTCGACGTAGCCCTGGTAGCCGAACCAACTTAGGACATTGTTGATCAGGACCGAGCCGCCGAAGTAAACCGCCAGAACCAGGACCAGCTCGGGCACCCCCCGGACGACCGTGGTGACCAGACCGGCCCCGGCCCGGATGGGCATGAACCGGGAGAGCTTGGCCACGGCCCCGACCAGGCCGAAAAACAGCCCGAAGGCCAGGGACAGCAGCGAAACCTGGATCGTCATCCAGGTCCCGGCGGCCAGGGTGCCTCCGAATCCATAAAAATTAATCATCAAAAAACCATGATCCGCGGAGGGACCGCCGCCGCTTGAACACGGCGGCGGTCCCGGCCGTCATTTCAGACCGTCTAGTAGGGGTAGATGTCGAACGAGAAGTATTTGCTCGCGAGCTTCTTGTGGGTTCCGTCAGCGATGATCTTGGCCAGGGCCTCGTCGAGCTTCTTCAGCAGCTCGGTGTCCTCCTTACGGACGGCGATGCCGGCCCCTTCGCCAATGTACTCCTTTTCCCAGATCATCGGCCCGGCGAACTCGAGGTTCTTGGCCTCCGGCTTCTTGAGGTACTCGCTCATGAAGATGGCCTGGGCCAGAACCGCGTCCAGCCGTCCGGCGGCCAGGTCAAGGTTGTGGTTCTCGACCGTGTCGTAGTACTTGATGTTGACCACGTCCTTGTACTTCCCCAGAAGGTAGTTGGCGTAGGTGGTCGCCCGCTGGACGCCGATGTTCTTGCCTTTGAGCCCTTCCGCGGAGATCTCCAATCCCGAGCCTTTGAGGGTCACGAAGCGGCAGGGGGCCTGGTAGTAAGGCTTGGTGAAGTTGACCGCCTCCTTGCGTTTCTCGGTGATGGACATGCTGGCCACGATGACGTCGAACTTCTTGGCCAAGAGCCCCGGAATCATCCCGTCCCAGTCCTGGACCATGAGCTTGCAGTCGGCCCCCATGACCTGGCAAAGGGCCTCGGCGATGTCGACATCGAAGCCCTTCAGCTTGCCCTGAGGATCAATGAAGTTGAATGGCGGGTAGGCCCCCTCGGTGGCGATGACCAACTTGTCAGCCGCCTGGCCAATGCCCCCGAGAAGCAGGAAAAGACACACAAACAGGACGATGGTTGTTTTCCTCATGAGTCCCCCTCCCCTAAAAAAGTTGTTTAATCAGGCCGTGCTTCAGACCTTCCCAAAGCTTTGGGACAGAAACCGGCGACAACGCTCCGAGGCGGGATGGTCGATGACCCGTTCGGGCGGGCCCTCCTCCTCAATGCACCCGTCATGGAGAAACAGCACCTTCGAAGAGACCTCCCGGGCGAAGCCGATCTCATGGGTGACAATGACCATGGTCCGGCCTTCCTCGGCCAGGGCCCGGATGACCCGCAGGACCTCGCCCACCAACTCCGGGTCCAGGGCCGAGGTCGGCTCGTCAAAGAGCATCACCTTCGGCTCCATGGCCAGGGCCCGGGCGATGGCCGCCCGCTGCTGCTGACCGCCTGAAAGATGGCTGGGATAGGAAAACCGTTTGTCGTGGATGCCGACCTTTTCCAAAAGGGTCTCGGCCCGCTCCACGGCCTGGGCCTTGGGCAGCCCGAGGACATGAACCGGAGCCTCGATCATGTTCTCCATGACGGTCATGTGGGTCCAAAGATTGAAATCCTGGAAGACCATGCCCAACTGCCGCCGGATCTTGTCCACCTGCCTGGAGTCGGCCGGCTTGTTGTGGTGCCCCCTGCGTTTCATCCGGATCAGCTCGCCGTTGACGTAGACCCGGCCGGCGTCCGGAACCTCCAGGAGATTGACGCATCTGAGGAGGGTGCTCTTGCCCGAGCCGCTGCTGCCGATCATGGCGATGACGCTGCCCTGATCCGCCGAGAAGGATATCCCCCGGAGAACCTTCAGGCTCCCGAAGCTCTTGTGGATATCCTCGACGACCAGGGCCGGCACGCTCTCGGACATGTTATTTCCCCGTGTGGTCATGACCCGGGATCGAGTTCTTACCAATCACCCCAGCTCCGCTCGCGCCTTGACGGCCACCGAGGCGGCCAGGCTGCCCGGGCCGCAGGTTATCCCGCCGCCGGGGTGGCCGCCGCTGCCACAGAGATAAAGCCCCCGGATGGGCGTGGCAAACCGGGCGCACTCGGGCGTGGGCCGGAGGAAGAGTTGATCCAGGGCGTGCTCGCCGTGATTAAGGTGCCCCCTGACCAGCCCGTAACGCTCCCCCAGATCGGCCGGGCTTAAGACCTCCCGCCCGACGATGGATTCGGACAGACCCGGGGCGTACTCCTCCAGGGTGGAGACGACCAGGTCTCCCAACTCCCTCCGCCGCTGGTCGGTCCACCCGCCGTCAAGATCAAAGGGGATGAAGTGGACCAGGATGGAGGCCACCGCGTGGCCGGCCGGGGCCAGGGAAGGGTCGGAGACGTGGGGCAGGTGAATATCCAGAAGCGGTCTTTCCGGCAGCCGGCGGTGCTTGGCCGCGTCAAAGGCCTTTTCCAACTGGGTCAGGCTGCTCCCGGTCCGGGCGAACTCCACCATCCGGCCGGGGCGGCAGGCGAACTTTAGGGGAGCGTCCAGGGCCAGGTTGACCTTGGCCGTGGTCCCCCGGCCGCGGAAGTTCTCAAAGCGGAGGGCAAGCCGCTCGTCAACCGCGGCCCGGTCCAGCAGCTCCAGAAAGGTCCGTCTGGGATCGCACGAAGAAAGCACCAGCGGAGATTCGATGACCTCCCCTCCCCCGGCCAGGGCCACCCCCTTGACCTCTCCCTTGGAGAAAATGATCCGCTCCACCTCGGCCCCGGTCCGGATCTCCGCCCCGCCGGCCCTGGCCGCCTTTTCCAGGGCCCTCACCAGGGCCCGGGGCCCGCCCTTGACGGTGGAACCGGAGGCGCATTCGTAGAGGACCAGGTTGACGTTGGTGCCGGGGCTCCAGGGACCGGTAAAGTCACCGGCCAGGGCCGGCCAGGCCAGGGCCGCCTTGAGGAGGTCCGTCTCAAACCACTCGTTGAGCCAGTCGGCCAGGCACATGGGGGCGATCCTGGCCAGCTCCATCATGTCCTTTTTGCCCAGGCGCCTGAGGGCCAGTCCGGTCCGCAGCAGGTCCCACCCTTGCCGGCCGCGGCCCAACGACCCCAGATCGGGCGGCAAAGAGCCCAGGAGGCGGACGATAAAACCCTGGAGTCGAGACAGAAAAGCCCGGTATTGCCCGTAACGAGCGGCCTCCCCGGCCGAGGCCAAGGCCTCGATCTCCTTGGCGGTTCCAGCCGGATCAGGGTCGAGCCTCAAGCCCCGGCCTTGATCATCGAGGGCCAGAACCGGCGGCCGGGCGGGGGTTAGACTAAGCCCGTGGCCTCCGAGGTCCAGGTCCTTGACCACCCGGCCCCAGACCCGGCTGGCGTCGTGGACCAGGCCGGCCGTCCCATAGCCGGGAAGAAACTCCTCTCCGGCCGCGATCCCGCCCAGGACCGGCCGTCTTTCCAGGACAGCCACCCTTAAGCCCGCCCGGGCCAGGTAGGCGGCGGCGGTCAGGCCGTTGTGCCCCCCGCCGATGACCACGGCCTGGAAACCGTTTTTTCCCGCGGCGCTCATAGAGACCGGCTCCTGAGGAGAGTCTTGGCCGCCAGCTCACCGGGCGAACCCATGACCCCGCCGCCGGGATGGGTGCAGGAACCGCACATCCAAAGGTCTTTGACGGGGGTCCGGTAGCGGGCCCAGCCGGCCACCGGACGGAGGAAGAAAAGCTGCTCGAGGCTCAGCTCGCCCTGGAAGATATTGCCTTCGCTCAGCCCGAACTCCTGCTCCAGGTCCCAGGGGGTCAGGACCTGCCGGTGAAGGATGGAGTCCTTGAGATTGGGGCTGTACTCGGCCAGGGTGTCGATCACTGCGTCGCCGAAGGCCTCGCGCTTCCGGGGCCAGGAGTCCGGCCCTTCCTTGAGCCAATAGGGGGCGTACTGGACGAAAATGGAAACCACGTGCTTGCCCGGCGGGGCCACGGTCGGATCGGTCAGGGAGGGGATGACCACGTCCAGGAAGGGCCGCCGGGAGAACTCGCCGTACTTGGCCTGATCATAGGCCCTCTCCAAGTAGTCGACGCCGGGGGCGATGGTGATGTCCCCCCGGAGGTGCTCGCCCAGGCCCGGCCGGGCGCTGAACTCGGGGACCCGGTCCAGGGCCAGGTTGACCTTTCCGGAACTGCCCCGGAACTTGTAGCGCTTGATCCGCTCGATAAACTCCTCCTCGAGGTGCTCCCGGCCGACCAAGCCAAGGAAGGTCAGGCGTGGATCACAGGCGGAGACGACGGTCTTGGCCTTGATCTCCCACCCGTCCTCCAGGGCCACTCCGGAGGCCCGGCCGTGGCTCACCAGGATCCTGGCCACCGGGGCCCCGGTCCTGATCTCGGCCCCAAAGGACCTGGCCGCCCGGGCCACGGCCAGGCTGACCCCGCCGGTCCCGCCCTTGGACAGACCCCAGGACCGGAAGGCCCCGTCGATGTCGCCCATGTAGTGGTGGAGCAGAACGTAGGCCGTGCCCGGCGAGCGGACCCCCAGGAAGGTCCCGATGATGCCGCTGACCGACATGGGGCCCTTGAGCTGGTCCGACTCGAACCACATGTCCAGAAAGTCGACCGCGCTCATGGTCAGAAGCTTGTTGTGGAGGTACATCAGGTCCGGGCCCATCTCCCTGAAATCCTTGGCCAGACCCCAGAGGGCCTTGAGCTGCCCGGGGTCGAAGGAGGCCGGGTCAGGGGCGGGGTGGTCGATGATGTTTTTGATGAAGGCGGCCATCTTGGTCATGGCCAGCCCGAACTGGGGGGCCACCTCCGCATCCTTGGGGCTGAAGCGGGCGATCTCCCGCCTGGTCCGGGCCGGGTCGCCCCAGCGGGCCAGGGAGTCGCCGTTTTCAAGAGGGGAAAAGGTGCAATCCAGAGGGATGACCCGGTAGCCGTGCCTGGCCAGGTCGAGCTCCCGGATGATGTGCGGCCTGAAAAGGCTGACCACGTAGGAGCAGACCGAGTAGGTGAAGCCGGGATAGACCTCCTCGCTGACCGCCGCGCCCCCCAGGACGCGGCGCCGCTCCAGGACCAGGACCCGGCGTCCGGCCCGGGCCAGGTAGGCGGCGCAGACCAGGCCGTTGTGACCGCCGCCGACGACAACGGCGTCGAAGGGGCCTGAGGGGAAGTTATCCTTGAGAGTCGGGGCGACTTCGGTCATCAGGCCTTTTTCCTCTCGGGGTTGTAAAAGGGCCTGGCCACCACCTCGGCCGCAACCTGGTGACGACGGTACTCCACGGTCCATTCAAGCTTTATCCTGGTCCCCGGGGTCGAGTAGGCGGGCTCGACCTGGGCCAGGGCCAGGTTCTTTTTCAGGATCGGAGACCAGGAGCCGCTGGTGGCCTTGCCGATCCAGCGGCCGCGGGGGTTGTAGACCGGCCCGCCGGTCCGCCAGGCCCGGCTGGGGACATGGGCCGGGAGCCCCTCTTTTTCATAGAGGGCGGCCAGCTCTTCCCAGTCCATCTCCAGGCCCACCAGGCATTTTTCAGGCCCCCGCTCCTTCTCGGCCTGGAGGGCCCCTTGACCCACAAAAGGCTCCCGGTCCAGGTCGACGAGCCAGCCCAGGCCCAGCTCCAAGGGAGTCGATTGGCGGGCCTCGGTGAGGCATTGATGGGCGCAGAAAAAATCAACGCCGTTCATGATATAACCAGCCTCGAGCCGGACATTGTCCAGGGCCTCCAGGCCGGCCGGCTGAAGATTATAGGCCCGCCCCACGGCCATGAGGGCGTCCCAGACCGGCAGGGCCCCCTCGTTTTCAACCCAGACCTCGTAGCCCAGATCGCCGGTGTAGCCGGTCCGGGAAAGACAGACCTCCCGGCCCTCGAGGAGGCCCTGGCCGACCTGGTAATAGCCCAGGCCGTCCAGGTCCAGGTCACAGGCCCGGCCCAGGATCTCCCTCGAGGTGGGGCCCTGGACCGCCGCCACGGCGATCCGGTCGGTGCTGTCTTCGAGGGTCACCCGCAGGCCGCGGCGGTGCCGGGAGAACCAGGCCAGCATCGGTTCGGCCGCGGTCACCCGAAAATGTTCCCGGCCCAGCCGGAGGACGGTGCCGTCGTCGATGATCTTTCCCCGGCCGTCGCACCAGCAGGTGTAGGCCGCCTGACCGACCCTTAAGGTGCTTATCTCCCGGGTCATTACCAGGTCCAGAAAAACCCCTGCCTCCGGGCCCTTGATCTCGTACTTAAACAGCGGGGTGACGTCGATCAGCCCGGCGGCGTGGCGGAGGGCAAAGTACTCGCTTTCATGGCTGGTGTCATAGGAGCTGACCGAGTAGTAACCGGCCCAATCGGTCCACCTCAGGCTGGTGCACAGCCTGGAGGTTCTGGGGTGAAAGGGCGAAGGAATCGGCATGGTCTTGACCCAAGAGGTTACAAATACAAGAGCTTTTTCTCTATGGAGAGATCCAACTCCTTAACAAACTTCTCCAGCTCCTCCAGATGGTTTTTCATGTCCGCCTGGACCGCTTTCTGGTCCTTGTCCTTTAGCCCTTTTAAGATTTTTTTATGGGCCGCGTAGTTCAGCTGGCGGAACTCTTCCTGGGAGGGCAGGAACTCCGGAATCTTATTAAAGGAGATGTAGTCATAAAAAAGGATGTTGAGAAACTTGCCGGTAAAGGACATGAAGATGTTGGGACAGGCCTCGGCGATGATCTCATGGAACCGGACCTCGGCCATTCTCTGCTGGCGAATCGTCTCCAGGTTCTCGGCGGGTTGGCCACAGGTCCGGACCGTTTCCTCGAGCTCGGCAAGCTGCTCCTCGGTCAGCGAGCCCACCGCCCGGGCGGCCAGGGCCGGCTCCACAACCTTGCTCAGTTCGTAAAGGTCCGCGGCCGGAAAGGGTTTGAAATAGAAATAGTTGGCCAGCAGGGCCAGGGCCCGGCCGGAGGGCACCTCGCACAGGGTCGCCCCGCCGCCCGGGCCGGTGCTCATCTGGATGAGGCCCTGGACCTCGAGGGACTTGAGCGCCTCCCTGACAACGCCCTTGCTGGCGCTGAAGAGCTCCATGAGCTGCTTTTCCTGAGGCAGCCTTTCGCCCGGCACCTTCTCCTGGTCCACCACCCAACGCTTGATCTCCTCGGCAATGAGGTCCGAACGCTTCCGGTACGGAGGCGGCTCAAGGGTAGCGTTGGCTTTCCTATCGGCGATTGTTTCCATCATCCAGAGACCCGAGGCTTGATAATTTATACGTATAATACGGATTAACCGAATCATAAGGAAGATTTTGAAAAGCTGTCAAGCCCTTTTTTGGCGGAGTTAGAGACGGTTTTAAAAAACCGCCCCAGAGTAAGGATGAGGCAGGCAAGGTGAGCGAAAGCTTTGTTGACTGTGCTCAACCGTTCGAATCTAACGGTTAATCTTCTTAAATTACCGATCCGGCTCTAGGCAGGCGCGCAATCTACTCTCCGCTTTATTCGAACGATTAAGGGCCTTCTCGGGTCCAACCCTTTCCATATTCCGGTGACCCGGCTCGGCCAAGCGGTTAGGCGCATATCCCTAAACACTTCTTCGCCTTGTAGCCACCTCCTCACGGTCGACCGGATGGGCATCCCCTCACAACCGCGGCTCGATTTTAGGCTCGTTCCGCGTACCAGCCTGGATCAAGCCTCTCTGGTGAGCTTCTTGGAACGGCCGTTATTCCAGCCTCTACACACCTGTCCCTCCTGCTATCTCCCCGACCGAGCCAAAGTCCACCCAACCAAGAGTGTCCAGGGGCTTCTCCACTCTCTTAAGGTGAGGGAGGTTCTTTTGGATCTTGACGGTAAAGGTTGAAGGGAAAGGGGACTTTTTACGGACCCCCATGGGGGTGAGGAAGCAAAAAGGGAAATGGTTTCCTTTCAGGCAAAAAATAAGGCTCAGGCCAAATGGCCTAAGCCTTTGAATTAACTTGGCGTCCCCAACGGGATTTGCCCCCGTGTTTTCGGCGCGAAAGGCCAAGACTGAGGACGGACTACACCTAATTTCAACCAGTTAAGGCAACTCAAGCCGATAAATCCCGGCCAGAGGGGTGTCCGTGACAAGCATCCATGGCGGTTACATAGGTTACGTTCTAATTGTCATCTTGGACCACCTTGAGGCCGCTGGACGTGCTGGTCAGAGACCGAGACCCGCCTCCCTGGCCGCGTCCCTGATGTTATCCAGATATATCCGGGCCCAGGTTTCCAGCTGGCCCAGGCCTGTCAGCTCGCAGACAACCTCGAAACCCCGGCTTTCCAGAACAGACCTCCAGGAGCCCGCCTCCGGGCCGCAGATATCGTTCCGGGCGTGGTCTCCGGCCACGACCATCAGCGGCTTGAGGAGGACCTTTTTAGCCCCTTCCTGTTCCAGATAGCGGCAGACGTGGTCGATATCCCAGGAGCCCTCCACCAGCCCGATGGCCACCTTCAAACCAGGGCTCTTCTGCCTTAGAGCCTGCTCCAGCTCCGAGTAAACCCCGGTGGAGTAGTAGGGGTTGCCGTGGCCCACGTAGACCAGGGCCGCGCCCTCGGCCCGGGCCTTTTCCACGTCGCCGCCCAGGGCCTCGGCCGCCCGCTGGATATCCCGCAGATAGGGGTATAGCGGTCCCGGCTGGCCCAGGGCCGGTCGCCCCAGGGCCAAAGACCCGAAGGGCATCCACCTGGGTTTCATGGTTGTTATGGAGTTAAGACCCTGGATGTAGCTTTTAAGATCGTTGAACTCCTCCCCGGCGTAAACATGGAGGGGCTGGACGACAATATTCCTGATGCCCCGGTCCTGGAGGTTGGCGATGGCGGCCAGGGGGCCCTGGACCCTCAGGACCTCCTCGGGAACACCGGGAAATCGCTCCAGCCAGGATGGATCGCTGATCCGGCGACACCATTGGGCCCTGATCTGATTGGAGGTGAAGGCCAGGACCGTCTCGGCCCGGGGATAGGCTTCCCTGGTCAGCCCGAGGATGTTCAGGATTCCCTCCAGGGCCTCGGGTCCCTTGGCCCCAAAGGCCGCCAGAACGATGCCCAGTGGTTCTCCACCTCTAACCTCGCTGGTCTCAATCAAGGCCTTACTCCTCCTCAAAGATCAACCCTTCCAGGGCGGCCTTGGCCTGGGTCCGGTGGTTTTTCGACTCCGCCGCCTTGGCCAGGGCCCGGCGGGCGGTATCAAGATCGCCGCTCTCCAGGGCGCTCAAACCCAGGAGCAGCTGGGCCTGACCATCCTCAGGACTGATCTGGACGACCCTCTTGAAGCAGGACGCGGCCTCGGCGTGGCGGCCGTGGTCAAAAAGAGCCCGGCCTTTCTCCATTATCAGCTCCACCTCGGCCTTCTGGGCCAGGGCCAGATCATAGTACTTCAGGGCCTCCTCGAGCCGGCCGGCCTCGATCAGCCAGCGGGCCAGGTTCCGGTTTTCCTCGAATCCCTGCTTCTCCCCAAGGGCTTTTCTGAGGGCGGCCACGCCCTTTTGAGGGGCCCGAAGGTAGAAGTAGATGTCGGCCAGGTTCTTCCACTCGGCTGCCTTGGGCGGCTTGAGGGCATAGGCCGCCTCCAGGGCGGCCGCGGCCTGGAGGTAACGCTTGCCCTGGAGCCTGACCTGGGCCAGGAGCAGCCACTGCTGCTCTTCCTGGGGAAAGCGGCGGACCAGTTGGGCCAGGACTTCCTCGGCCTCCTCGAGCTGCTTTGTTTCCAAAAAGGCCTGGACCAGGAGGCTGAGCCAGTCCTTTTTGGACTTGGGGTAAAGCTCAAGAAGCCGCCTGACGACCCGGATCGTCTGGCGGTGCTCCTTGGCCTGGTAGTAGGCCACCCCGGCCTGGAAAAGGAGGTTCTCCTCCTTGTCCTGGCCCAGGGCAAAGGCCTTCTCCCACAGCCCGGCCGCCCGCTGGAACCTCTCCAGCTCGTAACAGGCCGCGGCCAGGTTGAGGACCGAGGGGCGGTGGTCCGGCCGGAGCTTCAGGGCGGCCTCATAGGCCTGGGCCGCCGGGCCGGGCTTCTCCTCCTGATGGTAGCTCAGGCCGATGAGGTAATGGATCAGAAAGTGCGGCTCTTGGGGATGCCGTTTCAGGTAGTCGTCCAGGATGGTTCTGGTCTTGGCCGGGTCGCCGTCCTTGGTCAGGGCCTGGTTGGCTTCGTACAGGGCCTTCTGCTGGGCCGGGGTGAGTTCGGGCTCCTTCTCAGAGGCCGAGACCAGGGCCGGGAGAACCAAACCGAGACAAAGAAAGATCAGGACCGGCCTGGGCACGGCTCAACCCGAAAGCTTGAAGCGGATGGGCAGGACCACCCAGGTGGACACCGGCCGGCCCTGGTAGTAGCCGGGCTTGAACCGCCAGCGGTTGACCGACTGCTCCACGGCCTGCTCAAAAACCCCCTTGGGTACGGCCCGGACAATGCTGAGCTTGTTGACCCGGCCCGAGGCGTCGACCAGGAACCGGACCACCACCTCGCCGTCGATGCCCCTCCGCCGGGCCGAGTAGGGATAGATGGGCGGCACCTGGCTGACCAGCCGGGGCTCCCGGTCCACCTCGGCCGCCTCGAACTCGCGGCTGAAATCCACCCTGGGCCTGGCCGGTTCGGGCGGCGGGGCCACGCTCAGGCCCGAGACCAGGGCGGGGTTGATCTGGAACTCCAGCTTGGGGGTTTTCAGCTCCACCTTGGGCCGATTGCTCTTAAGGTGCTGGACCTCCCTTTGCTGGAGCGGCCTGGGCGGCGGTTCCTTGGGCTGGGGCGGCTTCTTTTGAAGATCCCTCTCCGGCGGGGGCGGGGGCCGGTAGTTGGTCAGGTAGACGGCCTGGGCCGGACCGCTCTCCGGCCGGCCGGTCCCCTCCCGGCCGGACAGGCCCGGGACCAGGCCGAAGAGGACCACGTTGACCGCCAGGGCCAGGATCAAGGCCCCGCCGATGGCCAGAAGGCGTTTCATGGCTCCGGTTTTTTGGCCGCGATGGAGATGTCCTTGGCCCCGGCCAGCCGGCCCTCGTCCAGAACCCGGATCACCGTCCCGGTCCGGGAGGCCTTGTCGGCCACGATGACCACCGAGCCCTCCGGCGTCTCGGCCAGGTAACGGGCCACGTGGGTCCTGACCGAACGGATGTCGATGGGCTTGCCCTGGAGGTGGATCAGACCCTCCTTGTCCACCCCGATCATCAGGCTGGCCTTGTCCTTTTGGACCGCCGTCTTGGCCACCGGTCGCTCCACGGTCACCCCCGACTCCCTGACAAAGCTGGTGGTCACCAGAAAGAAGATCAGGAGGATGAAGACCATGTCGATCAGGGGGGTGATGTTGAGCTCCTGGGCCCTGGTCCGACGGCGGCGGGAGTAACGGATCGATCCCACCTCAACCCTCCCCGGCCCGGTCAGAAGCCTCCGCCTGACCGGTGCCTTTGATCAATCCCAGACCGAAGCTTTCCATCCGGGCCTTGGTCCGTTCCACCCGGCGCCGGATGAAGTTACCCATGAACAGGCCCGGCAAGGCCACCACCAGGCCCGACTGGGTGGTGATGAGGGCCTCGGAGATGCCCCCGGCCAGGGCTTTGGCGTTGCCCGTGCCGTGGAGGGCGATGACCTGGAAGGTGGAGATCATCCCCGTGACCGTGCCCAGGAGACCCAAGAGGGGGGCTACCGCGGCCAGGACGAGGATAGTTCCCACGTTCCGCTCCAGCTTGGCCGAGGTCTGGAGGAGCAGCCCCTCCAGGACCATCCGGTTGCGCCGCTCGGCTCCGGGCCCGGTGATGAGCCGGGTCCGGAACTCCCGGGCCAGGTCCCTGGGCCAGCCCCTTTCCCCGCCCCTCATGCGGAAAGCGTAGATCTCCACCAGCTTGAGGATGATCAGGGACCACAGCCAGACCGAGACCGCCACCAGGGGCAGCATCACCAAACCACCGGAGCTGAGGTAGTCCACGACCACCTGGGCCCATCTCTGAAGTTCCGGCCAGGCCAAGACTCAGTCCAGGGTGGCCGCGGCCAGGGCCAGGCCCTTCTCTTCCATGTCCCCGACCACCTTGTCCACCCGCCGTTCCAGGAAGTGGTGGATGACGATGATCGGCATGGCCACGGCCAGGCCCAGCTGGGTGGTGATCAGGGCCTCGGAGATGCCCCCGGCCATCAGCTTCGGATCGCTGGTTCCGAACCGGGTGATGACCTGGAAGGTCTCGATCATCCCCGTGACCGTGCCCAGGAGCCCCAACAGGGGAGCGATGGCGGCGAAGACCGAAAGGGTCGGCAGGAACCTCTCCAGCCGGGGGAGCTGCTTGAGGATGGCCTCCTCCACGGCCGCCTCCACGGCCTCCCTGGACCGGCCCCGACTCTCCAGGGCCGCGGCCATGACCCGGCAGGACGGGGAGCGGCGGTTCTTTTGACACAGCTCCAGCCCTTGGTCCCACCTGCCCCGGCCGGTCAGGTCCTTGAGACGGGCCATGACCTTGGTCGAGTCGGCCTTGATCAAACCCAAGGAGGCCAGCCGCTCAAAGATGAGCAGAAGGGCCAGGCCGGCCAGGACCAGGATGGGCCAGACCAGAAGGCCGCCGGCCGCCAGCCAGTCCCTTACCCCCCGGGCCGTTTTCAGGTGGGCCAGGGCCTGGCCGCCCGAGGGATCCAGGGGCAGCGCTTCCGCTTCGCCGGCCAGATAGGCGGCCAGGGACCGTCTCTCGGTCCAGGCCGGTGGCTGGGCCAGGGCCGAGAGGTCGGTCCCCGAGGCCGTGGGCCGGAGAAAACCGAGGTTGTCCTGGCGCCCATAGTAGGAGCTGAAATTGGCCACGGTCAGAATCCGGGCCTGGTCCTTGTGCCCGGCCGGGTCGATGTACTCCCCCTGGCGGAGGGTGATCCGGCCGCCCTGCTCCATCTCCTGGAAAAGAACCTCCACCAGGGCCTTCAGGTCCTCCAGGCCGGGGAAGCGGTCCTGGTCCTCGAAGGGGGCCAGGATGTTGAGCCGTTCCGGCCGGGCCGGGGTGGCCAGGCTGGTGGCCAGGAGGAGGCCGGTCTCCCTGGCCGCCAGGCGGATGGCCGCCTCCAGGTTCTTGACCTCCTCCTGGTTCTCGGCCAGTCGGGCCCGCTGGGCCTCCTCGGCGGCCAAGAGCTCCTCGAACCTGGCCTGGAGCCGGTCCATCTCGGCCTGGGCGGCCTCGGTCTCGGCTTTAAGGCTGTTTGCCTGGGCGGTCAGAACGGTCCGTTCAACCTCGAGGGAGGCCCTTACCTGGGCGGCCTCCTTTCCGGCCTGGGCCGATTCATCGATGACCTGGGTCGCCGCCCGGGGCCAGTCGCCCGCCAGAACCTGGGCCGGGAGGAGGGCCAGGAAGGTCACCCCGGCCAGGAAAGCCTTGGTCATTCCTGGGGCCTCCCCACCGGCAGGTCGAGCAGCTCCACGGCCCTTTGCCGCCGGGCCATCTCCAGGCCCTTGATCAGCTCCCGCCGGAAGCTCTGGTCCAGGGGCCGCCAGTCCTGGTCCCCCTTGATCCGCCAGCCCAGCCGCCGGCCGTCAGGGGTCTGGAAGTAGAGGGCCAGCCGGCCCAGCCGAAGGACCTCGGCCCGTACCGGCCGGCCCTCGCTCTGGATGATCTCCTCGGTCGCCTCCACCCCCCGGCCGTACTCGGCTTCGACCCTGAGGGCCTCCATGACCCGCCTCAGCTTTTCCGAGAGGGGCAGATGGTAGTCGTTCAAGGAGCGCCTCAAAAAGGCTGTTCGCCCAGCCCGCTCCTGGTCGAGGAAGGCCAGGTCCTGATCGATGAAGGCCTCCAGCCGGGCCACGATCTCATCCAGGCAGGGCTCCAGGTCGCGGTTGATCTTTTCCAGCTCGGCCTGTTTTCGGGCCAGCTCGGCCAGGGTCTCCTCCTGGCGGCCGACGTAGCCGGAGAATCTTTTGACCTGGTGGTCGAGCCAGCGTTTCCTGCTCTTGAGCTCGCTGATCTCCTGGAGCAGGGTGGCCCGTTCCAGGGCGAACTTCTCCACCTCCTTCTGGGTCCTCTGGTCCTCGGCCACGGCCGTCAGGACAGCCTCCTCCACGGCCTTGGGCTGAAGGTCCGTGGCCGGGCTTGATCCGGCCCCGGCCGGGCTGGCCTGAAAACCGGCCAAAAGGAGCATGGAAGCGGCGATTCGGGCCGCTCTCATGGTTTTCACGGCGGTTCCTTCCTCCCCTCCCGGCTCGGACCCGGACAGCCGGGCCTTTCCGGGCCGGGGGTCGCCCGGGACCGGGCCAAGGGGCCGGCCCCGGCTGACAGGTGGTTGACCTTCCTGACCTCTCCGCCAGGCCTGGGAAAGCTCTGACGAAGGTCTCCTAAGGGCCGCCTTGTCCGGGGCTTCGGGGGGAGTCTGGGGGGGTGCGGGAGATGATCTTGAAGGCCTTGCCCATCCTCATCCTCCGAAGGACCAGGTCAAGAGAGTTCCAGGCAGGTCTTCTGACTCGTGGATCAGCCTACTCGCCGCGCCTTCCCAGGCCCTTTGGCCCAGTGGCTTTGGGCGGCTTTCGTCCCCACTCACAGCAGCGGAGGCTGCAGCGGATTTCCACCGCTTTCCCTTGCCCTTCTATGGGCTCCTGGAATAGGGCGATTAAGACACAGCCAAACTTTGATGTCAAGAAAGAGCGGGGCGGGCCGGGAGGCCTGCCAAGCCGGCGGGTTTGACCTCTCCTTTTCCTAGGGCGGACCACCGGCCTTTTCCGGGGATCCGGAAGCGGCTTGGAGGTCCGCCCGGAATTGGCTTGAAATAACAAGTCCCTTGAGGTAAGGGCTAGATCGACCTGAGTGCCAGCGGGCTTAATAGGGAAGCCGGTGCGAGTCCGGCGCGGTCCCGCCGCTGTAACCGGTGACAAAGGCCGCCTCAAGGCCACTGCCAGGCCGGACCTGGCGGGAAGGCGCGGCCCGAGGACGACCCGGGAGCCAGAAGACCTGCTCAGGACGAGGCTGGACCCAGGACCAGGGACGCCTGAAGCGCCCTGTCCCCAGCCCTGCAGCGAGGAGACTGCGGTTGAGGTGGCGAACCCCGCCTGGTGCCTCAAAGGCCATCGGCTCACCTCCGAAGACCGCAACGGCCATCCGCCTCGGGCAGACTCCTCCGGGTCTGCCGCGGAACTTGGGAGGTGACCCCTGAAGCCCCAGACCGGTGCCCTTCACCATCCGGACGAGATCAACCTCTTGATGAGCGCCGTCCTCCTGGCCGGGGACGACCGCTGGAACGGTCGCGGCTGGGAGCGGCGCGGCAGGAACCTCTTCCTCTTCCGCTCCTCCGACAAACGCTACTTTATTTATAATATTTACATATGCAATATATTACATGTTATTTTAATAGGTATTTTAATATGTATATTTATAAGCAGGTATTTTAGACACAATAAAAAATATATTGATGATATTTATTATTATTTTTTATCTAATGAAGAATTCTCACTCTTTTCCTAATAAAATATATATAGTAAAAATAACTTAATTTAAAAAATATTATAAGTAATGAAATTATATTAATATAATACTAAAATAATTTTATTCTTTGGATAATTTACAATTTGAAACAATTTGGTTTAATTTCTGAGAAAATCAAAACGGTATTAGGCGACAATCATATAAAAAATTATGGATATATCGTTTATAACCCTTTAGGGTCTCGGAGAAGACCTTTTTGAATCTTGTCCTGTAGTTATTGAATTTTGGTGTGGTGATTTGCTTGGTGATGTAGGCGATGATTTTGTCATTCCAGTCAAGGTTGTATTGTACTATTAGGATTTCCGGGATATTGGGATAGCAGAATTTGAAGGTTGTGACGTAACGCCATGTGCCGAGGTTCTTCCATCTGGCCGGCACAGGCTTTTTCCAATTGTGTGTTCTGTGATGGTATTAACCTGACAGTTTAGGCTGCCAGAGGTGGTGGCCATGCCGCCTCCAGTCGGGTTAGAAGGGGTGTTGAGAAGCACCTCAAACCCAAAGGAGGACAGGACATGACCACCGCCAAGAAGATAGCACGTCGGAAGCTGAGCCTGTTAGAACTTGCGGCTGAGATGAAAAACGTCAGCCGGGCCTGCACGATCATGGGTTACTCCAGGCAACAGTTTGAACCGCCCCGGGATTGCCGGAGACTCCATTACTTGAGAGGATGGAGTCATGACAAATCGAATCAGATACTCCCCAGAGGTAAAGGGTCGAGCGGTACGGATG
>Ga0068714_10003722_pt1 | contig 17722 bp, 18 predicted proteins | sample MTBNYHSulfiMetaG_FD_62988 | JGI IMG/M metagenome (GOLD analysis project Ga0068714, IMG submission 62988) | Enrichment culture microbial communities from rom New York Harbor, USA that are MTBE-degrading - MTBE-NYH (New York Harbor Sulfidogenic)... | ecosystem: Environmental > Aquatic > Marine >...
CGTGCATCCTCTTCATCCCTCTTTGCCAAACGGGGATTCGATTCTATTCCCTTCTTTTATTCCTTCTTTGTCCGGGTGCAATTTCTTAAAAATTCCACCAATAAGCGGACGGCAATCCCTGATGCTCCTTTTGGGATATAAGGCTTTTCTTTAGTGCTCCAGGACGGTCCGGCAATGTCCAAATGAACCCAGGGGAAATCACCGACAAATTTGCTTAAGAATGCTGCCGCGGTTATCGTGCCTGCGTTGCGGCCACCGGTGTTTTTATAGTCGGCAATGTCACTTTTAATCAACTCGAAATAATGCTCCCACAGGGGCAACTCCCAAACCAGTTCTCCGGTCACCTGAGCCGCCTGATTGATTTTTTTCTTAAGCGGTTCATCATTTCCCAGCATGCCAATGACATCTTCTCCCAGCGCAACGATGCAGGCGCCGGTAAGAGTTGCAACATCAATTATCGCAGCCGGTTTAAAACGGGAAGCATAAAATAAGGCGTCGGCCAGAATCAATCTTCCTTCGGCATCCGTATTGATCACTTCAATGGTCTTTCCGGAGTATGACTTTAATATGTCACCAGGTTTATAGGCGGTACCGCTGGGAAGATTTTCGGTGGCTGGAATCAGGCCCACAATGTTCAGCGGCAGGGACAAATCCGCCGCCGCCATCATCGCTCCCATCACTGCCGCGCCACCGGCCATATCCGATTTCATTTCATCCATTTTTTCAGCGGGCTTGATGCATATTCCGCCGCTATCAAACGTCAACCCCTTGCCGACCAGAACAATCGGCGCTTCTTTCTTTTTTCCGCCTCCATATTCCAGGATAATAAATTGCGGTTGTTCATTGCTTCCGGCGGCAACACCAAGAAGCGCATTCATACCCAATCGCTTCATCTGGGTCCTGCCCAAGACCGTACAGGTCACTTTTTTGCGGCGGGCGATTTCTTTGGCTTTTTGCGCCAGAATAGAAGGCGTCATTTCATTGGAGGGAGCGGAAACAAGATCGCGGGCAAAGTAAACAGCACCAGCTATTATTTGTGCTTTTTTCACTTCGTGTTCAAGAAAGATAGTTTCTTTTCCTTCGGCTGCAATATACAGAAACTTCATATCCTTGATATCATCGCGCCCTACTGTCTTATACGGCGTAAATTGATAAAGCCCCAAAAGTGTCCCTTCAACCACACACTGCACAAACTTATCTCTTCTGCCAGGCAGAATATCTGAATCTATTGCTGTGGCCGCTTCCTGAATATTTAAATTGCGCAGTTGCTGCATAACTCTGGCAAATGCGGCTCTGATTTTTTCCAGGTTTACTTCATTTCTCATGCCTAAGCCCACCAGGGCTATTCTCTGCGCCGGGATTGCTCCCCGTGTGTAAACGACGGAAACTTCCGACGGTTTGCCGGCAAAATCACCATGTTTTATTAATTCGGAAATTAATCCCTTGCTGGCCTGATCAATCAAGAAAGAAGCTTTGGTCAATTTTTCCTGATCCTGGAATAAGGGCAAAATAATCGCCTGGCTTTTACTGTCCGCAAGATTTCCTTTTTGCACAACTATTTTCATTAAATATTTCTCCTAAATTATTATATATTTAAGTATTTTTAAATTTTGCGCAAGATAGCATATCACTGATAAAAGTCAATCAGTTAAGCCAAAATAAAATAAGGAAGAAATTTCCGGCAGGTAATTTTTTAAGCAAACCAAGCTCTTTTCAGAAAAATAAATTTTGTCACCTTGGATAAGAAATTTCAATACTGGCTGCTGCCGCCTGTGGTGCCCTGGACGGCAAGGCTGAAATCATCAAATAGCTGGCACTTCACACAAGAGGCGTCATAATAGGCATGAATACCGATTTCCGGACGGTTGGGAGTACAGACATCCGGGGCGGTGCATGTGCATAATCCGGCGGATGAAAAAGTGCTGTCGATCACTTCCGTACTCGTCGTGGGCCAGGTCCACACAACCGGTTTTAAGCTGCTGATATTCCAATTGGTTGTGTTCCGCGGATATAGTGCCGGATCCTGAACGTATGCCTTCAGATAGTTGCCGTCAGCTCTTTCGTTAATTTTTATAAACAGCGTTGACCAATCCTTTAGATATCCATCAGCACCAACGACCCCGTAAGTTGAGTTCATCCAGGCCGAGGCCAGAACACTATAGCTGCCGTTCACCTTCTTCCAAAGCACAACATATATCTTTCCATCCTTGCTTAAGCTCACGTGGTTACGAATGCCGATGGTATCCGCACACCACGGATCATTGCAATTGGTACCATTATGCATGTAATAAGAAAGGCCATATGAGCTGTTTGCAGCAGCATCCTGCACACGAAAGGAAATGCCATGGATGAAATATTTCGGATTGGCTTTGTCATTGCTGATCTTAACCTGCATCAAATAACTGGAAAGGTAGCCATTGCTGACCCAGGCATTGCAAAGACTGACAATATCTGTATTCAAATTGATCGCGCCTTCTTTGGTGTTTTCAAATTCCAGAGCCCCGTTGTAAATATCGACGTCACCACTATCAGTTCCCGTCGTCGCCTCCCAGGTCGTATCAACGTCCGTATCGGCATCCGCATCAAATCCGAGAGGAACACCAGAGGGGTCGGTCGTGATGGGCGGTATTCCGGGAGGGGTCGCTGTGGCCTTGAGGATTTCCTTTGTCACCAGTTGATTTGTCTTGAGCCAACCCGTCCCGACAGTGCCCGTCGATTCAACCACAAGCCAGTCCGCTGCCGGCTCACCTTTGGATTCAATATAACTAGTCACTTTAAATTGATCACCATTGAGAAAAGTCATTGTTACAGGTGCGGATTGCGGATAAAGAGTTCCATCCGCCAGGTATTTTTGCAGAGCATAGTTTATCCCGGATTCACCGATGTAATAAGCCCTTTCCTGGCGATTGGCGAGCAATTCGCCAAACGAGGAAGTTGCGGAAAAATAAAGCATCGCGCTGGCCATCAGGGAAATAATGACGATGGAAACGATTATGGTAATCATAATGGCGCCTGTTTGGTTTATTTTTTCTGTTTTCATTTCTTTCATCACTCTATAAATTTCTTGGTTTGACCCGTGCCTTGAATTCGGAAACTACATCATTTGCTCCTTTCAAGCCCAGCGTGATTTCAATAATTCGTCGGGAAGATTGCCAGGTAGTTTGGGGCAAACTATCATAATTGTCATAATAGTTTAAAGTAAAGGAGTTCACCTGATCGGTTAAAATATCACCGCCAAAAGTTACCGTGTTTCCGGAAATCGTAACCGTCGTACTGGGCGTTGTCACGCCATATTTAACAGAAGTAAAGGTGATCGATGTCGCGCTGGCTGCCGTAACCGAGCTGATCTTTATATTGCTGAATTCCTTGACTAGCTTCGTTATGGCAATCTGTCCTTTCTGCGTGGTGGTGGCATTCTTTTTTGTAAAAATCGTTCCCTTGACTACTTGTACATAACCAAGAGCAGCCACAGCCGCCATGACGCCTATCAGAATCATCACGATAATAACTTCGAGCAGCGTGAAACCCTTTTTGTTGTAAAGAACTCCTTTCATATTAAAGCCCTTACCCGGCAAAGATATACGTCAATATTTCATTATTGCTGTTTTTAATCGTCACTTTAAGAAGACTTTGCAAATCGGCAGGGTCTGCCGCAACTTCCTGGTTCGCCACAAATTTGATAAAATGGTTTTCCACAATCGTGTACTTTCCGTATGCGTTATCTAATATTGCCCCTTCATTTCCGGGCGGAGATAAAACTCCTCCGGCAATAGAATCCCGCAAACCGGGAAGATCACCAGCGTAATACTTTTCGTATGCTGTAATAAAGTTTTCCATTACCTGCTGGAGAGCAAATGATGTCTGCATACGGGAAATCGGCAGAGAACTCTTGGTCATGGATGTCCCCAAAACTGAGAACATCATTGTCCCGACAATGGCGACGACAACAAGCGTGATAATAACTTCGATAAGAGTAAAACCTTTTGATTTAATCTTGCTTCTTATTTTCATGGAATAAATCCCGTATTCTTGGTGATGGTAATTGTTACCGGACCAGGGGACATTGTCAATTGTATATCGTTTGTACCCGGACTGCCCCATTCATCAAAAGTAACGGTATCCCCGGAAATAGTTATCCCACCCGGCAAGTTATGGGTGGAAGAATCTTCATTCTGCAAATTATAAGGTGCGATACTGCCATCCCGCAAAATTGTGTAGGAATTGCTGGTAAAAGACATACCCCAGGATTTATCGTCACTTAACGCCCGAAATTGGGCATACCGGATGTTCATTTTCAGAATGTCCACTTCGGCCGCGACTGAATAGTTTTGTGTGGAAACTAATTTGGACACAGCCACAGCCAGGAGAATGCCGACAATAATAAGTACGGCAATTATCTCGATCAGGGTAAAACCACTTTTATTTTTTCCTAAGCGACTTATTTCATTCATTTTTTTCTTGAATACGCAATACCTAAATTTATAAATGACTTTTGGTGCAATGAAAAATTAACATCATCGTCTTAACGCCTGTGTTATTATTTATGATTTTAGCATATTTTATACCAAGAATCATGATTTTAATATTGATTGTATGGAAATTGACTGAAATTTATCATCAGCGCCATAGATTATATTTAAAAATGCAGTAAAGCGCCCGAAAGCCGTCTTGCCAATGAATTTTTTTGCCCTCTTCATAAGTACGGCCGTAATAAGAAATTCCTACTTCATAAATCCGGCATTTGAGTTTGGCCACCTTGGCCGTAATTTCCGCTTCAAAGCCAAAGCGATCTTCTTCGATCGTAATGGACTGGATTATTTCGCGCCGGAAGGCTTTATAGCAGGTTTCAATATCGGTCAGGTTTAGATTGGTCAGCATATTGGAAATAAGCGTGATCAAACCATTTCCCACCCGATGCCAGAAATATACAACACGGTGCGGTTCGCCGCCCATGAAACGCGAGCCGAAAACTACGTCTGCTTTATCAGAGATAATCGGCTGGAGCATTTTGGTATATTCGTTGGGATCGTATTCCAGATCGGCATCCTGAATGATGATTACATCACCGGAAGAAATGCGGATGGCCTCTCGCAGCGCGGCCCCCTTCCCCTGATTAAACGGCTGATAAATGATTCGGCTGACCTTCGCGGCGACCCTTTTTTGCAGTATTTCTCTTGTTCCATCCGTCGAACAATCGTCCACAACAATAATTTCCTTAGCGGCATAGGGAGAGCAAAGCACAGCTTCGATTATTTGTTCGATGGTGCCGACTTCATTGTAGCAGGGGATGATAACCGTCGGTTTCATAAATCCTTAGGCCTTGTTTAATGTTATTTTTTAATTATTTACTAGAGAATTATATCGGCTGAAATATGAAGTCAAATAAATTATCGTTTTGTTGCCGGGATGCTTATACGCCCTTTCCAATTTAACAAAATATTTGCTACTTTCTGAAACACACTAAACATACATCTGTATGCTATTAATTTTTGTCTTGACAATACACATTTTAGTGTGCTTTATTAGATACCATAAAGGAGGTGTTTTGTGCATCCAGAAACCGTGCGAATAAACATAATCCTGCCCAAGGATCTGGTAGAATCTTTAAACCAAATTGCCGGCCCCCGGAACCGGAGCCGCTTGATCTCGGAATCCATCCGTGAAACCATCCGGCAAAGAAAAAAAGCGGAATTGGAAAAGCAACTTGAAGAAGGGTATCGCGCCTCGGTAAACGAAAATATCACTTCTGCCAAAGAATTTGAAGCCGTCGATCTGGAGGGATGGGATGAATATTAAAAGAGGTGAAATTTATCTTGCCACCCTTAACCCTGTGGTGGGGAGGGAAATATCCAAAACCCGCCCGGTCGTGGTGGTCTCCAACAATCAAAATAATGAGTTTTCCGGAACGGTGACAATTCTGCCCATCACCTCGAAAAACACCCGCTCTATCTATCCTTTTGAAGTTTTTCTTCCCAAAGGCAATGCAAATTTACCCAAAGATTCCAAGGTCAAAGCGGATCAAATTCGCACCCTCGACAAGAACAGGATTGTTAAACACATTGGCGTCATGGATCATAAGGACTTGGATGCTATAGACACGGCGATGAAAATCCACCTGGCTCTATCTTGAAAATACAAGTGTTTGTCAAATAACTTTAAATATGACGCTGCGGCAAAAAGAAAATCGGATTTTACTGTCGCATGTCATTTTGCAAACCCCCGATCAATGTCCGGGGCGTGTACCGGTGTCCAGTAATTATTTTGCATTCTGAAAATTTATGAATTTTTCCAATTTTTCCAGGCCAAGGTAAATTCGCATATTAACAGCGCTGACCATACACTCTTTTAAATTCACCAAAATATTTGCCTTTTTTGCAGCACATTGCCCCCTAAAAAAGTAATGGCCGCTGTACATTCAACTATACTGTTTCATTATATTCTGCTAGGATGGCGGCCATTAAGGAGATCCTCAATGTTAAACAACAAAACGATTGCCGTTGTTGTGCCTGCTTATAATGAAGAAAGGCAAATCCGGCATGTTCTCGAGAGTATGCCGGATTTTGTTGATCGCATCGTCGTTGTTAATGATTGTTCTCAGGATAATACTGCCACGGTAGTCAGTGAATATATCAACAAAAATGATTTTACAATCGCAACCGGCAGGGAAAGCGATCGCGCTGAAGTTGTCCCCAATAAGTACAACCAGGCCGAGATTGTCTTAAAAGAAAAAAAACAAGCCGAAATGGAGCTCTTTCTTCCTTCCCAAATTGTCAACACCAGACCCCAAAATGACCGCGTCATTCTGATCAATAATTTGAAAAACGGCGGCGTCGGCGCGGCGATCGCCCGCGGTTATAAATGGTGCAGTGACAACAACATTGACTGCACGGCGGTAATGGCCGGGGACGGACAAATGGATCCGGCGGAATTGAAATCAATTTGCCTGCCCATCATCAATGAAGGCATCGATTATGTCAAAGGTAATCGTCTCATTCATGGCGGTGCGCGTCTGGTCATTCCCAAAACAAGGTTTTTCGGTAACTCCATCTTGTCTATCCTAACCAAGATCGCTTCCGGCTACTGGCATGTTTCAGACACGCAGGCCGGATATACCGCCATTTCCCTTGCCGCCCTCAATGCCATTAAGATTCATGAGATATATCGCGGCTATGGCATGCCCAATGATCTGCTGGTCAAACTCAACATTGCTTTTTGCACTTTAAAGGAAGTTCGAATAAAGCCCGTTTACAACATTGGTGAAAGTTCCAAAATGAAGGTGCACAAAGTGATCCCCCGCATCTCCTGGCTGCTTTTCCAATCTTTTTTTAAAAGGCTCTGGTTGAAATATCTGTTTCGCGATTTTCATCCGCTCTTTCTGCTTTATCATTTTTCTTTCATTCTTGGCATTGCTTCCCTCCCTTATGCAATTAAAATTATTTCCATAACCCTGAGTGGAGGTTCGGTTTCGCCCGTCACGATGCTGGCTTTTCTCTTTCTCTTTACCGGTGGTTTTCAGTCCCTGCTCTTTGCCATGTGGATGGACATTCAGGATAACGAAAGGCTGTACAAGTCATAATCATGGAGGGCAAATAAGATTGACTAATTCTCAGATGATATGATACTCAGCAACAGCTATTTAATTAAAATAACTAAATAAATTATTCCGATAACGTTGAATATCTTTTGGCAACCGCTAATCTGCGCAAGCAAGAGAGAAGTTTTAATGCTCAAAAATAAAAAAATATTCATTACCGGCGGCGCCGGATTTATCGCCAGCACACTTATTGCCCGATTGATTCATGAAAATGAAATTGTTGTTTACGACAATTTCCGCCGCGATACCCTTTCTTCGACCGAGTATGCGCGCCACAAAAATATTAAAATCATAAATGGTGATGTACTGGATGCCGATCATCTTCAGCATAGTATTTTGGGCGCCCACATTGTCGTTCATGCCGCCGCAATTGCCGGCATTGATACAGTAATCAAGAGCCCCACCGAAACCATGCGGGTAAATATGATTGGCACGGCTAATGTGCTGGAAGCTGCCTGGCGCAGTGGGGTGAAAGACAGGTTTATAGATTTTTCCACTTCTGAAGTTTTTGGGAGTATGGCTTTTAAGCCGACGGAGGATTCGGAAACAATCGCCGGCAGTGCCGGTGAAGCCAGATGGACATACGCGGTCAGCAAAATCGCGGGCGAACATCTGGCGATATCTTATTTCCGGGAATTCGGTCTGCCTGTTGTCTGCGTCCGGCCATTTAATGTTTATGGACCAGGGCAAACGGGAGAAGGAGCCATTCAGATCTTTGTCAAAAAAGCTCTGAAAAATGAAGAAATTGAGATCCATGGCGACGGCGATCAGATCCGCGCCTGGTGTTATGTGGATGACTTTGTCGATTGTCTGATGTTATGCATGGAAAAACCGGAGGCCATCGGCAATTCTTTCAATATCGGAAATTCCAGAGCAGTGATGACCACTTACGGTCTGGCGCAAACGGTATGCCGCGTATTAGAATCCAAATCTGCGATTACTTTTACGCCGCCGCTGTCAGCGGAAGTCGAATTGCGGGTACCCTCGGTGGAAAAGGCCTACCGTATTCTCGGCTTTAAAGCGCAAATTGATCTTGATGAGGGCATCAGAAGAACAGCTGATTTCTTTAAAAATGTATAGATTAGCAAAACCTAACATATCGGAAACAGGAATTGAAAAAATTGCCGGCGTTCTCCGCTCGGGAAATCTTGTTCAGGGGCACCATGTCCGCAATTTGGAAAAGGCGCTGGAAAATTACCTTGCTGTCCCGCACGCGGTAGTCTGCTCTTCCGGTACTGCCGCCCTTCATCTTTCTCTTCTGGCTATGGATTTCAAAACGGGCGATGAAATAATATCACCCGCCTTCACTTTTCCCGCAACAGCAAATGTTGTCGAACGCTCCGGAGGATCAACTGTCCTGGCGGATGTATCGCCTGATGACCTATGTCTTGATCCAGAGGCACTGAAAACAGCTATCACGAAAAAAACAAAAGCCGTCATTGTTGTTCATGAATTCGGACAATCTGCGCAAATTAAAGAAATAGCTGCCATAGCAGAAAAACATGGCCTTAAAATTATCGAAGATGCCGCTTGCGCCATCGGCGCGGAATATCAAGGACAAAAAGTCGGCACATTCGGGACGGCAGGATGTTTCAGCTTTCACCCCCGTAAGGTGATTACCACCGGCGAGGGCGGCGCCATCGTTACGCATGATGATCGCTTTGCGGAACGTCTCCGGATTTTTCGCAATCACGGTATGGCAATAAAAAACGGCGGACTCGACTTTGTGGAAGCCGGACTTAATTACAGAATGACGGAGTTTCAGGCGATTCTTGGTTTGGATCAGCTCACGGAGCTCAGCAATCACGTTGAATACAGAAGACACCAGGCCCGTCTCTACAACAAAATCCTTGCGAAGACAGCGACGATTAAAACACCCCGTTTTTTTGATTCCCGCTGCTCAATATTTCAAACCTATCACATTATCGTTGCCGACCATGTTAACCGCAACCGGCTGATGGAATCCCTCCGGTCAGCGGATATTGAGGTCAACCTGGGCGCGCATGCACTCAATTGCCTAGCTTATTATTGCAAAAAGTATGGATATAATCCGGAAGATTTTCCCCAAGCCACCAGGGCTTACCGTCAGGGCATAGCGCTTCCCATCGGCGCTCATTTGAATGACCATGATATAAAATATATTGCCGATACCTTAATCAAATTATTGGAGCATCATGAAAACTGAGCGGGACAGACGATATGCCAGTGAAGGTACGGGTAATTTTAAGCCGGCGGATTTTAAATCAATCGGTGAAAATGTTGTTTTCGAAAACGGTGTATTGGTATTTCATCCGGAAAATATTATCCTCGGCAGCAATATCTATATCGGTCACAATTCCATTTTAAAAGGATATTATAAAAATGAAATGAGAATTGACGATCACACCTGGATCGGACAGGGCTGTTATTTGCACAGCGCCGGTGGTGTCAAAATAGGCAAAGCCGTTGGCATAGGTCCGCAGGTTAAAATCATCACCTCTTTTCATGAAGCAAACGACAAGTCATTGCCTGTTCTCTACCATAAGCTGGCTTTTCGCCCAGTCCATATCGGTGACGGCTCTGATCTCGGCATCGGCGCGATTATTATGCCCGGCGTGGAAATCGGCGCAGGAGCTGTAATTGGAGCCGGCGCCGTTGTCACTAAAAGCATCCCTCCTTACTGTATTGCCGTCGGAGCACCGGCAAAAGTCATTGACAGAAGGTAAGTTTCTTTGAATTCACAGAAAATCATCATTATCGATTATAATATGGGTAATCTTGGTTCAATCAGGAACATGCTCAAGCATCTTGGCTATGAGGCAGTCATTTCCGCCTCTCCCCAGGAGCTTGACCGGGCTGACAAATTCATTCTGTCCGGAGTTGGTTCCTTTGATGAAGGGATAAGAAATCTGGCCAAAAATAATTTGACGGAACATCTGACCGGCCGAGTTCTTATTGATCGTATTCCGATATTAGGAATATGTCTCGGGATGCAGTTATTCACACAAAGCAGTGAGGAAGGAATATTGCCCGGTCTTGGCTGGCTGGCCGCCAGAACAGTCCGTTTTAATTTTCAGGAGAATGCCGGCAAATTAAAAATACCGCACATGGGGTGGAACACAATTACTCCGCAAAAACAAAATTTATTGCTCAAAGATCTTGCCGCAGATTTCCGATTTTATTTTGTCCACTCTTATTATCTCGCATGCGAAAAGAGAGAGGACATTTTATGCAGTACGGTTCACGGCTATGAATTCACGTCGGCCGTCGCCCGCGACAATATTTACGGCGTTCAGTTTCATCCCGAAAAAAGCCATCGTTACGGAATGCAGATTCTGAAAAATTTTGTGGAGCTTGCCTGAAATGCTGTCAGTAAGAGTCATGCCTTGTCTCCTGGTTAAAGATAGAAGACTGGTAAAAACCGTCAAGTTCAGCAATCCCTCTTATATCGGCGATCCCGTTAACGCCGTCAAGATTTACAACGAAAAGGAAGTAGATGAGCTTATTCTTGTCGATATTACCGCAACACTGGAGCATAGAGAGCCTGCCTTCAGCCTGATCAGCGAAATCACCGATGAATGCTTCATGCCCCTTTGCTACGGCGGCGGCATCAGTTCTCTGGCAGATATGAAGAAAATTTTTTCCCTGGGCGTCGAGAAAGTCGCCATCAACAGCTACGCTGCGGAAAACCCTGCGTTTATTAAGAAAGCCGCTGAAACATTCGGTTCTCAGAGCATCATCCTGTCCCTGGATGTAAAAAAAACAATTTTCGGTGGTTATACTGTTCATACTCACAGTGGCCGGAAGTCAATAAGTCTTGATCCGGTGGCCTATGCCCGTCAGATGGAGGCAATGGGCGCAGGTGAAATTCTCCTTAATTCCATTAATCGGGATGGAACATGGGAAGGTTATGACCTTGATTTGCTGAAAATAGTGACGGACGCCGTAACCATACCGGTAATTGCGCTGGGCGGCGCAGGCAAATTAAACCATTTCCACGAAGCTGTCGCCAGTGGGGCTTCAGCATGCGCCATAGGAAGTATGGCAGTCTATCAGGGGAAAAATAAAGGTGTTTTGATAAACTTTCCCTCACGTCAAGAAATTAAAATTGTTTTAGGAGAATAAAATGATCTGTTCCCGCTGCATCTATGATGATCATATACCTTACATAACTTTCGATGCCGATGGTGTTTGCAACTACTGCCGTCAAACAGAACAATTGGAAATTGAATATCCGACAGGTGATAAAGGACAACAAATCCTGGATAAAATGGTTGAGCAGATAAAACGTGACGGACATGGCAAACCCTATGATGTTGTGGTCGGAATCAGCGGCGGCTGTGATTCCTCCTATATGCTTTACCTCGCGAAGAATTTCGGTTTGCGCCCCCTGGCGGCTCATTTCGACAACACCTGGAATTCCAAGACTGCCGTGGAAAACATTGCCAACATTCTTAAAACGCTTAGTCTTGATTTATACACTCATGTGGTTGACAATCACGAATATTGCGACATATTTAAATCATTTCTGAAGGCATCAGTCCCTGATATTGACACGCCTTCAGACATCGGGCTGGCAACGACCCACTACCTGGCCGCCGCCAAATACGGCATAAAATACATCTGGGAAGGCCACTCTTTCCGCACGGAAGGCATTTCACCCCATGGGTGGTTTTACATGGATGCAAAATATATTGAGACGGTTCAAAAGCAGTTCGGCGCATATCGCCTTGATACTTTTCCCAACCTTTGGATGTCTCAATGGCTGCTTAAATGGACAATGATCAAAGGCATCAAAAAAATCCGTCCTTTATATTACATCGACTACGATAAGGAAAAGACCAAACAATTCCTGAGCGCAAAGCTGGGATGGAAGTGGTACGGCGGCCACCATATGGAAAACAGAACGGCTTATTTTACGAACAACTACTATCTGCCCCGGAAATTCAACATAGACCTGCGGTTTTCGGAATACTCCGCTTTGGTGCGCTCAGGAAAAATGCCCAGAGAGGAAGCACTGACAAACATCAAGGAACCCAAACCTTTTGATCAAAGCATTCTAGAGGAAGTGAAAAAAAGGCTCAACTTTACCGATGATGAATTCATGGAAATCATGAACCTTCCGCCTAAAACCTATCGCGACTACCGGACATATAAGCAGACTTTTGAGCGCATGCGTCCTTTTTTCTGGCTTATGTACAAACTTGACTTAGTTCCCAAGAGCTTTTATTTGAAATACACAAAAACATACGATAAATAAATTCAACAACAGATCAGCAGGCGTAAATGAAATCGCATTCCAGGATATTTATAGGCTTAAGGGAACTTTCCGGGTATTATCACCATCTAAAAAAAGGATTTGATGCCCTCGGAATTGACTCCGTGTTCGTCAATCTGAACGGCAACCCTTTTCAATACGGTCAAGACCATAATCCCCCCTTCATCAATGCGCTGAACAAATTTTCGCAGAAGATAGGCCTTATGTTTTTCGGAAACTGGCTAATGAGAATCATCTGGGTGGCTTTTCTGCAAAACATCATTAGCATCTTTCTCTTTCCTTGGGCTCTATTGCGCTATGACGTTTTTATTTTTGCCTCGAATTCCACCTTTTTCTTTTTTCTTGATCTCCCCTTGCTTAAGTTATGCCGAAAAAAAATTATTTATGTCATGCACGGTTCGGAAGCAAGACCTGTTTATTTAAACGGCTACGTTATTAAGGACGACAAGTTACGTTCCATCCTGATCGGCATTATTATCGCACGCATCCAAAAAATCATGATTTCCATCATCGAGCGATTTGCTGATTACATCATCACCATACCCCCGCAAGCCCATTTTCATCGCCGCCCCTTTATTTCATGGTGGATGATGGGTGTGCCGCATGAAGTGCATGATAACGACTATCTATCTGTCGAAAACAAGGACTCCGGAGACGCTGTCCGCATACTGCACGCCCCGTCGAAACCAGAACCAAAAGGCACCCCTCTTATTCGACATGCTATCCGCAAACTCCGGGAAAAGGGACACACCATAGAGTATGTAGAAATTACAGGACGTCCCAATGCTGAAGTGTTACAGGAGCTGAAAAAAAGTGATTTCATTATTGATGAAACTTATTCCGATACACCGATGGCAGTTTTTGCCACAGAAGCTGCCTTTGCTGGAAAGCCCGCCGTCGTGGGAAGCTATTACGCCGAATACTTACACAATGACCTTCCGGAAAAGGATATACCGCCCAGTGTATTTTGTCTGCCTGATCAACTGGTATCAGCACTGGAAAAGCTTATCGCTGATTCAGTTTATCGGAAGGAATTGGGCAGGAAGGCACGGGAATTTGTTGTAAATAATTGGTCGGCAAATAAAGTGGCGCAACATTACCTGATGCTGATTAATCAAAACTTCCCTGCGGCGTGGCTTTATGATCCCCGGAAAATTCGGTATCTCCATGGCTGCGGCTTGCCCGAGGACAAGGCAAAAAAGATTATCACCGCTTTTCTTAAAACAGGCGGAAAGAAATCATTGTGTCTGTCAGATAAACCCCAGTTGGAAAAAATGTTTGTCCGCTTTGCCGCGCCCAAGTAAATCAAAGCGACCGTTCATCAATTTTCCGGTTTTCTTTGCCGGTATAATATTTTTTCAAAAACAGAAACCCGACACCGCCCAGCAATAAATCGGAAATCATACTCATAATTCTTGTCCCCAGCGGCAGAAGAAGAGCCAGATTTTTGTCGCCGAGGCTGACCAGCAGTGCGAACATGATCCCTTCACGTACACCCAGCCCCCCCGGAGCAACCAAAACAATAAAACCAACCGCATCGGCAATGATTAAAAAGGCAATGACGGCAAAGAGGTGCTGTAAAGACAAGGGGAACCCCAAGCCCAGCGCCAATAAATATCCGGTCATGCCAAAAACAGCATTGGCCAACAAATAAAACAGTTGATATTTGAGGATCGAGCCAACATCAATAGGTGTATAAGTTATTGTTATTTTAAACACTTTCTCCACAATTTTTACCAGTAATTTGAAAAAGGGCTGATTGAGAAAAATAAAGCCAAAATAAATAATTAAAAAAATTAACAATAACAGCCAATATTGAGGCAGGCTGTTCTTACATAAAACAAAATACAGCAACCCCAGTAAAGCAGAGACAAATAACGAGGTAACTATCATAAATGAATTGACAAAAACGACAACTGTCTTGGAAATTCCTTTTTTCGACAACAACATCATCTGGACTGCAAAAGACCAGAATTTTCCCGGCAGATATTTTGTCAGTTGAGATGTGTTGACCACAGCTATACTTTCTTTAAAACTTACTTCTTGCGAAGTAATTATTTTCAACAGCAATTGCCATAAATAGGTGCCGAAAAGCCCAACCATAACCAGCAGGAGTTGGGCTGTAAAAAGATAAAACCAATTTATATTCAAGGAGAACTGGGAGATGGAATCAAAATTTTTGTAAAATTCACGCACAAAGAAATAAATTGTCCCGCCGACAATCAACAATCCGGCCAGATATCTGATAATGCTTTTAGTTTTCATGACAATGACAGAATCTTTCACCGATGAAGTTTTATAATGTGCCTCATTTACGCATTCGTGATTGTTAAATTTTTTTAACATAACCAGGCTAAAATGCCCAGCAACCTTTTTTAGTTTTCCTTAATGCAGGCTTTATATTTCTGTTTTAAAAAAGCATGATCTCTGGTATTTATTTCCCATAAACTTGACTTATATTAACGGTCTCATATTAGAAACGACATTTGTTTTATAAAATCCCTCCTAACCTCCCTTTAGGAAAGGGAGGGACGCCCCTCTTTTGTAAAGAGGGGGTAGGGGAGATTTCTTAAACATGTTCATTCTATTTTGCGACCATTAATAATTATCGCAAATGTTTCGATCAACTTAAGGACCGGGCTGTGCTGACAAAAAAAAACGGATTTGCTTTGCCCATCTCATGGAAATTTCCGGAAGCAAGAAACCATTTTTTCACATTTATTAGCCTGTTCGTTGTTTTACTGGCCATTTACGCCCCTAGTTTTTATGGAGAATGGCACTTTGACGATTATTCAAATATCGTCAATAATCCCCACATCCAAATTAAATCTTTTTCCTTTGAAGAAATAAAGCGCTGCATTTATGGCCTGGAACAGAAAAGGCCTTCACGCCCTTTAGCGTATTTGAGCTTTGCCTTAAATTATCATTGCAATGGGCTGAATGAATTTGGTTTTCATGTGGTTAATTTTACAATCCATTATCTTGCCTCCTTGTTCCTGTTTCTCTTCATTTACAACACTTTAAAATTGCCGCGGCTGAAACACCGCTATGAAAATATTGCTTATCCAATTGCCCTATTGGCGACATTTTTCTGGGCCATCCATCCTGTTTTTGTCACCTCTGTCACCTATATTGTCCAGCGGATGGCTTCTATGGCCGGGATGTTTTACATTTTATCCATGTACCTCTACCTGAAAGGACGGACGGCGCAAAAAAGCGTCTTCGCCATCAGTTTCTTTGCCGGCTCTTTTCTCGCTTTTGTCGGCGCCATTCTTTCGAAAGAAAATGCAGTCATGCTGCCCGTCAGCATTTTGTTATTTGATTTATTTTTAATTCAGGGCGTCAATAAAGACAATCTGCAAAGGACCTTTAAGGTCATCACCTTGCCTTTTCTTGTTATCCTGCTGATCGGGCTGATATATACGGGCGGTTTTTCGCTTGCCTTCGGCGGATTTGAACTGCGTGATTTCACGATGGTGCAAAGATTATTGACTGAGCCCCGCGTGATCATCTTTTATCTCTCTCTTTTGTTTTACCCGATCAATTCCCGCCTAACCCTGCTTTACGATATAGATTTCTCCCGCACTCTTTGGCAGCCCTTAACGACAGCTCCGGCTATTTTATTAATTGGGCTATTGATTGTTTTTGCCTTATTTTTAGCGAAAAAGCGCCCTCTTTTGTCCTTCTGCATCATCTTTTATTTTTTAAATCACTTAATTGAAGGCTCTTTCTTTTCTCTGGAGCTTATTTATGAACATCGCAATTATTTGCCGGCCATGCTTTTATTTCTACCGGTGGCCGAATTTATTCTTTATGCCATCGATTATTTTTCCTACAAAAAAACAATCCAAATTGTTGTTGCCCTGGGCATTGTGATCATTTTAGTAGGCCTCGGTGATAACACTTTTCAGCGCAATAAAATTATGGCCAGCGATTTTCTGCTCTGGTTTGATAATATTGAGAAATCTCCCCGTCTGAGCAGGACTCATGCTAACCTGGGCAGACTTTATTATAATTATAACCAGACGGACAAAGCAAAAATAGAATACGACAAAGCCATCGCTTTGAATAATTTTGCCAACACCTATGCACGAGCCACCCAACACTATAATCTCGGGCTTTTGTACTTCAAAGAAAAGAAATATGCACAAGCCCTGCTCTATTTTGAAAAATCTACCCAGGTCTTGCCGGAATACATTCTCAATGACCTGCACATCGCGAAAATAAAGATATTGCAGGACAAAATTAATGAAGCGGATCAACACATTGCCGCTAAATTAAAGAAATACCCCAACAATTACGAACTGATTGAATTCTATAACTTTATTCTTTTCAAACAGGGGAAAACCAAAGAAGCACAATCTTGGGCCAGAAGATATCTTGCCCGGCAAAATAATTCCACCTTATCCATGATGATTATGGCGGAAACCTGCCGGCAAAAAGAAAATTATTTATGCGCCATTTCCTATTGGAAGTCAGTGCGGCTGCACACATCTGCGCGCAATGCTTTAGCAAATTTAGCCTTGATGGAGCTCTCTGCCGAAATTAAGGACGACAAAATGCTCCGCCAGGAAATTCAACTGCTTATCTATTTGAAAGGCCCGCTTAATATTACTGAATATATTCAGGAAATAACAAAAGAAAAGAATCTGCTTATTTATATTCCTCGTGAGGAAAAAATTGCTTATCTTGTCCGCAACTCTATCGGTGACCTGATATAAAAATAGCGTGATTTTCAAATAATCACGCTATTTTTTTGCTTTGTCTCTAACTTTTTATTGCGGATATGTCCAATACCCGGTTACGGCAGTTATTGCTGTGCCTTTGACCGTCCCCACAGAAATGGTAATTCCGGTTCCTCCATCTGCTGC
>Ga0068714_10003723_pt1 | contig 17718 bp, 13 predicted proteins | sample MTBNYHSulfiMetaG_FD_62988 | JGI IMG/M metagenome (GOLD analysis project Ga0068714, IMG submission 62988) | Enrichment culture microbial communities from rom New York Harbor, USA that are MTBE-degrading - MTBE-NYH (New York Harbor Sulfidogenic)... | ecosystem: Environmental > Aquatic > Marine >...
GAACAAGCAGTCTCCGGCAACCTGTTCTCTTTCTGCGGAGAAAACCCATCTCAGGAGCTTGACAGACTCAAGACGGGGGATAGACTGAACTTAGATGTTTTTAACCTGAGTTGAAGTTGCCAGACTGATGCTGCGAAGCGTATAATTCCCAATAGCTGTAATCTTTCGAAATGACAATGATCAAGCAGTTTTTGCCGAAACGGATTAAAGTATGCCTGAGAAATGCCCGGGCCAGACTATTGAGCGTCGGCCTTCCCCGACAGGCACTCTTCGAGCAGCCCCCCGAGGAAGCGGAGGCGAGCGCGGAGATGTCTGTCATCGTCCCGATCTGCGACGCGCCCAAAGTCACCGCCCGGTGCCTGAAGAGCCTCGCATCCTACGCGCCCCAAGCCGAAGTCATTCTTGTTGACGATGGCTCGAGCCTGCCGGTCACGGTCGATCTGCTTCAATCCTTCCAGAAGCGTTGCGGTTGGAAGATGGTTCGTCACGACTCTCCCAAGGGACATAGCAGGGCTTGTGAGGCGGGGGTCCGATTGGCGAGCCGTCCTTATCTCTGTTTTCTGAACTCGGACACGGTCGTTACCCCTTGGTCTTGGAAGGCCGCCAAGGAAGCCTTCGAGGTTGATCCGACGGTTGCTGTCACGGGCCCTTCGAGCAGCGAGACTGCGACGCCGCAGGCGATTGCAAGAGCGAGGCACTGTCGGAATTACTGGACGGACAGCCAGATCTTTGCCTTTGCGAAGCGGTATGTTGCCGGTCAACCTCCCCGATCCTGGGTGGACCTCGGCAAAGTCTCAGGGTTTGCGTTTTTTGTGCGTCGTGAACTCTGGAACAAGGTCGGCGGATTTGATAAGACGCTGCCGGATTACGGTAACGAGTCTGAACTGTTCAAGCGGTTGACGAAAGAAGGATGGCGGGTCATTTGGACCCGAAACTCCTACATCCACCATTTTGGGAATCGGAGTTATGGCCGTCTCGGCAGAGAGGAAGTTCAGCGAAGACGCTTGGCCGCACAGGCTTATATCGATGAGCTGTATCGTGACCCAGGGGATGTCTCGGATGAGAGACCCGTTAAGGACAATGCGGCAGGGGTCAAATCAGCTGAATGACACCGCGAATGACGGTGGGCTTGCCCGTCTATGGTGACGGGAAATACCTGCGAGAGGCCGGCGAGTTCGTCCTCGGGCCAACCTTCGAAGACTTTGAACGGGTCGTTTCAGGCACCGCCTCCACCGACGGCCCGGCGTTGTGTGCCGGGCAGGCGTTTGTGGCCAAGTTGACAATGGCCGGCTTGGGGACATAGGACGGGGTCATCATATGGCACGGACGGGAAGTTTCAGAATGAATGCCTTTGGAGTTGATCCCCAGCGTCACAATCTTCACCGTCGTTTCAAGAGATTCTCGGGCAATCCTCCGCGGGAGAAGTGCCAGTGAGACCCAATTTCCTTGTCATCGGAGCTCCGAAAGCTGCAACCACCAGCCTGTGGCATTTGCTCAGGCAGCACCCGGACGTGTTTATGTCCGAGGTCAAGGAGCCCAGTTTCTTCTCTCATGATTACGCCTATGCTCGAGGCTGGGCGTGGTACGAGTCTCTCTTTGCCCCGGCGTCGAACGAGACTGCCATCGGTGAGGCCAGCATCACGTACTGCTTAACCGAAACTTACCCCCACACGCCAGTGCGGATTGCAGAGCATCTGCCGAGCGCGAAGTTGATTTACTCGGTGCGCCACCCGCTGGAGCGAATCGGATCCTACTGGCTGCAATCCTTGCACAAAGGCCACCGGGACATGCCATACTCATTCCGCAAGGCTGTTCGCAGCTGCCCTCGCCTTCTGGAGTCGAGCCTCTATTGGAAGACGGTGAGTGCGTACCGGCAGTACTTTCCCGACGATCGGCTTTTGGTTGTGTTCTTTGAGGATTTCAAGGCAGATCCGCGCTCGGTTCTCGCAAAATGTTTTCGCTTCCTGGGTGTCGACCATTCTTTTGTTCCTCCAGACGTCGATCAGCCGCATTATGCGACTAAGGACCATGATATGCAGAATCCAATGCTTTACGGGCTTCGGGCGATCCCGGGTTGGAATGTCTTGAAGCGCCTCATTCCTCTGAAGACACGAGCGTCCTTAAGAAACCTCTGGAGAAGGCCGCTGCCGGCGCACCCGGAATGGGACACCGAGACTCAAGCGTGGGCCCTCGAACGGATCATCCCTGACATGCAGGCTCTCCTGGCATATACCGGTAAACCGAGCGATTTCTGGAGATTCCCGTCAAAGAAGTAGATCACGCAAAGGAGTAGGGCCACAGGATTCTCGGGGTTCTATGAGGGTACCTTCGGTATGAGAAACAGAGACAGCCGGGAAACAAATTCCGCGGCGGGGGGGCCGAGTGCCTCGCATACTACGGCGAACAATGAAGTGGATGTTCTCTCGGCCCGGAAGAATTACCGGGCATCCATCTTGTCCGGAACCCGATGGACGGCCGCGCAGCAGGTCGGCTCCCAGGTCGTCCAGATGGGCGTCATGGTCATTTTGGCGAGGCTCCTGGCGCCCGAAGATTTCGGCTTGCTCGCCATGGCCATGGCGGTCACTCGTTTCCTGGAAGTGTTCAAGACCCTTGGAACCCGGGCGGCGATCATCCAACGAAAGGACTTGAGCCGCGAACTGCTCAGCAGTCTGTTCTTCTTGAACTGCTTCTTCGGAATCCTTCTTTCCACTCTCGTGGCCGTAGCGGCGCCGGGCGTTGCCTGGCTTTACGGCGACCCGCGTGTCGGGAACATTCTCCGGGTCGTGGGCATCACGTTCGCCATTACCTCGTCCGGGCTGGTACACATGGCATTGCTGAATCGCGCGATGCGCTTTGAACGCCTCGCTATCATCGGCTGGATCGAAACGCTGTCCAGCGGCGCCGTCTCCATCAGCCTTGCCTATGCAGGATGGGGAGTATGGGCGCTCGTGGCGGGAAACATTGCTCGGGCAGTAGCCAATACGGTGATGGCTTGGGTTTTTTCTCCCTGGTGCCCGCGGCTCTGTTTCCACTGGTCGGAGGTCACCAAAGTGGCCCGGTTCAGCTTGTTCCTGTCAGCTTATGACGTCTACCTGTATTTCTCCCGAAATGTCATTATCTTCGTCATCGGTCGGTTCCTGGGGGCGACTCCCCTGGGTTATTACTCCATCGCTACCCGGTTGTTCAAGTACCCGCTCGACTTGATCATGGGCAGCTTGAGAACGGTGCTCTTTCCGGCGCTATCCAGCATCCAGGACGATCCCGCTCTGATTCGAAGAACCTACCTGCGCGCCTGTGGCGGGATCAGCTTACTGATTCTGCCGATGATGGCCGGCGCCTGCGCTCTGGCGAGCCCCTTTACCCTGGTTGTGTTGGGAGAACAGTGGATCCCGGCGATTCCCCTGATCCTCATCCTGGCCGCGGTGGCGCCCTTGAACGGTCTCAGTTCGACTGTGGGAATCCTTTACATGGTCAAGGGGCGGACCGACTGGCTCTTTTACTGGCAGTTGGCGAACGGGACCTTAAGGGTCCTCGCTTCTATCGCCGGTCTGCCATGGGGGATTCTGGGGGTCACCGCAGGGTATGGGATGGCCTCGCTGGTGCTGGCCTATCCGGCCTTTGCCATTCCGTTCCGGCTTGTCGGCCTGAAGGTATCTGGGCTACTTCGGGCGCTGGCGCCTTATCTCGGTGTAACTGCCGCCATGATGTTTCTGGTGCTGGTCACCCGGGCGCTGCTGGAACATTACGGCTTTAGCTCCCTCTGGGTCTTGTCAGTCGGCGTAACAGTCGGGGTGATCGCTTATTCGGCACTGATTCTGTTGACGGCGCCACCTGCGTTGAAGGACTTCAGTGGGTTTCTTCCGTTCCGGCGTTTCCTTGACCGGGATGCCCGGGTATGATAGGAACGTGGATTCAGGACGGGGCTGCGGCGAGTTGGCCGGCCTTCGCCGGAGGAGACCATCGTGGATATTGATCTTGTTTTCGTGACCTACAACCGGTTGTACTACACTCGGCTGGCGCTGGAATCGGTGCTGGCGGATCCGGAAGAACGGTTTCGTCTGACCATCTGGGACAATCATTCCACCGACGGAACCATCGAGTATCTCAAGCACGAGGTTCGAGATCCAAGAATCGTGGATGTGGTCTTCAGCCGGGAGAACCTCGGTCCCACGGCGGCGATCAATGAGGTCTGGGGAAAGTCGAAGGCTGAACTGGTGGGAAAGTTGGATAACGACTGTCGCGTCACCCCGGGGTGGACGCGCACGTTCGCCCAGGCCCATCAGGATATTCCGGAGCTGGGCGCCGTGGCCTGCTGGCACTTTCGCTTGGAGGACTTTGATGAGCAGAAGGCTTCGCACAAGATCCAGACTCTGGGGAATCACAAGATTTTTCGCCATCCGTACGTCTGTGGAAGCGGATTTCTCATGAAGCACGGCATTTTTAAGCAGATCGGTCCCTGCACGGTTGGGCCGAACGTGGGGCTGACCCACTATTTTCTGCAAGTTGCCCGCCGCGGCTATGTCAACGGCTGGTACTACCCTCTCATCCTTCAAGACCATATGGATGATCCGCTGTCGGAGCATACCCTGTTAAACAGCGATGAGGACGTTGTGCGGGCTGGACAAGTCACCTTCAATTTAAGGAATCGGAACATTCGGACGATCGACGAACGGCTTCGCTGGCGACAAACGGTCCTGCGCGATCTACTCGAGAGTCCTTGGGATGTGAAGCACTACGTCGGCTGGCGAGCCAAGCTGAAAAGGGGCCTGGAGAAATTGAACAGACGTCTTTCCGTGGGCCGAAGAGACAACGCCCGGGCAGGTTGATATGAATCTATGGATGGGTAGCGAAGACTGGCGACGAGCCTGCAAACCCTACGACACGCTGTACACGGTTGTCGTCGTGGACCCTCTGGTGCGACTCACGTTTCCCCTGATTCTCTCCACAGGATGTTCCCCCAATCAGATCACCCTGTTCCGGCTGTTTCTCAGTCTCCTGATCGGTGTGCTTTTTCTCCACGGGTTTGCGCTTCTTGGCGCACTCGGATTTCTTCTCTGGTATTATCTGGACTGCATTGATGGGAAACTGGCCAGGCTATCGGGGCGCTCCAGTCTTTTTGGAAACTGGCTGGATCGGAGCACCGACCGTATCGGCGTTGCCCTCATCCTTGTCTCGGAGGGGTTGTACCTGCAATCGAGGGGGGACCCACATGCTGTCGCCGTCAGCTTGGCGTTCGTCGCATTGTGGCTCTTCGGTATTACGAATGCGGAGCTTCTGCGCCAGGTCCGCATGGCCGGCGACGAGAAGCCGGGAGCCTCTCTCTCCCATGGGGTTAACACGCCCGAAGCCGAACGTCTCTATCGCCGAATTGACCATTGGCTTGGAAAGAGACGGCTCGGGTTCGCTCTGGTGGGAGACGTTGAGTGGCTTCATCTCGCGGTTGTTGGAGCAGCCGTCTTGAACTCAAGCAGGATGATTCTGTTGAGCGGGGTGCTGTTCTTCCTGCAGGTTGTCGCTCTGACCACTGCGTTCTGGTTCAGACGCCGGCACGTCATCACGAACCGCGTACGGTAGGCTACAGACGGAATTCGTCAACAGGGCAAGCGAGAGAAGGCCCTGGAGTCGGTCCACCGGGGCAGCGATTCTCAAAGCGATTGAAGGGCTTGCTGCTGGAGAAGTGATAATCGAATGGCGAACCTTTTTGTTGCGGCGCTTGTCATCATCGCGCTGGTCGGATCGGCTCTCGTTGCGCGCCGGCGGATTGCGTGGGTCTACGTCACTCTGTTGCCGCTGTGCAATCAACACCTGGGCACGTCCGTCGGAACGGTCGCGATCCATCCCTCCGACCTGGTGACGGTGAGCGTGTTCATGGTTCTGCTGGTACGCAACTGGCCCTTTCGGAGACACCGATGGACTTGGCGTGATGTCCTATTGATTCTGATCCCGGCGTGCTACGCTCTCTCGGTTGCGGTGAATGGCAACTCTGCGGGGCAGGTGTTCCAGTCTTGGGCGCGCTGGTCCATGTGGTGGATCCTGCCCTATTTGATTGCCCGGCTGAGCATTCGAAATCTTCAGGAATGGGTGGATGTGCGTGTGCCGATGCTCGTCCTCGGTATTGTCTTGTCTATGTTTGCAGTGGTTGAAGCCTTTACCGGGAAAAACCTTTATCATATGCTTGGCCTCCTCGGCGGCAGCTATCCCGGGATGAAGTTCGGCCTCCATCGGGCCCATGTATGTATCTCGCATCCGATTCTATTCGGTCTCCACATGGCCACACTGCTCCCCCTCGCATGGGGATTGCTGAAGTATCCCGGCCGGCGAGGATTTCTGGGAAGAATCGCGCTTCCATTTATTCTCGCGGGGGTGATCGCGTCAACCGGCGCCACAGCGTATATGTACGTCATTTTTCTATTCGGGTTTCTCATGGTCTTTCCGATTCGAAGATACTGGCCGATCGTGCTGGCATGTGTCGTGGGCGGCATTGTGTTTGTTGAGATTTACTCGAACCGGCACTTTTATGAAGTCATTTCAGGATACTCGGGCAGTGCGGGGACCGCTTATTACCGCATCCAGATGACCGAGCGTGTTATCGAAGTCATGCCGGGTCGCTGGGTCTTGGGTTACGGGAACACACCGTTGCCGCTGCACGACTATTGGGACGATGTGTGCAGTCAGTTCATCTTCCTTCTGGCCACTTGCGGCCTGCTGGGTCTATCCGTGTTTGTGCTGTTCTTCTTCGGCGTGTTGTGGTCTGTTCGGACGGGTTATACGAGGATGAGGACGAATGCAAACCAATTCCTTCTTTGGTGTGCGGGGGGGCATTTTGCGGGCATGATCCCCACCCTCTTTACGGTGGCGGCTTTTGGGCAAACGGTGTGCCTGCTCGCTTTTCTGTATGGATATTACGAGAATGTGTCTTCGCTTGGTTATGCGAGACTGCCTTCGAGGACGTTGGAGAGCGAAAGGTCCCGGCGGGCCTTTGCTCAAGCGGGGATACCTGCTCACGAGAACGAAGGCGGTTGCCCCCGGGCCACCCCGAAACCTAATCTATAGCGGCGTTCCCAGGGGCAGGCCCGATGGATGAGAGATCGAAAAAGGAGACCCTCCCCTTGGCCACATCCTTCGGCGGAGACTCGGCTGGACAACGCGTTGCGGTCCTGGTGGTGTTCCCGCGGACCATGCGGCCGGCACAATGGCGCCTCGCCCATGCCCGAGGCGAGGTGCCCGGCAGTCTGCCTTATGATTTCGAGCGCCTGGAGCGGTACGGGATTGAAACGATATGGCGGGACAGCCGACGATCCGGCCTGTCTCTTCTTCTTGGGCGTCTCAGTCGGCGAATCATCGGCTGGGATATCCTTCACCTGCTCCGCCACCGGTCTCTGATGAAGCGGGCGCACGTCGTTCTGACGGTTTACGACGAAGATGCGCTGGGTTATGAAGTCCTTCGCTTGCTTCACCTGGTCCCGGACTGTTCGCTCCCGCATATCGCTTGGTTTCATTGGCTGACAGCGAATATGGGCGGGGCCTGGAGTCCTCTGTTTCGCCTGAAGAAATGGGTTCTCAGGAACACGGATTTGTTTGTCGGGCTGACCGCGTTTCAGCAGCGGGAGCTTGTGCGGGGATTGGACCTGGACCATACGAAGTGCGTGCATATTCCATTTGGCGTGGAGAAGGATTTCTTCTCACCGCAGCTGTCGAGCGCATCCCGGGGCTCCTTCGTCCTTGTTCCGGGCACCGACCGTTTTCGCGATTTCGACCTTGTGGATCAGGTTGCAGCGTTGACAAGAGAGAAAGTGAGCTACGTTGTCACAACACAGCGGAGACCGACTGAGCTGCGTCTTGGCGCCACGGAGAATGTTTCCGTTCAGCGGCTGAGCCATTGCCAGCTGCGAGACCGATATTCCGAGGCGTTGTTCGTCTTCGTACCGGTGGTTGAGGGTTGTGTGACCGCTTCGGGCATCACCACGGTCTGCCAGTCCATGCTGATGGGACGCACTGTCGTCGCTGCCGCAACGCCCTGCCTGCAGGAGCACGTCCGGCACGGTGTCAATGGTTTGCTCTTCCCTGCCGGAAACGTAGCGGTCGCCACCGAAATGGTGCTCAGGCTTCAGCAGGATGCGGCTCTGCGAAGCCAGCTTGAACAGAACGCTCTGAGCTATGCCCGGGATTACTTATCCACCAACGCGAGCATGCGCCGATGGGCGGATGTTCTCACAGGGAAGGCCGTCAACGCTCGGGCGGCGAGGGGACAAAGGTGAAAGCCCGATGGGTCAATCGAACATGCTTGGGAATCTGTCAAAGCAGGTTGGATTGGGGGCCGTCCAGCGCCGGGCCTCCTGGAGCGGCAGTACCGCTCATCGCCATGAAATCAGGATTTGAACGCATGAACGCAGGCGACTGGACTCGTTCCGGCAAGAGATTGCTCAGGCGACTCCTGCGCAGGGTTTCCAGTATTCTTTACCGCTTGGGCTTCTGGCGATTTCGGGAGGCGAGACTGCGGGTGTTTCGAGAGAACTTTAGTTTCAAGCGCGGCAGCCTGGTGCTGGATGTCGGTGCCGGTCGGGGGTATGTTTGGAGACGTTTTTTTACGGATGGGGACCGCCCGCGGGTGGTTGCTGTTGACTTCAGCGCGATCGAGAAGGAACATCGGGAGGTATTCGCTTGTTTTGTGCGCGCGGATGGATGTATTCTTCCCTTTAGAGATGGCGCTTTTGATCTGGTCTGGAGTAACTCGACCATTGAGCACGTGGGTGATGCCGCCAGGCAGGCCGCTTTCGCGCGTGAGCTGCGTCGAGTGGGGCGGGCCTATTTTGTCCAAGTTCCGAATCGGTGGTTTCCACTGGAGCCTCACACGTTGTTGCCTTTTGTGTCGTTTCTTCCCTATGAATGGAGTAACTGGATATACCGGAATCTTCTGGGCCGCAGGGACTACCTTCGCTTGCTCTCCTATGCTCAGGTTCAGTCGCTTTTCCCCGAGGCGACGATCGTCCGGGAGAAGGTGTTCGGCCTGACCAAATCGCTTGTCGCCCTTCGACGGCTTCCTCGTGAGGACAGTTCTGCCCCGCACTGACGGCGCCTTGTAAAGAGGAGATCAGACCGCAAGTCGGCATTCTCAGCGACGCAGCTTCCGAAGCTGGGGGTAGCGCCTCAGGCTTCCGGGAACAGCCGGGAGTCCATTGATGCTGTAAATATCCTTTACGCTGTCAAACAAAGATGCTATAATTGGTTAAGATTGCAGATAGCGGTCTGGACGTATTGCAGCGGGTGTCCCCGAGATAAGTCATGAAGAATGAACCCATAAGGGTGGCTGTTGTCTATTCGCGACTTGGCATTAGACTTGCGCCTGCGTTCGGCGGCACAGGAACTGGCACAAAGGCAGACCAAGGAAAGGTGTGCAGAGCGGACGATGTGTGAGAACAGGCGGAGTGTGAAGCAAATCATAGCCCTGGTGGGGGCTGTCGTTCTGTCGGCTGCTTCAACTGGCGTTGCCGCGGAGCTCGCTCAGGAAGTCACTCAATGGGGGATTACCTGGCGATTTGACCGGCCATACCCCACCGGGCAGTTTATCAATGGCGACTGGTGGGTGGTGGGTCCCATTCGGCTGGATTCGATCACTGTTGTGCCGGTGGGTAGCAATCCTTCAACGCCGTCGGGAGGCAGAAACGGATTCGTCATTAATCCTGAGACGGGCCCTGACGAAACTTGGGCTCCCAAGGCGACTCACGCCTACGATTCACGCGCATCGGGATACAACGCAGCGCTGCAACCCAGCCTGCCCACCGTGGTGGATGTGAATTCATCCATTGTGGGAACGATAAGCCTGGATGAGCCTTCCGGCTCCCAGTATTTGAAGACGGCTGCCATTCTGACAGTCCTTGCCAGCGAGCCGCCGGCGGACAGCTTCCGGCCGCCCTACGTTGGTACGGCTAAGCCCCTATACTCCAGTACCGATCTGCAAAGACAGTTGCTCCCCTCCCTTCCTCCGGTGCCTGAGACCCCCTCCTTGGCGGAGGTGGAGCGCATGTTTGAGCGCCCCTGGATTGATCATCAGTTCAAATGGTCCGGGGCCAGTATCCATCCCGTCGATAACATGCCCGGGTACGCCGCTTCGATGGTCAAGAACGTGGGTATCGGAGGACTGCGCCTGTTTTTGGACGACTCTCTCGAAGCAAAGGAACGGTTGCTCATTCGATATGTCCAACTCGGCATTGACCTGTACGGGCTTTATGAGAATGGACAGTTCTGGGGGGCCGAAGGGGGACATGCCTCGGGCAGAAAATGGCCGATCGTTTTTGCCGGATTGCTCCTCTGGAATCCGGGGATGATCAACGTCGGCTTCGACGCGTTCAGCGCAAAATTCAATGGCCAGTGGATTGAAGAGCCTTTCGGTGAGGATTGCCAAACCTTCTTCGACACTGCGGGCAATCCTGGATACGGCATCGGACATTGCTGGGGCGATGATAGCACATCTTACCAGTTCTGCTGCACCTCGCATGCCTGGGTCGGTCAAGCGCTGGCGGCCCGTTTGATGGGGGCTGTCGAAGTATGGAACCATGCTGCTTTCTTCGACTACGTAGACTGGTGGGTCAACGAGTACTGCCCCGGGTATAGCAGCGAGTCGGCCCCTTCTTTCTGCGGCTACTACGGATCGACCTTCGCCGACAATATGTGGCGGGCCTATCGGTACTCGGACGACACGGTGCCCCCGCTTCCTCCGACTGATCTGGAGGCCGTGTCGAGAACCGATCATTCCATTGCATTGCGTTGGACGGCTCCGGGCCCGGCCTCGGATGGCGATTTGGCTTCGAGCTACCGGATCCTGCGCAATGGCACCCGGGTGGGAGTGAGCACCACGACCCAGTTTGAGGATACCGGAGTCGACTCTTCCAGCACCTACCTTTATGAGGTCTACAGTATCGACGATGCCGGCCGAGTCAGCGAAAGCGCGGCGGCATTGACCGTCAGCACGCTGTCGGACGCAGTGCCGCCTGAGGTGGTTTCCTTGGTTGCCGTCAGTAAAACCCAATTACTGGTGACCTTCTCCGAAGCGGTGAATATCTCCGATGCTGTCTTGACCATTGGCTCAGAACTGATCTACTCCCTGCCGGTTTCGGTGCTGGGCACCACTCTGAGTGGAGACCAACGCGTTCTCACCTTGAACACCACCGAGCATACCACCGAGGTCAACTACTTTCTCACCCTGGAAGGGGTTACGGACCTGGCCCTGAACCTCATGCCGATGACCACCCTGACCTACATGGTCAGCGAGGTCCTGGTTCCGGGTGGGCTGGTGGGCTACTGGCATCTCGATGATGGTTCCGGCCTTCTTGCGGAGGATGCCTCCGGGCAGGACAACACAGGAACGCTGGTCAACGGTCCGGTCTGGGTTCCAGGCAAAGTGGGGGGGGCGCTGGAATTCGTCGCTGAAGATGGCGAGAGTTATGTCGAGATCGGCACCCAGGGTTGGAATGCCAGCCAGGGCAGTGTCCTCCTGTGGGGTTACACCAGGGAGTTCTCCGAGATCCCGACCTATTTCTTCGGCCATACCACCGAGCCGGCGTGGGCTAATCGGATCCAGATCTACGTTGCTGACTCAGAAGGCCACTTAAGTCTCGGCTTGGGGGATTCACACACCGAGAGCACAAATATCCGCACCCTTGCGCCCAATACCTGGTATCACATTGCGCTTACCTGGGATGGATTAAACTACAAAGTGTATGTGAATACCGCTCTGGCGGCGGAAGGCACCTATACGGGATTGACTCGTTTTAATACTTTCGCCGATATCGGCAACGATGGGAACCCGGCCTCTCGCTTTGAATCGATGAGAGGCGTGGTGGATGAAGTTCGTGTCTATAACCGGCCGTTGACCTATGAAGAGATTCGGGCATTCTATGTTCTTGAGCCTCCGACCGGTCTCAGCTGCGATATCTGGACCGAATATTCTCTTAACCTGCGCTGGAACGCGCCCTCGCCTGATCCCGGCGGGCTGAGCTACCGTATCTTCCGGGACCACCTCCAGGTGGGCCAGGTGACGAGCACCTCGTTTGAAGATACCGGTCTCGCGCCTGACACGAGCTATTTCTATGAAGTTTACAGCGTTGACGGGGCCGGCAGTATGAGTATCTCCGCCGCCTCGGGGACCTTCTCGACGAGCGCGGATGTGACGCCTCCGACGATCATCGCCGCCGCGGCGAACGATCCGACCACCGTCCGGGTGACCTTCTCCGAACCGGTGGATATTACCTTCGGCACTTTCCTGATTGACCCGAGTGTTGTCGTCGAACAAGCTTCGACGGGAGTGGAACCCAACGAAGTTATTCTCAACACGAGCCCTCATACGCCGGGCGTCGCTTATCTGCTGACGGTCAACAGCGTTCAAGACCTGGCTGCGACGCCCAACCTGATTGCGCCCAACTCGGCGGTCTCCTACAGTCTCAGCGCCCGGGTCAGCTCGGGTCTGGTCGCCTTCTACCCGTTTGATGAAGGGCAGGGAACCATCGTCCATGACGAGAGCAGCGCGGGCACGCCCCTGGACCTCGAGATCAAAGATCCGACCAAGATTCAGTGGTTGAGCGAGGGCAATGGCGTTGCCATTACCGCCGCCGGCACCGGGATTCAAAGCCCGGGATCGGCGACGAAGATTCATAACGCGCTGACCTCAACCGACCGCCTCACTCTCGAGGTGTGGATCGCTCCAGCCAACCTGAGCCAAACCGGCCCGGCGCGTATTGTTACTTTCTCGGGAGGAACGACCACCGACCAAGTGAATTTCCATCTGGGCCAGGGCACTTCCAGCAGCATTGCCAGCACGAACGGGACCACGGCCAGCTACCGGCTCCGCACGACTGAGGACGAGTTTACGTGGATGGAGATCCCCGGGGTTTTTGAAGATACCGTGACGCCCAAGCATCTTGTTCTGACTTGGGATGGCTCGAAGAAAAGGGCGTATGTGGATGGAATCGAGCAGCCGATCGAGGAGACCGTGAGTGGCGACCTGTCCAGCTGGGACCCCTCCTGGCCTTTAACGATTGGGAACGAGGCTACCTTCGACCGCTCCTGGCTAGGCAAAGTCTATCTTCTGGCCGTCTATGATCGCGTGCTTTCCGGCGAGGAAGTCGAGCAGAACTTCAATGTCGGGCCAAATCCGGCTCTCGCCCCGCCTCCACCCATCCCGCGAGAGATCATTGCCTGCGGCCCCACCTGCTGCGATGATTCCTCCGTGGCGTCCGATGGAGCGGGCCTAGGCAAAGACTCGACTGTCCTGGCTCTTCGGGCGAATAGAGAAACCGCCCTTCAGGAGCATGCGCTGATCCGCTGGTGCCTCAACGCGATGCCCGCCGGCGTAGAACTGCTGTCAGCCTCTCTGTCGTTGACCGTGCAGCAGAACAGTACCGGCTCGCCCTTTACACTCGAATGCCGGCCGTTGACCGGGGCACGGCCCTACCTGCCCGAATGTACCTGGAACCATTTCGATGGTATCCACGAGTGGCCGGGCGGCTCCGCCGGTACAGCGGCACAGGCGGAGAGCGTTGCCGCGTTGGTCTCGGTCGGCCCGGAGCAGAGTGAAGTGGTGATGGACATCACCGACCTGGTGCGGGACTGGAAGACGGGCGCACTCGAAAATCATGGACTGATCCTGACAGCCGTCGAAGGCTCAGCGCCGGTCAGCTGCGCCTTTCACTCCTCGGAGGGTCCCGAGGGCTCGCGTCCTGTTCTTCGGGTAAGCTGCACTGGAACGGCCAAGCCCGACACAGCCGCTCCTTCGGGGAGTGTCACCTTCACCCAGAGCTCGCCCTATACGAATCAACTTGGTCAGACCCTCTCTTTAGCGGTCTCCGATAATCTGACCGATATGGCCAGCGGAGGGCGCTTTCGGGTCAGTCGGGACAATACGAACTGGTCGCCGTTTGCGTCCTTCGTTACTCAGCTTTCCTATGATCTTGATGCCGGCGAAGGTCGCAAGCGGGTTTATGTCGAGTTCGAGGACGAGGCGGGCAATGTCTCATTCCGCCCGGCGGTCGCGGAAATCACACTGGACCAGACCCCGCCGCAGGCGGAGCTGTTGGTCAACCAGCTCTGATCCCGGAAGCGTATCGCGGCGCGAGTTAGCGAAAAGGATCAACAACCGGGGAGGCGAGACTTATGTCGCCTCCCCGGTTTGCATAGGGTCGGGATCAGCAAGCATTGTCGAGAACGACGCTGGCCCATCGTTGACCCACTACCTCAGCAGGTTATACTTCAGGATGCAGCGCAAGGCGCTCAGGCCGTCCCGCCAGCCGATTTTCTTACCCTCTTCGTACGTCCGGCCGTGATAAGAAATGCCGACCTCGTAAATGCGCCATTTCTGCTTGGCGATCTTGGCGGTGATCTCCGGCTCGAAGCCGAAGCGCGCCTCCTCGATCCTGATGCCTTGGATGACTTCCCGGCGAAAGACTTTGTAGCACGTCTCCATATCGGTCAGGTTGATGTTGGTCAGCATGTTCGAAAGCAAGGTCAGTAGGCGGTTTCCGACCGCGTGCCAGAAATACAACACCCGGTGGGCCTGCATGCTCATGAAGCGCGAGCCATAGACAACATCCGCATCCCCTTTCAGAATAGGCTCGAGCAGGATCGGATACTCCTGCGGATTGTACTCCAGGTCGGCATCCTGAATGACCACCCAATCCCCGGTGCAACGGGCGATGCCGGTCGCCAGAGCGGCCCCCTTGCCCCGGTTGACCTCATGGTGCAGGGCGCGCACCTCCGGGTGGGTCGCCGCCAGCTGGTCGATCTTTTCAGCCGTGCCATCCGTGGAGCAGTCGTTAACGACGAAAATCTCCTTGTCGATCCCCTCCAGCCGCACCGCCAGGACGCGCTCCACAATCGCCTCGATGGTCTCAGATTCATTGTAAGCAGGAATGACAATCGAAAGAGTGCCTGTTTCTCCCATGCGTACCTTCTCGCAGTAAAGGATAGAATGGTATGTGAAACCGGGAATCAACCGCCCCAAGTATATGAATGCCGTGCCTGGTGTCAATTCCACCTCTTGACGACAAAGCGGAAAAGGCAAATCAGGCACGGCGAGACCCAAACGGTTGGATTGTTCGTAACAGTCCTGAATATAATAGTTTAGACTCGATGAGATCAGAATTCACATTAGCCTTGTCTCCTATCTTTTTGGGCGGCCCGGTTTGCCCCGAATGAGGTCTGAGAACCCTGCCGCAGGGACAGCAAATCCACAGACAGCATAGGGCCAGAATCCGCTTTAACATACCAGTTGACGGTTCTAACAGAAGTGGTATACTGAAGAAGAATCGCAATTCTTCAGGAGAGGTGATGGGGCTGTGAAGGTCGGAATTCTTGCCGGGGGAGTCGGAACCCGCCTTGTCGAAGAAACCGAAATCAAACCGAAGCCGATGGTGGAAATCGGCGGCCGGCCGATTCTCTGGCATATTATGATGCATTACTCCCACTATGGCTTCAACGAGTTTGTCATTGCCCTGGGCTACCGGGGAGAGTACATCAAGAAGTATATGGTGGACTACTGTTCGCTGTGCACTAACCTGAGCGTTGACTTCAAGAATGGTTCCTTCCGGGCCCACGGCACGGGAAAACCCGACTGGAAGGTCGATCTCATCGACACCGGACAGGATACGCTGACCGGCGGCCGGATCAAACGCCTGGCGCCTTATTTGGGGGAAGGAACCTTTATGCTGACTTGGGGGGATGGGGTTTCAGATGTGGATCTCCATGAGCTGCTCAAGTTTCATCGCTCGCACGGAAAGTTGGCCACTCTGACCGCAGTGCGCCCGCCGGCTCGATTCGGCCAGCTCGATCTCGACGGGGATCACATCCGGGAATTTGCCGAAAAGTCTCAGCTCAAGGAGGGCTGGATCAACGGCGCTTTCTTTGTCCTGGAACCGGGGGTCATGGACTATATCGAGGGAGATATGACCCAGTGGGAGAGAGAGCCGCTGGAACGCCTTGCAGCGGACGGCCAGCTGATGGCTTACAAGCACACCTCGTTCTGGCAGTGTATGGACACCCTTCGAGATAAGCGCCTGCTTGAATCGCTCTGGCAACAGGGAAACGCTCCCTGGAAAACCTGGGAGTAAGAAACGGCCAAGGTGTAGTCCACCTCCAAGGTGTCCTACACCTGCAGGGACACCTGATAGGGATGATGAGATGAGAGTACTCGTAACAGGACATAATGGCTACATCGGCTGCATCCTGGTGCGGATGCTCCAGGAGAAAGGCCATGAAGTGGTCGGCCTGGATTGCTTTTATTTCGAGGGATGCACCTTCGGGCCAAACGGACCGGTCGTCCCCTCGTTGCGCAAGGATATTCGCGACGTCGAGGCCTCCGATTTCGAAGGTTATGACGCTCTACTGCACCTGGGGGGGCTGTCGAACGACCCCTTGGGCGATTTGAATCCCGAGATTACCTACGAGATCAACCATCTGGCTTCGGCCCACCTGGCGAAGTTGGCCAAAGCGGCCGGGGTGCCGCGCTTTATCTTTTCTTCTTCGTGCAGCACCTACGGGGCCGGCGGCATGGACGATATCCTGACTGAAGAAGCGCCCTTTCGACCGGTGACGCCTTACGGGGAATCCAAGGTGCGCACCGAGCAGGACGTGACGAAGCTGGCCGATGAGGCCTTCAGCCCGACCTTTCTGCGAAACGCCACGGCCTACGGTTTCTCTCCGCGTTTGCGGGGGGATCTCGTGGTCAACAACCTGGTCGGCTGGGCCTATTTGACCGGAGAGGTTTTCATCAAGAGCGATGGAACACCCTGGCGGCCGCTGGTTCACATTGAAGATATCTCCCGGGCCTTTGTCGCAGTGCTCCACGCCCCCCGCGAGCGGGTGCACAATCAGGCGTTCAATGTCGGGCGAACCGAAGAGAACTACCAGATCCGGGACGTGGCCGATATTGTCAAAGCCGTGGTGCCGGGCAGTCGAATCAAGTATGCCGAGGGCGCCGGCCCGGACCGCCGCTGTTATCGGGTGGACTGCTCGAAGATCGCCCGGACCCTGCCCGAGTTCCAACCGCAGTGGAACGTTCGCCGGGGCGTCGAGCAGCTCTACGAGGCTTATCAGAAGTACCATCTCACCCTGGAAGACTTCAACGGCTCCCGGCTGATGCGCATCAAGCATATCAAGAACCTCCAAGGCGCGGGGCTTCTCGATCAGGCTTTGCGATGGACCCAGGCCGCAAAAGACAAGCTCGCAGCCGCAGGCGCCTGAAATGAATCCAGCCACGCTTCCGTGCCGCGCCTGTGGACATTCCCGGTTGGAACCCTTTCTCTCCCTGGGCACCAATCCCCCTTCGGACGCCATCCTGACCGAGGAGGATTTGTCGAGGCCGGAGCCGAAGTACCCCCTCGACATCGCCTTCTGCCCGAATTGCAGCCTGGTGCAGATTCTGGAAACCGTTCCGCCGGAGGAGCTTTTCGACAAGGATTATCTCTATTTCTCCTCCTACTCGGATTTCCTGCTGAAGCATTCCCGCGAAAACGCGGAAGACCTCATCAAGACGCGGGGCTTGAACGCCGGAAGCCTGGTCGTCGAGATTGCCAGCAATGACGGCTACATGCTGAAGAACTTTCACCAGCGGGGCATTCCGGTGCTTGGCATTGACCCGGCGGAGAACCAGGCCCGGGCGGCTGAAGCGGCGGGTATCCCGACACTCTGCGAATTCTTCGGCGAAGATCTCGCACTCCGGCTTCGCGACGA
>Ga0068714_10003728_pt1 | contig 17703 bp, 13 predicted proteins | sample MTBNYHSulfiMetaG_FD_62988 | JGI IMG/M metagenome (GOLD analysis project Ga0068714, IMG submission 62988) | Enrichment culture microbial communities from rom New York Harbor, USA that are MTBE-degrading - MTBE-NYH (New York Harbor Sulfidogenic)... | ecosystem: Environmental > Aquatic > Marine >...
CAAACAATATCTTCCTGGATGGACAGTTGGAAGAGTGTGAGCTGACCCTGAAGGACCTTCACAAAATCCAAGAAAGTTTCAATCGAATCTTAACCGCTATCTTTCACCAAAGAATTGATTATCCCATTTCGACAAGCTCGGAGTCGCCCAAGAAGAGGAACGATGAAGATTTGGATTCGAAATCGTCAAAAACATATCCCCTTAAATTTAAAAAAAATAAGAAAAGTGGCCCAAAGGATATTGACCGAATTGGGGCTTCTTGAGGCTGAACTCAGCCTCCTTTTTGTCGATGATCTCCAGATTCAAGCATTGAATCGGCGATACCTCCAGCGAGATAAACCGACCAATGTCCTGGCTTTCCCCATGAGGAAAGGAGAGTTTTCAACCCTCCATGTTCAACTCCTTGGAGACTTGGTCATTTCAGTTGAGACGGCCAAACGCCAATCGAATCGCTTCGGTCTCGACGAGATGGGAATGATCATCCTTCTGATGGTCCATGGAGTGCTACACTTAATTGGCTATGAGCATGAGGGGATAAAAAAAGGGGCCCAGGAGATGGCCATCAAACAGAAAGAACTCTTTGAAAGAGTCACCCATTAAAGGGTATACTTGAGCAGATTTGACCCTTTTTGGATGTTTGGCATATTACCCAATCCGTAATATCCTCCTTATCAATGAATATTTTTTCGGAGGTGGTAAGATGATCAAGAAGAACATCCTTACGATGGTAATATTATTTTTATTAACCTTTACCTTCGTATGGCTCATCACCCATGAGCTTAGCCATGCCAGGCCAGACCTGGGCAATCTTCGTATTCCCTTCGTCCTCAACGAAGGTCAAATGGACAATCGTATAAAGTTCTATGCCAAGACATTTACGGGAACGGTATCTGTCACAGAAATGGGTGACTTGGTTTATTCCGCTACGAGCTCCCTGCCCACCAGAGCTTGGCAGGTGGGCAACCTGCCTGTCTGGCCGGCAGGCAGGCGAACTCCAAACTTTTTTACTTTCAAAGAGCAACTGAAGCATGGAATGGTCAAAGAAATCAAGCCAGGAAAGGAGACCAAAACCAAAATCAGCACCTTCCACGGAAGTGATCCCCTGAAGTGGAAGAGTGGGCTCAAGACCTATGAAGAGGTGAGTTTGGGAGAGGTCTATCCGGGGATTGAGGTTAAATTCAGAGCTTATGGAAACAATGTGGAGAAGGTCTTCTATATCCAACCCGGAGCAGATCCTGACCACATAAGAATGAGGCTCAGCGGCATTAGAAACCTCAAGGTCACGGGATCAGGTGAGCTCGAAGTGGAAACGGAGGTAGGAAGAATGAGGTCCACCAAACCCGTTGCCTACCAAGAAGGAACAGCCAACCTTAATCAGTCGGTAACCAGCAGTCAAAAACAAAACCGAAGCTATATTGATGTAACCTATATTGTGAATGGAAATGATTATGGGTTCAAGGTTGGAAATTATGACCCAACTCGACCCCTCGTCATCGATCCGCTTTTGCAATCTACCTACCTTGGAGGAAACGGTGGTGAGACCGGCCAAGCCATTGCCATTCATCCGACCACAAGCGATATCTATATCACAGGGGTCATGGATGGTCAGGTCTTTGTCTCAAGGTTATCGAGTGATCTCACAACCCTTCTTCAGACCACCTCCCTTGGAGGAAGCAATTGGGATGAAGCTCACGGCATTGCCATCCATCCCGACACGGGGGACGTCTATATCACGGGATATGCGACCTCCGTAGACTTTCCCGGTCTCACAGGGGCTACGGATACCACCTTTGCAGGTTACAATGAGGTTTTTATCTCGAGGCTTTCGAGTGACCTCCAGACCCTTTATCAGTCTACGTTTCTTGGAGGGGATAGCTATGAGGTGGGTGAAGGGATTGCCGTCCATCCTAAGACAGGAGATGTCTATGTCACAGGGGTGACCCACTCAACAAACTTTCCCAATATCACAGGAGGTGCAGACACCACCCTCACGGGCGATGAAACCTTTGTATCGAGACTTTCGAGTAATCTCAGAACAATTTATAGGTCTACTTTTCTTGGAGGGAGCAGATATGATTCAGGCTCGGCTATTGCCATTCATCCCACCACCGGGAATATCTATGTAACAGGGACAACAGGATCGAATGACTTTCCTAACATCACCGGTGGAGCAGATACAGTCCTTTCAGGGGATGAGGCTTTTGTCTCTATGATCTCCGGTGATCTCAGAACCCTTCATCAATCCACATTCCTTGGAGGAAGCAGCGATGATTCAGGCTTTGGAATTGCCGTCCATCCCTCTCGAGGAATCTATGTGACAGGACATACCTTCTCGAGCGATTTCCCGAATATCATAGACGGTGCTGATACCACTTTTTCAAACTCTGAGGCCTTCGTATCGAGACTCTCGCTTGACCTCAAAACAATTTTGCAGTCAACCTATCTTGGGGGTGGAGAGGATGACGTGGGTCATGGCATTGCCGTTCATCCTACGACAGGGAATGTGTATGTGACAGGATATACAGGATCAAGTGATTTTCCTGGTATCACAAATGGTGCTGAAACAATCTTTGAAGGAAGTGAGGTCTTTGTAGCAAGGCTTTCAGAAACTCTCAATTTCCTTTATCAGTCTACCTTTCTGGGAGGCCGGAGCACTGACACAGGCACTGGCATCGTTATCCATCCCACAACCGAAAGAATCTATGTGACGGGATCAACCGGATCCAGTGACTTCCCTAATATCTCAGGGGGTGCTGACACAACCTTTTCTGACTGGACTTTTACAACGGAGGTAATCAAAACAGGGACAGACAATGCGGACCATCAGGAAGACTCAGGCACCTCAGCTGATGATTTCATCTTACAGTATGGAAAAGGTCAAAATGATACGCAGTCTATTTCAGGCGCCGATGGGAACGACTGGTTAGAGCAAGATGGCGGAGGGGGGAATGATCATCAGACAATCATTGCAGAATCTGGAAATGCCTTTATCTATCAAGCGGGAAGTGCTGGAGATGATCAACAAATAGCTCAGGGTGGTAGCGGCAATGATTGGATAGATCAGAGGGGTGGAACCGGGCAAGATAACCTTGAGGCACAGGGAGGAACGGGTAATGATTATATTCATCAATCGGGTGGAGTCGGAAATGATATTTTAAAGGCAGATGGTCAGGACGGCGACGACCTGGTCATCATCGATGCAGGTCAAGGCAGTGACACCATCACCTATAACGTAAGCATAGGGGGGGATGTCATCTTCATCGATGGCGGAAGCGGAAATGACTCCTTGACCATTAACACAGGCACCCAAGGCCTCACTTTGAGAAACGTTAAAGGGGAAATCCTTTTTCAGCAGGGAACAGGCGGCTCCGAAATTTGGATAAGAAGCGTTGAAAACATCGCTGTCCTCGACCCCGATGAGATCCCGATATTTGAGATCACAGATGCGAGCGACATCACCGGAGGACCTGACCCATCCTATCGTGAGGTTGTTCTTGGCGAAGCCTTCGTGGCCATGTTTGACAATCTCTCGTCCCTCTACGCCCTCACCGTTACGAGATCGGGAAATGGCAGTGGCACCGTGACAGGTCCCGGGATCAACTGTGGCTTTAACTGTAGAGAAACCTACACTCCGAATACACCGGTAACACTGACTGCTACCGCTGACACAGACTCAATCTTCGCAGGCTGGGGCGGTGATCCTGATTGCTCGGATGGCCAGGTCACCATGAATGCGGATAAAACCTGCACCGCTACATTTAACCTCCTATTAGGCCTTCCTGACCTCACCGGCACTTGGCTCACGTTGACCTCTTCCAATGGCGGCAAATTCGTATCCGGAACACTTGTATTGAGTAACATCGGGCCTGTCAGTGCCGGGACGTTCAGGGTAGCTTTTTACCTTTCCGATGACGGAAGTACCCTCGGGAATCTTCTCAAGACTTCAACCATCCGGAGAGGTATTGCCGCAGGCACGACAAAGAACATTTCCTTCTCAACTCGCTCAAAAAGAATCTCTCTTTCAGGGAAATTCCTCATCGCCTTGATCGATTCAACCCATAGCGTTACCGAGTCCGACAAGAACAACAATAGGGCCGTCGCGGTGATTCCTTGACGGGGAAGTCAGAATGAGGATGATTCAAAAAGGGGATGATGGGATACTGGAATAAGACGGTTAGTTGAAGATCCAAAGTTTACGAATGCGGTTGAACCGTCTCAGGGAAGACCGTTCTTCAGAGGTCATTAAATCGGGGGAAATTCTTTCTTTTAATTTTAACAACCCCCCATAATCCACCCACCGAAGCAGAGGGAAAAGAAAGCGTCGGAGGATTCCTTTTCCTTTAAAACCAAAACTGCTGTTGAAGTCGATGAGAAAAAGTTCTCCTCTTTCAGAAATGAGGATGTTCCCCTTGTGTCTCAAATCCAAGTGGACCACTCCTCTCGCATGAAGGTCTTTAAGCACTTTTTCCAAGTCAGAGAAAAAAGAAGGAGGAAGGGCCTCACCCCGTAAGAGGGGCCTCCCTGGAATGAACTCCATGGCAAAGGCAAATCGATCAATTCGCTCAATGGGCTGAGGAATACCCTCCATTCCTTTGAGCTGAGAATAGATTTTCCACTCTTTTTGAATGAGCCAAACCCCTAATGTCCATCGCAGAAAGAAATTCCTCTTTCGAACATCCTTCACCATCAGGAAACGGCCTTCTACCTCCACTCGGTTCAGGTCTGGCTTCCCAAAATTTCCCTTGGTAAGGCAAACTGATCCTTTCTCGATCTCTTCTCGTTTCATCAGATGGTCGCTATGCCCTACGCTCTATGCCTGCCTCCCGATAGGCAGGTGCTCGGCATCAAAAAATTAAATTCCAATACGGCCGGCTCAGAATCAATATCATTCCGGCAAGAACGATGAGGAGAATTCCCTCCTCGCTGTTTTCGATAAAGCATTTAAATTGCCAGGAGACGTCCTCGTTCGAATAGGGAGTCCATCGGGGAAGGTATTCCGGTACCTTCTCGTCATAATCATCAAATCGATCCCCAAAGATTTTCCTCAACCGATCTCCCTCCACCTTCTTTTTATAAGGGATGTAATGAAAACAGAACATAAAGAAGGCGGCGGCCATAAAATAAATATTGTCCGCCAGGATGCAAAATCCAGCGGTAATGAAAATTGAACCGATGTAGAGTGGATTCTTAACAAATGCGTAAGGTCCTGTCACCGTCAGGACCTCATTCTTCTGAAGATGGCCTGCCGCCCAGATGCGAATGCCCTCCCCCAAAAAGATCAACATGATCCCAATCAAAATTCCCGGGAATTTGGGTTTGGCATAGATCACTAATAAAAAAGCTCCGATAAAAAGCGGAATCCTTCGGATCTTTCTCTGCCAAGACGTCCTGGTGTTGTCCATAACATCCTCTCTTTCCTATTGAACGGGACGGGATGAAACTTTCTTTTTCTTGTAGATAAAGAAGAGGTTTCTGAGATAGATAAAATTCCCTGGCAAATAGGCCAGGATGAAAACCGGATCTCTCCGATGAATGGCATAAAAAAAGACAATCAACCCACCGGCCAAGCTGAAATACCAAAAAGAGACAGGAATGACGCTCTCTTTCTTTTTCTCAGAGGCGATCCATTGAATCAAGAACCTCATGGTAAACATCGCTTGTCCGATGAAACCAAAGATCAGCCAGAAGTCCAAATGAAATTTTGGATACCTCGCGGAGAGGTCTCTAAATAAATCGAGTGCGAAACTGAAAAATGTAAGACATTCCATGTCAAACCCTTTCCTCAATTTCATAGCGGATGGTGCGACGTTTCATCCATCCCACCACCAGCAGATCGATGAAAGACCGAACCATGCGATTCCGAATATTGTATTTTGACTTCCCGAACTTCCTCGGATGATGAGAAACGGGAACTTCAACGATCCGATATCCTTCCATCTTGACCAGGGTGGAAAAAAATCGGTGCATTCCGTTAAACAGGGGGATCTCCTCAAAGCACTCCCTTTTGAATGCCCGGAGGGTACAGGCGCTATCCTGTATGTCCTCGCCACTCAACCAGTTACGAACGGCATTGGCGATTTTAGAGGAAATTTTCTTCAACCATTGATCTTGCCTTTCCTGCCGCCATCCTGTCGCCATATCATAACGATCTAAATATTCCAGCAAGACGGGAATATCCTTAGGATCATTCTGAAGGTCCGAGTCTAAGGTAACGATCTTCTTCCCCCGGGCCTCTCTCATTCCCGCAATGAGGGCTGCGCTTAACCCACGGTTCTCCTTAAAACCAAGGACTCGAAGAAAAGGATATTGAGAGGTCATATCTTTTAGAATCCTTCGGCTCCCATCTGAACTCCCATCATCCACAAAAATCATCTCAAAGGAAAAGGAAAGGCTTTTTAATACCTCCACCAATTTTGGAATCAGAATAGGAAGACTTTCCTCCTCATTAAAGACAGGAACCACCACGGATAGACTCGGGGATGTTAACGTCTCCATCAAGAAATTTTTCCTTACTCGAAGCGATTTGAGATCAGAACCACGTCGTTTCCACCCACGGGATGCCGAGCGACCAAATGTATTTCTGCCCCCCCTCCCCTTGTCTGAATTTTTCTTAACTCATCGAAGGTGATGAGACAAAAGACCTTCTCCGAGGAGTTTAGGAATTGAAAAAGTCGCGATGGACTTGCCAAATCTGAAATGGGGACGACCCCTGTGTAGAAATTATAGGGAGCGGTTGACAATCTCCCATAAACCGCCAACTTCTCGCCTGGCTGGATGCGAGAAATAACCTCCTGGGAGATGAACCGAGCCGATTTATAGGGGTTGATGAGTGGAAGGACGGCTCGGGTAGTGTAGAAGTATCCTGTTATCAGAATCCCAAAGAAGAGGAGAAACATGGCTCCCCGATTCTTAACACGATATAAAATAAACATGACCAGACTTCCTCCCGCCAGAAGAAAAGCCAATGGAAGACTATAAGGCATATAGGAATGAAACTTGATCGAAACGACCCAGGGAAAAACAAGAAAAAAAACACCGGCAACAAACATCAACCCCAGCAAAACGTAGATGGGAAGAGAAATCCATCTCTGCCTGAAATGATCCATTTGAGAAGAAATGAAGTCATGTAAAAATTTCCCGACCAAGAGAGAGGCTGCGGGAAAGAGAGGGAGAAGGTAAATGCCTCGCTTCCCCTTTGACAAAGAAAAGAAGATAAAGATGACAGCAAACCAGATGCTGAGAAAGAAAAACTCTCTTCTCTTTTCGACCATTCTCATTGAATAGGCATACACAAAGGCCGAAGGGAGGAAGACCACCCACGGGAAGAAAGCGGTTGGAAAATCGTAAAGGTAATAATAAATGGGCTGACCTTTCGCCCACCCTTGCGAATATCGAGCAATCGAATGGAGAAAAAGGGTCTGGTTCAGATAATCACGCCCGCCCTTCCAGACAGCAGGGAGATACCAACAGAGGACCATCCCCAGAAATAAAAGCATGCCCGGAAAAAGTTTCATCTCCCTGATCCCCCTCCAATCTTTTCGAAGGATAAGGGTAAAAAGGCTGACCAAGAGAGGAAGGATAAAACCCACCGGTCCTTTGGCCAGAGTGGCGAAAGCCATTCCCATGTAAAAGCCATAAATGGTGAAACGGCTGAGATCCATTTCTTGACGATTTTTTTCTCCAATATTTTGTTGGTACCAAAGAAAAAAACAATAAAGGGAAGCGGTCGTGAAAAAAGTAAGAGTCGTATCAATATTGGCCCGTGAAGAGAGATAGGCAAATTCAAAACTGGTGGCAAGAATGAGGCTTCCCAAAAATCCTGTTCGGGAGCCATAGAGATTCTTACCGATGAGGAAAGTGAGGAGGACGGTGAGGGTTCCAAAAAAAGCGGATGGAAATCGGACGGAAAAGGAAGTAAATCCTTGCCAGAGATAAGAAGAGAAACCGATGAGCCAAAAAAAGAGAGGAGGCTTGTCTGAGTAGACATTCCCGTTATAATGCATGAGAATCCAGTCTCCCCCATTGACCATCTCTCTTGCGACCTCGGCATAGCGGGGCTCATCAGGGTTCCAGAGGTCCCATTGCCCCAGGTTAACAAAATAAATAACAAGACAGAGTCCTACGAGAAGAGCGATCTGAGCCCATTTTTGGGGATAGAATTTGGAAAAATGTCTCTCCATCGCTTCCTTTCTATGAAATCGTCTTGCCCCAAACGAATGCCTCTCCTATTTCAACCAAATAACTTTGGTGGAGAGGTAATCCGTATGGGATGAATCCTCTTTTGAGCATGACTGAACGGCCCGTTCCTAAACGTATCATGTCCTTTATCACTTTGACAGCACAGGAGGATTGCTTGGACGATTATGAAACAATAGATATTTCGAGGTCTCACGGATGGCTTCGAAGAGTCGTGCCATCTCGGCTGCTCTCTCGGGATTCTGATCCTTTACATCCATCAGGGGTGAATTCGATCGATACCGGTAGAGTCTCTGCCTTCCCCTGGGGGCGATAAGAAGTAAAAATTCATCGTCCAGAACTCCTCTATAAATACTATCGATATAGGCAAAATGTTTTTCCTTTGGCCGCTCCACCAGAAGATCTCTTCCCAGAGTCGTGTTCAGGTAGGGGACACCAGTGAGTCCGAACAGCGTGGGGAGGATATCAACAAGACTCCCAGTCGTATTAATTTGCCTACCTTCAGAGAAGTAGCCTGGTGCATAAATCGCCAGGGGCACATGATGGCTTGTCAAAGACAACGTGTCCCAAGGGATTTTTTGGTTAGCAACCGTCCCGTGGTCAGCGAATAAACAGAAGACGGTTTTCTTAAAGTAATCCTCCTTGCTCGCTATGCGGAAAAAGTGACCGATGCAGTGGTCAAGAAATCGCATGCCATTGTAGTCCTTCAATGAATCGAAACCGTTTTCGATCAACTCTGCCTCGTCCTCCTCTGCCTCTTTGAAATCCCCCCTATCCCTGGGAATGGTATAGGGCCTATGGTTTCCGGCAGTATGGATCAACGCAAAAAACGGGTTGTCTTGCTTTCGAAGAACCCGGTTGGCCTCTTCAAAAAGATGAAAGTCTGAAATCCCCCACGCGTCGTCTGGCAAACAGGAGAAATCCCCTTCCTCATAAATCTCCAATCCATCAATATTGTGAGCGAGTATCCCTCGGATGTTACCCCAGTTTGCACTCCCTCCAAGAAAATACATCTTTTTGTATCCTTCCAGGGCGTTCACAATCGTGTGCTGGCGCACAATGAGGGGATTGCGGGAAGCAGAATGAGGGGTGTGGATGTCTGGAATACCGAACATGGCGGTGAAGACAGCTCGAGCCGTCGGGGGGCGAGTAACAAAAAAATTTGTAAAGAATACTGAATTCCGTGCAATCGAGTCAAAATGGGGTGTTGGGTTGAGACCATTTCCAAGAACACCCACTTTGAATCCCGCAAAGGACTCCAGAAGAATCAGGACGATGTTAGGCGTTCCAGGTAACTTTTTTTCGGGTCTGATGTATCGGGAGAAATTTAAGGTTTCCGGATCAGGACGATCGACACCGAGAAGATCTGCCATCAGGGGATAATGTTTTTTGACCTCTTCTTTATCAAACCTGATCTTTCTGTATCCAAGGGTATCAAAAAAGAAGAGGACCGGATTTAACGATAGAGCGGATACAAAAGAATTTGTGGAGAAATAGGCCTCACTCCAACGAAGGGGATATTGCGATAACTTCCCGTGAATACCGAATCCGTAAAAAATCAGTGCAACCGCAACGGTAGCGACTTTCAGCCATCTCCCCAAAGGTTTGCCGTCTTGCCCCATCTTTCGAAAAGCAAAACGGTTCAACAACCATCCATAAACGATCGCAAAAAGGGAGAGCGCAAGGGTTCCCAAGATGACCGGGTAACTCTCCCATACCATCTGGAGGGCAATCGCAGGGGATAGAATATGGTCGATGGCGCCCCCATTGAGACGGTCGTGGAGATAGTCATAGTGGCCGAGATCAATAAAATACATCAAGATAAGGAAAATCTCTATGGCGACGAGATAGATCAGCCATATCCATTTTGCCTTAAAGGAACGAACGAAATTCACGCTTGGAATCCATGAAAAAACGAAGACCGGCAGACAGATTAAAAGTGAGAGGCGAAGATCAAACTTAAACCCCAAATACAATGCCCAGAGAAATTCTGAACTGGAGGCCTCAGGTGCTGTTGACCGGAACAAGGCCCAAAAAATGGCACGGAATGATGTAAAGATGACCATGTTGAATCCAATGATGATCAAGGCAAACTGCATTCTTTTAGGAAGTCTATAAAATACCTTCACGACCCCTCCCCTTCTCTTTCATCCAAGGAAGCTTTCCGAACGAAAGCTCTCCCCTTCTTAAAAGGGATGATCTCCCTGTTATAGGGATGTGCAATGATCAGAAATGTAATATAACAAATAGAGAATTCAAGCAATTCTCCGACTTTTTTTGAGAGGTTAAGATGCATGCGAATGGCAATGGTGATGATAATAAAGAGGAGGATCTGATAATTCTGGGCAATGGGAATTGCCCATCTATTTATGAACTCCTTCACTCTTTTGTTCGAGCGATACAATAAGGGTATCACTCCAACATAAATTATAATGAGGACTGTCAGGAACTTTCCAAAAACAAGCTTGTTCATATTCTTACCATATATCACTAGGTTATGAATATTGGTCTCCCCCTGCCTGTTGTGTCGCATGAACCATTCCGGGCTCTTAACCCCAAGGATTCTCTGTCCCCAGGAGATCTCTTCCATAGCACCAAAAAGGAACAGGAGACCCAGGAAAAGCCACGCCCTTCTTGCAGCCTTTGTTTCGCTGCAATGCTCAAAGCTGAACGAAACTGTAAAGGAATAGATGGACATTATCGAGAGCTCGACAAAGGTGAGCCATTCCGCCAATCCGTCCTCACGAATCCATATGTGGAATGCCCCCGGATCTTGACGAAGAAGAATAAGTCCATAAAAAACGATTCCTAAGACAATGGCTAAACCTCCGATCAAGGGGATGGGGATGGGCGTTGAAGCGAGTCGGGTAAAATCCTCGATTCGCATAGATTTCCAAACAGATAGTTGCTTGGGGTTGCCATATTTCTGATTCATCGAGGTTATATCACTCCCTTTCATTTTATGGGGTACATGAATTTCTTGACGCGACATGAGATCTTTTATCTGAAATCGTAGTTAATTTTAAGGAATAACTCAAGTTCCATTTACCTCCAGATGATGTGAAGCTCTCCAGCCCTTTGACCAGAGGGGCAAGTGCCATAATGAAGCACCCATCCACTCTGTTTATCTCATCGTCTCGACGACTACTCCCTCGGGAGAGACGTAGACCAACCCTTTCCGTCGACTCTCATCCACCAATTTTCGAATAAAACCCTTCTGGTCTTTTACGATGGGGTTGAGATGGAGGTATTCTCTACAAAACCTGTAGCGATCCATCTTCGTCATCACTTTAGGAGTGGAGGTATTCAGTTGAAGGAAATTTCTGAACAATTTTTTCCGATCCACCTTTTCATTCATCCGAATATCTTCAAAATCGAGGAGGTGAAAATCCCATGTCTCTCCTCTTTCTGAGACGAGGATATTACAGGTTTTCATATCCTTATGATATAAACTCGTCCTATGAAGGCCACCCAGCCAATGGGCAAAGGTCTTAATGAAAAGCCTCTTTTTATTTAAATCTGAAAACCCCTTTAAAACATATCGATCCATCTCCAGATCGTTTGCCAGGGCCTCCATGAATAGAGTACTTTCCTCCACCCCGAACCAGCTTTTTTTCTCTACCAGGGCCAGGGGTTTAAGAGTCGGGATTCCTCTCGTTCGCATCCCGTTCGCCGCCACCCATGCCTTGAGCCCTTTCGAACAGCGGAAGTTTTCTTTTGCCCTTCCCCAAACATGAGGGTAGCAGAACTGCTTCAGACATATCCTTTCCCCTTCGTCATTCAATATCGATACGATTACCTCCGGAGAATGTTTGATCAGGCAGGAGGGTTTTTTTCTAATTAGGTTCCGATGTTCTTCCATCGCCCTTTTCAAACGATCCATTGGGAAATCCCTTCGACGAAACGTTCGAATCCCTTTTTCCTGTTGAACAGTGAACTCGGTGCTTTCCTTCAGGCATCGCTTCGTTCGGCTTCGCCACTGCCTCGTTTGAAGACGGTTCATGGTGGGATAAATTCTCTGAAACAAAATCTCTCTTTTCCGGGACTCATTGGATATCTCATCAAAATATTGATCCAGGAATTGGAGTTGTTCCCTTTCGCCCCAAATCGACTTTAATGAATGGAAAAGATGCGCTAAATTCCATAATCTCCTGTTCAAGGAGAGAAGCTTTACCATTTTGGCGTGATGGTAATCGGTCAGAAACAAAGAATTCCCGCCCCACAGAAAGTTTCCTGCGTGAAGATCTTGGTGAAATAATCCAGCATCTTGAAACTTTTTCACGGTCTTGGCTAATTCGATCATCGAAAGAGATTCTTTTGATTTTTCGACTTCTTCGATAAACGAAACCCCTGCTCCGATGGCCTCCGAGAGGAAATAACTTTCCCTGACTAACCCTCTCCGGACTCTTTTCATCCAGCCCAAAGGCCTCGGGAGATTCACACCCTTTCTTTTCAATCGGGAGGCGATGAGAAATTCTTTCTCTCCTTTGGTGGGGAAGAAAAGATACTTCAAGGATTCGATCCAATCCTTTGTGCAATCTCTCTTTAAAAAGACCCTTCTTCCCTCTGAAAGAGTAAAAATGGCCGCCCATCTCCATCTCGATTCCTTGATCACCTTTCCCCCCATTTCCCGAATGGAAGAGACGGGTTCATCAAAAAAAGTGGTGGGGAGATAATCCAGGATCTCCTCTCGCATATACCCTGTAAGATCCCCTTTGGATATACTTTTAAGAATGGAAGTCTCCATGTACCCCGTTAGAAAATCCCCCTTTAAAGAGAAGGGATGAGACTTACTCAGTATTTAAAAACCTTTCAAATAAGTCAGGATTTAAAGCCCCCGTTATTTCTAACAGGGTCTACTTCCGTTTTCCGAGCCTGATCATCTCCTGATAAAATCGTTCAACAGCCTCTACCTGCCGTTCGAGCTGGAAATTCTGATGGGCCTTCTCATAGGCCGACCGACCCAAGGCCTCCCTCATTTCCGGGTGGCGAAGCAGTCGGAGGGCTGCATTGGCCAACTCCGCAGGAGTATCGTTTACCACCAACCCTGAAATTCCGTCCTCCACCAATTCCGGAAGAATTCCTCGATTGGCTACGATGACGGGTTTGCCCATGGCCATGGCCTCTCTCAAGGCACGAGCTGTTCCATCCGATCCTGCCATTAAGAAGACAAAGATATCCATGCAGGCTAAGGTGTCGAGATAATCATTCGTTTGATATCCTCCGAGGACGATCCACTTTTCAATGCCAAGTTGTTTCATCGGTTGGATGACGCTCCGCTCTATCTGGCTTGATCGCCCCACCAAGAGAACCTTAACATTTGGAAATTCTCTGGCAATGGTCTTTACTGCCTGCAAAAAGACATTTGTTCTTCGGTATTTTTGATACCGGGCGATCATTCCGATGACGATCTCACTCGGTCCAATCCCGAAGAGGGTCCTCATGTCTTTAAATTTCCCTTTTGGGTCATACCGTTTGAGATCCAGAGCGGGTGAGATCTTTTCCACCCTCTCAAGAGGAAAGTTAAAATGTTCCGCATCCTCCTTCCTCGCCCTCTCGGAAAACGTGATCAACCCATCGGTGAATTGAGAGAGGAGGAAGCGATTTCCAAAGCTGGGCCTCAAGGGGTCCCGTTTGTGGTCGGTGCGAATGAGGATCGCAGGATGACCTGATCTCCTCACAGAGATCCCGCCTAAGAGGTGGCCATGGGAGTGGTGGACATTGAGAATATCGAACTTCTCCTCACGAAGATATTTTGTGAGGCCTAAAATGTCACCCAGATGGATCGTTAGAAAGGAGGGATGGTAAACCTTCACTGAATGATCCAACCGAAATCGGTCCGTGGCTTTAACTCCTGCTTGGAGAACCCTTTTCTCAATACTATCCTCAACGGGAAGAGGAGGCTTTCGGTAGGCGAATATGACTTCATGCCCCCGTTTCTCCAAACCCTTACAGAGGCTCAAGGTAGGGTCAGCAGGACCCGTCCACTTCCAGTTACTAAAAAGATGAAGGATTTTCATTCCCCTTAGAACCTTTCTCTGAAGGATTAAGACTAAAAGAAAAAGTTTTCATCCTCAACTTTTTCTAAGGCTTCGATATCCTCTTTGGAATGGATGAACTCCTCTAACCACCAGTTGGCACGATGATAAAAGCATCCAACATCTTTACATTCCTCTCGGGCGTCATAGGTCAAAATCGATTGAGCCGTCCTTTTGAGGCTCTCCTTGAATTTTTTTGCCGAGAGGTAACCATCTCTGTCTCCAATTCTGGCTTCCTCCACTCCTCGAAACGCCGGACAATGAAAGATGCCGGACGGCGTCACGACGGTTCTGAAAAACTGCATATGGCATCTCTTGGGCTGTCTCTTGATTTGGCTTGTCTCCTGATTCAACATCGCTTTCAGGTTGGAGCTCTCCAGAATCTTGACTTGATTCCCCGCCAACCGCTTTGCTTCGCCCAGATGCACGCTGATCTCATCAATAATCCCTTTTTCTTTTGTTTGATCAACATCTTTCAGCAACGTCTCCCTCTGAGACTCATTCAATCTGATCAGGCAGGGTTTAAATGAAACATAATCGAAGGAGAATTCTTTGGCCAACTTCACCGACCCAACCACTTCATGAATATTGGGACTCAGTTTCTTCCCATTAATCTCAACGCCTTCCCACACGATCACAAAGGAATACCCGAGTGAAATAACGGGATTCTTTTTTTTCACTTTTTTTGCTTTCTCCAATATCCGCTTTAGAGTCACCTGCGTCTTGGGCAGATGTAAATCTTTAAAGGTCCCCTCTCCGCCAGCATCGATGGAAATCCGAATCCAATCCTTCTCTTCCAATTCTCCGGCCACCGCTTCAATTTTTTCTAATCTTGACCCGTTGGTGGCGATCCCTATTTGTAATCTCTTGCTCTTGAGATAACGTACGATCTCTTCAAAATCTTTGTGAAGGGTGGGCTCCCCCCCTCCGATCAGGATGACGGAGAGAAGACCATGTGAATGAAGGGTGTCGATCGTCTTCTGAACCTCCTCCGAGGTCAAACTTTTACCAGCATTGATCAGCTTGGAATCGACACAAAAGGGACATGAAAAATTGCAGGCGGTGGTGAGATCTAAATTAATGGAGATCGGGCTGAAAAGGGGAAGCTCCCGATTTGGAGTATTGGCATCGCATTTTCTCTGCCACTGAATATAATCTCTCAGTCGTTGGAGGGTGGCATCCTGTCTCAATTTGGAGCTAAAATCATGCTCTCTTTCTTTTATCTTTTCCATAAATCCCTCTTCTCGAATTCCCCAAAGCCATCGTCAATCTTTTTCAGCAGGGAGAGATTGTGATAAATATGGCGAGTTCCGATGAAGGGTCCCGTTTTTTTTGTAACGGCCTCCATAAAATTTTTGACGGAGGATTCAAGGGGATCAATGATCCTCAATTTTTTGTTTCCATAATTAAAATAGATTTCATAATTTTCCAAATCCAGACTTCGAGAAATGATCCGATCGTTCAACCCGAAAGAGAAGTCACGGGGCTGGGTCTCCTGGTAGGCCAACTGGATGAACACATCACACCCCTGAGTCCCAAAACGATAGACAAATCGGATGCCCATCTCTCTCTCCCCGCTTAACTCAAAATTCAAATCCTTTATCTCCCCATCGCCTAGAAGGCAATAGAGAAGGCTCAGGGCATGAGGGACGGATTCTGAAATCATCTCTCGCCCTGGAAGGGGGGGCGCCATCTTGATAAAAAAAGTGTTCCTATTTTTGATCCTGATCTTCCCACAGATTTTTTCGTAATCGTTGAGGGCGAAAGACCATTGGGAGTTCATGGCAATAATTAATTTCTTTTCTCTGGCGTTCTTAAAAATCTCTTCAGCCGACTTGGCGATGTTCGTAAGCTCGCCCCAGATAAAGGGTTTTTCGCACAAGACATGGGGTCCTGAATCAATGGACTTCAACAAATATTCATAATGGGTAGAAGAAGGGGAAGCAATGACAACGATATCTGGCCTTTCGGTTCCGACCATTTTATCGAAGTCTGTATAGGGACGGGCTTCTATCCCGTATTTCCGAAGAGCAGAACAAGCCTGGTGGCTTGTCTTCTCCGTCGTCCCAAGCACAGAGGTCACTTTACCTCCATGCCGATGGAAATATTTCCCGATATACTCGCCGATCCCATTTCGGGCCCTGCCCGCACCGATGATGGATACCCTCATAAAGAATTAAGAGCCCTCACTCTTCTCATAACGTATTAAAAACTATCTCATTTTAACATAGTTATTGCTTCAATTAAAATATCTAAACTAAATATTCGGGTCACAAATAAGGCCTGTAGATACCTTATGCCTCTATCCTCTTACCAAATCTAAGCGATTGTAAGGATGAGGGTCGAAATGGAAGTTCAGTTGGCAAAATCCAAATATCAATTTTTTTTGGTCTGGAGTTGGGTCTTCGGCATTTGATTGACGTGCACCGTTTTCACCTCTCCCAACTCTGAGACTGTATCGTAATGGCGGGGAGGGGACAGTGAGCCCGCTTTGGAAGCTTTAGAATAGCGGTTATTTGAAGGTTATGGGCAACCGTCCTAATGGTTGAAAATGACTTCTGCATGGTAAACAAGCGTATGATTTTATTCGCTAAAAGGTTTCGCTCTAAAGCTCCCTCTGCCGCCTCTCTATCCCCTCGCCAATTTGGAAACCACCTAAGGACTAAGGACAGGCTTTGATTTTCTGCCTACTTTCTATTGCGACGCAGTCTCTCTAAGGCAAGGAATTTCAATGGGAGGTATGCTCTCTTTTCTTCTCTCAGGGGCTATTCGAGTAGATACAAATCCATTCTTTACTAAACTTCTGTTTTAATATGAGACGGTATCCTTTCGATTGGATATCGGAATCGTTTTGAATACCGGCAAGATAGGCATCGATGACTAAGATGGTTCCCGGTCTATCTTCAAACTTCTCCAATAACAAACCCCGGAAACTCAGGACGGGCATCCTTTTACCAAGATAGAAGAATGACGCACCCCGGAGTGTCTCGGAAGGCTTGACCAGATAAACTGGACCATTGGCCCGTTGACCTGATACTGCCTCGAATACACGCCGAAAACTCTGCTTGTTTTCTGAAGGAGTAATGAATAAGAGGTAGGTTCCAATGTAGATGAAGAATATGATGGCCAGGCCGTAGAGCTCTCGGCGTTTCACTCCAGGGAATTTCTCTCGAATAAGGTCCCATCCAAGGGCTGATAGGAGTGCAAAAGCAGGGAAAATTGGTGCGAGGTAGAGAGGCCGTTTCGCAGAGGCGATGGAGAGTCCAACGAAAATCGTCAATGACCAAATCAGGGCGAACCTGAGAAGAGACCCGTGAGGCAGTGTTGCTCTTGAGTGAATTGGGCTCCATTGGTACCACAATAAAACGAGGGGTAAGAGGGTCCAAGGCATGGGGGAAAAAAAAGCAGTAATGAAATAGTAGTAGAAAGGCTTTGCATGATCGGCCGTAGGAGAAAGAAAGCGCCAAAA
>Ga0068714_10003729_pt1 | contig 17701 bp, 11 predicted proteins | sample MTBNYHSulfiMetaG_FD_62988 | JGI IMG/M metagenome (GOLD analysis project Ga0068714, IMG submission 62988) | Enrichment culture microbial communities from rom New York Harbor, USA that are MTBE-degrading - MTBE-NYH (New York Harbor Sulfidogenic)... | ecosystem: Environmental > Aquatic > Marine >...
CGTTTTCAATTCGGAAAGCGGTTACTCTTTAGAACCCATCGTGGTTACGGCTACCCGTAGCGAACTCGGCCTGGACCGGGCTGCCGCCAATATTTCTATTGTTACCCGGGAAGATTTGGAACGGTTCCCTGTCAGGGACGTGGCCGAAGCCCTGCGTTTTGTACCGGGGCTGTTTGTGGATTTCAACGGGGGTCTGGGTAACCTGGCGACGGCGTCCATCCACGGTTCCGAAGCCAGACAGGTAACCATTTATATCGACGGTATCAAAGTGAATCAATTGGCCAATCCCATTGCCGATCTTTCGCAATTTCCCCTGAATAATGTCGATCGGGTGGAAATATACAAGGGTGCCGCTTCCTCCGCTTGGGGGTCGGCCTTGGGAGGCGTGATCAATATCATAACGCGGCCTCCTGCATCCGGGACGGTCATCGAATCCGAAACAGAAGTGATCGCCGGCAGTAATGATACGTTCATCGGAGGACTCGGCGTAAGTGGCTCTCCGGGCTCGTGGGGATATCGGATTTCGGGAAACCACACCGAAACAGACGGATTCATAGATCACAGCGAGGCGAAGCGCAATAACGCCTATGTCAATGTCCGGAAACGATTCTCAGACACCGCAGAAGCGTCTCTTACGGCCAACTACCTACAGGGTGCTTTCGATAATCCGCTTCCGCAGCTGGAGTCGTTTTATGAACGCATCGATTCCCGCCGCTTCTACCAGACCGCCCAAGTCCGGATTGCGCCGATCGATCCTCTGGAATTGAGCCTTTCGGCATGGAATCAAAGGTATGTCAGCTTTTCGAACCAGCATCTTATGGACGCAGGTACGACCCAGAAAGGTTACCACTACGTTGAGAATACGTACGGGAGCTCTTTCCACTCCACTTACCATTGGAACCTCGAGCATCAGTCGACCCTGGGATGGGACGGCGAATGGGGGAGGTACAGCTTCAGCACCATCGGAGATGACCTGGATTCGCGAAATATGGCGGTTTACGCCAACGCGGTGATCTCTTTTGGTTCCATGACCGTGAACGCCGGGTTGCGGTATGACGACAACTCGGAATTCGGGTCCCAGTTGAATCCGTCAGGCGGGGTTGTTTTCCGTATTCCCTTTTGGCGCGCGAGGTTACGAACACAGATAGCCAGGGGCTTCAGCGCACCTCCTCTGCTCTGGTTAAACGATCCCCTTCGAGGAAATCCGGATCTGAAGCCTGAAACCGGAGTGGACTTCGAGGCGGGTTTCGATACCTTCCCGATAACTGGGTTGCAGATAAAGGTGAACGGTTTTTGGGCAGAAGTGGATGACCTGATTATGTTCAATCGTGATCGGGATCGTTACGAGAACGTGGCCAAAGCACGCCGTCGCGGATTCGAAACGCGGGTGGGTGCGGATTTATTCTGGAATCTGGGATTGGAGGCAGGTGTTACTTTCGTAGATGTGGTGGACAAAGAAACGGACAAGGTCGTCAAAAACATTCCCAGGCGATTCTGGGATGTTCAGCTCCGACATACCTGGAAGAATGTGTCTCAATCCTTGACCGGTCGCCGCGTATATTATAACTCGTCCATACCCGAGACCAAAGACCGTCGGTTCATCATGGACTATCAAGTCCGCATGCCGTTACCGAATATGGGCGTCATAAAAGAGATCCAGGTGTTCGGTTACGTGTTCAACGTGTTTAATACCACACAACTTCAGCATCCGAATTTTCCTCAACCGGATCGCTCTTTTCAGGTCGGTCTTTCTTGGCGTTTCTGAAACTAAAGTCCCATCTCCGAGTGGAGGAAATCCGTCCATAAGGATCTTCGAGCCGCCTGCTGATGAAAACGGTTCTCCATCAATGGTTTGTATGGGTTGTTTTTGCGCTGTGGTGCATCCCCGCACAGGGAGGACCTCTATTTTGCTCTGAATCCGTTTCACAATCCTCAAACGATTTAGGTTCGGCGTTCGAGTGCAAACTGGAACGACTAAGGCACGGCGATGAACCGCAACGGATCGAGGCCGCATCGTGGATAGGAGATCAAGGACCCGAAATCGTGCCGTTTGTTTTCAGGCAACTCGGAGTGGAACTGAATCCCTTCTGTCTCAAGATCCTCTTGGGATGGGTCGCCCTGCATCAGCAAAGCGGCGCGTGCCCGGAACTCCTCTTTTTGTTGGAATCCAACAAGCCCGAAGTCGCTATAGCGGCCGCGTTGTGTGCCGGTAAACTGGCCTGTCCGGGTGCACCGGGCCCTTTGCGGCGTCTTGCGGAACAACCCACGCTTCCCCTCGATCTTCGCTCGGGGATGGTGCGTTCTCTGGGGTTCCTGGGAAAGACTTTGTACGAAAAAAACCGGGATCGGATCGTGCAGGAGGAAGTAGAGAACGCACTGATCCGGCTGCTTCGTCTGCCCATACCCGCTTTGCAGGCCGAGGCCCTAGGTTCTCTATTATTCATGAACGCCCGGAACGCGAAACAAGCGCTGGAGGAAGTCGATTTCGGTTCTGACCCCTACGTTTCATTCTACGCGCAAAGGGCTTGCTGGAAACTCTATCCGAACAGCTTGAAAGAAACCAACGGCGGAAGGGCCGCCGTAGTGGGACAGGATTTCCGTTTCTCGCTACCATTCGAGGATTCGTTCGACCGGAAGGACCCGAAAACCGCTTCAACCGAAGCAGTGGATCCGCTGCAGCACGCATCGGCTGTCTGGAATAAGGACCGATCGGAGCTAATGAAGATTTGGGAAGGTTTCCACGGAACGGTTTACGAACTTTCGTTGCCTCGATATTTCCTTGTGCTTCCGGATCGGGATCGGCTTCCAATAGTGGAAGATTGGCTGCGAGATCCGTTGGATGCGCCCAATAAGGCCTTGGAGCTGTGCAGGGAATTCTCGAATTTCTTTTCTCCGAACGCCTCGCGAGGAGCTTTTTTCTCGGACGCTTTTGCGCGCTTCGGCCGGGCCCTCATCTTTCCCGGGACCCGAGGGAAATCGACGGAGATCCGATCCCTCTCATCTTCCCAACCGGTGCTGACGCTGACGGAACTTCTGTCCGAAGTCATGGATTCCACGGAGAAGAACGCCTGTTCGACACGGCCTTCGCTGATGGAGTTGAAAAAACTTCTGCCGGAATCACTGTTGGTGAACCTGGGGGATTTACTGGCATCCATCATCCGACTGAACAAGGCCTGGCAATCCGCCTTGGAACCGCTTTCGGAAGCGGATCGAATTCGACTGAGAAGGGCGTGTCTGCATCGAGCCGGGGTGGAAGAGTTGTCCGGTTCGTCGTTGAACCGGGCTTCGAAGATCTTTGCCGCTCTCCATCTCGATGATGTTTGGGAGGCCGAGGATCGGCTACTGGAAGCGACGGCGCGAACTTCAGGCGTTCTTGGAACATACGCAGGATGGAATCCGGAAGGTCGATCAGATTGGGTCTGGAAAGCGGATACACCCTATGGGGCGGTGGCCCTCTACGGAAACGCCGATCACCGCATCCAACATCACGGTTGTCTCATTGTGGATTTTGGAGGAAACGATGAATGGGTTCACGGGGAGGCGGACAACGGCGATCGGCCCATGGTGCAGGTTTATCTCGATCTTTCCGGGAACGATTCGTATCGTTCCATGGCGACACCCGGCTTCGGTGGAGCCGTCATGGGAACAGGACTGCTTTTGGATCTGGACGGCGACGACCAATATACGTGCGACGGGGTGGGCCTTGGCGCCGCGATCCTTGGAACCGGCTTTCTGTTGGATGCTTCGGGCGACGACTTCTATTCCGGCGGGCGTTTCTGCCAGGGGGCCGCGGCGTATGGGATCGGGATACTGGCGGATTTGGGCGGTCGGGATCAGTACAAATCCGAAAGTCGCTCCCAGGGATATGGAGAAACCCGGGGGCTCGGCGTTCTGCTGGAGGTCTCCGGAAACGATTCATTTTCACTCGGGGCGGATGCTTTGGAAGATCCGAAAGCCGCTGTTCAGAATCTTTCCCTTGGCCAAGGGTGCGGCATGGGCTTTCGGTCGGATCCCGGGGATTCACTCTCCGGTGGGATAGGACTGCTCTGCGACCTCGAGGGAGCGGATGTATATGTGGCCGGGAGCCTGGCCCAGGGAACGGGATACTGGTATGCCCTCGGAGCGCTGGTCGATGTCGGGGGTGACGACTCGTACACGCTCCACAACTACGGCCAGGGGGCGGGGATTCACGCCGGCATGGGGTTCCTTCTGGATGTTTCGGGATCGGACCGCTATCTCGGCGGTCACCATGCTGCGGGCTGCGGGCTGGACCGTGGGGGAGGAATTCTGTTCGACGTTACGGGAAACGACGAATACCTGAACGAATCCGACGTCCAAGGGGCCGGCGTCAAACCGCTGGGATTCGGTGTTTTGGTGGATCATGAGGGAAACGACCGATACCGCGCCCGGGTCGGAAGGGGCTATTGCCGGCTGCCCGCTTTCTGGCCCAGCCTATGGGCGACGGGCCTGTTCTATGACCGAAGCGGGACGGATTCATACGAAGGAGGCTCGGGGATGGGCGGAAATCGCAGAATCTGGATACAAAACCGATACGGATTCGGGGTGGATGGGGATGGACCCCGGAAGCAGCGGTAGGGGCACGGCATGCCGTGCCCCTACTTAGCCGTATAGGGGCCGGTTTCAAACCCACCTTGCGTAATTGCCTGCCTATATTACATTAGATGTATTTGCCCGAGTCGGTTCAGTATTATCATCCATGAGCTTCTTTCACGCGGTCACGGTCCATTTCGCCTTCGGCGTTCTTGGGGAGGCGGTCCGTGAACACCACATACCTGGGTTTTTTGTATCTTGCGATCTTGGATGCCACAAATTCGATGAGCTCTTCGGGATCCAACCGCGCCCCCGGCTCGAGGACACACACGGCCTTGACGGCTTCGCCCCACTCTTTATCCGGAACGCCGATGACGCACGTCTCCATCACCGACTCGTGGGAAAGGATCACCTTCTCGACTTCGAATGGATATACGTTTTCTCCTCCGGTCTTGATCAGCTCTTTCTCGGCTTTTCTTTTGACGTACCAGAGATAACCGTCTTCGTCGAACCGCCCGATATCACCCGTATGATGCCAATCGTTTCGGAACGTGTGACTGGTTTGCTCTTCGAGTCCCCAGTATCCCCGAAATACGTTGGCCGATCGGACGCAGATTTCCCCCGGAACGCCCGTAGGCACCTCTGTGTCGTAATCGTCGAAAAGGGCTACGCGGGCCGTAGGATAAGGGATGCCGGCGCTTCCGGGTTTTTCATTAAAGGGTGCGGTAGTCACACAAAGGGCCTCGGCTTGTGCAAAAAGCGACCAAAACGAAGCTCCGGGCGCCAATTCTTGAAACCGGAGGATATTTTCCGGCTGATCGAGCCCCACCACCATCCTGAGACTCGAGATATCGCGCTTCTCTTCCTCGTTGGCGTCCATCAATGACTTGAGAATGGGGGCGAAGTCAAAGAATATGGTGCTTTTTTCCCTTTCAATGAGCTTTAGAGCGGTTTTTGTATCGAAACGATCCATGATGATATTTTTGCCCCCGGCGCTCATCACAGCCATCGCAAGGCCGAATCCCGCGATATGGAACAACGGTATCAGGCAGAGGTGGGCGTCCTCTGGGCCTAAACCGTACCTCTGCATCATCATCAGATCTCCGGCAGTTACTCCTCCCTGACTGATCAATGCACCCCTAGGACGTCCTTCGACCGCTGCCGTATGCATGATCGCGTATCCTGAGTCCGTGGATACGTCAAAATTAAGATCGACGTCGTTGTCGGAATAGAGGTCTTCAAAGGGCTGGAACCGGTCCGAAATCCCGTTGCCGCCTATGGAATAGAGTCCCTGGATGGTATCCGTCTCTCCAGCGGCCTCGACCGCCGATTCCTGATATTCCGGCCCTGCGAAAAGGATTTTGGGTGTACCGTCCTCGAGCACATACTTCACTTCGTTCGGCTGAAAGCGCCAATTCACGGGCAATACGATGGCTCCCAATTTCGACGCCGCGCCGTACAGGATCAGGTATTCGTCGCTGTTATGGGCGATAACGGCGACTCGGTCCCCTTTTCTGACGCCCTTACCCGCCAGCCCTCCTGCGAGACGGTCGCAGCAATCTTTGAATTCCCTGTGGGTAAGCCGCCGGTCATTGAACACCACGGAGACGTTGTCGGCATGAGTCCGGGCATTCCGGCGGATCATGTCATAAATCGTGAAGTCATAAACTCCCATGGATATAGCCCTCTCCTTGTATTTTAATGTGACTTTCGGATGGTACCCACGGTCCGTGACAAAGACCTCTGCTACCAGCCTGTCCGTGAAACCGCGCTCCCCTTTCTCGGCGTTTCGACAAAGGAACCGTTCCGGGTTCCTGTCGGGTCCCCAACCCACGCTGTTATGTTTGCTTATCGTCAGTTCATTCTTACTCTATGAGGAAAAACGATTCAAGCGCTGAGTCCTTGTTGAAATATGGAATGAATCCGTCTAGAATATGATTGAGCGGCAAATTGAAAGAGGATTTTGAAGGCTTTTTTAGATAAAGAAGTGGATTGGATTAGCGATGTGGAACGGGTTTGAAACCCGCCCGCACGGAACCTGAGGTCCTTCCATACGTCGGGGAGAAGGCCCGGGTGATTGGTGTTGTTTCAGCATGGTTTCGGTAGGATGCGTCGTTTCGGTAGTCTGACGCATTCATGCCTAGGAGAGTGCATATATGATTCAAGCCGTATTATTCGATTTCGGCGGAGTATTGGCGGAGGAAGGCTTTCGAAATGGATTGAAGGCCATTGCGATTCAAAACCGGATCGATCCGGATGCCTTTTATTCCGGCGTGAAACAGCTTGCTTTCCAGGGGGGGTATGTGCTTGGAAGAACCTCGGAAGCGACTTTTTGGGAGACGTTGAGAAAAGAATGGCGTCTCTCGGGTTCGGATACGGAACTACGGCAGGAGATTCTCGGCCGGTTCAAGGTCCGGCCGGGTATGATCGAACTTGCCCGTAAGATCAAGAACATGAGAATCGTCACAGCCATCCTCAGCGATCAGACAAATTGGCTCGATGAACTGAATATTCGCGACGGCATTTACGAGGCGTTTCACCGGGTGTTTAATTCCTACTACCTCCATCAGAGTAAGCGCATGAAGGAAACGTTTCTTCGAGTATGCGCGGAACTCGGCGTGTCACCCGGGTCAACGGTGTTCATCGATGACAATGCTGAAAACTGTGAGAACGCCCTTGCGGCGGGTCTGCTTCCCATCGCATTCGCTTCTGAATCCCAATGTCGTGAACAGCTCGGGCGGCTCTTCCGCGATGACGGGTTGGCCGGTATCGATTGACTTTCCGCCGCCATCCCAGCATTATTTCATGGACGGCAAAACGATCACGATATGTGGTAATAGGATCGGTACCATTCAATGAACCGGGCGACGCCTTCTTCAATACTCGTGCTGGGCCGGAAGCCTACAGCGTCTTCCAGGAGAGCGATGTCCGCATACGTGGCGGGCACGTCGCCGAGCTGAAGGGGAAGATAGTTCTTTTGCGCCTTCTTGTTCAACGCCTTTTCAATGGCTTCGATAAACCGTTCCAGTTCTACCGGTTGATTGTTCCCTATGTTGTATACTCTGTATGGGGCGCTGCTGGTGGCGGGATCCGGTGTCAAACCGCTCCAGTTGGGGTCCGCTGCCGGTATTTGGTCCAGGACCCTTCTCACTCCTTCCACGATATCGTCTACGTAAGTAAAATCTCTCTTCATCCTTCCATAGTTGAATACATCGATGGGGCGGTCTTCAAGAATGGCTTTTGTGAACAGGAACAACGCCATATCAGGGCGTCCCCAGGGTCCGTAGACCGTAAAAAAGCGTAGCCCCGTGACCGGGAGTCCATAGAGATGACTGTATGCATGAGCCATCAATTCGTTGGACTTCTTGGTGGCCGCATAGAGAGAAACCGGATGGTCCACGTTGTCATGAACCGAAAAGGGGAGCTGCGTATTGGCTCCATACACGGAACTGGAAGAAGCGAAGACGAGGTGTTGGACCCGTGAATGGCGGCAGCCTTCCAGAATATTTGAAAATCCGACCAGATTGGAATCCACGTAGGAATATGGATTTTCTATGGAATAACGAACACCGGCCTGCGCCGCAAGGTGAATTACTTTCCAGGGACGTCGCTCTTTAAACAGATGCGACATAGCCTCGCGGTCCCCCACATCTTTTTGGACCCAGTGAAAGCCGGACTTTGACCGCAGTTGTTCCAGACGGGCGTTTTTCAAACCCACGTCATAGTAGTCGTTTAGATTGTCAATCCCCAGTACCGGAACGCCGTGCTCCAAGAGCCGTCTTGACAGGTGAAAGCCGATGAATCCGGCTGCTCCGGTAACCCAGACGAGCTTCGAGTTGTCATTCTGCATGAATATCCTCTGCGAGTGCGAGTTGGAACTAATGAAAGGTCACTGGTTGAATCGATTCAAGATAGCCTCTGACACGGATCCGGATATATTCCGCGCCTTATCGGAAATCGTGCTAAGATAGGTGATATCGCCTCTCGGATCAACGTCACCGACTTTCATCCCTTTGCTTACGCGGATTCCCGGACGAATGAGACCGCGAAGAACACCGCTTACAGCCGATGTAACGGCTTTCCCTGCGACTTGGGCCAGTTCCTGACCCTGCTCCACCCGATCCCCAAGACGGACGTTCGAGACAAAGGTTCCTTCCGCCGGCGACCGCAAAACCCGCTGTTTGTCATACCCGGCGATGTTGCCGGGAATTCCCGTGTCCGGGTCGGCGGTCCCCTCGAATATCAGCCGTCCCAGGTTGTGACCTCTGTTGGTCTCAATTACGACATGTACATCTTTCCCAGCTACAAACCCGGGTCCCAGTGCGATGACCATGGTGGCGTCGTCCATTGTCAGACCAAAGTTGTGTTTGCGCATGGTGGCATCGATGAGCACATCCGGTTTCAAGGGGGGTGGGGCGGAAAGATCCCGCACTAGAATCGGCAGGCGTCCATCGTCCCAAATCTTCTGCGCATCTTCAATGCGATCAATACGTACCGCGGTCACTCCTTCCACTGTTTGAAACCCGTCATAGACCGCCTCACAAAAACTAACGGCCCTCCGAACAGCCAGGGGCTCTTCGATTTCCGTCAGCAGGAGTTTGAAATGGCATCTGAATAGCCGGTACGCCGTTGCCGACGCCATTTCACCGGCTCCGAGGACCAGGATAACGAGGTCTTTCAAAGGCTTTTTCTGGGCATTCACGAATACATCCTTTGCGTTTGGGCGTCGATGGCCCGGATTTCAGTTTCGAGCAGCCTTAAAACCTTCCACAATGTGATCACATTATAAAACGGTAAAAGCGCGTCCACATAAGGCAGTACGGTTCGGATTCCCAGACAGGTCGGAGTATATCCGGGAAAGGCCATCAGGGGATTCAACCAGAACAACTTGTCACAGTTCCGCTTCATAAAGGACATCTGGACCTCCAGATCTTTTGGATCTCCCCGATCCCAGCCGTCCCCGGCAATAAACAACTCTGTTTTTCCTCCACCATGACGAGCCGCGTAGTATTGGTTGAAATGGCGAAAACAGCTGCCCATGTCGGTGCCGCCGCCCCAGTTATACTCGGAAGACGTCATTTTATAGAAAATCCGAGGCCATTCCGAATCCTTGAAGAGCGAAGTCACCTCGGTCAGTCGGGTAGAAAACACAAAGATGCGAGTTCGCGGAATCGACCGCGCCAAAGCGTGTCCAAACAACAGGAAGAAGCGCCCATATGCGTCCATCGAGCCGCTGATGTCGAGCAGGAGGTGGATGCGGGTCTTGCGACGCTTCCTGCGCTTGTACTTCAACTCTACGGGTTCTCCCCAGGATCTGAAAGACTTGCGCATGGTACGGGCAAAGTCGAGTTTCCCCGGCTTGTCCGAGTATCGGCTTCTTCGGCTTATTCGGGTTCCTATCATGCGGGCGAGTTTCTTTACCGCCTGCTCAACTGAAAGGAGTTCCTCCGCTGAAAGATCCTGGAAGGGTTTTTCCGCCGTGTTTTCTTCCAACCCGGCTTTGAACAAGGCCGGCTGAAGCTGCTCCGAATCTTGGGGCGCTACGCCTAAAAGCTCGGGGAAGACAGGGGTTGGAGGCTTCGTGTCGGCGTTTTCTTCAAGATCGGATTCGTCCGAATCGTCCGGAGGTCGCCGGCGCCAGAAGGCCTCGAAAAGCGTGTAAAACAACTCCAAATCCCTCCGATTCGACACGAGAACGCACGCCAGAAGCTCTTTGAACTGACTCCGCCGGCCTATGTCTATATGTTCCAATCCCTGAACGGCGTCTACAACGCGGCCCGTGGTCACAGGAATGCCGTGAGACCGCAGTACCCGTCCGAATCGAATTACACGGACCGCCAGTCCTGATTCACTGCCGTGTTGTTGTCGCTCTTTCGAAACTGGTAAACCCATCAGAAAGGAATGCTCCAAAGAAGCAGACGAGTTGCTTTCCGCTTGACCCATATGGCCTTGATCTAACCGGCGGAGGCCGATCGAATTTCCGCCATTATCTCCGCAACGCACTGATCGAAACGCTGGAAGTCTTCCCGATATTTGAATACACAGGCCAGGGTCTCGGATACGGTTTTGGTGTCCAGGTGCTCTCGATGCAGGGTGACCAGGGCTTCCGCCCAGTCCAGCGATTCCGCCACGCCCGGACGTTTGATGAAGTCCATGGATCGAACCTTTTTCATAAATTCGGAAATCTGCCGCGCCAGATTCCCATTCACGTGGGGTAGCCGCAACCGGATGATTTCGATTTCTTTTTCCAGTGTCGGATACTCGATCCAGTGATAGAGGCAGCGTCGCTTCAGTGCTTCGTGCACCTCCCGGGTGCGGTTCGAAGTAATAATCACCAGGGGGGATTCTTTGGCTCGAATGGTTCCGATCTCCGGGATGGTCACCTGGAATTCCGACAGGAACTCGAGCAGAAATGCTTCGAACTCGTCATCCGCGCGGTCGATCTCGTCGATCAGAAGCACGGGAGGCTCTCCTCGATCGCCGCTCTGAACCGCATCCAGCAAGGGACGTCCGATCAGAAAATCGGGGGTGAATATATCGGTCCAGTCGCCCGGCCCGCATCGTTTTTCCTGATCCATCCTTACCTGAAGCAACTGTTTGGGATAGTTCCATTCGTACAGAGCACTGTTTTGATCGAGACCTTCGTAGCATTGAAGCCGTATCAGTCTCCGCTTCAAAGCTTCGGACAGCACTTTGCCCACTTCTGTTTTTCCGACCCCCGTTTCTCCTTCGAGAAATAAGGGTTTTTTCATTTTCAACGAAAGGTAGATCACTGTGGCCAGGCGTTCGTCGGCCACGTACAGGTGGGAACTCAACAGTCTCTGCACCTGCTCTATGGATTCTATCCGCATAGGCTCACTTCCCAAATCCGCACACCGGATAACGGCACTCATCACAATTCCTGCAATAACCTCCATGACCGAGGGCAGCTACCTGCTCCTTCTTTATGTCTTCTCCTGCCAGAATTCGAGGGAAAAATAGATCGAAGGCCGTGGTCTTATGGAAAAAAACACACGCCGGTAGCCCCAGAATTGCCGTTTTTCCCAATCGCGCGTACAGGAACATGGCTCCGGGCAAAATGGGTGTGCCGTAAAAGACGATCTGTGCTCCGGCTTGTTTCACCCCGAGAACGGTCGCATCGTCCGGATCCACAGAGAGACCGGCGGTTATCAGAATGATGTCCATGCCCTGCTCTCTCAGCCGTCGGATGTTGGAGGAGATTTCCTCCGGATCGTCTCGCGCCATCAGCTTTTCCAGCACCACTTGTCCGTATCCACCGACCTTCGCACCCACGGATTCATCGAAGCCGTCCCTGATTCGGCCGTCGACGATCTCGGTCCCCGTAACAAGAGCTCCCACGCGTTTGTGCAAATAAGGCATCACGCGGATAATCTTATCTTCCCGTGCGCACATCGTCTCAGTCTCGGAAATCACGGTTTCAGGTATGGTCAGCGGGATGATTCGTGTTGCTCCCACTCGCTCGTCGGGTTTGACCGGTGTGTAGTTGTGGAGCGTGGATAGCATCACTCCTTCGATAAGATTGATTCTCGTCAACGCGTCCACGCGAATTTTCAGTAAGCCGTTCACCCGGCTGACGAAAGTGACTTTGCCCTCTTGCGGTCCCACAAGATCGATATCCTCCGCCCCAAAGGCCCGGGCGAGCCTGACTCCGGCTTCGTCTTCGTGAATATAACCTTCGGGCATTTCCATCACGTAGACGGAATACTTGCCGATGGAGAGGAGTTCCTCGACATCCTGTTCGGAAATAATATGGCCTTTTCGAAAAGCCACGCCCTTGAAGGAGCCGGGAATGATCTTGGTCACATCATGCCCGAGAGGTTTTCCTACTGCGTCCTTTGTAGCTATCCTTCGCATGGTGTATGCTATCCTCCTTGGTCAGAGCTGAATTGGAAAATCCGTATGAAGGATATCTGACGGTCCCGGGCGGGCGGTCCTGTATCAAGTATCCAATACATCCCGACGCGGCGTTTATAGCACCTCCGGAATCCATTAAGTTTTCGTCGCAGCCGTCTCCGCATCCTTGAACGCCAAAGCCGGACCTTTGTTCAATAGCACGTCTCGAAAGTTTCCGAGCAAGATGTCTCCGTATCCTTTGGAACGTGCGAGGGGACCGAATGACTCGGCTCCGCGAACCTCTTTCAACCTGTTCGTCGTTCGGAGACGGGCGTCTTTCATGATCGATACGTCTAAAAAGTGCGTGACTTTATATCCGAATTGGTTTATATCCCACCAGTTTAAAAGAGAGTGATCAAACTTTCGGGCTCGGAAGTTCCCGGATTTTCGCGATTGAGAAAATGCGGAACTTGGGCTAAAATCAAAAAATCTTTCGGCATATAAGGCCGTTTTCGTTTCGGGGTGTAGCTCAGCCTGGTAGAGCACCGTCTTCGGGAGGCGGGAGTCGCTGGTTCAAATCCAGTCACCCCGACCATATCCTTTATGGATGTGTAAAGGCCGGTATCCGCTTCAGGATTTCCGGCCGTCTCGTTAGTGCCCTCTGTAACGTTCCCGCAACCTTTTACTCCATAGTTCGCCCTTAGTTTTCGTAGCACCCAATCCGACCCAAATCAAGCACCTTGCCCTTTTGACTCTTCTTCGCGGCGATTCGGGAGAGACGGGTTCTTCGGTCCTCCGCAACCGTTCGCGAACCGAGCCCTGATGAGAGAAAGCCGTATCGTCGTCATCCGCAGACCCCTTTCACTTCGGAGGCCGTAGTGCGAGGGGAGTTCTCTTGCCCATCAAATCGATCCCAATCAAATCTTGACTGCTCATACGATCTCATTTCATTATGTCACTATGTTATTTGGACGTTACCATATTCGTCATACAGGTGACCCACAGTTAACCATCCAGATCAACCGGGAGCCACAGTGTCCAATTGGAGAGCTTCGCGAGAAAGAGGGTCCGGCCGCACCTTTATTCATCAGTTGCCGCGATTTCTAGATTCAAAAGAGACGCTTGAGACTCTGGGCAGACTGCTGGTCGAGTTTGACGATTGTCGAGCCAAATTGCCTTCGGGGAATCCGGGGGAACGGGTCAGGGATCAAAGGCAAGCGCGTCGCCTTCTGGATGATGTCATGACAGTGACTCGAGAAGTCCTCGGCATTGATGAAAAACGAATCCCGGTACCGGAAGTGGAATTAAGCCGCATCTTACATTCTTTAAAAAAGAAGACATTGGTTCTCGCTCTTCTTTATGTTCCGGTGGGCGGGTTATTTCTGGTGTACACATTTGCGGCCTCCGAAAGCGATCCGGGCCTGTGGCTCGCCCGTGGAGCGGCGTGTTTTCTCTTGGCTGCGCCGTTTCTTATAGTGCGGAGAACGCGCATTCATGTAGAACACCTGGGCGGCTATGCGCGAAATCGTGAACATCGGCATGCTATCGTCATCGAGCAACTCCCTTCCGTTCAGTTCCAATCTTACCTGTCTTACGGCTATGCCTGTCATCTCTATTACTACTTGGCGAAAGACGCTGATCGAAAAGAGTTACGCGAGGGTTGGGCGCGGCTGTTGCAGTGGAAAGTTGCGCAGGCGCTGTATCGTCGAGATGGGAATACCGCTCATCTGGCCTATCCTTTGGATCAAATCATAGGTGAGCTGAAATTCGTTCATTCTCTCTTGAGCAAAGTGATGGGGCGATCGATTCCTGCTCGAATCCGATCTATCCGAACCATGTACATTCGCAACCCCATCGTGCGATTGCTCACCGGGTGGCCCGGATTCATTGCCACGAGGCTGGTGGAACATGGGATCGGAACCACCGTCTACTTCCTGTCCGATCGACGCGCCCCGGTGCTGCGACCTTTGACGGAAGGCATTTTTGACGAGGATGGGAGCACTTCGACCCGAGCCCCATCCGGCATGGCTCAGAGTCATGTCCGGGATGACAAGATTGGATGAGGCCAAATTGCCTTCCTCAAGAAGGCTGGGGGATTCCTCTGCAAGAAATCGAGCCCGACGCTCCGGAATCGTGTCACCGAATCGCTCTTTTTACCGGTAGTGCGGCTCTCATTCCATTTTGATGTTCAAGCTTACTTCCAGTGAGCCGTAATCGGATCCGAAAGGGCGACTCTCGGTAACGATCCCTGGAAGTCCCTCAATGATGCATGCGTCCGTTTCCCGTTCACCGCTGCCTTCCAAAATCGTCGCCCCAATCACCGTCCCGAAATCATCTACTTCAACCCTGAACGTCAACGTTGCGGGAGTCGAGGCGCATCGTTCCACAGCGGTCCGGACCGTATCTCGGACAGCCTGCCTTAACACCGTCGGCTTTCTCAGGTTCCTAGATGAAAACAGAAAAAGGGTTTTTTTTGCTTTGTGCGCTTCTCGTACAGACCGGTCCGCCTTCTTGTCTGAAGGTGACTGATCGGGAAGGACGGACGTCTGTTGGGCCTGCCGCCGGATATGATTCGCAATAGCCGCAACTTCAGGCGCCAAAGGCTTCTGTGCCTTTGAAGATGGAAACGGATCCTTGATGCCGGATCTCCTAACCGATTGCGACCGTTCTCGAGGCAGTGGGAGCGCTTGTTTCAGTGGTTGGACGCTCTCGCCTGCATGTACCATTCGGGAATCAACAGCCATGAAGGAGGTAAAAGGCGTAAGCAGATCGTGGCAAAGGCCTAAATGAGTTATGGCCTCCTCAAGCCGGTCCGCGTGCGGCAACAAGATGTACTGATCCTCGAGGAGTTCCAACCACTTCCGGGCCCACAGTCCCGCAATGGGAGCGTTCTCCTGCCCGACCATAAACGGTGAAGCCTGGAGAGTTTCTACATAACGTTCTTTTCCCGTGACACCCGAGATTAGGACACGACCGGAAGGTGCTCCGCGGTATTTTGCGATAACCGCGATGGGACTCTGAGCCATCAGATCGGGTAATTTCATCGGAATCTGATCATAGACATCAAATCCTTCGAAAGTCACAGAGGCCTTTGTCAGCACCGGGGTTTTGACGTAGGTCCTGAATTTCTCCGTTTCGGCTGCCGCCTGATCCGAACGCAAGCAAACAAAAGGTTTTCCTTGTCCCGCGCGGGCCAAACTTCCTATCAGATCTCGGTTCACGCTTACACCGACACCGAACGCAAAAAGGTTCGCCTCGTCGAGATGTTCCCGTACGAATTTGAATACCTGGGCCTCCGCGTCCACATAACCGTCCGTAATGACCACCAGGGATCGGGAGACGTGCGTCTCTGGTCGTGGGATGGTGTATGCCGCCTGGAGCGCGGCCGTGAGCCCCGTTCCATCGTCGCCGGTTGGGCCATCGAGCAAAGAGATGGCTTTCCGAATGTTTCCTTCCGCAGCATTGAGCGATCCGGTCGAATTCAACATTACCGACTTTCCTGCGAAAAGCACGACGTTAAGGAAATCCGTAGTCTTAAAGTCCACAAGAAGCCGCTCCATCAGCAGCTTCGCTGTCTCCAGCGGAAATCCCTTCATGGATCGGGATACGTCTACTACGAATATGAATTCACGAGAGGGAATACGAAAGCCGGAAGGATGCTCGGGAGGTTCCATGAAAACAGCAATATAGTTCTCCACCGGCCCGCGGTACATCAGGACACCTGTCTCGATTTGAACTCCCGCAAGCTTGTATTGTAGAACGAAGTCTCTGTTTCCTCCGTGTTCCTCGTTCAGATGGATCCGCGCATTATCCTGAGAGGCGTAGAAGACGGATATCCCGTGGGAAGGAGATGAAATGGTCTTGATGGGTATCCCGGCGTGTAGATGTACGGCGATATCGAAATCGTAGGGAATGACTTCTCCGTTTCTGAAATACGGACTTGGAATCCCCCGCTCTCGTATCGTATCGGGCCTTCCTTCTCGCTCCGGCCCGGTCACGGAGGGAAGAGTAAACTCGTACATCGCGTTTTGAGGAGACATCGGCTCGGAATAATCCAACTCGACCTGAACCGAATCACCCGGCATGATATGGACCACGTTCATCAGGAATACGTTTGGCCATTTCTGCTTAATGAATGAAACGCTTTCATCTTTGGATTCAGCCTGTTGGAATCGAACGCCGGCTTGATTCCGCTTTTCTATGCGCGCTTCGATGATTCGTTCACCCACGCGCGCCCGAGCCCCATGAACGGCGGTGTTTATGGATGCCGGAAACAGGTAGTACGCGTCGATAACATGGGCTCCGATATTCTGGAACACCTGATCCAGCTTGACCCGGGCCATGGGGCCTACTATTTGTACTTCGGCTTCCATTTTCTTCAGCAGGAGCCGGCCTGTCCCCGGATCGTTCTCACGGGCGAACAGGTACGGCGCCGACGAGGATTCGGCCTTTCTCTCCTTTCGATTTTCCATTGAATAGGGGAACCGGACGAGTGAATCGTCCAGCCGAGCGTCCGTTCTCTCCAATAACGCATGTAGATCTTTCGGAGTCTCACATGCGGATGGGGATTCCATACGTTCCAGGTTGGTAACCGAAGTGGTTGGGAAAAGGGTTGACGGCTCCGGAACAGGTGTTTCTTCAAGGCACAGGCCGTGACCTACCCAGAATGTCCATGCCAGAAAGGCAGGAAGAACCCAGCCTGGCCGGAAGCGCCCGGGCATCAACAAACTCCGGCCGGAGCCTCTATCCGTATGTTTCCTGTGGGATACATCATACATGGCCGGCCTCCGGTGGATGAAATAAGGGCGCCGGGCCCATCGAAAACGAGTGCTTGTCTTGTCAAACCGTTCCGCATTCCAGAATAACCCTATCGAAGTGCGGACTCAAATTCCACCGCCAGATCCTTCAAATTTTTCGCCCAGTCCGAGGCAAGGGGATCCGCAAACGCCACGTGTCCCCCCAGGGCTTTGGCGATCGTATCCGCGCTTCGGGTCGAGAACTGCGGCTGGACGAATACGACTTTGATGTTTTTTTCTTTTGCGCGTTCAATCAGCTCCTTCAGCTGGGACGGTTTGGGTTCTTTACCTTCAACTTCAACGGCAATCTGCTCCAAGCCATACGCCCGGGCGAAATATCCCCAGGCCGGATGAAACGCCATAAACCGTATCTTTTTCCCTTTTCCATGGATTATGTTTCTGATTTCAGCGTCCAGGTCGAGGATTTCTACGGCCAGACGCCTGTAGTTGGCCTCGTACATGGCTCGATGAGCGGGATCTTCCGTGACAAGCGCACAAAG
>Ga0068714_10003732_pt1 | contig 17697 bp, 12 predicted proteins | sample MTBNYHSulfiMetaG_FD_62988 | JGI IMG/M metagenome (GOLD analysis project Ga0068714, IMG submission 62988) | Enrichment culture microbial communities from rom New York Harbor, USA that are MTBE-degrading - MTBE-NYH (New York Harbor Sulfidogenic)... | ecosystem: Environmental > Aquatic > Marine >...
GGCTATACCCAGGAGGAAATGAACGGGGAGACGTTCTGGGACCACATCGCTCCCGGAGACAGGGAAGGGTCCAAACGTGGGTTCCGGGAGATGGTCTCCCATCAGTTTCACTGGCGGCGTGAAGCCTCCCTTGTCACCCGAGAAGGCAGACGGCTTCTCGTGTTGTGGTCCAACGGTTTTCTCCTGGACGAACAGGGAAAGGTGGAGCATGTGGTGTTGAGCGGTGTCGACATCACGGAGCGCAAGCAGGCCGAGGAATCGTTACAGGAGGCCCATGACGAGTTGGAGCGGCGGGTGGACGCGCGGACGGCCGAACTGGTCAAAGCGAACGAGGCGCTCGCTCAACAGATCCGAGAACGCGAGCGCGCCCAAGAGGGCCTGAAGCTTGAACGCAACAAGTTCCGGTCCATCCTGGAGGGCATGGCAGACGGTGTCTACATCGCCGATGACCAGCAGCGGATCGAGTATGTGAACCCTGTGATGTTGAGGCAGTTCGGACCCGTCAACGGACGGAAATGCCACGAGTACCTCGAGGATCGCACGGAAGGTTGTCCAGGGTGCGAGCCGCAAGAGGACGTTGCGGGGAAGGCCATGCAGTGGGAGTGGCATTCCCGGAAGACCGGTAAGACCTACGACCGCTTTCGCACTCCCCTTCTCAATGCGGACGGAACCACCTCGAGACTGGAGATTCTCCATGACGTGAGCTGGCGCAAGGAGGCGGAGGAAGCCGTTCGGGAATCGGAAATGAAGTACCGCATCGTGGCCGACAATACCTATGACTGGGAGTGGTGGAGAGGTACGAACGGAACATTCGTGTATACGTCGCCTTCCTGCATGGAGGTTACGCATCACGCGGCCGAGGAATTCGCGGTCGACCCGGACCTGCTGTCCAGGATTCTCCACCCGGAAGATACTTCGTTATTCTCCAGACATACCCTGGACATGGAGGAGAGGCATCTCGGGGGCGAGATCGAGTTTCGAATCCTCCGTCCCGACGGCTCCGTCCGGTGGATCGCCCACGCGTGCAAGCCTATTTTCGATGAACAAGGCCGGTACCTCGGCCAACGGGGGACCAACCGTGACATCACCGAGCGCAAGCAGGCCGAGGAATCGGTCCTCAACGCTCTGGCTGAAATCAGGGTATTGAAGGACCGGCTGGAAGCCGAGAACGTCTATTTCCGCTACGAACTGGAGTTGAAGCATCCCTTCGGGCATATCATCGGTCAAAGCAACGCGATCAAGTATGTTCTCTATCGGGCCGAGCAGGTCGCCCCTACGAACACAACGGTTCTCGTTCTGGGGGAGACCGGCACGGGAAAGGAGTTGATTGCCGGCGCCATCCACCACATGAGCCCTCGGAAGGACAAGCCGCTGTTCACGGTGAACTGTGCCGCCCTGCCCGCCAACCTCATGGAAAGCGAGCTTTTTGGTCGGGAAAAGGGAGCCTTTACCGGAGCCGATGCCCGTCGGATGGGCCGGTTCGAGATCGCGGATGGTTCCACCCTTTGCCTGGACGAAATCGGGGAACTGCCGCTGGATGTGCAGGCCAAGCTGCTCCGCGTGCTTCAGCACAGCGAGTTCGAACGTCTGGGCTCCTCGCGCACGATCCGAGTGGATGTGCGGATCGTGGCAACCACAAACCGGAACCTCGAGGAAGAGGTCCGCAACGGCCGCTTCCGTCAAGACCTGTTCTATCGGCTCAATGTGTTTCCCATCACGGTCCCGCCCCTGCGTCAACGCAAGGACGATATCCCGCTCCTGGTCCAGTCCTTTACAGAGCGCTATGCCAGAGAACTCGGCAAGGAGTTCACGTCCATCCATCCTGAGACAATGAAGGCACTGCAGGAATACGACTGGCCCGGAAACATCCGGGAACTGGAAAACCGCATCGAACGTGCCGTGATCCTCTGCCAGGGGCCAGTCCTGCAACTGACCGACAAACTGGAGAGTTCTGACCGATCCCTGTCAACCCGCCTCAAGACGCTGGAAGAGACGGAGCGAGACCAAATTCTAAAGGCCCTTTCGGAAACCCGATGGCGCATCAACGGGAAGAAAGGGGCCGCAGCCATCCTGGGTATCCACCCGAGCACCCTTCGAGCCAGGATGCAGAAGCTTGGAATACGCCGTCCCCAAGTAGGCATTCCAGGATAGTCAATCCGATCTCCTTCACGCCACATCTCTCAACATATTGAGACTTCGCCAAATGTTGAGAGCCACGCCCGCCTGACGCTCTCTCCTCACGTACGATCCTGTACTCGCCCTACGATCCATATCCTGTTGTTTCCAATAGATTAATTCGAAATCAAGAACTCCCTGGCACGTTTGGCAAGCAAATTGCTGACGCATGGATGCATGTACCTGATCATTGTCCGAACCAAAATGCGGCCGGAGAAACGCACCGAGATGCTCCAGACGATCGCCTCGCTGGTCAATTCCACAAGGACAATAGAGGGCTGCAGCACCTTTGATTCGTCATGCAACTTGAATGATCAGAGTGAACTCATCCTGTTCGGAGAATGGGAGACACAGGAAGCACTCGATGGCTATCTGCAGTCCGAGCTGTTCAAGGTTTTGCTGGGGGCCATGGACCTTCTCGAGAGATCTCATCAAATCACGTTTTACACGCGACTGCCGAGCCCACAGCAAATGGGCCTCGAAGCAGGGGAGAAAACCTCGTGAATGGCAGGAACCGCGTGAACGGGTTCGGCCAAGAGCAACCTCCTGCAGCCCTCCGACAGGGTCGGAACGAGGGCACGAAACAGAGGCATGGAATGGGCCTTACCCGGATCGGTCATGAAACCGGAAGCAAGAAGATCGCCAGAAGGCATTCAGACTTCAGAAAGGAACGGGGACCAACAAACGGAACACCCGACGTGGAGCTGGATCGGCACCGCGCCGGCCCCCAGAGAGCGTTGCGGCTTGACGGGAAGCCGACCCCGTGCCTTCCGAAGAACGCACCGCTCACGGAACCGCATCTCGGCCAGACGGAAAACCCCTGAAATGGATCGCAGGCGGAGGGAAACAATGGAATCAGGAGATCGTTTTGCACAAGACACGGACCGACCAACGGCTGGCCAAGACACCCAGAGCGAGGAACAAACCCTGCTCAAACTGCTCAGAAATGCAGATTCAGAGGGGCTCAACCTCCTCATGAAGAAATACCATAACCGACTGTTCTCCGTGGCGGATGGGATCTGCAAGAATCATGCGGATGCAGAGGAGGTCCTTCAAGACGTCTACTGGACTGCCTTGAGCAAGATCGATCGCTTTGAGGAGAGGTCCAGCCTGGGGACCTGGCTCTACCGGGTGACCGTGAATCTATCGCTCATGAAGCTCAGGAGCCAGAAGAAGCGCAGCCAAACGCTGTGCATGAGCAACCTCACAACGATTCATGGCGAAGAGGACAACGCGTTACGCTTAGCCGAACCCGCGAGGTCACCGGGCGATACCCTGATGGCGAAGGAACTGTGCAAACATGTCTCTGACTCTGTGGAAAGCTTACCCGAGATCTATCGGGATGTTTTTCTTCTGCGTGACGTCTATGAATTCACCATTAGGGAAACCAGCCTCTTGCTGGAAACAACCCCTGCCGCCATCAAGTCGCGCTTGCACCGAAGTCGGGCGCATATCCGACGAGACATCGCCCCCTACCTGCACGGGAATTAGACTTCGAGGGACCCAGAGGACGAGGGACCTTCCTGCCTTCACCGAATCCTACAAGATGGCCAGGATATTTGTTTGCTTGCACTTGAGGTTCCGGCCGACGTAGGATTCCTGTAAGTGCCCCCAAACCGCCTCTCCCTGCGTCGCCTCCTGCGTGTCATCGTGATGCCGAAGAAGCCCACAGGGGCAAGCCGGTCAAAAGGACCGGAGGCAAGGACGGCGAACTCGGGAAGAGGGAAGCGATCTTCGCCCGTACGTTGACCGGCAACGGATGAGTGCAGCGCGGCGGCGGGCACTTCTGGGGCGGCCGGCTGCAAGACGGCGGAGCCGGAGGCGGTGGAACGTCGCGGGAAGCCAGGACCGGACGATTCGCCGGTATCCCGCCATCCTCAACACCCAACACACAAGAAAGGAGGGAGGAGACATGACGCGCAAGAAACCCATGTATGGAGGCGCCTTGCTGGGCGGACTCTGCCTGGTGTTCCTCGCCCTGGGCTGGGTCCACGCCCAGCAAGCCACGCCGGTGGCGAACAGTTACGCGCCCGTGGTCGTGACCGAGTCCTTTGAGCAGGTCCTGGAGCGCATGAAGGCCGAAAAGCCGGCCATCATGAAGCGGCAGATGGAACTCCTGGCAGAACGCTACGACCTGGGAGACCGGCCGGCCAAAGGGGTCACCATGTCCAGAGGCAAGCCCGTACAGGAAGGCGTCCGGGTGAAGCTTCCGTCCGGGATGACCTGGCAGAAGCTTGGCAAGATGACCCCGCAAGAGATCAGCGACAAAGGGGTCTTCCCCAAGGGGCTCCTGCCGCTTCCTCACCCCAACCACCCCGAAGGAGGCATGGTCTTCCCCCAGTACCACATCGACGAGATCAAGAAGCAGACCGACCGGGACCTCACACGGTTCGACCTGGACTACGATCTGCCGGACCACTTCCTCCCCGAGTATCCACCCGCCATCTTCCTGACCACGCGGCCCGACCTGGGGGACGTGTCCCAGGGGAAGGTCGTGACCACGGAGAACTACTTCGAGCTTTTCAACGGGATCCTCAATCCGAAGCAGCTCGAGGGGTTGAGGTTGCTGGTCACCCCGTTTCCCCAGCAGCAGTTCAATGCCACCAACGACCGCCGTTCGGAGCGGCCGAGCCTGGGGGTCACCTGCTTTGACTGCCACGTGAACGGTCACACGAATGCATCCACCCATCTCGTGGGCGACATTCGTCCGCAGGAGTTCCGGCACCGGCTGGACACGCCACCCTTGCGCGGCGTGAACATCCAGCGGCTGTTCGGCTCTCAGCGTGCTCTGAAGAGCGTGGAAGACTTCACCGAATTCGAACAGCGGGCCGCCTATTTCGACGGGGATCCGGTCATCGGAACCAAGAAGGGGTTGAACATCCTGGACCGCGGGAGCCAGGTTCACTTCATGGCGGAGTTCCAGGCGCTTCTGGATTTTCCGCCCGCCCCCAAGCTGGACATCTACGGAAAGCTCGACCCGAAGAAGGCCACCCGGTCGGAGCGAAAGGGGCAAGAGCTGTTCTTCGGGAAGGCCAACTGTGCTGTTTGCCACCCGGCGCCCTATTACACGGACAACCTGATGCACAACCTGAAGGCGGAGCGATTCTACAAGCCGCAGATGATCAACGGACGTATGGCAAGCGCGGACGGCCCCATCAAGACGTTCCCGCTTCGCGGCATCAAGGAATCGCCGCCCTACCTGCACGATGAACGATGCCTGACGCTGGAGGACGCGGTGGAGTTTTTCAACCTGATGCAGCAACTCGGCCTGAGCGAAACGGAAAAGAGCGATCTGGTCGCCTTCATGCGAACCTTGTGATCCGCACCGGGAGAGGGCCGGCCCAACGGCCGGCCCTGTCCCGGCCTCCTCCCCTTCCATGGAAACGAAAGGGCCGAGGCCACGCGTGGACGTTTGCTCCCGGTCCACCCGGCCAGAGGGACTCCGGTATGGGAATGCGGGGGTGCGGGAACGCCTCAAGCTGCCGCCCCAGAAGGGCCACCCGCCTCAGAAGTCAATCTATAACAGGTTGCACTCACCGTCCCGCGACGGAACCCGGATGCACAGGCTCGGGTCGCTGGTATCCTGGGCCAGAGCGCAGGCCACTTCGCTGATGGAGCAGTCGTAGAAGGACCCGTTCAGGCAGTAGGTGCAGGTGAACGAGTCGCTCCCGCACCCCTGATTCAGGAGTGCTGCGAAGCCCACCCCCGCTGCAAGGACGATCAAGAGCCCGACGACCGCAGGATTTCTCTTCCGCATTTGAACGCTCCTTTCCGGTGCCTTTTTGCCGTTTGAGGTCGCGCCCCGCGTGCCCCGCACGCGGAGCGTCGTGCCTCCGATGGATGGATGTCTACGGCTCTTCGGTGAGAATTTCAACAAACTTGAGCACCGGGGTTTCCGCGTCAGCCAGGGACCAGTTTCCTTGCCGGGCGCGGGAGAAACGTCACGCAAGCGCGTGAATGTTTGGGGGAAAGGCTCTATACTCTCTTCCATGGGGTTCCAGGCGGCAGGCACCGCGTTGCGCAACAGGCCCGGCGGGAGGCACGCGATTGGCAGCATCGGCACTTCAGGAGATGAGGCAAGAGGCCTCACCGGTCATCTCCCTGCGGGATGTCCACAAATCGTTCCGGACCGGCGAGGTCATCACCCCGGTGCTCGACGGGGTGAGCCTGGACGTGCGCCCCGGGGAGTTCCTGGTCATCTTCGGCGTTTCCGGCTCTGGCAAGACCACGTTGCTCAACCTCATGGGCGCCATGGACCGGGCCGACCGGGGGAGCATCCGTCTGGACGGTGAGGAGATCGTGGGGCTTTCCCGAAAGCGGCTCACCGAGATCCGGCGACGAAAGATCGGATACATCTTCCAGTTCTACAACCTTCTGCCCACCCTGACGGCCCGGGAAAACGTGGAAATGGGTCTGGAACTCCTCGGTCTCGACCGGGAGGTGATCCGCACGCGGGCCGAGGACACCCTGGACCGGGTGGGGATGAAAGGCATGGCGGACAAGTATCCGGATCAGCTCTCCGGCGGCGAGCAGCAGCGGGTGGCCATCGCCCGGGCCCTGGCCAAAGAGCCCGGCATCGTGCTGGCGGACGAGCCCACCGGAAACCTGGACGAGCACACGGCGGCGGGTGTGGTGCGACTCATGAAGGAACTGAACACGACGACCGGCAACACCTTTGTGGTCGCCACGCACAACCGGGAACTGGCCGGCGCGGCTCACCGCGTGCTGCGGGTCACCGAAGGAAAACTGACCGTCTGACAAGGAAACCGAGACTCTCCCACCCCGGGGCGCTCCGTACACGTCTATGCGCAAGCTGCTGCTGAAATCGCTGCGGGACCTCCTCCGCATGAAACTGCGGGTGGTCTCCATCTGGCTGCTGGTTTCCGTGGTCGTGTTCGTTTACGCCGGCGCGTTCATGGCGCGCGAGAGCCTGTACCACACCCGGGACACGCTCTGCAGCCGGCTGCGCCTGTCCGACCTGGAGGTCACCTTCACGCCTGCCTCCCCGGACGAGATGCCGGACCTGGGCGATTTGGAGCAGCAAGCCGTGATCACCCGGCGGCTGCTGACCCCCGGCGGTATGGAACTGCCGGACGGCAGGACCCTGGCCAGCCTGATCATCTACACGGATCCCTCCGGCCACCCGCCGGTGAACGACGTTCAGATCCTCGAAGGGGAATACCTCTCCCCCGGCGACGAAACCGGCGTGGTCATCGAGAAGAGCCTCGCGGAGATTCACGGCTACCGGGTGGGAGACACGCTCACCATCAACCCCACGTTCCCGGTGGAGGTGGAGGTCCGGGGGATCGCGGTGAGCCCGGAGTGCCTCGTTACCCCCGCCAACCCCCTGATCTTCCTCCCGTCCAAAGGGTCCCTGGGCATCGTTTTCGCCTCGATGAAGCTTGTGGAGAACGCCTTCGGCTACCCCTTGTACAACAACCTGTCGTTTCTGTTGCGGAACCCCGAGGACCGGCACGCCTTCGAAGCCGCCATCCCGGACCGGCTCAAGGGGCTGGAGATCGAGCGGGTCACGAGCAAGGAGGAGCAGTTCGGGTACCGGTTCCTGAGCCAGGACTTGAAGGGGTTCAGCATCATGATCGGGCCGGTGGTGGGGATCTTCTGCGTTATCACCGCGATTGTGATCATTCTCACCATCCACCGGCTGCTCGTCTCCCAGAAAAAACAGATCGGCGTGCTCATGGCGCTGGGGTTCACCAACGGCAGGATCGCGCTGTCCTACCTGCTCATGGGGGTTCTGTTCGGGATCGGCGGTTCGGCGATCGGTGTGGCCGTTTCGTTCCGGGTCAACGAGCTGTACGCCGGCACCTACGCGAGGATCGTGGGTATGCCCGAGGTCGTCTACACCACGAGCTGGCCCCACATCCTGGCCGGGGCGCTCCTGGGGCTGGCGCTGGCCGTGGTTTCCACCGCGGTTCCGCTCCTGCGGCTGCGCACACTGTCCCCCCAGGTTGTGATCCGGGAGGAACCGGAGACCGTCACGCGCGTCTTCTTCCGGCCCTTGCGCGGCCTGGAACGCCTGGTGAGCCGGGCAGGCGGGACGTCCCTCTCGCAGAAGATCGGGCTGCGCAACCTGTTCCGGAGACCCCGGCTGGCCCTGGCCACGATCCTGCTCATCGCCCTGGCGGTGAGCCTGTCGCTCACGTTCCAGATCGCCATCGGTTCCATGGAGCACCACGCCGAGACCCAGTTTCAGCAGGAAGCCTGGGACGCGGGGATCGGCTTCCGCAGCCCCCTGGACCTGGAGGACGCCCGCCAGGTCATGAACCTGGACGGCATCCGGGAATACGAACTGGCGGTGAGCGGGTTCGGCCGTCTCCTGTTCGACAGCGGCTACCAGGACTTTCGGATCGTGGGCCGGGCGCCGGAAGACACGATGCGCACCATCAACCTGATCAGCGGGCGGCTGCCCGCCGACAACCACGAGAACACCATCCTGTACAACAACGGCCTGGCCGAGCGGAAGCTCCGTCTCGGAGAGCGCGTGACGCTGGAAACGGGCCGGGGCACCTTCGAGATGGAGGTGGCGGGGCTCATCGAGGAGTACACCTTCGGCCAGATCTACATGCCCCTGGGCACCGCCGAGCGGGTCTTGGGCATGGAGGGGAAGAGGACCGGGGGGTTGGCCACCTTTTCGGCGGACCCCCACCGGATGGAAAAGAAGCTCTTCGAGAACGAACTCGTGAGCCAGGTGACCCTGAAGGTGGACCTGGCGGACATCGTGCTGGAACTCCTGGGCACCGGGAAGATCATCCTCTACGTGTCGCTGTTGATCAGCCTGGCCATCTCCCTGCTCTTCCTGTTCACCGCGGTCACGGTCAACCTCCTGGACCGGCAGCGGGAATACGCCACCCTGCAGTCGATCGGGCTGTCGGACCGCAGCATGATCGGCTCGGTACTCATCGAGATGGGGGTAGAGGCAGCCGCCGCGCTGGTGTTGAGCGTGCCGATCTCCATCGCGCTGGTCACCTTCCTGAACCACAACTTCAGCGCCCTGTGGCCGCAGATCGACACGCACCTCGCCCTCAAGGATTTCCTGACGATCATGACCCCGGCCGTGCTGGTGCTTCCCCTGTCGGCCGTTCCGGCCATCCGCTTCCTTCTCCGGATGGACCTGCCGGAGGTGCTCCGGAGCCGGGCCTTTGGCTGACCCGGCCCGGATTTCCTCTGCATCGAACCCGGCGAACGAACGGTGAATCCAGGGGTCTTGCGCCGTGCGTCCGGCCGCCGGAGACACAGGGCCGTGAAATCGTTCTTTCCCTTGTGTCAAGAGATTTGCCATCCGGCCGGCTCTGGCGCGAAGGCCCGCCGGATGCCGTCCACGTACTCCTGCTTCTGCAGCGAGCCTCCAGAGCACGCGTGCCCCGTCCCGATTTCTTCTGCCGCGCCGTCTGCATCGCTAACCCGCCTGTGTTGCAGTCCTTTTGCCGTGGGTGCTTCCGGTGCGACGGCTGCCCATGATGGCCGAACCGCCACCGGCGGCCACCGGTGTTACCTGACGTCCGTCGCCCACCCGGGCGGGGTTCCCTGGTACGTCCTTTGCAATAACACCCCGTCCTACGTGGCCGTCGGTCATCTCCGCGGAACGGAACCGGGGCGGCCCGTCGTTGACCGGACACAGGGGACAGGATCGATATCCAGACAAGGAGATGCGCGATGAACGTCATGGAAAAGGCCGAACTGCTTCTCCACCTCCTCCGATGGCGGCTCACGTGGAGCAAGCGGGACATCGATTACCGGCCCGGAAACCTGTCAAACCGGAAATTCATCACCGCCCGGCAGGCGGCCGGAAAGATCCGAGACGGGTCCGTGGTCTTCTCCTCGGGCATGGCGGCCAACATGCGCCCGTCCATCTTCTTCTGGGCCATCCGCGAGGTGTTCGAGAGGACCGGTCATCCGAGGGACCTCACCTGGATCATCGTGGGGGCCCAGGGAGGACGGGGCCGCATACCGGGCACGATCGAGGAACTGGCGTTTCCGGGGCTGATCACACGGTTCATCGCCGGCCACCTGGAGACCCAGAAGGCGCTCCTGGGGCTGGCGGACCAGGGAAAACTGGAATTGCATGGACTGCCCCAGGGGATCCAGACCTTTCTCCTGGAGGCGCAGGCGAAGGGGGAGTCGTCCGTCACCTCGCACACGGGTCTGGGCACGTTTCTCGACCCCGCCGTGGGCCGTGGTTCCTACGTGGGCGGCAGCCCGGTCACCGAACCGCTGGTGGAAACGGACGGGGCCGGTCTTCGCTACCACATGCCCAGGATCGACTGTTCCCTGTTTGTGGCCCCCTATGCCGACGAGGAGGGGAACCTCTACATGCGGCACGCATGCACGTACACCGAGAGCCACGAAAGCGCTCTGGCGGCGCGCCGCAACCGGGGTGTGGTGATCGCCAGCGTGGCGGACATCGTGCCCAAGCAGGAAGACGAGATCTACCTCACAGCGGACCAGGTGGATTTCATCGTGGTGAACCCCCGAAGCGAGCAGACCGGCTCCGTGCCCCAGAAACGATACTGGAAGATGTTCACCACGGAGCACCGGGTGGACACAAACGAATCGGTGGAGCGGCTGAGGTTCGTCAACAACGTGCTCAAGATCACCCCGGTGCGCACCCCGGTGGAACTCGCCGTGGCGCGACTGGCCGCGTCCCGGTTCACCCGGATCGTCCGCAAGGGCGCGCTGGTGAACATCGGCGTGGGCCTGGGGGAGGAGGTCTGCCGTCTGGTCTATGAGGGGGGGCTTCACGAAGAGGTGACGTTCTTCACCGAGACCGGTGTCCTGGGCGGCCTGCCGGCACCCGGCATCTTCTTCGGGACAGCGGTCAGCCCACGGGAACTCATGACGTCCGCACAGATCTTCCACCTGGCCTACGAGAAACTCGATGCCACGGTGCTGGGGTTCCTGGAGGTGGATTCCCAGGGCAGCGTGAACGTTTCCCGGCGAGGTCCGCGCATGCTGGACGCTGTGGGCACGGGCGGGTTGCCCGACCTGGCGGCGGCGGCGCGCAACATCCTTTTCGTGGGTTCCTGGATGGCCAACGCCCGCATGGAGGTCGCGGACGGCCGGATCCGGATTACGAGGCCGGGCCCCGTGAAGTTCGTGGAACGGGTGAGCGAGACCACCTTCAGCGGCCCGCAGGCCCTGGCCGCGGGAAAGAACGTGTACTACGCCACGAGCGTGGGCCTATTCCAACTGACCCCCCGGGGCATGACGCTCCAGGAGGTGATGCCCGGCATCGACGTCCGCCAGGAGATCCTGGAGGCCAGTCCCATGAAGATCGTGCTCCCGGAGTCCGGAGATGTACCCTGTGTCCCCGCAGAGATCGTCACGGGGAAGGGCTTCCGGCTGTCGTTTTGAAGAGCCGGAACGGGCCCGGGGTCTCGGTTGCCCGTGAACCGGCGGGAGTCACGCCACCCCCTTGACCGCGTTGCCGATCCGGACGCCCAGGTCCACGCACGCCTTCAGGTCTTCGTGCGTGGGCACGTACCGGATCCGGATCCCCGGGTCCGCGAGGGTGAGCTTCATCTCCTGCAGGCAGGCGTTGATCTGGTGGACCGCCTCCCCACTCCACCCGTAGGAACCGAAGGCCGCCGCGATCTTGTTGGCCGGCTTCAACCCCTTCAGGTAGTTGAGCATGTCGGCCAGGCGGGGAAGCATCTGGTTGTTCAGCGTGGACGAACCGAACACCAGCGCCCCGGCGTCCAGGACTTCGGTCATCACGTCGCTGCGGTGGCAGTGCTTCAGGTCCATCCGCTTCCCGTGGACACCGGTCTGCAGGATGCCGGAGAAGATGGCCCGCGCCATGGTTTCCGTGCTTTTCCACATGCTGTCGTAGATTACCAGGGCCCTGGGGGAGGATTTCTGCGCCGCCCACCTTCCGTAGGCTTCCAGGATGTCCCCGGGCCGCGTGCGCCAGATCAGTCCGTGGTCCGGAGCCACCATGTCGATGTCCAGGTTCATGGCGCCCACCTGCTCCAGGAGTTTCTCCACCAAGGGGGAATAGAGCAGGAGGATGTTCGCGTAGTACTTGGCGGCGTGCATCATCAGTTCCGTGCCGTCCACCTCATCGTTGAACCGCTCGCTGGTGGCCCAGTGCTGGCCGAAGGCGTCGCTGGAGATGAGGAGCCGGTCTTGGGGGAGGTAGGAGAACATGCTGTCGGGCCAGTGGAGCATCCGGGTCTCCAGAAAATGAACGGTCTTTTTCCCCAGAGACAGGGTGTCGCCGCTCTTGACCACCTCGTAGGGCCAGTCCTCCCGGTGAAAATGCTGCAGCAGGGCCTTCTTGCCCATGGCCGAGCAGAAGATCTTCTCGGGCCTGGCCGCCTCCACGATGTCCGGCAGGCAGCCGGAGTGGTCCATCTCCACGTGGTTGACCACCACGTAGTCGATCTTCTCCAGCGCCGTGATACTGCGCAGGTTGTGCAGGAACTCGCTCCGGCAGGTTTTCTTCACCGTGTCGAACAGGGTGACCTTCTCGTCCAGAGCAAGAAACGCGTTGTAGCTGGTCCCCTTTTCGGTGGAATAGCCGTGAAAGTCACGGATGTCCCAGTCCACCGCTCCGACCCAGTGAATGTTCTCCTTGATCTCGATGGCCGCCATGATTCCGCACCTCCGGTCTGATGTTTGATTCGCGACATGCCTTCCGCACCGCCCGTACCCGGGGGACCCGGCCTGTCGGATGCTTTCCATCCTATCGAAATCCGATCTTTTTGGAAAATGGGTGAATGCGGTTGTTTTGCCTTTGACAGAAGGAGTTGTCTTACCTACACTTGGGCCATGCGCCGTCTTCCTCCACTCCGGGTCGCCGGGGCTTCTGACTCCGGGCTCCGGCGCCGGGTTGGGATTTCCGGGTACCGATCTGAACCCATGGCCGTCATCGTCCCCCTCCTCCCCAGACCCCCCCTCGGCGGGACGTCCATCACGCAGGATCCTCACCCCCCGCACGGGAACGCATCATGTTTGATCGGCTGCTGACCTTTCTGAGGCGCGGTTCCCCCCGAAAACCCGGGCGGAAACCCGCTACCGTGCGGATCCCGGTGCAGCGTCCCACGAAACCACAGCCCGCGCCGGCGGCGGAACCCCGGACGTTCGAACTCGCCCCCGACGCCCGCGCGTTCCTGCTGGGGCTCGTGGAGGTGGCAGAACCCCTGGAGCTGCAGTCGTTGCCCGTGGACGACCGGCTGTTCCTTTCCGGACTCATCAAGAGGCTCAGCGAGGACCGGTTCCACGTGCCGGTCCTGCCTCGAACGGCCCTGGAAATCACGCGCCTGATGTGGGAGCCGTTCAGCACCATGAGCGACTTCGTGAGGGTCATCGGTGCGGACCCCGCTCTCAGTCTCAAGATCCTCCAGGTCGCCAACTCCCCCACCTACGGTTTCTGTACCCGGGCCACCCATCTCCAGGATGCGCTCTTCCGAATCGGGACGCGTCAAGTCCGCACGATCGTCATCTTCAGCCACGTGCAGGGCAAGGTCCTTCAGGCGGGTCACTTCCAGCGGGAAGTCGGGTGGCTCTCGGGGCTGTCCACCGCCATGGCAACCGTTGCCAAGCTGCTGGCGTCGGACCTGGGCTTGCCGCCGGATGCGGCGTTCACCTTCGGGATGCTCTCGCAAATCGAGTACTTCGTCATGCTTGCGGCCCTGCCCGAAATCGCCCGGGAACAGAACACGAGAGCGCGGCCCTCTCCCGCCACCCTGCACGAGGCATTCCGAAGGTTCGGCGCAAAGGTCCGGGACCAGACGCTCCGGCAATGGCAACTGCCGGAGCTCACCCCTGGAAACGCCGAGGGCACCGACCTGAAGGACCGCTACGATCAGCTCCGGCGATCCCTCATCGTGCATTGGACCGGGGAGCCCCTTCCTTGCGGAGTCCACGGCGTACCTCCCGCGAGATTAGCCGAGGCACTGGAGAAGATGGATCCGCAAGGGTACCTGGCACCGGAGCCGCTTCCGGTCCACGGAACTCCCCAGGGCGGGTCCCCTTCTCCCGAGTCTCCTTGAGGCGCCGGACGACTCCAAAACACCGGCGCCCGGAACTCGTCGCCATGATGAGAGCCGCAGCCGGTATGCCGAACCCGGATCTCCAGGACATCACGGAAGACCCTTCGGGTTGAACCGCCCCTGGGCGGCCCCGGGGGCGTTCACCGGGGAAAGGGGCTCTTGGCCTGTTTCCACCCAACACATACACCCTGTGAAAGGAAACAACGGTGCGCTTGTCTCCGGCCTGCTGGTATCTCGCAGCGGTCTGTGCCTGTTCGCCTTCCCTGGGCGCACCGGCCGGAAAGAGAGAGGACCCGATGATCGCTCGATACACGGAGATCCCCGTCCAGGTCGACGGAATCCTGGACGACCCGGCCTGGGCCGAGGCCGTTCCCTATCCGCTGAGCTTGGCCCGCGACCGTCTGGCCCGGGGAGACGTCTTGCGGGAACCCGGCGAAGTACGGCTCGCCTGGGACGGCGAATACTTCTATGCCGGCGTTCGGTTCGTCGACACGGATGTCTTGGCCCGCGGCCAGCGGGACCAGATGCACCACTACCAGCTGGGCGACGTGGTGGAACTGTTTCTCAAGCCTGAGGAGGATCCCGGGTACTGGGAGCTGTACGCCACCCCCGCCGGCAGGAAGAGCAGCTTCTTTCTCCCGGAGAAGAGGAAACTCACGGACAGAGACTGCGGGCTGCGGGTGGCGGCCCGGGTGAACGGCAGCCTCAACGATTCCCGGGACCGGGACCACGGTTGGACCGCGGAGATGGCCGTACCCGTCGCGTCCTTGTCTGCGCCGGGGCGGCCGTTCCGCCCGGGGGCCCGGTGGCGGATCCTGGTGGCCCGGTACAACCACGGCCAGGGCCTGCCGGAGCCCGAACTTAGCATGGTTCCGCAGCTCTCCCGAACCGACTTCCACTTGCTGGAGGAGTACGCAGTCCTGCAAATCGTCCGCTAGCCGGAGCACGGTCCCCACCGCTGGGTCAGGGAGGGGACTTGATTGTGGACGATCCACAGCGCCCCTTCTCCATCCCTCGGAGCCAAGGATGTGGCCGCCCCGCGAGGCCCAGCGGTGACAGGGCGGACGGCAAGGGTATACGATAGGATGGGTTGCGACCGCGATTTCGTGGAGAGAATATCCGGAAAGGGACAAAACATGTTCAGAACCAGCGCGCACGCCAAGCCGGTGGAAATGATGGAGGGGATCACCCGGCGGACACTCACCTTCGGCGAGCGGATGCTGCTCGTGGAGTTCACCATCCAGGCTGGGGCCGTTTTCCCCGAACACCGTCACCCTTACGAGCAGACCGGCTACCTCTGCAGGGGGGCCGGTCGGATGCGGATCGGAAAGGAGTGGTTCGAACTCCTACCCGGTTCCAGCTGGAACATCCCCGCGGATGTAACCCACAGCGCCGAGTTCTCCCAGGACTCCTTGGCCCTGGACATCTTCAGCCCCGCGCGGCAGGACTACCTGGCCCCATAGCAAACCTTGGAAGAGACGCACCGGGGCAGGCCGTTCGGAGGAGCCGAATCCAGGGCACGGGAAATCCTGGCAAAAACGCACTTCGGAAGGAGATGGACGGGCGGACGAGGGAGGAGCGGAACGCAGCGGATGCCGATCTCGCGCCCACCGGGCTTCTTCGTGTCGCCGCTGCGGATACCGCCACCCGCGGGATCGGCCGGTGGCGGCTTCCCAGGGTCGTCGCACGATGAGGCTCTGCTCCCGCTTCCGGCTTGCGGTTGGGCCTGCAAGCGCCCGTGGTGGAGGTCCCGCAGGACGACGGGGACCGGTTCAGGTCTTTGGAAGGTCCCCGGAGGACGAGGGAACCTCCCCGCGGACGCGGCCCACTCAACGACGAAGCTCTGTCCGCGAAGTGCGGCATCCGGTTGGGCCTGCAAGCGCCCGTGGTGGAGGTCCCGCAGGACGACGGGGACCGGTTCAGGTCTTTGGAAGGTCCCCGGAGGACGAGGGAACCTCCTCGCGGACGCGGCCCACACAGCGACGAAGCTCTGTCCGCGAAGTGCGGCATCCGGTTGGGCCTGCAAGCGCCCGCGGCGGAGGTCCCGCAGGACGACGGGGACCGGTTCAAGTCTTTTGAAGGTCCCCTGAGGACGAGGGAACCTCCCCGCGGGCGCGGCCCACACAGCGACGAAGCTCGGTGCCGGACCTCCGGCTTCCTGCCTCGGGGTCGGCCCCGGCCGATGGGGAACTTCTAAGGACCGTCGGTCTGAAGGCAGCGGGCTTCAGCACGCGGCGAGCGTGCGTGCCTCGCCAACACACCACGAAAGGGTTTCGGAACACCCCCCGCTGTCCAGAAAGGCCCGGACCTCGCCCACGGAACCAAACCCCCTGCCCGTGATCTCCGCGCAGTGAAGACTCCCAAACCGGTCCACGAACCGATCCGCGAGATACCGGCCGCGGGCAAACGGCTCGTCGGGAACCTCCCCGGGGGATCGCCGGGCAAACCGCCCGTGCCGTACCAGGTGATAGTGCCCCACGAGGAAAGCCCGTGTGATGCCCGCCAGGTTCATGGCCCGCACGTCGAGCCCCCACGCCAAGCCCAGGCTCAGAAACGCCCCCAGGAGCGCCCCGCAGGCGGCTCCGTCGCCCCCCGCGCCACCCGCCAAACCCGTGGCGGATCCCAGCATCCACGGGACCCTCCCGTCCGCCTCGTCGCGGAGCCTCCGGAACACCGTACACGCACAGTGGGGATCTGCGGGAAGAACCCCCGCGGCCGGCGCCCCACCGCAAGCGGATGTCCCCTGTGCATCCGGCTCCCGGAGCCGGTGGCACAGGTACGCCACCGCCTCGCCGATGTGCTGCAGGCACCCCACCAGCTTCGTGCCCGGGAGAACGTACCGGAGCATCCCGGTGGGCCGGGCGAAGTCCAGCCCGGTTCTCTCCCCGCACAGGGTCGTGCCGAAGCGGTTCCGGAACCACTGCACGTACTCCCGGCACAGCTCAAAGACCGCCTGCTCCGAGAACGCGGCCCCGTTCTCCCGGCCGAACCACCGCAGGGCGCCGATCCCCAGCACGCCCCCGGTGACCACCCCGCAGGAGGAACCGCACCCCACCACGCCGCCCTCCAGGTTGGTAGCCGCCTTCACCAAGCCGGGAACCCGCGTGCCGAACGCGTCTTCCAGGGTCAACAGCGTGGCCTGGGCACAGTTCTGCGCGAGCAGCAACTTGCACCGTGCCCGCCACCGAACCGCCCCGTCGCTCATCATCGTCTCCATCCTTGCCCCCCTTTCCCGTGGGGAGGATCCACCCCCCTCGGTGGACACAAAACCCTCGCGCCGGACCACAGCATAGCCCTCGGCGCGCAGGGTTGCCAGGGGGCCTGGCGGGAGTCTCCGAGGACGAAAGGGCCGGGTCAGGTCTCTTAAGAAGCTCTGCCCCCGACGTCCGGCTCCGGTTGGGCCTGCAAGCGCCCGCGGCGGAGGTCCCGCAGGACGACGGGGACCGGTTCAAGTCTTTTGAAGGTCCCCTGAGGACGAGGGAACCTCCCCGCGGGCGCGGCCCACACA
>Ga0068714_10003733_pt1 | contig 17696 bp, 20 predicted proteins | sample MTBNYHSulfiMetaG_FD_62988 | JGI IMG/M metagenome (GOLD analysis project Ga0068714, IMG submission 62988) | Enrichment culture microbial communities from rom New York Harbor, USA that are MTBE-degrading - MTBE-NYH (New York Harbor Sulfidogenic)... | ecosystem: Environmental > Aquatic > Marine >...
TCCACATGATTCAATACCATTAGTCTCTTCTGTTCCTTCTTGTTCAATGTCACCATTCCTTCCATGGTGACATTTTCCCTGAACAATTAAGTGGTGACAAAATTGTAGAACATTAACACACTAAGAGCCCTAGCTCTTTTCTTTTCTGGAAAAGTATGCTAGAATAACTATCAATAGTCTCCTGGTAGTTAGAGCGAGGTGGCTCCACCCGTTCCCATCCCGAACACGGAAGTGAAACGCCTCAGCGCAGACGATACTGAGGGGGTAACCCCTTGAGGAAAATATGCCACTGCCAGGAGGCTTCACCAGATGTTTGAAAATTAGTCAGGCAATCCTTGCTTCAGCCTTTGACCTTTCCCAATAAATTACTTATAATGAATTATAGGTAACGCTAGTTAAGGTGGATGTGGCAGTAAGGAGAAAAAGATGACTAGCCGATTTGAGAAATTTTCGGAACGGGCGCGCCGTGTTCTTACCTCAGCCCAGGAAGAGGCTCAAGCTCTCAACCATAGCTATATTGGCACCGAACATATCCTGCTCGGCCTGATACGGGAAGAAGAGGGAGTAGCCGCCAAAGTCCTTACCAGCCTGGGCGTAACCCTGAGCAAGGTACGCTCGGCAGTAGAATACATCATCGGACGTGGCGAGAAATCGGGCAGCGGCGAAATGGGCCTCACCCCCAGAGCCAAGAGGGTCATCGAACTGGCTATCGATGAGGCACGCCGCCTCGGTCACAACTATATTGGCACCGAGCACCTGTTACTAGGCATGCTACACGAAGGAGAAGGAGTAGCCGCCGGTGTTTTAGAGAGCTTCGGCATTACTCTTGAGCGGGCTCGTGCGGAAACAACCCGCGTCCTGAGTCAGGGTGCCACCAGGACCAAAATGGCACGCCCCACCAGCCGTACCCCACTTTTAGACCAGATGGGTACTGACCTGACCGCAGCCGCTCGTGCTGGGAAACTCGACCCTGTTATCGGCCGTCAGAAAGAAATTGAACGGGTAATTCAGATTCTCAGCCGGCGCACCAAGAACAACCCTGCCCTTATCGGCGAGCCGGGTGTTGGCAAGACAGCCATTGTGGAAGGGCTGGCTCACCGCATTTCGGCCAATGATGTTCCGGAGACCCTGGAAGACAAACGGCTGGTAACCCTTGATATGGCTTCGGTAGTCGCCGGGACAAAATACCGTGGTGAATTTGAGGAACGGCTGAAGAAAATCATCGATGAGATTAAGGGTGCCGGTAACTGTGTACTCTTTGTTGACGAGTTCCACACCATCGTCGGTGCGGGAGCTGCTGAGGGGGCAGTTGATGCCGCCAGTATCCTTAAGCCATCTTTAGCCAGGGGAGAACTACAATGCATTGGTGCTACCACCCTTGATGACTACCGCAAGCATGTAGAGCGCGACCCTGCTCTGGAGCGCCGCTTCCAGCCTGTTCTGGTGGAAGAGCCATCCATCGAACAAACACAGGAAATCCTGCAGGGCATCAGAGAGCGGTACGAAGAACATCATAAGCTGACAATTAGCGATGAGGCACTCACCACTGCCGCCACGCTTTCTGCCCGTTATATACCCGACCGTTTTCTACCTGATAAAGCTATCGATCTTATTGACGAGGCATCATCAAGGGTAAGAATCAGGCACCGCACCTTGCCTGTTACCCTGAAAGAAGCCAGGCAGGCAGAAGAAACCCTGCACAAAGATAAAGAAGCCGCTCTGGCCAGCCAGCAGTATGACTACGCGGCAGAACTGCGCCAGAAAGAACTGCAAATCGACGAAAAGGTAAAGAAACTGGAGGAGGAGTGGCGAACTGAACTGGAACAGGAGCAGGTAGTGGTGACTGCGGAAGATATTTCTGAAGTAGTCAGTATGTGGACAGGCATTCCACTGGTACAGCTAAGTGGCGATGAGACCAGCCGGCTGCTTAATATGGAAAAGGTACTTCACGAGCGTATTATCGGCCAGGATGAAGCTATTGACGCCGTGGCCAAAGCAGTGAGGCGAGCCAGAGCCGGGTTAAAGGACCCGAGACGCCCCATAGGCAACTTCATCTTCCTGGGCCCGACGGGTGTTGGCAAAACAGAGCTGGCCAAAGCCCTGTCCGAGTTTATGTTTGGCAGCGAGGACAGCCTCATCAGACTTGATATGTCGGAATACCAGGAGAGACACACCGTATCCCGACTGGTCGGGGCACCGCCCGGATACATCGGCTATGACGAAGGTGGGCAGTTGACCGAAGCCGTACGGCGCAAGTCCTACTGCTGTATACTCCTTGACGAAATTGAAAAGGCTCACCCCGATGTCTTCAATATCCTGCTCCAGATTTTTGATGATGGCCACCTGACCGACTCCAAGGGTCGCCGGGTAGACTTCCGTAACGCCATCATTGTTATGACCAGCAACGTTGGGGCCGAAATGATACGGAAAGGCACAACCATCGGTTTTGTTTCCCGCTCCGATGACACCAAGACCAGGGAACAGTCCTACGAAAGGATGAAGGAGAACCTGCTCGGTGAATTGAAGAAGACCTTCCGTCCCGAGTTCCTTAACCGTATTGATAGCGTGGTGGTCTTCCACTCGCTGACCAAGGAACATATCCGCCAGATAGTTGATTTGATGCTGACTAACGTGAGCAAGCAACTGGAGGAAAAGGAAATCAAGCTTGAGGTAACTGATGCTGCCAAAGATTTCCTGGGTAATAAGGGTTACGATGAGATTTTCGGTGCCAGACCTCTACGGCGGGTAATCCAGGACATGATAGAAGATAAGCTCTCTGACAGCATTCTCCGCGGCCAATTCCGGTCAGGAGATACGGCCGTTGTTGACCTGGAAGGTGAAGAAATCGTCGTGCATCAAACCGCCGTAGGTGCCTTAGCGGGAGAAGATAAAGCTTAAGCAAGATAGAGCCAATTGAATTAACGAAGGGGTGGGGATGGTGAATGAGTGAATTTCCCACCCCTTCATTTTATAAAAATACCAGTTGACGGGAATCACAAAGTAATTTAAAATATGGATTAGCTTAAAATACAGGTGGTACAAGAAAGGAGCTTACCGTTGGCACAGGAAATCGTCGAAGTACCAATTACAGGTAAAGTAACCAGTGTGGAAGTTAAAGCCGGAGACGAGGTTCAGGAAGGCGATGTAATCTGCATGATAGAATCAATGAAGATGGAGAACCCTATACTGTCCCCAGTAGCCGGGAAAATTACCGAGGTGCAGGTTTCTGCCGGCCAGATGGTCGAGACCGGTAACGTAATCGCTATCATCGAGTATTAATTGGCAAAGGATATCAGGTCTGATTCAAACTGGCTTCATTAATATTAATTCAGGCAATAAAGTTTTCAATGCTTTGAGGGAAATCTAATGATAGAGTGGAGTAAAGTAGCTGAAGGTTGGGCAGGTTATGGTGTATCCATCCTGGTTCTAATAATCCTACTGCTATTAGCCTGGATAATGGGACTGGTGATACAAAGAGTCCAGGCAAAGAATAAAAAAACACCAGCAAAAGAAACGCCAGCGAAGAAGGAAGGATAGATGTTTGGTCTATATGAGAATGCCTTTGGTGTATTAACCTGGGGCAACATATTAATGTTTGTCATCGGAGGGCTCTTACTCTACCTGGGTATTGGCAGAAAAATGGAGCCCTTCTTACTGGTGCCAATCGGGATAGGCGTCTTTATGGTCAACCTGCCTCTGGCCGGCTTAATGCTCTATAACCCTGAGGGCTTCCCCGTAGAGATAACAACCTTGTCTGAACTGGCCGAGTTAGTAGGTAGTGGCCAGGTTGGCGTGATTAACATAATCTACACTCTCGGCATTGAGTCTGAAGTACTCCCGCTGCTCATTTTCCTCGGGGTGGGTGCCATGACCGATTTCCGGCCGACAATTGCCCGTCCCATATCTTTCGTCTTCGGGGCTACGGCCCAGCTGGGTGTCTTTGTTGTTTTCTTCATCGCATATGTTACCGGGATGTTCACGCTAAATGAGGCAGCCTGCGTTGGCATCATCGGAGGGTCTGACGGACCGCCTACGGTTTACCTCACCTCCGCCCTAGCTCCCCAGATACTCGGGCCGGTGACACTGGTAGCCTATTCCTACATGGCACTGGTACCTATTCTCCAACCACCGATAATACGGTTGCTCACCAGCAAGAAAGAGCGTGCGATATACATGAAGCCGCAGTTGCGGCAGGTCTCCAACTTAGAGGTCATCCTCTTCCCCATCATCATCTTTATCGTGGCGGCTCTGCTGGTGCCTAAATCCACGCCGCTTATCGGTATGTTCATGTTCGGCAATCTGCTCAGGGCCAGTGGCGTCACCGACCGGCTGGCGGAAACGGCCGGCGGCGTGGTCCTTGATGCCTGCACTATTCTCCTGGGCATAACCGTGGGGGCACTAATGCCAGCGGAAGTGTTCCTCAAGCCACAAACACTGGTTATCATCGGCCTGGCCATAGTCGCCTTTACATTCTCTACTGCAGGCGGATTGCTGGGAGCCAAGTTGATTAACCTGTTCTTAAAAGAGAAAATAAACCCGATGATAGGCGCGGCTGGAGTCTCAGCCGTCCCCATGTCCGCCAGAGTAGTGCAAAGAATGGGCCAGAAAGCCAATCCCAAGAACTTCCTGTTGATGCACGCCATGGGGCCTAATGCCGCCGGAGCCATCGCCACTTCTGTGGTCGCCGGTGTATTCCTGGGCATGTTGATGTAGCTTCTTAACCGGGGTTCCGGGAAAGAATCGCTATTCGTGCTTGGTTGCAGAAATAGGTGTAACATGTTCTGGGCGATGAGACCCTGCGCTTCACTCAGGGTGACATTATACGTCTGTCATTCTGAGCGTAGCGAAGAATCTCGATTGTAGCGCGAATTTACACAACTAAGGACTAGTCCGGCCACATCGTATTGTGCTCATTGCTTTATTGCATTACTCACCGAAATGCATTAAAGTTACCCTGTGGCCAGGCCAGATAGACCAGAGAGCAGGACCATCTTTGTCTGTCAGCAGTGCGGCAGGGAGAGCCCGAAATGGCTTGGACGCTGCCCCGGCTGCCAGCAGTGGAACACCTTTGTCGAAACGACGGTAACGACGACAGCTACTCCTTCCCGGTCTACAGCCACATTAAATCCACCCCAGGAGCTATCCCGGGTAACCACAGAGGCCGGCGAGCGCCTGCCCCTCCCCCTGACCGAGTTTAACCGTGTACTGGGCGGCGGGCTGGTACCCGGCTCGCTGATGCTCATCGGTGGCGACCCCGGTATCGGTAAATCGACCCTCCTCCTTCAGGTAGCCGCTCTGGCAACACAGGCACAGGGCAAGGTGGTCTATGTCTCCGGCGAGGAAACGCAGCACCAAATCAAGCTCAGGGCACAGCGCCTGGGCATCAAGGGAGAAAACCTCTACCTTCTGGCCGAAACCGACCTGGAAGTTATTCTAAGCCAGATTGAGGAACTCTCACCCGGCCTGGTGATTATCGATTCCATCCAGGCTGTTTATACGCCCGGGCTCGACACATCACCGGGCAGCATCGGCCAGGTGCGAGAGTGCACCATGAGGCTGATGCACTGGGCCAAGCACAGCGGAGTACCTGTTTTTCTGGTGGGGCATGTGACCAAAGACGGGGCTATTGCCGGCCCCAGGGTGCTGGAACACATCGTCGACGTGGTACTCTACTTTGAGGGTGAGCCCTTCAGTGCCCACCGGGTACTGCGCTGTGTGAAAAACCGCTTCGGCTCAACTAATGAGATTGGCGTCTTCGAGATGAAGTCGGAGGGGCTGGTTGAGGTGGCTAATCCCTCGCTGGCCTTCCTGTCTCAGCGCGGCGAAGAGACCATCGGCTCGGTGGTGGTGCCCGTCCTCGAGGGCAGCCGGCCCCTCCTGGTGGAGATTCAGGCCCTGACCAATCCCACCAGCTTTGGCCTCCCCCGCCGCACCGCCAACGGCGTCGACTTTGGACGTCTGCTCCTGATTACGGCCGTGCTCACCAGACGCACCGGCCTGAAGCTGGGCAACCAGGACATCATCGTCAACGTGGCCGGCGGACTCAAGATTGGCGAGCCAGCCGCCGATTTAGGCATCGCCCTGGCTATCACCTCCAGCTTCCGTGATGCAGCTATTGACCCGGAACTGGCCGTTGTGGGTGAAGTCGGATTAAGCGGTGAGCTACGGGCCGTCCCTCAGCTAGAAAGGCGGGTGAACGAGGCTACCCGGCTGGGCTTCAAGCGCTGCCTGGTACCCAAAACCAGCGCCAGAATCAGCCCACTCCCCAAAGACATCCAGCTTATCCCCGCCAGCACACTGAGGGAGGCGATAAGGGTGGGGCTGCAGGTGAATTAGTCAACGGCATCAGATACCTTCCCGTCTTCCAGCACCCGAAAGTCTGAGACACGGTAATACCTCCACAAATGCACCCCCCATCTATAATCACGAAAGATAGACACTGGATAACCCAGGCTCCTATCATACGTCACCTTAATGATGTTATATGGGTGGCCCTGCTTTGAGTCTGGGATTTCAGAAAAGAGGGGTATTTTATATAGCCGTTCGGATATTTTCAGAACATGACGAACAACAGCGAAAAGCTTTGGTACGGTATTGCAGTCATCGTAATCAATCTGCTCATTTTCATAATACGAACTCTTTATGATGGTCTCCGAAGTTGTAACACCATCTTCTACACATATTGCTACCTCTGAGTCTCCCCAAGCATTTCCCTGAGAGAGCTTATAATAGTAGCTTGATATTTCCTGCTCGTTCCACAGGCTCTCGTATCTATTTAGCTCGGATACCATCCGGTCATATTTAATACGCGGGTAGAGCCACACACCGCAAAAAACTATAAGCAGGACAATAACAACCAGAACAGCAGACAAGCTTCGCCACTTCGGCACTGGCAGGAATTTGAGTACCGAGATAGGTAGCTTTCTTATTTCATCCGCTTCTCTACGGCCTTGTTCATCCATATCCCACCTCCGTAACATTATTCAATTTCTACGGGTAGTGGAAAAATGAAGCCTGAGAAAAGGTTTTCATTGAAGCGGAATGACACAGATAAACCGCAGAACCTCGTCCCCGTTATTCTTAAAACAGTGGTGCTCGTCAGGCGGAACAAAGATGACGCTGTCTTTCTCAATCGGGGTTTCCTTCTCCCCGCTAATCACCACCCCCCGGCCGGAAAGGACAAAGACCTCGTGCTCCCACCAGTGAGCATGAGACGGCGTTGAGCTACCCGGCTCGACATCAAAGACACGCATGCAGAAGCGCGGCGCGCCATCATCGGCGTTAATCACCTCGCGCTTGATTACTCCCGGTAGCTCAGGAACAGGCCTGGTATCCAGATATTTACTTACTTTCATGGCCTACCTTCCTTACTTTTCTCGCTCGTATCTGGCCGTAGCCGTCGTCTTGATGCCGCCCCTCTCCCGGTATCCCGCCTCGACCATCATGGAAAGCGGCTGCAATAGCTGCACTAAATCCTGAATGATGCGGTTCACGGCGTGTTCCTGAAGAATGCCCACATTCCGGTAAGAGGTCAGATAATATTTCAAGGACTTCAACTCCACCAGAGAGCAGTCAGGGAGATAGCGTATCACCAGGCGGGCAAAATCGGGCAGGCCGGTCCAGGGGCAGACAAAAGTAAACTCCTCGGTCTCATAGGCCACCTCAGTCGCCGAGCCGGAATAATCAAAGGGGATAGCTTCCAGAACGGCCACGTCGATGGCATCCTCCTGCTCAATATCAAATCGCCGCGAAGCATACTTGTCCACTGCCATTTTTAACCCCTGCTGCCTCCCCATCAAAGTTATTTTTTTAACTTAGTTTTTGATTTCATTTTTTAGAATACTGTAGAATTTATCTCTCGCGTTCCGCTCCCGCCAGGGATAATGACCGCATTTCTCCAGCAAAATGAAACGAAAGTCCTTTAGAATACGGGAAAGCGGGTCTTTTACGCCTTCAGCAATATGGGTGTCGTAGTCGCCATGGATGGCAATTACGGGACACTTTATTCTCTCCCCGAGCTTCAATAACCGCCCATTGCTTCTTAGCTTGCTGGCTTCCGCCCAGACACCTTGATAAATATCGTACCGGCAGGTCGGCATCCCGTGGTCATGGGGCAGGGGTTCATAAGAGTCAGCCCTGTCCAGCAGCTCACCCAACCGGGACAGAGGTTTGTCCTTGTCGGTCACGACAGGGTCGTCCAGGGTTTCCATCAGGGACAGGACTTCCCCTCTTTCGGTTTCATCGAGTCGGCTTAATCGGGTTTTCATTATGTCAACAGCATATCTTTCTTCGTAGGCACCACTGCTGATAAGGATGAGCTTTTTGACCAGTGAATTATACCTGGCGGTAAAAATGAAACCAAGCCAGGCACCCCAGGAAAATCCGATTAACGTGACCGGAAGTGTTCCGTTTTTTCCCATAATGTTCTTTAGCTCTTTAACCTGCCCTTCAAGCGTGGCGGCAGTTTGAAGTGGCTCCAGAACACCCCGAATGGTGGACAGTTCCCGGGCGACCGGCGCCATTTCCCCGGCGGCACCCGGTCCGCCGTGGATGACGGCGATACTGAAAGGCCTGTCACCATATTTTCTTAAGTTTTTCATATCCGGTACCAGGTTCAGCCTGAAAACATTCTAGCACTATTTGAAATCCATAGCGAATTGCCCGACAGATTTTGATTACCCTACTTATTGACTTCACGGCAAACCCATCGATATAATCGGAGAATAAGGTCAACTTTCCAAACAAGGGGGAGGAAATGGATAACGCTCTATTTCTGGTACTGTTCTGGTCCGGACCTATTGGCGTTGGCATTTTTCTCGTGTGTCTGGGGACTATGATTTATCTCATGGCCAAAGCTGATGTATTACGCAAGGATATCAAGGGAAAAGAGAAACAATAACCGCATCTGGCACACAAATTGCCAATCACAACAGGCTGGAATACTGTTAAGCTAGATTTGTCTCAAGCCTTAAGGCTAAAAATGAAAAGTAACCAGGAACAAAGGGTAGGGGTAATTATTGCCGCCGCCGGTGAGAGCCAGCGGATGGGTGGCATCGACAAGGTTCTGGCCACGCTTGACGGAAAGCCTCTCCTGGCCCGAACCACGCAGCCCTTTCAAGAGTGCCCCCTGGTCAAGCAGATTGTGGTCGTGGTGAGCGGGGAGAATGAGCAGAGGTGCCGTCAACTGGTAAGCGGGGAGCAGTGGTCCAAGGTGAGTGATGTCTGCCTCGGGGGCAGGCGGCGACAGGACTCGGTGGCCGCCGGCCTTAAACGACTGAAAGACTGCCACTGGGTGATAGTCCACGATGGCGCCCGTCCTCTGGTAACCACTGACCTGATTGAACGGGGACTGGAGGCAGCGAAAGAAACAGGGGCTGCCATCGCCGCCGTCCCGGTGACCGATACCATCAAGCTGGCGGGAGAGGACAATTTTGTCCAGGGGACGCCGCCACGGCAACATTTGTGGGCGGTGCAGACCCCGCAGGTGTTCCGTTTTGACATCATATTCAGGGCCTATGAGCAGGCAAAGGAAGAAGTCACCGATGACGCTACCCTGGTCGAGCGCCTGGGCTACAGGGTGAAGCTTTATATGGGCGCGTATGATAATATAAAAGTAACCACCCCTGACGACCTGGTTATCGCTGAGGCTCTCTGGCAAAGCAGGAAAAGAGATGAAAGGTAATATACGCGTGGGCACAGGCTACGATGTCCACCCTCTAACCACGGGACGCCAGTTGGTGCTGGGCGGGGTGGAGATACCATTCGATAAGGGGCTGAGCGGCTGGAGCGATGCTGATGTGCTAACCCACGCTATTATTGATGCTTTGCTGGGGGCAGCCGGACTGGGGGATATCGGCCGGCACTTCCCGCCCGGTGCAGCGGAATATAAGGACATTTCCAGTTTGCTACTGTTGAAGAAGGTAAAAGATAAACTGACCGAAAACGGCTGGCAAATAAGCAATATTGATGCTACCGTGGTTGCGGAGCAGCCCAGACTGAGAGATTTCATTGAGCGGATGCGAGAAAAACTCGGAGAGACGCTGGGTATTGCTGCCCGCCAAGTGAGCGTAAAAGCGAGTACCTCAAACGGGCTGGGTTTTACTGGCCGGGGAGAAGGAATAGCTGCCCTGGCGGTAGCCTTGCTGGAAGAGGTAAAAATTTAGTTTAATAAAGGTATGAGTTTGAAAATTTTATGCTTAACCAGGCAGGTAAGCGATAAAAGCAGCTTCCCCCCGGTGCTGAATTGCATGTGTCCTGTGCCCCTTTTGCGGGGCATCAGGTATGGAAAATCCAGTACCTGTGAGGGAGGTTGAGGTAATGTCGCTTATCAAGAGTATTAAAAGAGATATCCAGGCAGTTTTCGATGGTGACCCGGCAGCAGTCAGTACCCTGGAAATACTGCTGGCTTATCCCGGGTTTCATGCCCGCCAGTTTCACCGCCTGGCCCATACCCTTTACCGGTGGCATATTCCAGTTCTACCCCGGCTGGTATCTCACATCAGCCGATTTCTTACCGGCATCGAAATTCACCCCGGGGCCAGGATTGGAGAGGGATTCTTCATCGACCACGGTATGGGCGTGGTTATTGGGGAGACGGCTGAAATCGGTGATAATGTTATCATTTATCAAGACGTAACCCTGGGCGGCACCAGTCACCAGAAGATAAAGCGCCACCCCACCCTGGGTAACAATGTGGTCGTTGGTGTTGGCTCACAGCTTATCGGGGATATTACCATCGGTGACAACACCAAGGTTGGTGCCGGCTCGGTGGTGGTAACCTCGGCACCGCCTAACGCCACTGTGGTCGGGGTGCCGGGACGGGTGGTTGCCGTCAGGAACCCGGACACCGATACTGTGGAGAGGCTGCCTGACCCGGTCTGGGAGAAGATAGAAGACCTGGAAAGAAAAATAGCCAGGCTGGAGAAACGTTCAGCCACAACGGAAGGAAGTAAAAGATGAAGGTATACAATACCCTTTCCGGCCAGAAGGAGGAGTTTCTGCCCCAGGGTGACGAAGTAAAGATGTACGTCTGCGGGGTTACCCCCTATAGCGATGCTCACATCGGTCATGCCATGAGCTATGTTATCTTCGATGTCATCCGGCGCTACCTTCAGTATCGCGGCTATAAGGTGAAGTACGTACAGAACGTAACTGACATCGATGACAAGATTATCGACCGTGCCAGCAGCCTGGGTATTTCTACCCGGGAACTGGCCGATAAATACACCAGCAGCTTTTTGGAGGATATGGCTGCCCTCAACGTGGACAGGCCCGATATTCAAGCCTACGCCACGGAGGAGATACCCAAGATGCTCGAGGTGGTGCAGGGTCTGGTAGATAAAGGCCACGCCTACCCGGCCGGAGGCAGCGTCTATTTCAGGGTGAGGAACATCCCAGACTACGGGAAACTGTCTCACCGTAATCTGGAGTCAATGATGGCTGCGGAAAGCGCCATTGGCGGTGAAGATAAAGAGCACCCCATGGACTTTGTTCTCTGGAAGGGGGCCAAGCCCGGCGAACCATCCTGGGAAAGCCCCTGGGGTCCGGGCAGGCCCGGCTGGCACATCGAGTGCAGTGCCATGTCGCTGAAATACCTGGGTAATACCCTCGACATCCACGGCGGCGGGCAGGACCTGATATTCCCCCACCACGAGAACGAGATAGCCCAGTCGGAGAGCTTTACCGGGGTAAAGCCCTTCGTTAAACACTGGCTGCACAACGGCATGGTGCAGATTGGACAGGAGAAGATGAGCAAGTCGCTGGGCAACCTGATAACAATTAAAGAAGGACTGGGAAAATACAGCGCCGATGCTCTCCGTATCTTCATCCTCAGTTCCCACTACCGCAGCCCGCTGACCTACTCCGAAGAGGCGCTACTGGCGGCGATGAACGGTGCGGAAAGACTGGCTCGCACCTATTCAAGACCCTCACCTGAAAAGGATAGAGGCGACAGGCCACTCCTCCACGAAGCTTATCAAGACCAGTTTATCGCCGCCATGGACGATGACTTCAACACCGCACGCGCTCTCGGTCTTGTCTTTGAACTGGCGGCAGCAATCAATAAAGCAGCAGATTCCGGTCGGAATATTGAAGAGGCCAAACAGATGCTAAAAAAACTTGCCTGTGACATTCTCGGTTTAACCTTCAAGGCACCTGAGATGTTACTGGATGCGAAGTACATTGCCAGTGTCTACATTGCGGTGTATCAGGAACTGGGCCGTGTTCCTGCCTACAATGACGAGAATGATGCGGAGGCGATGGTTCATGACCTGGTCGAGGTGAGGCAGGAACTGAGGAAAGCCAAACAGTGGCAGCAGGCAGATATGGTTCGGGACAAGCTGGATGAAGCCGGTATAGTCCTCGAAGATACCCCGCAGGGCACGGTGTGGCGGATAAAACGGTAGTCTCTGGAGGTTAAGCTATGTGGCAGAACGCAGCCTTTGTCCTGATTGGCATTGGCATCCTGATATTGATTGGCTGGGGCGTCAAGGGCTTCTTCATGGCCAGTGAGATACCGCTGCTCATCAGGATTGCCGTCGGCGCTATCGGTGTCGGGGTACTGGTCCTTATCGGCATAGTGATAAAAGACCGGCTGGTCAAGGCCAAAAAAGAGGACTTCAAGGAGATTGAAAAATGATTATTACCACCTCAGACAGGGTAGAGGGCAAATCAATCGTGAAAACTATCGGCCTGGTCAAGGGCAGCACCATCCGGGCAAGGCACCTGGGCAGGGACATTATGGCCGGATTACGGGGCGTGGTAGGTGGCGAGATAACCGAATACACCAAGATGATGGCCGAGTCCAGGGAACAGTCCATCCAGCGCATGGTAGAGGACGCCGAAAAGCAGGGGGCCAATGCCATTATCAGTATGAGGTTCACCACCTCAATGGTAATGCAAAACGCCTCCGAGATACTGGCCTACGGCACCGCCGTGGTGCTGGAATAGACAGGCCACACCGGCCTGCTACCTTCTGGTTACCCACGACCAGAGAGAGCGCAGGTATCTGATTCCGGCAGGGCCCATCGGTAGCTTTAGCTCCTCCCAGTGGGTGCTCGGAGACATATTAATCCTGTCCACCTGCTCCTTCAACCGCGGTAATTCTTCCAGATTACCCCGTGTCAATATATCATCGATGCGGTGCATCATCTCCCGGGCAGACTCAAGGCGATGATTCTCAGCCTGAGCCATTCGTTCAGAAATTACCCCGTATTTTGCCTTCATACTGTTAAGGCGCAGCATCGCCTCATAGGCGGTTTCCGCAATCTGCTCACGGGTCATCCAGTCGGTCTCATAGTTCAGGGAATACTTCCAGCTTGGCTGCACCAGCGCCCGGCGGTGCTCCCCTACACTGCGGAACAATACGTGATAGCCGTGTTTCTCCGGCTGCTCAAAAGCCAGGCAGCCAGGGTCGAGGAACGGTGCTAAAGGCGCTACAAAGAGGAAAAGGCGCTTGTCCCCCCTGAACTTTTCCATGAGATAGCCGCAATACTCAACCGTGTCCAGCGCCGACTGCGGCGTCTGTCTGGAAATCCCGATCATGAAGAAAACATCAAGCCGACTACATCCCACATCGAGCGCATCGCCAATCATCCGTTCCAGCTCTTCATTGGAGTAATTCCTGCCCTCGGCCCTCCTGACCTCAGGGTCGTGGGACTCCGGAGAAATCTCCAGGCAAAAATCGGGTGAGCTCTGGCTCATCTTATGGAACAAATCCTTCGACGCCGGGTTGAATACCTCAAAGATAAGCTGGTTCTTTACCTTACGACTGTTCAGTAGCTGAAACAGCCTGTCAGCATACCCCTCTCCCGCCTGGTCAAGGTCGCCAAGAATAAAAGCCGGCCCCCGGCTGAACCGGGAAATTTGCCTGATATCCTCGGCCACCGCTTCCGGAGTACGGAAAACTGGCTTCCGCCGATTTAAAAACCCGCGGGCGGCTGCCGCCGAGCCGCCGCAGATGGTACAGTTCTCCGAGCAGCCCCGGCAGAGAAGAACAGCCGTGATGGGATAATCCAGCCACCCCTGAAAAGGTGTGTAGCTGGCCAGGTCACGGTACCTGAGAACTGAGCGCACGGTATTGGCGTAGTGGTCAACCATAATGTGGCTCAGGTCATCCGGAACGTGAGAAAAGGGGTTTTCTCTCACCTCGCCCTTACTATCCCGCCAGACAAGGTTGGGCACCGCTTCCGGCTCACTTCCACCACGTATGCAGTCCATCAGCTGGCGCAGGGGCTCTTCTGTGGAGTCGCCCCGCAGCACGTAGTCTATCTCAGGATAGTCCATCAACTCCCGGTAGAAGTAAGACGATGAAAACCCCCCAAAGAGCACTCTGGCTTCAGGGTGGTGTTTCTTGACCAGCTTGGCCACCTCAATTGAGCCGTGGCAGTGCAGCATCCAGTGCAAATCAATGCCAAAGACGGGTGCTTTCAGGCGGGCAATCATCTGCTCGGCATCGAAATTCGTGTCGTTGAGCATGCGTACGGCCAGGTTTACAATGCGCACCCGGTAGCCGGCACGCTCCAGATACTCGGCCAGGCTGGTTAAACCAATGGGGTACATCTCGAAAATCGGGGAAGATGGTATCTGGTCACTGACCGGTCCGAAAAGAATTGTTTTCTGACGAAAGTCATAGACACTGGGTGCATGCAGTAAAATTAAATCAACAGCCACTATAATATCGAGTACCTTAGTAGATTCCAGCCAGAATGTAGCCGATAGCCATGAACAACTGAGTTATAAGTACCACCATAACGTTGCTGGCCAAGGCCGGCACCAGCTTATCCAGGTTCTGGTACTGTAGAGCACCCCGGATTGCTTTCACTGCCCAGGGCAGAGTGACCAGCCCAAGCAGCGAGAAGAGCGGCATCAGGCTGGTAATCACGCCACCAATTATCCAGAGGTAGACCAGCCCCGTCAGCACTGAATAGACGATACTCGCCTTTCTCCCGCCGATGGCAATAGGCAGCGTTCTTCTCCCGGCACTGGCATCGGCCTCCACATCGGGGAATTCATTGAGCAGCAGCAGGTTGTGCACCAGTATCCCCGAGGGTATTGAGGCAATAACCACCGGCAGAGTGTATTCACCGGTATGGACAAAGTAGGCGCCGAGAATAGGCAAAGCCCCCATCCCCGCCCCGGGAGCCCATTCCGGCCAGCCCATCTTGAGGATAAAGGGGGTATAGAGTACAATAAGGGCGGCGGCAACCAGAAGCAATGGTAGCAACGACCAGCCGCTGGTTATCGAAAAGTAGATACCTATCGGTACACACGCTACCAGAGCGCCTGCACCCAGCCATAATGCCTGCCGCGGTGTAACGAGTCCCGAAGGAAGTGCCCCGCTGCCCCCGCTGAAGGGGGTCCTCCGGGTTCTCAGGTCTACCCCGCTCGTGTAATCAAAGTACTCGTTAAGCACATCAACACTGATGTGGGCCAGCAGCAACCCAAAGCCCGCCAGGAATGCGTAGCCCAGATGGAAGGCCGTACCAAACTCCTGTGACTCATACCAGGCAACACTGGCACCGAGTAACGCCAGCACCACAGATAGAGGTAAAAACGGTGCCCTGATAACCAATAACCACTTCTTCACCTGCTCTCCCTCCTGTAACCGACTAAAGTTGACTACTTCTCTTTATGAGCTATAGCCACATGCTTTGACCAGCATTTCTCATGGACGTAGACCGCACATCGAGCACAGTAGTAGATATGGGCTTTCGCATCCTTCCGGCAAACAGGGCATTTCATCAGTATTACTCCTTCTATCATGGCGACAAAGGAAGCGGTAGCCCGAAAGCAATGGCCAGAGTTACTATGGCACCAATGCCAATTTCTCAGTACTACCGCTACCCGTTCTTAACCAACTCTGATAGCGACTATGGCAATAATGATAAAGAGAACCACCAGGACAATAGTGAGCTGAAATAGCGTCTTTTCTGCACCTCGCCTAGTACGGTAGACGGAATCAGGCTGACCAAAGATACCCCCCAGCCCACCACCTCGCACCTGAAGCAGGACAGCTATTATCAAAGCTACCGCTATCACAATCTGGGCTATCATAAGGTAGGTTTGCACTTTATTCTTCCTCTAACTTTTTCTTGAGCAACTCATTTACCAGTTGGGGATTGGCGCGGCCTCTGGTAACCTTCATTACCTGCCCCACAAGAAACCTGAGTGCTGTCTCTTTCCCCGCTTTGTAATCAGCCACAGCCTGCGCATTATCAGCCACCGCCTGAGCCACAGCCTCCTCAAGCTCCTGAGTATCACTGATCTGACTGAGACCCCGCTCGGTAATAATACCATCGGCTTCTTTACTGGTTTGGTACATTTCCTCAAGTACAGATTTGGCCGTGGCCGTATTTACTACCGCTTGTGAATTAAGAACGGCCAGTTTGACCAGTCCTTCCGGACGCACCTTCTGACTGAACCCATCAATGTCTATGTTATGGGCATTCATTATCCGGCTTACCTCGCCAAGGAGCCAGTTGCTTATCTCCTTCGGTGGCACTTCCCTGCCGACTTTTAAGCAGTTCTCAAAATAATCAGCCATGGCTCTCGAACTGGTAAGCAAGCTGGCATCGTAGAGTGGCAGGCCATACTCAGCCATGAACCGGTCACGTCTGGCTTCGGGCAACTCCGGCAATCTCGACCTTATTTCCTCGACCCACTCCCGGCTCAAGACCAGGGGAGGAAGGTCAGGCTCAGGAAAGTAGCGGTAGTCGTGGGCATACTCCTTACTCCGCTGAGAAACCGTTTCTCCCTTTTCCTCCACCCAACCTCTGGTCTCCTGAACCAGTCTCTTGCCCGCCTCGGCGGCCTTTCTCTGTCGTTCAGCTTCGTATTCCATCGCCCGGTAGACCGCGCGGAAACTATTCATATTTTTGACCTCAACCTTGGCCAGATACTCGCTGCCGCCCTCGGGGCGAATACTGATGTTGGCATCGCATCTGAAACTGCCCTCCTCCATATTAGCCGTGGATACACCCAGATACTGCAGTATGCTGTGCAACTTGATAAGGTACTGTCTGGCTTCCTCAGGAGAGCGTAGGTCAGGCTCACCGACAATCTCCATCAGCGGTACTCCAGAGCGATTAACATCAACCAGGCTGTAATCCTCCCCGTCGGGGGAAGCGCGGTGCACCAGTTTGGCCACATCCTCCTCAAGATGGACACGGGTGATACCTGCTTTCTTCTCCTGCCCGTCAACTTCAATGGTAAGCCAGCCACCAAGCCCAACGGGAGCGTCGTACTGTGAAATCTGATAGCCCTTCATCAGGTCGGGATAGGGATAGTTCTTGCGGTCAAACTTGGTAAAGTCAGAAACCGTGCAGTTTAAGGCCAGAGCCGTCATTATGGTATATTCTATAGCCTGCTTATTGATTACCGGCAGCACTCCAGGCATACCCAAACACACCGGGCAGACATGAGTATTGGGCGGGGTGCTGGCATAGTCAACACTGCAACGGCAGTACATCTTGCTCCTGGTTCGTAGCTGCGCATGTACCTCCAGCCCGATGATAGTCTCGTAGTTCATAATGTCTCTTACCCTCAGCAACCCATTTAGTATAGCAATAATGCTACTGACTGACAAGGAAGAGTGTGCTATAATTTCTAGGTGATGTGGGGATATAGCTCAGTTGGGAGAGCGCTGCGTTCGCATCGCAGAGGTTGGGGGTTCGAATCCCCCTATCTCCACCAAACCT
>Ga0068714_10003734_pt1 | contig 17687 bp, 20 predicted proteins | sample MTBNYHSulfiMetaG_FD_62988 | JGI IMG/M metagenome (GOLD analysis project Ga0068714, IMG submission 62988) | Enrichment culture microbial communities from rom New York Harbor, USA that are MTBE-degrading - MTBE-NYH (New York Harbor Sulfidogenic)... | ecosystem: Environmental > Aquatic > Marine >...
GTGCTCAGGCCGCTGCGCATGAGCTCCCACCACGAGAGCTTGAGCAGCCGCTTGGTCTCCAGCACACCGCCCAGGTCGTCGAGGAGAGCGAACCGCCTCTTCATCTCGTCTTCGGCTTTCTTGGTGCGCAGTGCCCTGGCATTGACCGCCGGGTCGCCGACATCTATGTAGATGGTATCCTGCTCAGTGGCCTTCAAGATGACCTGCTGCCAGTGCTCGTGGAGGGGGCTTTCCTTGGTCATGGCAAACCTGGTGCCCATGGTTATGCCGTCAGCCCCCAGCACCAGGGCCGCCGCCAGTCCTCTCCCATCGCCGAAGCCGCCAGCCGCGGTGATGGGGACCTTGACGCTGCTGGCAACGAGCGGTATCAGTATCAGCGTGGTGGCGAAGCCCCCATGCGCCGCCGCCTCGTGACCGGTGATGTTGATGCCATCGACCCCGAGCTGCTCCGCGCGGACGGCATGCCTCGCCAGCGCCACCGTCGCCATGACCTTGCCGCCATAGCCGTGGACCGCCTCCACAAGCGGGGCAATGGCCGGGGGCCTTCCCAGCGTATAGTTCACCACAGGGACTTTCTCCTCCACCACGACGGCCAGATTCGCGCTGGCCGTGGGGGAGAGCAGGATCTGGTTGATGGCAAAGGGCTTATCGGTAAGCTCCCGGATCTTCCTGATGTCGCTCCGCAACTCATCCGGCGTGTGGCTGGAGATGGCCAGGTTGCCCAGACCGCCGGCATTGCACACCGCGGCCACGATCTTCGGCTGAGTAAGCCAGTTCATCCCAGCCAGCATGATGGGGTGCTTTATCCCGAACAGCTCGGTAATCCTTGTCTTCACTGGAAATCTCCTCCTGTCAAATTCCCGCGCAAACCCTCAGGCGACAAGTCTCTCTCAGACCCGGACTCCTCCTTTCGCCACGCAAGGGGCAAACGGCCACCACGGCAGCTCCCGCCCGCGCTGGCACACCCATTGCGCACAGTCGTTGGGCCCGCTCACAGTGTACACAAGGCACCAGCGACTGCCGTAGCGGCGCTGGCGCCTTGAATGAGAATAGCACATTATGCCCCATGCGTTCCAGGGCCAGGTGACATGGGCCGTCCCGACACCCTTTGCCCTACCACTGGCCCTGGCGACCAGGAACGGTTGATTGAACCGACCGCGCTACTGTGTTAGCATGCGTCGGACGACCGGATACGCCTCCTGCTGGCGCGAACGAAAGGAGTGTGGCCATGGATGGAGGGTTCGTAGGAAACCCAGCGGAAGCAGGGGTGGAAAGAGGCGGCCTGGAGCGGGCGGTAGCGCTGCTCGAGGAGCAACGTGAGCAGGGCCTGCACGACGGAGCCCAGCTCTTCGTGGCGCGAAGAGGCCAGCCCCTGCTCGACGTGGCCATCGGCGAGGCGCAGCCCGGCGTGCCGCTGCGCACCGACTCGCTGATGCTGTGGTTCTCGTCCACCAAGCCGCTGACGGCGGTCGCCATCGCCCAGCAGGTGGAGCGCGGCACGCTGAAGCTGGACGACCGTGTGCAGCGCTTCATCCCCGAGTTCGCCAACAGCAAGGAGGCCGCCACCATCAGGCACGTCCTCACCCACACCGCGGGCTTCCCCATGCTCACCTTTCCCTTTCTGCGCTACGGCTGGGAGGACGCCATCCGCAAGATATGCGAGGAGCCAGCCGAATGGGAGCCGGGCACCGCGGCGGGCTATCACGCCCTGTCCGGGTGGTGTATCCTCGGCGAGATTGTGCGCCGGGTGGATGGCCGGCCCATTGAGCTCTACCTCGAAGAGGAGCTGTTCAGGCCGCTGGGCATGGACGACACCAGCATCGGCCTCAGCGAGGCCCGGGTCGCCGCGCTCGGCGACCGCGTCTCCCGCGTCTCGGCAAAGGCCAACGAGCGGGAATCGGCCATCCTTGAGGCGTGGAACGACCCCAGGGCACGCCCGCGGGTCCTCCCCGGCGGCAACGGCTACGGCCCGGCCCACGACCTGGGAAGGTTCTACGTGGCGCTGTGGAACGGGGGCGAGTGGGGTGGGACCCGCGTCCTAAACAGGGAGACCGTCGAGCTGTTCACCGCCGTGCATCGCACCGGCATGGTGGACCGGGTATTCACCCTTGGGGCGGGGATGGAGGTTGCCCCTACCTGGGGCTTGGGCTTTGTCAAAGGCACCGACGAGCCGCTCGTCCACCAGTTCGGCTCCCGGTGTACCGCTGCCGCCTACGGTCACTCGGGCGCCCGCACCTCCGTGGGCTTCGTCGAGCCCACCCGCGACCTAGTGGTGGCTATCGTCACCAACGGCGCGCCTTCGGATGTTGAAAATGCGCGGCGCCTGTGCGACATTTCCGACGCCATCCACAGCGCCTGCCGCTGAGCCATCTCAGTACCTGAGCAAGCTAGGAATCCTGGTGCTGTGCACGCTCGTCGTCACCGGTGAAAGCACTGAGCAACCGCAACGGGAGCGGGAACAGCAGCTTGGTGCTGTGGTCGCTAGCGATCTGAGCAAGGGTCTGCAGATAGCGCAGCTGCAGGGTGGTTGGCTCCGAAGCGATGACTGTGCCAGCCTCAGCGAGCCTCTCGGAAGCCTGCAGCTCGCCCTCGGCATGAACGATTTTCGCTCGTCTGTCTCGCTCCGCCTCCGCCTGTGCCGCCATGGCGCGCTGTACACTGGATGGAAGCTGGACGTCCTTGACCTCCACGGCGCTTACCTTGACGCCCCACGGGTCGGTGAGCTCGTCTATGACTCGCTGCAGTGACTCATTCAAGCGCTCGCGTTGTGACAGAAGATCGTCCAGATCCGACTGCCCGAGCACGCTCCTGAGGCTCGTCTGGCAGATTTGAAATGTCGCCAGCTTGTAGTCATAGACCTCGATGACCGACGCCTCGGGGTGCACCACGCGGAAATACACCACCGCATTGACCATCGCCGTCACGTTGTCCCTCGTGATGATATCCTGCGACGGGACATCAAGGGTCAGCACACGAGTGTCAACCTTGCGCATCCGTTCCACAAAGGGGATGATGAACCGAATGCCGGGACCTCTGGTGCCTGACAGCCGGCCCAGGCGGAACACCACCCCGGCCTCGTATTGATACACGATCTTCACGCTCATCTGGACCAGGATGAGCACAAGAAGCGCCGCGATGATAATCGCTACCCAAGTCATTGTCCACCTCCCCTAGCAGGATTCGCCTATGTCGGCCGCACGACCCAAGCAGCCCTCATGGCGAGCCTGTCCTCCGTATGAATCGCTCCGTGCTCCGCAATGCACGACATCGACCGGTGTCTTCCCACACAGAGCCAGCGAATGGTCCCGCGACATTGCGGGGGTCGAGTCTGGCCGCGACCCACCGCCAACCCCGGTACAGGAGAGCCAACTTGAGCTCACCATCGTCAACGACGCTGGACTATGTCGACAAGCTGGATATCAAGGGTGAGCTCTTTGCCCGCCAAGGGATGGTTTGTATCCACCGTCACCGTGGAATCCGTCACACCGATGACACTCGCCAGGGTACTCTCACTGTCGGGCCACGTGATTTGCAGGAGATGGCCAACCTCGGGCTTCAGTTGCCCCTCCAGCCGGCCGCGGTCGATCTCAATCACCATCTCCTCGAGACGTGGTCCAAAAGCGTCGTCCGGTGTAATCCGCAAGATCGCCGATTCGCCAGGCTTCAGCCCGACCACCGCCTGTTCAAGTCTCGGCAGCACCTCGTTCTCGCCTATGGTGAACTGGACAGGGGCAACGCCCACAGTAGTCTCGAATACGGTTCCATCCTCCAGTGTTCCTGTGTAGTGGACTTTGACCGTGTCACCCTCGTTTGCGTACGTCACTGCTTATCTCCTTTCCCCGGACCTCCAGAGTTCGGCGAACCGCGAAGATGTCGAGGCAACTCGTCCAATGGCTGACATGCTCCTCATCGCACCTCAGAGACTCCTTGCCAGGGCCTCAATAGTGTCCTTCTCCAGGACCAATCGCCACCCTTCCGTCTGCGCTACACCGCGCTCCACCAATATCGGGGCTCGCGACACACCCGATCAACATCAGTAGAGAGCGGCTCAGACCCCAGTCCAGCCCCTGGCTTCACTCAGTGTACGACTCGAGTTGCTCCTCGCTAATAGGTTCGCAGGACTGGACCTCTTCGTTCTCTACTGTAATCACCCACAAAGCCCGGCACTTCCAGCAACGCAAAGCGACTTCGCCCGTTGATTCAGCCAGCGACAGGTTGTTATGGACGCCACACGATGGACACTGCATTGTGAACATGCACTCTCACCTCCTGTTCTCCAACACGACCGTTGTGGCTCGCCTCATTCATCCGCTTGGTTGCCTGCCGTGGACTCCGCTGCCTCCTTCAGCATTCCCAGCAGGCGTCGCGCCTGCCCCTCTATCCTTCTCCTGCCAACGACTTCTTGCCAGAAGCGGCTCACAATCGTCCCAGGCACCTCATAACCCAAGTGGACGCGGACAACCGTGCCCGCAGGCTCCGGCGCGAATCTCCAATACTCCTTGTACTTCGGGTAGTCCGTAAGAACCCAGGAGAGAACCCGGTCCGGCCGGTGCACCGTGATAATCGCTCTGGACTCCAATGTGCTCCCAGCAGCGTTGATGACCACGTAGCTCACCGCCCCGGTCCGCCTGGTCACCTCGGAAACAGGCGTCGCTCTGAGAACTACGGGGTCCCGTGGAGAAGGCTGCTCCAGACGCCTGAGAGCCAAATCGAAGCAAGATGGAGCCCCCGCCCTGACCAAGACTTCCTGAGACGCGACAACGGCCCTATCCGCGCTGAACGCGGTCGCGTGGCGAGGCAAGCGCAGGTCAGGTTCTACCTTGCTCGACGGCACCATCTTCTTTCCCCTCGTCGTCCTTTTCCACCTACTCATGCTCGTGGCCCCCTCGGGGAATTGAGAAACCTGCTTCCAGGTCGAAAAGACAAGACAGCCTCTGCTTGGTTCTTTTGCGTGTTGGGCAAGCAAAGCCGGTGACTGGAGTGAAATGCGGAGGGGGAAAGAAGCTGGTTCCTGCTGCTATTTGATTGTCGAAGAAGCATCGCTGGACTGGTCCAGCGGCCTCATTGTACTCGCCAGCATCTGGTCACGCAACCCACCTGCGACGCAACCTCTTCATCGGGAAGCGCTAACCCTGCCCTGAAACACACCCCAAGAAGCCCTCGAGCCGTCAGTCGCTCTTGCGGCGGGCGAGCACGTCCTCGACAAAGACGAGAAGCTGCTCGTTGTTGATGGCAAGAAGCTCCACCACCGACTCGAGCACCAGATTCAGCAGGAAGGGGAACAGCACGTTCAGACTGTCCCCGTACTGCAGCAGCAGCGTCCCCACCTCGGCAAAGCCCTCCGCCGCATCTGGAGACTCGCCGTGGCCGGCCGCCTGCATCGCCCCCATCAAGCCATCAAGCTTCCGCCTGTATATCTCCCTCGCCCTGCCGTCCAGGTACCGAGCGCTGGTCAGTTTCATGAGTTCGATACGCTGTCTCTCATCCATAGACGCCTCCCTCACGTTGGTGAAACCTGAAGGCTTACGTTAGCGACAATCGATCGCTCTGTCAACCAGCGCCGAGAAGCGACTCCAAAGGGCACTGCTTGCAATGCGAAAGGCGCAGGCTTTACAATGAACGCACGACACGGCCGAAGAGGAGGACGGAGAGAGGTATATGGACGAAGTAGAGGAATACATAAGTATGTGCTTCAGGGCAACGCCGTACCTCAATAGACCCCTTGACTACAAGGATATCGTATACTCGCCAAGCAAACGGGTGCTGTGCCGGACGCTGTTCAAGGACATCGACGGCCACCTGAGACCGGTCTTCGTGAAGGTGGACGGCATGGCCTTCGTAGAGGCCGATGATTTCTTCATGGTGTGGCAAGGGCGCCAGTTGAAGGAAATGATTGCAGAGAGCGGCATCAGCTATTCCCGCTACACCGAGTTGCGCGATTCAACGTGCGTGCTGGACAAGGTGCCGAAGGAAATAGACGGCACTTTCATGGAGAGCGCCTTGCTGCTGGCCCTTATCATACATGACTCCCATGGCAAGGCGTGGAATGGCGAGGACTGGGTGGATGTGGAGAAGGAGTAAGAAGAAAGTGAAACGGGTGGCGTATCTGGGGCCGCCCGGCACCTTCTCCGAGCAGGCGGCGCTCCTCTACGACAAGACGGCGCAGCTCACCCCTCTACCCAGCGTCCCGGCGGTGGCTGCCGCTGTGGGGTCGGGCATGGCCGAGGAAGGAGTGGTGGCCATCGAGAACAGCCTCGAGGGCTCGGTGAATGATACGCTGGACCTGCTCATCCACGAGTCCAGGGTGCTCATAAGCAAAGAGCTCGTCCTACCCATAGAGCATCACCTTCTGGCCAAGCCGGGTACCGAGGCCGGCGACGTCAAGGTCATCTTCTCCCACCCCCAACCCCTGGGCCAGTGTCGCCACTTCATCGAATGCTGCTTCCCCAAGGCGCAGGTGGTCGCCGCTCTGTCAACCGCCGCCGCCGTCGAGGAGATGATGGAGTCCCCTCACACTGGCGCCGCCATCGGCACGGCGCGGGCAGCCGAACTCTACGGCGCCAGCGTACTGGCGCGGGATATCCAGGACCAGGCGTCCAATGTCACCCGCTTCGTCGTTCTCGCCCTGGCGGACCATCCGCCCACTGGCTTCGACAAGACCTCACTGTGTTTCTCCTTCGCTGAAGACCGGCCCGGGGTGCTGTATGAGGTGCTCCAGGAGTTTGCCGCACGGAACATCAACCTGGCGAAGCTGGAGTCCCGGCCGTCCAAGGAGAGCCTGGGACGGTACTTCTTCCTCCTCGACCTGGAGGGGCATCGCGAGGACCCTGCGGTAAAGGAGGCCCTTGAGCAGGTTGAGCAGAGGACGGCGCTGCTCAAGATCTTCGGCTCCTATCCCAGATACAGAGAGAAATGAAAGAGGGAGGCTTGGCCTCCCTCACCGTTTACATCGCTTCGTGCCGTGGTCAAATACTGCCTATATCTCGCTCTCCTCTGCGAACCTTTCCTCAGCGGATGGCATTGCCTCACCGGGCCCTTCCTGCCGTTCCTCGGCACTCTCCCTCATGGCCTCTCTCAGCCCAGGGATGAACTCGTCCCGCACCACAGATATGAATTCAGCCACCCTGCTGCCGAAACCGCCGCCCTGCTGTCTGAACCGCACCCGCCGGCTCTCCATGACCCAGATGGCTACTCCCGCGCCGATAAGCCCGCCGAGGACGACTCCCAGGAGGAAGTAGCGGCCCTTATTCTCTCCACCCACCCCTTTCCTCCTCCTGCTCTTTTCTCTTCAACGGTCTTGAGATGAACTCGAAGAACCGGGAAATCCCCTGTATCACGCTGGCGATATTGCCCAACGGCTTGGCGATGTTCTCCGAGAAGACGGACGTGATGTCACGGATGTTGCCAACGGTCACGTTCCACGCCTCGAGAATGTTGCGAACGCGACGGTAGACCAGAACCGTGATAATGCTGAGAAAGATGATGGCGAGAATCCCCGCAATGGAGAAGATGACGATAAAGAGATCACGCAACTCTGCCAGGGACATCGTTCACCCCCCTTAAGTCCACACATTATACTATGCCTGTCAACACAGAGGCAACGAGCCCCCCACGCCCGTTGGCTAGGGGACGGTAATCCTGCTGCCGGCGTTGTTGAAGAAGAAGGCCTCGCCCAGCTCTCGCGCCAGTATCGAAGCCGCGGGCAGGCCGGTGCAGTGTGACACCCCCAGCCTTTGCACACCGAGGTCTCTCACTGCGTCAACGGTCCGCGCGATGCGCTCCTCAGTGGCGCTGATAAGGTGAGTGCCACCAACAACGGTATGGATACGCTCCTCCCCGGTTATGTCACGTGCATGGTAGAGCGTGTTGACCATGCCACGATGGGCGCAGCCAAGGATTACCACCAGCCCTTCGCCGGTCTTGATGATGAGAGCGGCATCATCGGCAAACGAATCAGGGACCAACTCCCCGTCCACCCTGACGTACAGGCGGGAATCAATCTGCTCGTAGTCGGTGACCATCGGTATCTCACCGGTGGTCACAATGTCATCGGTTATCCAGACAGGGTCACGACTGAGGGTGAAAGAAGCGCCCCACGATTCCAGCTCATCGCGGACAAAGGGTATGCCGTTGTACCTCTTGCGGTCGCGGATGACAGCGTACTTGGCACCCCAGATGTCGGGATGGCCAATGACCTCCACAGCACCCGTCTGAGTCAGCACCCCCCTGAGCCCACCGGTGTGGTCGTAGTGACCGTGACTCAGCACAATCCTGTCAACCGTCGACAGGTCCACACCCAGGACGGACGCGTTGTGGAGCACCGTTTCCCCAGCGCAGGTGTCGAGCAATACCCTGATGTCATCCGTCTCCACCAGGATGCTCAGTCCCCATTCACCAAGGACTCTCCCCGTTCCAGCGGTATTCTCGCCAAGAGTGACCACGTTGACAGACACATCACACCTCCTTGGACAGGGCTCACAGCCGCGATGGCGATCCCCGGCACGTTTCGGCGGCGGCCCCATCCTCTGTAGTTGTCTGATTCATCAGGCAGGCGTTGGCCCAATGAATTGGGCAACTACCCTTTTCAATCTCCGCCCCGTACAGTCCTATCGTCTGTAGTTGCCTGATTCATCAGGCAGGCCCGCGCCCAACGAATTGGGCAACCGTGTTGCGGGGCGGCCGTCTCAGTCCTGTTTGACTATCCCAGTGAATCGAGCACGACACTGGTAAGATAGGTCACGCGTTTGTTCAGCTCTCCTGCTTTCGCGGCGCGGTTGAGACAGAACATGCAGAAGGGACACGCGCTGACGATGGATTCCGTCGGCGCCGAGTTCAGCAGGCTGGAGGCTACCTTCATCGAGAGGTCCCGGTACACCGTCATCACGCCGCTTCCCGCACCGCAACACTGGGCCCCTTCCCGGTTCCTCTCCATCTCACGCACATCCACGCCACACCACTCCAGAAGCTTTCGTGGTTCGTCTGCCACGCCCTGTCCTCTGCTCAAGCGACAGGGGTCCTGGTAGGTAACGCTTCGCTCCACCTTCCTCAGTAGAGCCTGGTCCGCCGTGAGCAGATCGTGTATCACCTCCGCCACGTGCTGAACGGTGAAGCTGGTGTCACCCACCACCTCGGGGTAGAAATCCTTGAAGCAGGTGAGGCAGGCCGGGCAGAGGCAGACAACCCTGCGGATGCCCAACGACTTGAATCTGTCTACGTTCTTCTGGAAGAGCTCGCCGGCAAGATCCATCTTCCCCGACTCATAGATATAGGTGCCGCAGCATCCCTCATCCTCCAGAAGCATGAAGTCGAAACCCAGCTTCTTCAATACAAGATAAGCCGACGTCGCCACGTCTTTGACCACGTAAGATGCGAGACACCCCGCATATACCAGAGTGTCCGATTCCCGTTGCACGAATTCCTCGGGAAGCCATTCCAGCCGTTTCTCAGGTTCACCGTTCACCGAGTTGCCCCTGGCCATGATCCCCTCGATCACCCTGTCCTGTCCGGGCAGCGGGCCCCGCCCCCTCTCGACCAGCTTCCGCCTCGAGTTGAGCACAATCTGGCTGACTTGGATCTCATAGGGGCATACGGCGTCGCACTCGCCGCAGGCAAAACAGCTGTTGAGGCTTTCTATCGACTGCTCGTCGATGTCCTGGCCTTCCAGCACTTTGACGGCGGCCTGCAGCCGTCCTATGGGTGAAAGGAAAGCTTCACCGGTGACTCTGTAGGTCGGGCATGATGGCATGCAGACACCACACACGTTACAGGACTTGGCCTGCTCCAGCATATCGTCCATTCTTCAGCACCTCTTGGCTTCCGTATTCTTCGGGCAGCAGCCTGCATAGGGCGTAACTGACTCAAGGCCCCGGCGGCGGCAAGCAGCGAAAGCGCACTAGTAGATAACCTGCTCACCCACCAGCACGGCGAATTCCTCCTCAGGCATGCCCAGAAGCTCGCAAAAAACGTACTCGTTGTGCTGCCCGACCATCGGGGCATGACGCGTGATCCTGGCAGGTGTAGCAGACAGCTTCCACGGGGGAGCGACGAATGTGTTCTGCCCCGCCTCGGGGTGCTCCACAGTAACCAGACAATCACGCCCGCTGAGATGCGGGTCGGCAACCAGTTCCGCCACATTGAAAGACGGCATTGCCGCCACCCCAACCCTCTGCAGCATATCCATGACTTCGTAGTGGGTATGTGCTCGAGTCCACTCCCCAACCAGCCGGTCAAGCTCCTCGTGACTCGCCGCCCGCGAGGGCGCATCGCGGAACCTGTCGTCCTCCGCCCACCCCGGTCTGCCCATCGCCTCGCAGAAGGCGTCCCATTCCTCATCGGTGCCAATGGCGATGCTCACCCACTTGTCTTCGCCCTGGCAGGGATAGCAGTTGTGGGGAGCCATGAACCCGTCTCGATTGCCTCTGCGCGAGGGACTGCGCCCGTTCATATCGTAGCCCACGTAGGCTTCGCCAATGGAACAACATGTCGACTCCAGCTGGGAAAGGTCTATGAACTGCCCCTCTCCCGTCTGGCGGCGGTAGTTGAGTGCGGCGAGGATGGAGAAAGCGGCCTGCAGGCCATTGACGAAATCGGTGAAACCGCCCAGTCCAGTCCTGGATGGCCCACCGTCAGGATACCCTGACATGTCGGCTATGCCGCTGAGGTCTTCGAAAGTGGGGGCGTAGCCGTGATACCGCTGCCACGGCCCTGGAGCGCCAAACCCGGGCATCGAAAGCACAATGATGTCAGGTCTGACCTCCCTCAATGCCTCGTAGCCCAGCCCCAGCCTCTGCAACACCCCGCCAGCGAAATTGTCGGTCACCACGTCGCTTACCTTGACTATCTGCTTGATGAGCTCAACGCCCCGTGGCTGACGTATGTCCACTGTTATGGCCAGCTTGTTGAGGTTCAAAGCGTTGAAGGTCGGATTCTTGTGGGGGTCGGGAGACCGAGTCCCGCCCAGGACTCGCATTCTCACGCCATCCATGCGCTGCCAGCTCTCCACCTTGATGACTTCGGCCCCGAGGAACGCCAGTAGCTCCGTCCCCGAGGTCCCCGCCCAGGCCCAGCAGAAGTCACAGACCCTAACGCCATCGAGCGCCATTCCGCTCATGGAGAGACTCCTTTCACTCTATATGGCTCCTGCTTCCCTCATCTTCGCCAGCTCTTGCTCAGTGTAGCCCAGCAAGTCACGGTAGACATACGTGTTGTGTTCTCCCAGAAGGGGAGCGGCAGTATCCAGACTCGCCGGCGTCTCAGACAACCTCCAGGGCGCCAGTGGATACTTCAGTGTGCCCGCCTCGGGATGGTCGACGTCGACGAAGAAACCGCGCGCCTGCATCTGTTCGGAATTCATCGACTCGCCCACGGACAAGACGGCAGATATGGGAGCCCTTCTTCGTTGTCCTTCATGGAATATCTCTTCCCGGCAGCGCTCGGCCACCCATTCGACCACGTAGGGGCGGATCTCCAGGGCATGGAGGTGGAAATTCTCAGGCCTGTACTTCTCATCCTTGGACCACTCGGGACTGCCCATGAGTTCAAAGACCGCCTGAACCTGATGGGCCTCCGCACCCATCATATTGACATAGCCGTCCTTGCAGGGCAGGATGCCGCCCCACGACATCGGACTCAGTGTGGTGGGGACTCTGCGCTGGACTTGCCCGTCAACCAGATACTGGGGTACATTCACCTTGAGGCTCTGGAATACCGCCTCTTGTTTGGACATATCAATGAATTGGCCCCTGCCTATGGCTCCACGGGCATACAGCGCCGCCAGGGTGGCGATGCCAGCCATCACCCCACAGTAGTATTCGGCAATAACCCCCCCCATCATGATCGGCTCACGCTCCAGGATCTGCGGGTTATGCGGGTCAGATGGGGTGACATAGCCAAAGCCGCTCCCGTGAAAGGTATTGAGGTAGTAGGCGCTGTAGTCGCTGTAGGGGCCGGTCTGCCCGAACGGGGTGATGGACGTCATGACGAGGTTGGGGTTGATTCTCTCCAGTTCCTCGTAGGTCAACCCCCATCCTTGAACCAGTCGAGGAGGGTTGTCCTCCACGAGGATGTCCACCTGCTCTACGAGCTTGCGGAAGACCTCCTTGCCGGCCGCGGTGTCGACGTTCAAAGTGACGCCCCGCTTGTTGGTGTTGAGATAAAGGAATAGGGCGCTGCGCTCGGGCAGTGGAACATCGTCAGGGAAAGGCCCTCGCCCTCTGGCTTCGTCGCCAACGCCAGGTGGCTCTATCTTGATCACCTCGGCGCCCAGGTCGGCCATCAGTTTGGTGCAGTAGGGCCCCGCCACGAACTGAGCCCACTCCAAGACCCTTACTCCGCCCAGCGCCTTCTTGGCTCTCTCTCCCGGTTCAGTGCCCCGTTCTCTTACCACGAGGCTTGCCCCTTTTCTCTCAGCACCAAGCCCCCCCTTCCTTTCGCTCTCCTGTCTCCAAGCGTCTGTCGCTTCCGAGACCAACCCTACTCCCCAGCATCCGGAGGCGATATCGCTCCAGTGAAGGCCTGGGAAAAGGCAATGAAGGCCTCCGAGTTATAGCGTTCAATCTCGCCTTCGTCGCAAAGGTGTGCCAGCTCCGGGTCAATGGGGAGCTGCCCCAGGAAGGGTGCGTCCGATCCCCTTGCCATCTCCTCCCCCTTGCTGCGGCCAAAGAGCTCGAGTTTCTTGCCCGTCTCCGGCACTATCAGGTAGCTCATGTTCTCCACCACACCCAAAACCTGAACATTGAGGCTATTTGCCATGTGCACCGCCTTCCTCACCACCATGCCCGCCAGGTCCTGCGGTGTGGACACGATGACGACGCCAGAGAGAGGCAGCGATTGCATCACGGTGAGAGGGATGTCCGCCGTGCCCGGTGGGAGGTCAACCAGAAGGTAGTCCAGCTTCCCCCAGACTACGTCGTCCCAGAACTGCATGATGGCCTTGGCGAGCAGAGGCCCCCGCCAGATAACGGCATCATCCTCCTGCGGCAGGAGCAGGTTAATGGACATGATCTGAATCCCGGAGCGCGTCTCCACCGGCATGATGGCCTTATCGCTTCCCGTGGGACGCGCCGTAAGCCCAAACATCTTGGGAATACTGGGCCCGGTAATATCAGCATCCAGGATGCCCACCTGACGGCCTTGCCGGCTCAGGGCAATGCCGATCAGAGCGGTTACCAGTGACTTGCCCACACCCCCTTTGCCACTCATCACCGCGATGACGCTCCCGACCTGGTTCGTCTCCTTCGGGGGCAACTCGACAATCTCCAGAACGACCTCGTTCACCCCAGGTACCTTGCCCACCGCAGCGCGTACCCTTTCCTCGACTGGGCCTCTCGCCGAAGGGCTCAGGGGGGTGAAAGACAGAGTGAGCGTAACCCGGCCATCCGCCTCTTTGATATCTCGAACCAAGCCGAGCTGCACAATGCTCCGCCTGAGCTCGACAGTCGTGATCCCTTCAAGGGCCTCCTCGATCTGTTTCTTCGTCTCCGCTGACATGCAGTACCTCCTTTAGACCTGCCTGCCTCCGAGCAGATGCAGGCGCACTAGACTTGTGGCCGCCTCCGCAGCGTTTCCACTGCATCGAGCGCACGAACCTCAACCGCCGGAGCCTCGTACACCTCGACTACCTTCAGCCCGACGAACTCCCGCTTGATAGCAGCCATCTCACGTGGGCTCAAAGGCTTGGTTCCGCAGGGACGCAGCGGTGTATTGAGCTGGACTTCGTCAGGCGAAAGGCGACGGGCGATTCGCGCCATTTCGGCGGCAGAGCGTTTGTTTGCCGCAACGAACATCATCTGGAGGGCAAGCCTGCCTTCGTAGCTTCGCCTGAATAGCTCTATGCCCTCGAGTATCTCGTCCAGGCAGTATCCTGGCACGGGCCGGTTGACCCTCTGAAACGTTTCCTCGTCGGGGGCATCTACCTTAGCTACCACCACGTCCGCAGCAGCAAGGTCGCGGCGGACGTCTTCCTGCGGCATCAGCGACGAGTTGGTCAGAACCGCCACTGGCATATCGAGTACTAACTTGACCAAAGGGATGGCCCGGCCAAGATTAGCGGCCAACGTTGGCTCGCCGACACCGGAGAATGTGACGCAGTCTGCCTCCACACCCTTGACCGCCTCCAGCTCCGCGGCGAGCTGGCTGAACGACACAAACTCCCTTCGCTCAGTCAAAGAGTAGACAGTGGGGCCGAGCTGGCAGTAGATGCAATCGAAGGAGCACGTCTTGCGTTGCGTGGACAGAAGGTCGATGCCCAGAGACCTTCCCAACCGCCAAGAAGGGACCGGACCGTAGACAATGGAACTCACTGGCATATCACTGTGACTCAACGCTGCCGGTAGCCCTTCTTCCAAGGCTCTTTCTTCAAAGCAACATAGTCCTTCAGGGCCTCGTGGAGCGTATCCGCGGCAAGGAGGGCACAGTGCTCATTCTCTTCGGGCAGCCCGCCCAGCCCGTTGAGGATGTCCTTAGGCGTGACCGCCCAGGCCTCAGCGACGCTCTTGCCTGTGGCCAGCTCGGTAGTCATGCTGCCACTGGCAATGCTCGGGCCACAGCCATCGGTCCAGAAGCTGGCAGTGGCGATCTTGTCGCCCCTTACCTTCAGAAATATCTCCATGGTGTCCCCGCAGGGACCGGTTACGCTGGCATAACCATCGGCATCCGGCACCACCCCCACGTTCCTCGGGTGCCGGAAATGGTCAATGACCTGTTCCGAGTAGGTCTTCCGCATGTCTGCCATGACCAGGTCTTCCAACTCATCAAAGTCCGATGCCATTCCTGAACCCTCACTTCGCGGGACTACCCGTGCTAAGCACCTCACTGCGGACGCCCCTAGCCAATTGGCAGCACGACGTACATCCCCATCGTCACACGTATGAACTGGCGCTCCTGACGCACCTATTGCATGCTGGTCAGGGCCTGCTCCGCAGCGTTTACAATCTGGTACGACATAGGCGACGCGGTCAGACATGGGTGGGTACCCATCTGGAAAGTAGCTACCTCGTCCGCCGTCATTTCATTCTGTATCATTGCGGCCAGAATATTCGCCATTTCAGCGATCGCGACGCCGCCGCACAACTGCCCCCCCAGGATTTTTCGCGTCCGCCCGTCGAATATCAGTTTTGTCTTGACTTCTTTTGCACCCGGCATTGAGTCGGGATACCTGTCCAGAGCTGATGCCTCACCGAGTGCGACGTCAAACCCCACCTCCCTGGCCATCTTCTCGGTGAGCCCTGCTTGCGCCACGGCAAAATCGCCGAAGGCGATGGCAAGCACACCCACAACCCCCCTGTTCTTTCTCTTGAGGTCAAAGACATTGGCGCCGGCTATCCTCGCCTCGTACGTCGCTATGGAAGCCGACCTCAGCGTCGACGGCTCCCCGGTGAAGAAGGAGAACTTCTCAGCACAATCGCCGCAGGCAAAGACAGTGGGATCGCTTGTCCTCATGTACTCATCCACCCAAACTCCCCTGGCCCCACCGATCTTGATATCCATGTCCTTTGCCAGATCCGTATTGGGCGCGCCGCGGCTCTCAACGATGACCACATCGGCACTCAGTCTGCCGCCGTTCTGAAGTTCCACCCCGTTGACGCCGCCGTTTCCCACGATAGCTCGCACCCCATCCCCGGTAATCACCTTGACCCCCCGCTGCTCCAGCCTGTCTTCCGCCAAGCGGCAGAACTCCTCGTCCAGGGCGAGCGCAAGGCAATGAGGCAGCGTCTCCACAATCGTGACGTTGACGTCCCCCATCTTCTTACACTCATCGGCCAGCTCAGTGCCGACGACATCTCCGCCGATAATGACTATGTCCTTCGCCCTTCCCAAAACGTGCTGTGCCCGCTCAAGAAGCCCAGACTCCTTCCACAATGGGAAAACATTGTGCAGCTCCGTGCCCGGTACCGGGGGATGCACTGGCGTCGAGCCAACTGCAAGGATCAGCCTCTCATAGCCAACGACTTCGCCTCCTTTGGTCGTCACCGTCCTTGAGACCCTGTCCACGGAGGCTGCCTCATCGATCATAAGCTCAACGCCGCTGTCTGCCAGAAGAGAATCAGGGATTATGTTGTTGTCGGGGGTTCCTATGGTGCCGAAGATATAGGGGATAGCAGTGGCATACATCGCCTTGTCTTCCCTGCGTATGACCAAAGCGCTGGCATCCCGATAGTGCCTCTTGACTGTAATCCCCGCCACAGTGCCTGCAGCACTACCACCTACAACTACTACATCTGCCTCTTTCAAGCCTTCCTCCGGCGATGCCATGGTTGCCGCAGGGACATTCAACTACCCAATTTTACCACAATGTCTCATGGCTGAGAAACATACGTAAAGGTGTCTCTATCTCTGTTCAAGCCTGACTGGGGATGGCTTCAGATGTGCCTTGCCTGAGAGGGTGGAATCGATAGCAGTCAGATACCTCTCTTGGCCTGCCATGCTGATGCCATGTCCCGCATGTCGCGGAACAACCGTTGGAAGGCAGGACGCCATTCAGGCATCCCGTCGACCAGGGTGACCCCTCGTGAGTAGAGGCGCGCGATTTCGGTGTCCAGCGGGATGTGGAGGAGGACGGGGACCCCCTCGCCCTTGCAGTAGCGCTCCACCGTATCATCTCCTACACCGGCGCGGTTTATTAGCACACCGCAGGGTACGTCGAGCTTCTTCGTGGCCTCCACCGCCAGGGCCAAGTCATTGAGGCCAAACGGAGTAGGCTCAGTGACCAGCAAACAGAAATCGCTGCCCCTCACCGCCTCTATCACCGGACAGGACGTTCCCGGAGAAACGTCCACGATCACCGTCTTCGCCGGGTCGATGAACTCCTTAACTCTCCTGATCAGGGGCACGGCCAACGCCTCACCAACATTCAACTTGCCGTGAATGAATTCGATCTGCCCCGAGTGGCCCGCCTGTAGCACGCCAATCTCCCTGTCCACTTCGCTGATAGCTCCCTCGGGACACAGGTAGGAGCACGCACCACAGCCATGGCACAATTCGGGGAATACCATTACCTTCTTCGGCAGGACAGCGATGGCATTGAACGCGCACACATCGGCACACCGCCCGCAGAAGGTGCATTTGCTCTCGTCAACCCGCGGCACAGGCACAGCAACTACCTCTTCACGCTCAAAAACGGGCTTGAGAAAGATGTGAGCATTGGGTTCTTCCACGTCGCAATCCAGCAACTGCACGTGGTCCTTCAGCGACAGGGCGAGGCTGGTTGACACCAGAGTCTTCCCGGTGCCACCCTTCCCACTAGCTACCGATACTATCATCTAGGCTCTCACCATCCTTGCCCCCCACTGGGGGCAGTCCGTACGAGAACAAGGCCCTTCTCACGGGTGAGGCGTCACGTTGGTGCCATTGGGGCAGACGCACTTCACTCCACGACTGGTCAAACGGGGCATCTTCCCCAATTTCCCTGAGTTTCGCCCGGCAGTGCCACGTCTCGCCACTACGGCCAGTAGCCCGTCGTACTTCCGTTCCGTCACCGCCGGACATACCTACACCTCCGAACTCATTTCGGCGTGAACCACGACGGAGCCCGACCCGACTTCCTACTTGCCTTTGCCTAACTCCTCAATTCGCCGCCTAATGGCCTCAAGCTGCTGCCCGAGCATCTCGGCCTCACCCCTGAGCATCTCAATCTCATCCTCTGGGGTTTGAGCCTCAGGCCCCGTGCCCATACCCATGCCGCGTCCCAT
>Ga0068714_10003735_pt1 | contig 17686 bp, 14 predicted proteins | sample MTBNYHSulfiMetaG_FD_62988 | JGI IMG/M metagenome (GOLD analysis project Ga0068714, IMG submission 62988) | Enrichment culture microbial communities from rom New York Harbor, USA that are MTBE-degrading - MTBE-NYH (New York Harbor Sulfidogenic)... | ecosystem: Environmental > Aquatic > Marine >...
AAGCGGGATCATATCAATACGGATGAGATCATTCCGGCGCGGTATCTGAATACGGACGCGGAGGCGGAACTGGCTCAGCATTGCCTGGAGGACCTCGACGTGAACTTCGTCAAGAAGGTCCGGCCGGGTGACGTGGTGGTGGCCGGCGACGACTTCGGCTGCGGTTCGAGCCGCGAGCACGCGGTCTGGGCGATTCGCGGCGCGAAGGTCCAAACGGTGATCGCGCGGTCGTTCGCGCGGATCTTCTACCGCAACGCGATCGACTGCGGATTCTACCTGATCGAATCGGCGGAGGCGGTAAACAAGATCGCCGACGGCGACGAGGTCGAGATTGACTACGACTCCGGCGTGATCCACGACAGGACCAACGGCCGCACGATCAAGTTCCAGCCGCTGCCCGACTTCGCGAGGGAGATCATCGCCGCCGGCGGGCTGCTGAACAAGATCGCCGCGGAACTCAAGGGCTGAGATCGATGCCGTTAAGACCTGGACGATCCATGAAATGCACCGCCCTCGTGGTCACAGCGCTGGCGATGGGCCTTTGGACTTCTGCGCGCGCTGCCGTGGTGACCTATCCGACGCCGGAAGGAGCGCCACGGGCAGCAGACTTTCAGGTGTTTGTCGATGGGCAGTCGCAATTTGTCCACGACTCGGCGATTGCGGCCTTCTGCACCTTCTCTTTCACCAGAAAGGTGCATGTTTCAGTGACGCCTCAGAAGGCGTTCGCGCGGGTGGACATCCGGCCCAGGAGCCGCAACGTCGTTTTTGCGGTCGAAGACCAGACGATCCATTTCGACCTGGATCGTCCGTGCCAACTGAGCATCGAACTGGATGGGGACATCAAGCGGCCGCTGTTTCTGTTCGCCAATCTGCCGGAGAAGAAGACGCCAAGGCCGGACCACGAGCGGGTGCACTACTTCGGGCCGGGCCAGGTCTATGACGCCGGGGAGATCGTTCTAAAGAGCGGCGAAATGCTCTACATCGCCGGCGGCGCCGTCGTGCGCGGCCGCGTGCGGGCCGAGAATGCGAGGAATGTGCGCGTGGCCGGCTATGGCATTCTGGACGGAACGCACCGCGACACCAAGACCCAGATGCTCAAGTTCTCAGGGTGCACCGGTGTCGAGGTGAGCGGCATCGTGATCCTCGGCAGCTACGGCTGGACCGTGGTGCCGGTCAAATCGGACAATGTCAAGATCACCAACGTCAAGATCGTTGGCTGGCGCGACAACGACGACGGCGTCGATATCGTCGGTTGCCACAACCTGACGGTCTCCGATTCATTCCTGCGAACGAAGGACGATTGCATCTCCGTCAAGGCCTCGCCGGCCTATTTCGAGGGCGGCGAGAGCGGCCTGCGCGACGTCCGGAAGGTGGCGGTCGTCAATTCCGTGCTGTGGAACGCCGAGTGGGGCAACGCGATGGAGATCGGCTTCGAGCTCCAGACCGAGTCCGTTCGCGACATCGTGTTCAAGAACTGTGACATCATCCACGTCGAACGCGGCGGCACCTTCACGATCCACAACGGGGACTGGGCGACCGTCGAGAACGTCCGGTTCGAGGACATCCGCGTCGAGGACTCGCGCGAGAAGCTGATCGAGTTTCGCATTGGCCTGTCGATTTACAGCGGGGATTGTCCCCAGGAGTATCATCGGCAGAACCCGGACCGGAAGCGCAGCCCGCTCGGACAGTGGATGCCCGTGACGGACAAGGAACTGAGCACGTACGCGGCCAAGCGCGGACGCATCTGCAACGTGCACTTCAAGGACATCGACGTGACCGCAGACCAGCCGCCCGTCTCGTTCCTGATCGGCTACGACAACGACGAGCATAGCATGCAGAACGTCACGATCGAGAACGTGCGCATCAACGGGCAACTCGTTCGCAACCCCGAAACAGGCCACTTCACCATCGAACGCGCGAAGCGAATTCGCTTCGCTCCGTAAGGGCAACAGACACCTATGAACCGACGCGATTTTCTGAGAGCTCTGGGAACGGCCGCACTGCTGCCGGCGTGCGGCGTATCGCGCGCGCTGGCGGGTGACACCCAGCCGCGGAGGCCGAACTTCGTGTTCTTCCTCGTGGACGATCTGGGCTGGACGGATTTGGGCTGCTATGGCAGCACGTTCTACGAGACGCCGAACGTCGATCGATTGGCAGCAAAAGGGATGCGCTTCACGAACGCGTATGCCGCCTGCCCGGTGTGCTCGCCGACGCGGGCCAGCATCATGACGGGCAAGTATCCCGCCCGTCTGCGAACGACGGATTACTTCGGCGCACCGCAGCCGGACACCGTTCAGACACACTGGACGCGGAACAAGCCGCTCCTGCCCGCGCGGTATCTCGATCGGCTGCCGCTCGAAGAGGTGACATTGGCCGAGGCGCTGAAGCAGCATGGATACGCGACATTCTTCGCAGGCAAATGGCACCTGGGACCGGAGGGATTCTGGCCGGAAGACCAGGGCTTCGACGTGAACAAAGGGGGCATCGAGCGTGGCGGACCCTACGGCGGCAAGCGATACTTCTCGCCCTATGGCAACCCGCGACTGCCCGATGGACCCGACGGCGAGCACCTGCCCGACCGGCTGGCAACGGAAACATGCCGTTTCATCGAGGAGCATCGGGATAGGCCCTTCCTGGCCTATCTGGCGTTCTATTCCGTGCACACGCCTTTGATGGCCAGAGAGGACCTCAAGGCCAAGTACGAGGCGAAGGCCAAGACCGTAATGCACGATGGCCCGGCCTGGGGCAAGGAAGGCGAGCGCGAGGTGCGGCTCGTGCAGGATCATGCGGTCTACGCGGGCATGGTCGAGGCAATGGACCAGGCCGTGGGCAAGGTGCTCGATGCGCTGGATCGGCTCGATCTGACGCAGAATACGGTCGTGTTCTTCATGTCGGACAACGGCGGGCTCTCGACCTCCGAGGGCCACCCGACGTGCAATCTGCCGCTGCGAGCGGGTAAGGGCTGGCTCTACGAGGGCGGGATTCGCGAGCCCATGATGGTCCGCTGGCCCGAACACGTCCGGGCGGACAGCGTGTGCTTCGAGCCGGTGATCAGCACGGACTTTTATCCAACGATGCTGGAGATGGCGGGTCTGCCTGCGGCGCCACAGCAGCACCTGGACGGGCGCAGCATGGTCCCGCTGCTGCGGCAGCAAAGTCCACAGAAGGACCGCGCGTTGTACTGGCACTATCCGCACTATGGCAACCAGGGCGGCTCACCTGGTGGAGCGGTCCGGCTGGGCGACTATAAGTTGATCGAGTTCTATGAGGACCATCGCGTCGAACTGTATAATCTGCGTGACGATCTCGGCGAAAAGATGGACCTGTCCGGGGCGATGCCCGAAAAGGCCGCCGAGCTTCGCCGGATGCTGCACGAATGGCGCAACGACGTCGGGGCAGCCATGCCCATGGCAAACCCGAATCATAAGGTCTGAAATCTCATCGAAGCACGTTTGACATTGTGAAAGAAGGAGAACTGAAGGTGTACAAGATTGCAGTGATGCCCGGAGACGGAACGGGGCCGGAAGTGACGGCCGAGGCCGTGAAGGTGCTGAAGACCGCCGCGACGAAGTTCGGCTTCAAGGTGGATCTGACCGAATTCGATTTCGGTGGCGAGCGATACAAGCGAACGGGCGAGACGCTTCCCGACAGCGCCGTCGAGGAGCTGCGAAAGTTCGATGCGATTTTGCTTGGGGCCATCGGCCACCCGGACGTCGCGCCGGGCATCCTGGAGAAAGGCATCCTGTTGAAGGCCCGGTTCGCACTGGACCAGTACATCAATCTGCGTCCGGTCCGTCTCTATCCGGGCGTGGAGTGCCCGCTGAAGGACAAGGGTCCCAAGGAAATCGACTACGTGGTCGTCCGCGAGAACTCCGGCGACGCTTACACGGGCACCGGCGGCTTCACCATGAAGGGCACGCCGCACGAGGTGGCGGTGCAGTCGGCGGTCTACTCACGGCATCAGGTGGATCGCTGCCTGCGGTACGCCTTCGAATACGCTCGCAAGTACGGCAAGAAGGCGCGGGGCAAGGGCGACAAGAACACGCTGGCCCTGTGCGGCAAGACCAACGTCCTGACGTACATCTACGACCTGTGGGAACGGGCCTTCCATGAGATTGGCAAGGCCGAGTATCCTGACATCACGCGTGAATACTATCACGTCGATGCGACGTGCATGTGGATGGTGAAGAATCCCGAGTGGTTCGACGTGATCGTCACGGGCAACATGTTCGGCGACATCATCACCGACCTCGGCGCCATCACGCAGGGCGGCATGGGCATTGCCGCCGGCGGCAATATCAACCCCGAGGGCGTCAGCATGTTCGAGCCGATCGGCGGCAGCGCCCCGAAATACACGGGCAAGGGCGTGATCAACCCGTTGGCCGCCATCTGCTCGGCACAGATGATGCTGGCGACGCTGGGCGAGGAGAAGGCCGCGTCTGCCATCGAGCAGGCGGTGATGTACGTCACCGCGAACAAACTCAAGAGCCTGGCCGCCGGAAAAATGGGCTATTCCACCTCCCAGGTCGGTGACCTTGTCGCCGAAAAGGTCGCCGGGTAGACCGGAATACGGAAAGGCAGAAGCCGACATCAAATCCGGCTTCTGCCTTTTGCTCTCTGTCGTCTTGTTTGAAGGTTGTCAGAACGATGCCGGCGAACCTGACACCAGATTACTTCAAAGCGGAGCAGTGGTACCGCAGCGCTTCAACGAACGAGGAGAAGATCCTCGCGCTGGAGCAGATGCTGGCGGTGATGCCCAAGCACAAGGGGACTGAGCATCTCCAGGCGGACCTGAAGCGAAAGCTCAGCCAGCTCAAGGACGCCAGCGCGCAACAGAAGAAGGCGGGCAAGCACGTGGACATCTTCCACGTCCCGCGTTCGGGGGCCGGGCAGGTGGTCCTGCTGGGAACCCCGAACTCCGGCAAGAGCGCGATCCTCGCGGCCCTGACCCACGCCAAGGTCACCGTGGCGGAGTTCCCATTCGCCACGCACGCGCCGGTGCCCGGCATGGTGCGGTACGAGGACGTGCAGATTCAGCTCGTGGACATGCCACCCATTACCGCCGACTACACGGCGCCGGGCCAGGTGGGCACGTATCGTAACTGCGACCTGATCGCGATCGTCGTCGACCTGTCACAGGACGTCGAAGAGCAACTGCTGATCCTGCTGGACTTCCTCGAATCGCGAAACCTGCTGCTGGACGAAAAGACGCCCGCGACCGACGGCCAGGGCAACGCTCTCGGCCGCAGGGCCTTCTGCCTGTGCACCAAGGCCGACATCGCGACCGACGGCGCGTTCGAGCTGGCGAAGAAGTCGTGCGAAAGGCCGCTGGATTTCGTGAAGATCTCCACACAGACCGGTGAGGGCCTGGACGCCTTCGCGAAGTTCCTGTTCGAGACGCTGGCGATCATTCGCGTCTACGCCAAGCCGCCGGGCAAGCCCCCCGACATGAACGACCCCTTCACGCTGCCGGCCGGCTCGAACGTCCAGGACCTGGCCCGTACGATCCACCGCGAACTGGCCGAGAAGCTCAAGAGCGCCAAGTGCTGGGGCACCGGCGTCCACGACGGCCAGAACGTCCACCTCACCCATGTCCTGCACGACAAAGACATCATCGAGCTGCACTTCGGGTAGACGTACGCTCAGGGCCTGAGACGGAACGTCCATCGCCAAACACGGCCGTCTTCCGGGTCGATTACCTCACCGACACATTGCATGCCGATCTTCTCCAGCACACGCGTCGAAGCGTTGCGCTCGGGCAGCGTGTGCGCGACGACCTCTTGCACCTCCTGCGAAGTGCGAGCCATTTCGAGAAGCTGGCGGGCCATGGCGGTGGCCACGCCGCGACCTTCAAAGGATGGAAACGTGAAATAGGCGATCTCGACGACACCGCCCTGGTCGGGTCCAGTCTTGAACGCGCACGTACCGACGACGCGGCCGTACGCACCGACCGCAATGTATCCGCCCCAAGGCCTGGACCGGGGCGCGGTCGCGAGCATGGCGAGCGTCTGTCGAACGACCTCCTGGACCAGTCCGGCATTCTCACCAAGAGACAGTTCGTACCTCGATTCAAACCGGTCCGGACTGTCCCCCAGGATTTCGGCGGCAGCAGCATCAATCTCAATCAGCCTGACCGTTATCGGCATGGCAGAGATACTCTCGGGAAGACTTCATGTGGTTGCATCGCATAGTCGATGGCCTGCCACGACGCAGTGCAGGGCGGTCGATCGTAACACACGCTCAGCGGTTCCCGCGGGGCAGATAGTCCTCGCGGACCGGCGAGAAGACCTCGATGGCGACGCTGTCCTCGAGCACCTCGGCGCCGTGGATCACGTCGGGCGGAATGCACCAACTGTCGCCGGGGCGCGTGTCGTGCTGCTCGTGTCCCACGGTCAGGCGCAGCCTTCCGCGCACGAGATAGCCGGTCTGCTCGTAGGGATGCTGGTGCAAGGGCAGAGCGCGTCCGCCCTCCAGCCGGAACTCCGTCATCAACGTCCTGGCCCCATAGGCCAGAGTCTTCTGCCGAATGCCCTCGATGGGCGTCGAGTAGCCGTCGTCGTTGCTCTGTGCGAACATGCGCTCGCCCCTTTCATGCTCACGAAAATCGAATGTGTCACCCAGGCATTCTTAGCACAAACGAAGGGCCCCGTCAATTCCCTGCCTGCGTCCCGTCGCGAGATTGGCCGAGCGCGTCACGAATCTCCGCAGGGCTGTGACACGTGCGGTCGGCATTCGCTGCGGCGAGTTCCTCCATGCTGCCGAAGCCGTAGGTCACCGCGATGGTGCGCGTACCGTTGACCTTGCCAGCAAGAATATCGCTGGCCCGGTCGCCGATCATGACCGTTCGCTCGGGCGCGATGGCTCGCTCGCGCAGGATGTGGGCGACGAGTTCGCTCTTGTCGTCGAACCGGCCGTCCAGATGGGGACCGAACACCTCTTCGAAGTGCTCCGTTAGCTCAAAGTGATCGATGATCCGCTCGGCGTAGACCACCGGCTTGGACGTGACGACGAACAGCCGAAATCCCCGGTCCCGCAGGGTCTCGAGCAATTCGGGAATGCCGGCGTAGAGTTCGTTCTCGAAGAGGCCGACGTCCGCGTAGCGTCGCCGATAGTGTTCGAGCGCGGCATCGACCAGGGTCTTATCGTCGGTCGCCAGCAGGCGAGGAAACGTCCATCGCAAAGGTGGGCCGATGTACTGCACCAGTTCGGCCTGCGGCCGAACCGGACGGCCGAGCTGCGCCAGAGCGTATTGAAGACACCGAGTGATCCCCTCCCTCGGGTCGGTCAGCGTCCCGTCCAGATCGAAGAAGAGCGTCGACCCATGCTCTGCCCATTCACTCATTCGAGAATTGCTCCGCCAGAAGACTATCGTCAGTTTGGTCCTTTCCATCCCTTAGGTCGCTTGGGACCAAAGGACCTAAAGGACCTGAGGGACCTGAAGGACGTCAGGGCCCCGCCGGCCTGCCCTGTGATTTGCGGCAGGCGGCGCAGCGTTCGGCGATGATCTGGCAGTGGCTACAGACCTCCACGGTGTCGCCGAGGGTGGTCCCGGTATAGGTCTCCACAGCGGTTCGCGTCGACGCGTTCAGGGTGGTCACGTTCCTGCACAGCGGACACACGCAGGTCGTATAGGTCAGTCTCGCAACCGGCAGAGCCCGGGTCTGTCTCTTGCAGACCGGACAGGGCCGACCGGTCCGGGTGGACTTTTGCGGCCCGTGACAGCCGGACAGCAGGAGCCACAGGACCAGGCCAACGGTCAACGAAACAGCCGGAAACCCCTTTCTTGAAAGCGTCCTCATCGAAGCTCTCCTTCGCTGGTGCCAGACTACGGCATACGGTGGACAGAAGAGATTGTCCAGTCACACCGGCGGTTCGTCAAGACGGTTACTCGTAGGATGGGTTTTAGCCCATGCTGTTTCTCGGTTTCCAGTCAGCCGACACCCTGACAAAGGATTGCATTGGTCGCCATTTGTCGTAAAATAAGGCCCTGTGCCTCTATCGCTCTGAAACGGATCGTTGAAAGGAGACGTGATGAAACCTCGGCAGATTGCACTAATCGCCTTTGCGGGCACGTTCTTATCCGGTCTGGTCTGTGGTCGCGCCGCGGGTCGAGACTATCCGATTCGCCCCGTGCCGTTCACCGAGGTAAAGATCACCGACGACTTCTGGGCTCTGCGGATCGAGACGAATCGGGCTGTGACCATTCCCTACGCATTCGGAAAATGCGAAGAGACCGGTCGAATCGACAACTTCCTTCTGGCCGCCGGAAAGATCGAGGGCGAGCACAAAGGCGACTTCCCCTTCGACGACACCGACCCCTACAAGATCCTCGAAGGCGCTGCGTACGTGCTGAACGTTCAGCCCGATCCGAAACTGGACGCCTACGTCGACGATCTGATCGCCAAGATCGCGGACGCCCAGGAGGAGGACGGGTATCTCTATACGTGTCGAACCAACAATTGCGAGCGGCTGCGAAACTGGTTCGGCAACGAGCGGTGGGAGAAGCTGGCCGGCAGTCACGAGCTCTACAACATGGGCCATCTCTATGAGGCGGCTGCCGCCCACTACCAGGCGACGGGCAAGCGGAACCTGCTCGACGTCGCACTGAAGAACGCCGAGTTGCTCGACTCCGTCTTCGGTCCTGGAAAGAACGAGGATGCACCGGGCCATCAGGTAATCGAGATGGGCCTGGTCAAGCTCTACCGCGCCACCGGCGACGAGAAGTACCTGAACCTGGCGAAGTTCTTCCTGGACACGCGAGGCCCGGGAGGCGATCCGTACAACCAGTCGCATGAGAAGCCCTACGAGCAGAGCGAGGCGGTGGGCCACGCGGTCCGGGCCTCATACATGTACAGCGGAATGGCCGACGTCGCGGCGATGACGGGCGACGAGCGCTATCTCCAGGCGATCGATCGCATCTGGGCCGACGTGGTCTCGAAGAAGCTGTACCTGACCGGGGGCATCGGGGCGACCGGGCACGGTGAGGCATTCGGCGGGCCGTACGAGCTGCCCAACGAGACCGCCTACTGCGAGACCTGCGCGGCCATCGGAAACGCGTACTGGAACCATCGCATGTTCCTGTTCCATGGCGACGCCAAGTACATCGACGTGATGGAGCGAACCCTCTACAACGGCGTGATCTCCGGCGTTTCGCTCGAAGGCAATCGGTTTTTCTATCCGAACCCCCTTGCCTCGCACGGCCAGCACGAACGAAGTCCGTGGTTCGGCTGCGCCTGCTGCCCCGGCAACATCGCCCGCTTCATCGCCTCGGTGCCGGGCTACGTCTACGCCCAGACCGACGACGAGCTGTATGTGAACCTTTTCGCTCAAGGCCCGGCGACGATCAAACTGGGCGACCGGACCGTGTACGTGTTACAGGAGACCGATTATCCCTGGAGCGGAAGGATCAAGCTCACGATCAGTCCCGAACCGGCCGGTCGATTCGCGGTCTACGTTCGCATTCCCGGCTGGGCCCAGGGCCAACCGGCACCAAGCGATCTGTACCGCTACAGACTCCCGGGCGTGCCGAGTGTGGAATTGGCCGTTGACGGCAAGCGGCAGGACATCGATATCCACAAGGGCTTCGTCCGGCTCGAACGCGAATGGAAGACCGGCGACGTCGTCGAACTGAACCTGCCCATGCCGATCCGCCGGGTCATCACCAATGAGAAGGTGGAGGCCAACATCGGGCGGGTCGCGCTCGAGAGAGGGCCGCTCGTCTACTGCCTCGAATGGCCCGACAACGAGGGCGGGGTCTTCAACCTCGTGCTGAACGACGACGCTTCGCTGATGGCGACCCATCAAGACGACCTGCTGGGCGGCGTCACCGTCGTCCGGGGCAAGGCCGAGAGCCTACGCTACGCCGGCGATGGGAAGACTCTCCTGCGAAACGAGCGGGACATCGTGGCGATTCCGTACTACGCATGGGCCCATCGCGGACCGGGCGAGATGACCGTCTGGCTCGCGCGGACGGAGGAGGCTGTGGAGCCGACGTTGCCTGAGGACATGTTGCGCAACGCCTCGTTCGAGCGCTCGGATGGGACGCTCCCGGCAAGCTGGGAACAGCGCACCTACGGAGGCCAGGCCCGGTTCCGTCATGCTCAGCGCGGACGAACGGACGAACGATGCGCGATGATCGAATCCACCACCGGCGCCGACGCGGGATGGTTCGCGACGACGCGCGTCCGTCCCTTCTCGCGGTATCGTCTCAGCGGCTGGATCCGGACGGAGAACCTCGATGCAGGGACCGGTCGCGGCGCCCTGCTGAATGTGCACGACATCCAGACCGTGCGAACCCAGGCTGTGACGGGAACCACGGACTGGACAAAGGTTGAGACCGAATTCGATACGGGTCCGCGTTCGAGAATCGGGATCAACTGTCTTTTCGGAGGCTGGGGCCAATCAACGGGCAAAGCCTGGTTCGACGACATTCAGCTCGAGCGCCTGGGCGAGGCGACCGATTCGCCGGGGCGGCCCGAGATGTACTACACCGATGACTCCTACGAAAAACCGTTCGCCAAGGACCCCGACGTCGTGCGATTCGACAACCGCTATTTGATGTACTACTCGATCGACCGGGGCAAGGCTGGCTTCGCCGTCGGCATCGCGCAAAGCGACGATCTGACGAACTGGAAGAAGGTCGGTGAGGTCCTGCCCGAGGCCGAGTACGAACGGAACGGTCTGGCAGCACCCGGCGCGATGGTCCGCGACGGAAAGGTGCACCTGTTCTACCAGACCTACGGCAACGGACGTGACGACGCGATCTGTCACGCGGTCTCCGACGACGGGCTCCACTTCGAACGCAACGTGAGCAATCCGATCTTCCGTCCTGAAGGCGACTGGAACTGCGGCCGGGCGATCGACGCCGACACGATCGAGTGGAAGGATTTCCTGCTGCTCTACTGCGCCACGCGCGATCCGGCGATGAAGGTCCAGAAGCTCGTCGTCGCCGCGGCACCCATCGACTCCGACTGGGGCCGCGACAAGTGGACGCAGCTCTGCGATGCGTCCATCCTCGAACCCCAACTGCCCTGGGAGGGCCAGTGCATCGAAGCGCCTTCCGTGATCGAACGCGACGGCAAGCTCTACATGTTCTACGCTGGCGCCTACAACAACGCCCCGCAGCAGGTCGGCTGCGCCGTCAGCACGGATGGGGTTTCCTGGACACGTCTGTCACGATATCCCCTGCTGCCCAACGGCGGCGTCAATGAATGGAACGCCAGCGAATCGGGTCATCCGGGCGTCTTCCAGGACGACGATGGACAGGCGTATCTGTTCTTCCAGGGCAACAACGACAACGGGGCAAGCTGGTATCTTTCCAAGGCGAAAGTGACATGGGACGAGGCGGGCTTTCCGCTCCTGGTGCGCCCGAGGGACGGGCGCGCGTTCCGGATCAAGGAGAGCATCAGGCCGGTGGTGGCCATCGACACCAACGCCCAAGGCGAGCCGATCTCCAAGTACGTGTACGGCCAGTTCATCGAGCACCTGGGCCGTTGCATCTACGGCGGCATCTGGGCCGAGATGCTCGAAGACCGCAAGTTCTTCTACCCGGTCGGCCATCGTCCGTCGGCGTGGGAGACGACCGGATCGACCACTGGACTCGTGATGGACCGCACCGATCCGTTCGTAGGCGAGCACACACCAATCATTCACACCGCGTCCGGAATACGGCAGCGTCACCTGGGCGTCGTCGAGGGCAAGGAGTACAACGGCTATATCTGGATCAAGCCTCAGTCGGCCTCCGGCGTGAACGTCGAGGTCTCCCTCGTCTGGGGTGACGGTCGCGGGCAGCGCGAGACGAATTTCTTCACCGTCAACGTAGATCAGTACATCCAGTGTCCCCTACGCTTCACGCCGGACACCTCAACTAACGAGGCGGCACTGGAGATCCGCGTCATGCGCGGCGCTGCGTCCATCGGCACGGTCTCACTGATGCCGGCCGACAACATCGACGGAATGCGGGCGGACACGCTGAAACTGCTCAAGGAACTGAACGCACCGGTCTATCGCTGGCCCGGCGGGAACTTCGTCAGCGGCTACAACTGGCGCGACGGCGTCGGCCCGCGCGACAAGCGGCCGCCCCGCAAAAACCCGGCTTGGCAAGGCATCGAGCACAACGACTTCGGACTCGACGAGTTTCTGCGGTTCTGCAGGGAGATCGGGACCGAGCCGATGATCGCTGTCAATGCGGGTTTCGGCGACGACTTCTCCGCTGCCCAGGAAGTCGGGTACGCCAACGGCTCCGTCGAAACGCCGATGGGTCGCTGGCGGGCGGAGAACGACCATCCCGAGCCCTATGACGTCACCTGGTGGTGCGTCGGCAACGAGATGTACGGCGCCTGGCAGCTCGGCCACATGGCGCTGGAGCAGTACGTGATCAAGCACAACCTGTTCGCCAAGGCGATGCGCGCCGTGGATCCCGACATCAAGCTGATCGGCGTCGGCGCCGTGGGCAGTTGGTCGCAGGGCATGCTCGAGAACTGCGCCGAGACCATGGACCTGATCAGCGAGCATTTCTATCGGCAGGAGTGCGAGCCCATCGCGGAGCACGTTCAGCAGATCCCCGACGCCGTTCGGAGCATCGCCGACGCGCATCGGCGATACCGGGAGCAGCTCGATTCGCTGGCGGGTAAAGACATCCGCATCGCGCTGGACGAGTGGAACTACTGGTACGGCCCGCACGTCTTCGGCGAGCTGGGCACGCGGTACTTCATGAAAGACGCCTTGGGCATCGCCGCCGGCCTGCACGAGATGGCGCGAAACAGCGACCTGTACTTCATGGCCAACTACGCTCAGACGGTCAACGTAATCGGCGCGATCAAGACGACCGAGACTGCGGCGGCGGTCGAAACCACCGGCCTGGTCCTGAAGCTCTATCGCAATCATTTCGGGACTGTGCCGGTCGCGGTGACCGGCAAGCTGCATGGGCTCGACGTCGCCGCCGCGTGGACCGCCGACAAGAAGGCGATCACCGTCGGTATCGTGAACCCCACCGAAGCGGCGTATGACGCGACGCTGACGCTGGAAGGAGCCGCATTGACGGGCAGGGGACGCTGCTGGACGATTGCCCACGACGACCCGATGGCCTACAATGAGCCGGGCCAAGCGCCGAAGGTGGCGATCGTAGCCGAATCGGTCTCCGGCCTGTCCGACACGCTGGACTGCCCGGCTTACAGCGTCCGACTGTATGAATTGGAGGTCCGCTGAGACAGGAGATCCGTCATGGGGTCGCGCTTCAGTCGATTCGAGGAGGCCAGCGGCTATTGCGGCAGATGTCTCAAACAGGTGCCCATCGGGCGACAAAGGTTTCGCCATGGGCCCCATTTGATCCTGACCCTGCTGACCGGCTTCTGGGTGTTCTTCTGGATTCGCGACGCCCGGCGGCCGCGACCGTGGAAGTGCCTCGAATGCGGGGCCGAAGTTTACAAGATCATGAGCGATCCGTTCGCCAGGGGCAAACGGAAGTAGGAGAGACCGGCACTATGGAATGCAAGAAGGACAGGAACCTCAAGAACTGCAACTGCTCCTATCCCGGCTGTGACAACAAGGGCATCTGCTGCCAGTGCCTGAGCTATCATCTCGCCTCGAAGCAACTGCCGGCCTGCTGCTTCCCCGACGGCGTCGAGCGGACCTACGACCGCAGCTTCAAGGCCTTCGCCAAAGCCTGGAAACTGTAGACGGCGCTGCGTCAGGAAGACTACAAGAGGTCCGGCTTCGGCCCGATCTCACACAGTTATCGCTCAGATGATTCGCCGCAGGAGGGCCGACTGTCGCAGGCCGTGGGCCAGCAGGAACGTCAGCGGCACGCTGACAGTCGTCACCAGGACAAACTTGACGAACGGCGACAGGGGCGCGCCCGCGATGGCGAACTGGACCAGGACCACCACCGCGACGTGGAACAGATAGGCCGCGTATTGACCCTGGGCCATCGCCCTGCTCCAGCGTCCCTGAAAATCGAGGCGCTCGCGGAACAGGACGAGCAGACCGATACACATGCCGCAGGCCAGAAACGCTTCCCAGATAGGGTAGATGATCCTCATGGTATCCCGGCTGATGCGAAAGACAGGCCGGATTCCCAGGGAGTAGGCATACCACAGTACAGCGGCGGTCAGACCGACCGTCAGCCATACGTACCCCGTGCGAGCAGGAAGCTCAAGGAACCATCCTCGCCGGTACGCGACCGCGCCCAAGACGAAGAAACTCAGGTCGCGCGGCACATCGGCAAAGGCAACCTGAATGAACCCCAGAAAGCCGATCCACCGGTCGATCGGGTACCAGATTCGGACGACGCCCGACGCAACAGCCAGCACAAGGGCAAAGGCGACGATCGCCCAATAGGGCAGCGGCTGCGGCTCCGTGGGACTCGACTGCGGCGGGCGTTTCCACACCAGACGCAACAGGGCGTAGCACAGGCCGGCGATCAGCAGGTGCTCGACGTACCAGAGATGACCGAAATTCATCTCGGGCCACATGGGCTCTGTCCAGTACTCCGGCCTGGCGCCGCTGCCGAAGTAGATGCTGCGGTAGTATTCGCGGAACGACAGAACCGAAGACGAGAAGTGTCCGGACGCAAGGTGGCAAAGGTATTGCTGCACGGGAATCAGCAGCACGAAGAAGAACAGCAGCGGCACACCCAGCCTTAGAAGGCGGCCCTTCACGAATCGCCAGAACCCATGGCGGTCGTAGGACATCACCATCAGATAGCCCGAGATCATGAAAAACAGGCTCATGAAGAACGAGCGGTTGACCGTGAAGAACGGTCCCAGCACCGCCGCACGAGTCTCTTCCTGGATGGGCCAGGAGCCGCCCGTCGGTCCATAGGCCTGACCGACGTGGTGGGCAATCACCAGAATCGTCAGCGCGATCTTGAGGTTGTCGGCAAAGTACAAATGTCTCGTGTCGCTCATCTTCAAACCCCGCACATAGACCACCAGCACATCTGTATCAAACGCGTCATCTTAGCGGGGACACTGGGCCTGCGATAGAGGCGCACAACACATTCTTCTGCGGGTCCGGCAATAAGGTCCGGGATGAATCTTATGTGCCGGCGTCGTAGTAGACGAGGTAGTCGCCCTCGTGGTTGCTGGGGGTCAGGTCGCTCCACTTGACGAAACGGACGGAGCCGTCGAGGTAGCCGACCGCCAGGCCGTCGGGGGCCGGGTGCATCGGCTGGCCGACCGCGTGCTGGAACATCCCGCGGATATGAGAGCCATACCAGGCGGGCCAACTACCCGATCCGCCGACGGCATCGTAGCGGTTGTAGCAGAAGCAGGTGACCAGGGTGTTGCTGGTGGCCCTGTCCGTGGCCTTTTTGGCGGTGATGTACTTGCGGCCGGTGTCCTTGTCGGTCCAGTCGCCTCGATTGCCCCAGTAGATCCAGCCGACCTGCGTCGCCTGGACCAGCGAATGCGGTGAGGGCAACGGACTGAGCCAGCCTTCCTGGCTCTCGAAGTACTTCCGCGCCGTCTCACAGGTGGCATGCTGTTCGGTCAGTCCGTAGCGGCCGAAGGCCACCATCGTTCTGTAGTTGATCAGCGTGAGCAGATCGGCGCTGTCCCAATCCTTGTTGTAGCCCGGCGCGGACTTGTCGACGACGTTGCCCTCCGGTAGGAACCCATCGGAATCACCGGCGTACATCTGGCCGGCCAGGAGCCCCTGGTGCAGATTGTTCTGGCAGGCCACCCGGCGCGCGTGCTCTTTGGCCCGGCTCAATACCGGCATCATGATCGCCATCAACAGTGCCATGATCGAAATGACCACCAATAGCTCGATGAGCGTGAATCCCTGCCTGCTTGGCTGTGTGTATCTGTGGATAGACATTCCGTGCCCTCTTCTGCTTGCGTGTTTGTCATACGGTCATGATTCTACTTTTCTATGCGCTGCCGGCGCTCTTTCAGTTCGCGCCAGTTCGTCAGGACGATGCCGTCGGATTCGATGAACGCCTTGACTTCGGGATCGGTCATCAGGCGCAGCTCCGCCTGACGCGCCGCCCCCGAGCCCGAGATATAGGAAAAGACTTCCGTCGGATCGGTGCAGTGCACGATGATCTGCGTGATGCCCGGCTTCATCTCGCGCAGCAGAGCGATCAATTCGCTCTTTCGTTGCTCGTACTCCGGGCCCTTTGTCGGCTGCGTCACCAGATCGTCAATCACAGGCAGGCCGGCACGCCATAGCTCGTCGGCAAGAGACAGCAGCAGAGGTTTGAACTGGCCGGCCTCAACGCTGATGTGTTGCATGTGCCCGCCGAACATTAGGACCGGAATGCCCCTCTCCAGGCCGAGTTCGACATAGCGCTGGATGAACTGCGGCTGGAAGCACGTCCCCATGTGGCTGTCGAGATGCGTCGGCTGAATGCCCATGGCCATGGCCTTGTCGAGCTGAGCGCGAATCTCGGCCTCGAATTCCTCGGCGCCGGCATGGACCACCACGTCGGCCACATCCTGCCAGAGGTAGCCATGCCCATCCACCAGACCCGGCACAGCCGACCAGCCCGCGACCGGCCCCCAGCGGTAGTTCTTCCACTCGCTGGTCAAGGTCAGATGCACGCCCGCGTCAGCCTGTGGATGGTCCTTCAGCCAGGCGGCACATTCCGGGACCCACGAACAGGGCATCATGACGCTGAGCGACGTGGCGATGCCGCTCTCGATCGCCTTCCGCGCCCCCATGTTGGAATCGTGCGACATGCCCGCATCGTCCACATGGAAGATGACCACCTTCGTCCCCGCCGGCCATCCCAGCCGCTCCGCATACGTTCCTTCCGCTCCGCGCATAACCGTTGATCCTCCGCAAAACATCACCACCGCCAAGACACGAAACACCGCACGCCGCGTGATTGCCTCTGTGGCCTTGCCATCCTGCATAGTCGATTTCCTCTATGTCTGCCGCCCCTGCTCTGCTTCAACGGCATACGGGCGTCTATTGACCTAAGTCCTCAAAGGCATTCGGGTCGAAGAACTCCTCAGCCTGCTCTGTGGAGTACTCCAGAATGGCATCCGCCATCTGGCCGTCACTCGGGTCCCAGACGCGGATGCGTATGGGCAGCCGGCTCTCCCGCAGCGCCCAGATCCGAACCCACTCCGATGTGTTGGGCAGATCAAGATCGAAGACCACCACGTCCTGGGAGATGACGGCGTCAGGATTGACCAGGGGCGTGACATCGTGCATCTCACGGCCGAACATGACCCGGATCACGGTTTCCAGCGAGAACACTTCCGCCTCGCCGAGTTTCTGTAGAAAGAAGACAGCCACCCCATCGGGCTCCACTGGCTGGCGGGACTCCATATTGAACGCCTGAATGACTTGCCCGTGTTGCCCGAAGACGATCTGATTGCCCCGGCGGATCCGCGCGCGCCCATCCCGACTTATCCAGAGTTCCATCTGCGTCGGTTCGGCAGCCGCGCTTTCTTTCTCATAGATCGTCACAGTGCAGAAGGACACTGACTGAAAGCGCTGCGCGACCTCCGCCCAAGCGACGCTGCCGCCGGAGAGCATCGAGCTGAACTGGCCGACCAGCACGCCCAACGCCAAAAGGATGACGGCCGCCGCAGCCAGTCGCATCGGGCGGCTCTCGAAGAGCAGGCCCCAGTAATCCGGACGGCCCGGGGCGGGAGTCTGCCCGGCGGAATGCTCGTACGCTTCGTGGATCCGGCCTCGAACACGCTGATCCATCGCGTTGCCGATGCCGATC
>Ga0068714_10003736_pt1 | contig 17673 bp, 13 predicted proteins | sample MTBNYHSulfiMetaG_FD_62988 | JGI IMG/M metagenome (GOLD analysis project Ga0068714, IMG submission 62988) | Enrichment culture microbial communities from rom New York Harbor, USA that are MTBE-degrading - MTBE-NYH (New York Harbor Sulfidogenic)... | ecosystem: Environmental > Aquatic > Marine >...
CTTCTCTCGATGGCCAGATGCGCTCGACACCCGTGAGGTGCTAGCTCGCCCTGCCTCACGGGGCCTAGTCTGCGAGCGAGCACAGACGCGCACCACTGGCCATTAGGTACGGTTCTCGCTCTGGTGGGCTGTACGTTTCGTACAGGTTGCCGGCGAGTGCGAATCTGGAACACCAGCCGAAAAGGGTGGTGCGCCTCATTTGGCGTGGGATATGCTGCAGACTGAGCTGCCGACCTGGAGGAAGGCGGCTAGGTGTGGCACCGGACGAGCAACTGTGTGGGCAGATTCCTTCGTCTGGAAGGGCGCGTGGTAGTGGGAAGAGAAGAGCGGAACGCGAACGCCGCGCAGATGACCGGCGATGGCGAACGGGCAGCACAAGCGGTGGCGTCACGGGAGCAGACGCGGTCCGAGTCCGAGCGGGATGCGACGGGTGCGGCTTCGGTCGTGCGTCACACGCCCCTCGGTCTCATCGGCATGGGCGTGCTCTACGGGTGGGCGTGGCTCGCGTTTCTGAGTCCCAATACGCTCTTCTACCAGGACCAGCAGTACGTTGCGGTCGTGCGCGCCAGCTGGACTGTTGCCATCACCGTCAACCTGGTCATTTGGTTCCTGCTGCTGGCCGTCCGGAGATCACGCAGCATCTCGCTCGTTGAGAACCGGTGGCTCACGGTCTCGCTCGCGATCCTGGTGCCGATCGGAACGCTCGGCGCGTCACTCATCACCGGCGCCCAACCTCTCCACTGGGGACTCCAGCTGTTCTGCATCGGCCTTGCCGCGCTCGGGTCGACGTTCTTCCCCCTGCTCTGGCTCGAGATCTGCGGCCGGCTGGACACTCGGCGCGCCAGCTTGGGAACGGCGGTCTCCGCGCTGACCGCTGTGGGCCTCTACTTCGGGGTTCTCGCTTTGCCGACCGCCGCGGCGCAGATCGTCAGCACCTCTCTCCTGCCGGTCGTCTGCATCCTGCTGCTCCATAGCACCGTCCGGAGACTGGCGCGCGATCACAGCACGCCGGTAGCCGAGACCGAACTCGGAGCACCGGAGGTGCCGGTCTCCAAGACCCTCGCGTTCGTGCCCGGAGGCCTCGGGTTGGCATACGGCCTCATGCTCGGCGCGATCGACTTCCTGACAGGCTCGCAGTCCTCCGCGCTGTACTCGGTGCTGATCGGCGGGTTTGGCACGCTGCTCATGCTCGTCGCTGCGGCGGTCTTTGCCCGGCGGCTGGACTTCTTCCAGTTCGTGTACCGGGCGGTTGTGCCGCTCGTGGCAGCCGGACTGGTCCTACTCCCCCTGGGCACCACTATGATGGCTGCCGCCGTCGTCCTCGGCGGGTTCCTGGTCTTTGACATAGTCGCGAACTCGCAGATATCGGAAGTCGCGCGGCGCCTGGGGATTCCTGCCCTGCGCCTTGGTGTCTACTCTCGCGCGGTGAGCCACGGCGGCATCTTCGTCGGCATGCTGCTCGGCCGTCTGGTGGCGGGAAATGGGTTCATGACCGGCACGCAGCTCATCGTGGCATCGATGCTGTTGCTGTGGATGCTGGTTGTCGCCCTCACGTACACGCTGCGCAGCGACTCCGTGCGCGAGAACAAGGCGGCGGAGCCGGAGAACGTGTGCCGCGGCCTCGCAACGAAGTACGGGCTCTCGGCCCGCGAAGAGGAGGTGCTCGACCTGCTGATACAGGGTAGGAGCCTCCCCTACATCCAGCGGGAACTCTACATCTCGCTCAGCACGGCAAAGTTCCACGTCAGCAACATCTACACGAAGTTCGACGTGCACACACGTCAGGACCTGCTGGATACCGTGGCGCAGTCAAAAGCGTGCGACACGTCGAACGGCGCGCACATTGAGCCGCCTGCGAAGCCTCGCTTGGACGCCCGAACCGTCACGAGCGCCCCGGCGGCCGCGCAGTCGTCAGGCAAAGCGTGCACCCGCGAGAGCGACCGCCGCTCCAACGGTTCGCACAAGGACTGCGCGCTGTAAGCAACCTTCCCGCCCTGTTGACCAGACACTCACGGGAAGCGCCACCTCGCGATCGCCAGACGCGAGCCGAGTCCTACGCGGACCGGCTGAACCCGAGGCGGGCCGTCTCGGCAGTCACAAGTGCCTCGATCCGCTCCGCGGAGAGGTTCTTCGTCGCCATGAGGACGTGCTTGCAGTCGTACTGCTCCCAATCATCGCTCAGGACAGCGATGCCGAGTTCGGCGGCGTCCCGGTGGAACTGCGTGCCGGGAAACGGTGTCGTGTACGAGAGGAGCGGCTGCGCCCCGAGGGCCATGAGCTCCTCGATGAACGCAAACGTCTCGGCGATCGTCTCCTCCGTGTCGTCCGGGAACGGCACCATGAACGAGACCGTCGTGGAGATGCCGGCCGCCACGGACCACCTGACCGCGTCGACTGCCGCCTTCTTGCTGATGCCCTTGACCGAGTCAAGAACCTGCTGGGACCCTGATTCGATCCCAAACTGAATCCCCGTGCACCCTGCAGCCGCCATGGCGCGCAGCATGGGCTCGTCCACAAGATCCACGCGCGTCCCGCATCCCCACGTGAGCCCTCCGTCAAGACGCGCAAGCTCCTCCAGAAACTCATCGAGCCACCGGCGCGAGAGCGTGAAAATGTCATCGACGAAGAATACGAACCGTGCCCCGTACTCGGTCATGAGGAACTCGGCCTCGTCTACAACCGCGCGCGGCGCACGCGGACGATGCCGTCCGTGCCAGATGAACGACGCCGAGCAAAAAGGGCAGCGGTAGGGACAGCCGCCCCGCGCGGTGAGCACGTTGAACGCGTCGCGGTAGAACTCGAGACTCAAGAGATCGCGCGCCGGAAGACCAAAGCGCTCCGGATCGCCGGGCGCCGCGCGGTCGTTCACGTGCACGCCCGTCTCGTCCGTGTAGCCCAGCCCCGGAACGGGACCAAACTCCCGGCTGCCAGACTCCAGCGCGTCAAGCAGCGCGGCCAGCGGCTCCTCGCCCTCGCCGACAACCACAAAGTCAACCGCACGCTCGGCAAGCACGTCCTCGGGCAGAATGCTCGGGTGCGGTCCGCCAAGCACGACCGGCACCTCGGGACTCCGCTCCTTCACCTGCCGCGCGATGCGCACCGCGTTCGGGTAGGTCTCCGTATGCGCCGAGATACCAACGACCTCTGGCGCAAACCGCGCCATGACCGCATCGAGCCTGCGGGGGCTGTAGCCGCTGATGTTGAGATCGAGCAGCTCGACCGTGTGCCCGAGCGAGCGGGCGTACGCGCCGAGATAGGCGATGCCGAGCGGCGGGGACAGCCGCGCATGCGGGCTCATCCGGGCCACGGGGGCGTTGATCAGCAAGACGCGCATTCCGTACCTCCTGCCAGTCGGCGCCGCCCTTCCGTTGGGAAGAGCGGCGCCCCCGGTGTTCCTCTGTCGTGCTGCGAGACGTTCTACGAAGCGGCGACGCCCCGTCCGGCGTCAGCCTGCTCATCCGCTTCCCAGACCTCGCGATACTGCTGCAGGCGCTCGGCAAACACCGGCTCCATCGCCATCACCTGGTCCCGGTAGCAGTTCTGCCCGGCAAGCGCCTGTTCGAGCGCGTCGGCAAACTCGCGGTCGCCAATCGGACCGCGCACCCATGCGACGAGCTTCTCAGGACGTACCCAGTTGAGCCCGAGCTTGGTCCCACTCGAGAGCAAGTTCGACCACTGCGTCTTGAAGAGCGTCTTCGTTACGTCCGCCAGCGAATAGCAGATCGTTTCTTGGCTTCCCACGGCCGAGTTCATCGCGTAGACGACGATGCGGTCCGCATAGTCCAGTTCCCTGACGGCGTGCGCAACGAGCTCCTTCGAAGGAGTGGAGAACGCGCTCACACCGGTTCCGGCTGTCATGCTGACGCTCCAAGAAGTCCGTGACCCTCGAGCTCATTGGCCACGTCGGCAAGGTCGAGCTCCTCGAGCGTGGCGCGCAGCGGCCAGCCCGTGCTGGAGTCCCAGCCTTCGTAGGCGTAGAAGCGGCCCTTGAAGTCCTCGAACTTCGCCCGATCGATGTTGCGTCCGATACCCTCGCCGTACACCCACTCGCCATTCTCGAGCATGGGCATCTGGTGGGCAGCTTCGGTCACGGTGTCGTACACGTAGTTCGCGAACACTTCCTGATCGCGGTGGCGGCCCTGGAGCACCCAGATCGCGCGATCGAGGTTCCAGATGCGGCGGCCGATCTGGATGCTCTCTTCCCAGGTCAGCGGATTGCCGGTGACCGCGCTGTAGAGGCCCATCTCGATCTCGGGGCTGAGACCGTTCTTGTCGGCGGTGTAGTTGACGAAGTTCGGCCACGCCCAGTCACACATCAGCAGGGACTGGATCCAGAAGCGCGTGTGGTGGCGCTGCCAGGCGGTGACCTTGACCATGCCGTCGCTGTAGACACCCTCGGCGCTGTAGTCAAACGCGGTGGGATCGCCGATGCCGGACTTCTCGGCCCAGATCTCAACCATGTCCTTGGCCGGGATCAGCGGCGGGGCGCCGATGGCAGCCGTTACAAGCGGCATCCAGTGGAGGTCCCAGTTGAACGAGTGCTCGTTCGTGTCGCGCTCGCCAAAGATCGTCCCGTACGCCCACTCAACCTCAACGCGGGGTTCGTAGTGCTCCATGTAGCCCCAGTACGGGTACTTGAGCGCACCGCTTGAGGAGTCGATGTCCCAGCGGCCCCACTTCTCGGTTGCGCGACGGATGCCTTCCTTGAGGTCCGCGCCAATATCGGTGCCCTCGGCGACGCACTTCGTGAAGGCGTCCATGAACTCGTACGTGCCGTACTTCTCCCAGGGGAGGTTGGACTCGATCTGCATGCCCGGGCCGAGGATGCCCTGCTTGTACAGGCCGTAGAGGTAGGCGTGGTTGAACACGTCGTAGGCGTTGATGCCCACCTGGTCGAGCAGGAAGGCGGCCTTCATCTGCTCGTTGAAGTCCGTAGCGGCCATGAAGTAGAGGCTCTCCGTGCAGATGTCCCCGTTGCCGATGCCGCTCTCAAACGTGACCTGGCAGCACTTGAAACAGCCCTGGCAGCCCTGCGGACGGGCTGGCTGATTCGGTGCCCAGAGCAGACCGCCGTAGGCGGGCTGCTTCGTCATGATGCCGTACAGGTTAAAACCGGGGAACGGCGCCTCGAGTTCCGGAGCGTCAACGTTGTAGGCGGACTCCTTCTGCATCTTCAGACGCAGGTCCATGAGCGCGGCCGGATCCGCGATCGGCACGCTACCGGAGCCGATGACGCTGATCGCCTTGAGGTTCTTGGAGCCCCACACGCCGCCAAAGCCGCCCTGTCCCGCCGCGTTGCCCGCGTCGTGCTGGCAGGTCGCGTTGCGGTTGAGGTTCTCACCGGCAGGCCCGATGCAGAGCACCGCCGGCTTCTGCGTGGTGCGCCCGCCATCGCGCGTGTTGGAGAGGTGATACCAGTCGCGCACGTCGGGCGATCCGGATACGGTCTTCCAGATCTCCTCCTGGGTCTCGTCCGTGTAAAGACCCCAGAGCGCCGAGGCATCTTCAAACGTGACCTTGTCGTTCACGACGTTGATCCACACGGGCGTGTCGGACGCGCCCTGGATGCAGATACCGTCCCAACCAGCGAACTTCATCATGCCGCCAAAGCGGCCGCCAAAGTTTGAGCGCGTGTACCACTCGACCGGGTAGGAGTAGGACCCGATGCCCGTCATCTCGGTGCGGCCCGACGCCGAAGGCGTGAGCGTGCCGGAGAACGGCGACGACATGACCGTCACCAGGTTGTCCGGGTCGTACGCGCCGATCTGCTTGTCCGCCACCAAATCGAAGAACAGCGCCGAGGCGATACCGTGCCCGCCCGCGAACTTCTCGTACTTGCTTGTTTCAATAGTCTCGGTTGTCTTGTCGGTCAGATTCACGTAGAGGATCTTCCCGACGTATCCACCAGTTGCCATCTCGCATAACCTCCTTGAATTCTTCCGAGTCAGCCGTTAGTCAGTCGGGAGCGCGAGGGTCGCCCAGTGCGCGTTCCTCAGGTTCACGTCGTAGCCTGCGTCGTTTTGCATCGGGATCGCCGTGGTGAAGGTGATCGCCTTCATCGGGCAGGACTCAACGCACGCCTGCTTGCCGGCGGGGCCGCCGTCTTCGTTCCAGTACGGCGCGTCGGCGCACAGATCGCACTTCTGCGCGGTGCGGTCCTCGAAGTTCCACTGGACGCGCGACGGGGTGAACGGGCACGCGTTCACGCAGCGCTCGCAGCCGATGCATTTGGCAGCATCTACGCGGCGAACAAACGCGTTGGCCGGATCCACATGCATCGCGCCAACGGGGCACGCGTCTACGCAGGACGGATACGGGCACTGGCGGCACTGCACCTGGTCGGTATCGCTGGGGAACTGGCCAAACGGGTTCTTCACCATCTGGATGCGCGAAAGCGACGGGTTGGAGCGCCCGAGGTGCACGAGCGAGCATGCGAGCATGCAGGTCTCGCAACCGGCGCACTTCATCGTGTCAACGAGCAGGTAGCCTCCGGAGGCCTCCACCGCGAAGACGCGGTCATCGACCCACAGTGCGTTGACGGCCAGGCCGCCGATCACGGCGCCCATGCCGGCGCCGCCGATACCCGTGAGGAACTCACGGCGTGAAACAGTCTTGGCTTCGTCTGCCATTGGTCTCATCCCTTCAGAGTCTCAGGCGAAGCCGGAGCGTCCGCTTCGCATTCCTGGCCGCAGGTCAGCTGTTCGAGCCATCCCGCGTGCTCTTTCTTGGCATGCTCGAGGGGCACGTAGCCCGTGAGCATGGACTTGAGCATCGGCGCGCTTCCCGGGGCGATCGCCGCGAAGAAGACGTGCGCGAGGAAGAAGAGCAGCATCACGACAGTCGCGATGTCGTGCGTGAGGGTCGCCGCGCCCATGAGGCCTTCAGGCAGATCCACGACGTGGGCGGCCGCTTTCAGAAAACCGGTGATGATGACGAGCCCGGTGGCGACAAGAGCCATGATGTAGGCCATCTTCTCGCTCTCGAAGTACTTGGCCTCCGGCGGCATCGTGTGCTTCTTGCTGCCGAGGAGCAGCCCGTAGTGCCTGACCGTGTAAGGAATCGCGTTTTTCGTGGGCAGGTGCTCTTTGAACCGGTAGCCGGAGAGCGCCGTGTTGCCGAGGTAGTAGAAGGTGCCGAACAGAAACAGGATGACCGCCACGAAGTGGACGTTCATCATCGCGTTGGCCGCGGTGTCTGAGGCGAGCAGGCTCGGGACGAAGAGCAGCCCGAGCGAGATGCCGGAGATGAGGAGCACCGCCGTGCCGATGCCGTGCGTCCAGTGCTCGAGCATGGCCGCGCTGTCGTGCCTGAGCACGCGGTCGCCCTCGATCACCGGGTCTTTCCTGTACGTGGCGCCGGCCAGCGTGATGCCGGCAAGCGGAGCGAAGACCACCAGCCACCACAGGGTGTCGAACAGTAGCTCGGTGCCACCCGCGTAGGCGTGCCGCCACGCGAAGATGACTCCTGCCGCAAAGGCCAGCGTGAGAATCACGCCGGTGAGCTGTCGTGCGCTCATGAGATGCCACCCCTTGTCTAATGGGTTACGTGCTTTTGCGCTTCACGCCCCTTGAGGCGCCGTGCACAAGGCGGGGGAAGCGCCTCAAGGGGAAGCGGAACTGCCGTGCAAGTGCATGCGGAGCGTTTCGCGGCGGGCCGCCTGGCTTCAAACCAGGCGCCCCCGCGGGGAGGACGGGCCCTCGTATCCGCGCTCTCGCGCGGGGAGAGGCCAGAGGAGCCCGCCCGCCCCTTTGCCGGGACTGAACTAACCGGCGCCAGACCGGCTTGCGAGGTGCTTGCCTAGCTTTGGATCCTTACACCCACGCCTCGGTGGCCGCGGCGTTCTTGCCGCACTTGCGGCCCCAGTGGACCGTGCCCTGGATCGCGGTGCCCGAGCCCGGGTAGTAGGGGCCGATCCAGCCGCCCTGGACGAGGCCTCCCGCGAAGAGGTGCGGGATGACTTCGCCTCTTGTGTTGAGGACCTGGCAGTCCACGTTGGTCTTGATGCCGCCGCAGGAGCCCAGGTTGAAAGGCGTGTTCTGGTAGGCGTAGAAGGGGGCCTTCACGATCGGGACGATCTGGAGGGTGCGCCCGTAGAGGGGGTCGGCGCCTGTGGCGGCGTTCGCGTTCCACTCGGTGAGCGTGGAAGCGAGGCCCACAGCCGGGACGGCGATCTTGCTGGCGAGCTCGTCGATGCCCGCGGCCTCGATGAGGGTGCCTGCCGAGACGGCCTCGGCGAGCGCGTCTCCGGCCCAGGGAGTGCCCTGGATGCCGTCGGCGTCAAAGACCATCCACGTGGGGGCGCCTGCGTGCATCTTCTCCTGCTCGAAGATGGCGCGGTAGTGGTAGGCGTAGGTGGCGTCTTCGCAGACGAAGCGCTTGCCCGCGGCGTTGACGAAGACCATGGCGTAGCCGGGAGCGCGGTTGTCGGTGGCGTTGCCGGTCGCGCCGCAGAAGTCGATCGTGCCGTTTGCGTGCGAGATCTGCGCGCCGATGGCCATGGCCATGAGGATGCCGTCGCCGGTGTTGGTGACCGCGGTCAGCTGCACGCCTCTCTGGGTGTCCCAGTACTGCTGCGGGTTGAGCATCTTGGCGAGCTCGGCGTTCCTGTCGATGCCCGCCGTGGCGATGACGACGCCCTTGTTCGCCTTGACCTTCTGGCCGCTGGCGGTCTCGACGCCGATGACGCCCTTGCCGGCCTCGTAGATGAGCGACGTGACCTCGGCGTTGACCTCGATGACGGCGCCCGCGCCCTCCGCCGCCTTCTGGAGCGCGACGACCTGCGGGGTGCCGCCGTTGATGGCGCCGCCGCCTTCATAGACGTGGATTCTGTCGGCGAAGTAGCCGGCCTTATCGAGGTAGGGGACGTGGTTGTGGCCGTAGACGGCGATGTACTTCAGGCCGAGCGAGGTGAGCCAGTCGATGTTCTCAGGCGCGCCGTAGGCGAGGTCTTTCACGAGCTCCTCGTCAAGCAGGCCCTCTCCTTCGAGCATCCAGGTCTGGAAGTGCTGCTCGGGGGTGTCGTCCTGGTAGCTGGTGAACTCCTTCTGGTAGGCCGTGCCCGCGGCCTGGATGACGCCTCCGGAGATGGCGGTGGAGCCGCCGGTCGCCGCGCCCTTCTCAAGCACGAGGACGCTCACGCCCGCGGCAGACGCCTCGGCCGCCGCCGCAAGGCCCGTGCCGCCGCCGCCGACGATGACGACGTCGGCTTCCTTGTCCCATGTGTAGCCCGTGCCGGAGCCTTCCTCTTCGCCGCCCGAGCAGCCCAGCAGGCCCGCTCCCGCGACCGCCGCGCCGGCGATTGCCGCCGTCTTGAGGAAACTCCTGCGCTCCATTCCTTGATCCATCATGTGTGCCTCTTTCTCCTTCTCTCGATGGCCAGATGCGCTCGACACCCGTGAGGTGCTAGCTCGCCCTGCCTCACGGGGCCTAGTCTGTTGACGGCTGGGGGCGCGCGCTACTATCCCGGGCGGATGGTTCTTGCTCACCAGCGGCGGAGGGCGCCCATCCGTTTCGGATGGTCGCGTCCGGAACGCGTTTTGCTGAGACTGGCCGAAACGGGTGGTGCGCCGTTTGATGCGCTCGATATGCTGCAGAAGTCGCACTCGGACTTGCGGAGGAATGGGTGCGGCGGGAGAGGCGCTCCACAATCAAGAGGCTGCGCGATAGCGCATCACCGGCTTGAAGGGCGGACTATGGTGGCTCAAGAACCCCCGGCTTGCGGGAATTTCGACATCGATGAGAACAGAGGGTCCCTCGCGGTTCGTCTGAAGTGGTTCCTTGGAGAGGCACGCAAACTGCCCTTGTGTCTCGCAGGTATGGGGCTCTTCTACGGATGGGCCTGGACCGGGCTGCTGAGTTCATCCACACAGTTCCTCAGCGATTCCAGCAATGTGATGCTCGTTCGCGCGAGCTGGACGACGGCCCTCGTTGTCAACATCGCGCTCTGGCTCGTCCTGCTGTCCAGGAAGCCCAAGCCTATCCCCCTCGCCGCCAACCGAGGCCTCATTGTCGCGCTGCCAACGCTCATGGTCGTTGGGACTATCATCTCCACGCTCGCGAGCGGCGCGGATGCGTCAGCCTGGCTCGTGCATCTCACCGGTATCGCGATCACCAGCATCGGCACCGGCGCCATGCCCGTCATGTGGGCCGAGGTCTATGGCCGAGTGAGTCCGAAGCTTGCCACGCTTGGCACCATCGCCTCCGCGCTGGCCGGGCTGACGATCTACCTGTGCTCCATTGCGATTCCCGGCGTGACCGTGCGCCTCATCTTCATGAGCATCATGCCGATCCTGATGGTCGTGCTCCTGAGGAAGTCGGTCCCGCTCGGCACCACGCGGGTCACCGGTCATGACGCCCGCGGCGCCGACAAGCCCAACGTTGCCGCATCGGCCACACTCGCGCTGGTTCCCGTTGGTCTAGGCATCGCGTTCGGGCTCATGCTGGGCGCGGTGGACTACTTTGGGGGCACGCAGTCGGCCGGAGCCAAGACCATTCTTATCGCGGTTGGCGGCGCGATCTTCATGCTCGTGGGGGCAGCGATCTATTCCCGCAAGCTTGACTTCTACCAGTTCGCCTATCGCGCGATCGTGCCGGTTGTGGCTGCCGGGCTCGTGCTCCTTCCCTCAGGCAGCTCCCTCGCATCGGCGATCATTCTTGCTGGGTTTCTCGCATTCGACCTGACCACGTACGCGATCATCCCGGACGTTTCGTTCCGCCTGAATGTGCCGCCCCTTCGCCTCGCAACGTACACACGGGCCGTGAGCCACGGCGGCATCCTCGCGGGTATCCTGGCTGGCAGACTGCTGGCCGGCAACGGCTTCATGAGCGGGTCACAGCTCATCGTGGCGTCGCTCCTGATGATGTGGGTCCTGCTGGTTGCGCTGACGTACACGCTGCGCGGGGTGGACTTCTCGTCGAGGGTGACGGGTGCGCAGCCCGCAGAGACTGCGGATGGCGATCGGGCTAGCGAGCGAGTCCACGAGGCTGCCGTCCGCTACGGCCTTTCCACGCGCGAAGAAGAGGTGCTCGCACTGCTCGTGCAGGGCCGCAGCCTCCCCTACCTGCAGAAGGAGCTGTTCATTTCGCTCGGCACAGCGAAGTTCCACGTGCACAACATCTACACGAAGTTTGACGTGCACAGCCGACAGGACTTGCTCGACCAGGTGAATTCCGCGTCGGAGCCATCGAACGGCCGCCCTGGCGCGGATTCCTCCGGACAGATCCTCTCGACAGTCTCAACAACCGCTCCCGGAGAGTCCTTCTTCAAGCTATAATCCTCCTGCGCGGAGGGGTGGCAGAGTGGTTGAATGCGGCGGTCTTGAAAACCGCTTACGGTGTGAGCCGTACGTGGGTTCGAATCCCACCCCCTCCGCCAGAATAGGTGGTGTGAGCTGCGGGGACTGCGGTTGCGGGCGCCCGAGGGGGTGGGCGGGATCATGGTGGTCCCTGGAGGATTGCCAACATTCTGCCGACAAGCAGCCCGGGAAAGAAGCGCGTCCGGGGCAGAACCCGAGGGCTCCAATGGAGTCACATCGCATCTCCATCGCTGGTCGCTGACCGCACTGTGGCTTCCCGGCCGCTGCGAATCCAGCCCAAGCACCCCCCATGACCCGGTCCGAACTGCCGCAACTCGACGGAAGCGACGATGGCCATGCCCGCACCGCCATCCACGAGAACCGTTTGACAATCCCCCGGCATGCTGGGAATATACGCGTCGGAGGTTCCGGCCCAACTGGGCTCTTACCTCCTTCTTTTTTGCCCGCTATCGTGCCGTGTAGGGATCCGGCACGTAGCAATACCCGTGGATATGACGTTCCCGCCCGGCGTCGTCCGTCGCCTTCCCCTGGAATTGCAGCTTGTTCAGCCATTGCCGATAGGCATCAACGATCTCCTCGCGCGCCCGTTCGTCGTCTGGGTGAAGTAGCGCTGCATCTGATCAACAAACCGATCGTCGAGGCTGTACTCACACCGATCCATGACGATGAGTCCAGTGTCGTTCCGTTCGGCGAGCAGCCAGTAATAGCGCTCGAGCATGAAGACGTGGTCCTTGCGCAGGTAGTCAGCAGGTACTGTGGCCTGCGGAGGCATAGCCGTTCTGGGGATGAACGAGACCAGGATGACTTCGCCGTGCTCATCAAGCAGGCGGAAGATGCCCCGCCCCATCTCGGCGCATGCCTGACCGTACGCCGAAAACTCGTGACGCCGAGGCACGCGGCCCTCGCGGGGAGCCGAAAGAAAGCCCGTGGCATGGACACGGCGATCAGCATCCGACATAGGCGCGTCTTGCAGCGCCCACCGGCAGCGATCCTTGTCCGCCAGCGTCTGACCCTTCACCTCGGAACCGAAATCGCGAAGCGCTGAGCCGAAACACGAGATCTCGAGATCGGCAACCGCTCGGATGAACGGCCACAATCGCTCTGCGTGGATGGCAACGCCGCCGCGCACTTCATACGGCATCTTCTTGCGATCGTGGCCGCTTTCGTCAAGAAAAAGCAAGTAGCTCATGCGGTCCCCCCTCAACATCAAGCAACAACACGGCCCCCCGGCCGCGCGAGCCAACAGCATAGCTCCCGCCGCACCGTTAGCGAAAGCGGCTGCTTCAAGCTCAACCTCACCCCGTATCGAGTCCCGGCGACACCCACAGAGTGTCCTCGGCACACGTCCGAGCCGCGTCAACAACAGGGAGCGCCAGACGGCGCTCCCTGCATTGCACACCTTTGATACCAGACGGTCTCACGGCCGACCGGCACGTTACTCGCCCGAACCGACCGGCCCGCTCGATGGCCCGCGCACCGCTTCCCCTACCCCAGCGCGTACGCCGCCGCCGAGTCCCCTGCCACCCGCCCCGTCGCCAGCGCGATGCCCTGCGTTGATCCGGGGATGATGAGCGCGTACGTCTCGCCGGCGAAGCCGCTGCACTCCATGCCCGCTGCGTACAGGCCGGGGATCGGCGCACCGTCGGCCTTGATGACTTCCGAGTTCGCGTTCACTCGCACGCCACCGAGCGTGTTGAGCGTGTTCGCCGTGATCCTGGCCGCGTAGAACGGCGGGGTGTCCAGCCTGGCGAGAAACGCCGGGGTCTTCTTGTACTCGGTGTCCTCGCCCGCGTCGCAGAAGCCGTGGTACTCGTCCACCGTCGCCTGGAAGGTGACAGGATCGATGCCCATCGCCTCGGCAAGGGCCTGCATGGTGTCGGCAACGAACACGTCCTCGTTGCCGCTCTCCACGGCCTTCTGGATGTCGGTTTCCAGGTGGTCGCACGGCACACCCGCGCGAACGATCGCGCCCAGTCCGAGAATCGGCCCCTCGGTGATCAACCGGTCAACTGCGGCGCGGTCCATGATCGAGAACACCTTGATCTGGTTCAGGACCGCATTGGCCGCGCCGGTCTGGTAGAACACGTAGGACTCGGGGAGGAAACGCACGGCGTCCTGGTTGACCCACAGGTTGGTGGGCTCCATGCCGATGCAGGTGCCAAACTGGTTTGGCAGCCCAAGCCCGGGCACGTTCATGCCGAGGTTGCAGACGGTGATGTGCTTTGATCCGCCCATGCCGGCCTGCTCGGCCATCTTGATGCCGTCACCGGTCATTCCGGGCATGCCCCAGTAGGTAAACCTGCCGGTCTCCAGGTTCGTCCGCGCAACGATCTCTTCAACGCTCGCGCCCATGCCGCCCGTTGCAAGCACAACCGCCTTGGCGGTGATGTCGATGATCGAGCCGTCTTTGCCGGTTGCGCGAACCCCCGAGACGACCCCGTCGGTCATGAGAAGCGACGATCCCGGCGTCGACTTCATGATCTGCACGCCCAGCCCGTCGGCAACGGGCTCGAGCACCTCAATGGCCGTGCTGCCCTCGCCGTTCATGTAGACGTGCCAGGTCTTCTCGCCCGCCGCCGGACTGGTGACGGTCTCAAACTCCACGCCGAGCTCGATGAGCCAGTCGATGTTGGCCGCCGAGTCCGCCGCAACTCTCTCCCAGAGCTTCGGGTTCACGTTGTAGTTGTGGAACGCGAACTCCTGCGAGAGTATCTGGTCAACGGTCACGTTGATGCCGAGCGCCTTCTGCAACGACGAGCCAACGCCAAAGACGCCCTCAGCCACGTTCGTGTTGCCACCCAGAATGCCCTGCTTCTCGAGCAGAATGACCTTGGCGCCCCGCTGGGCCGCCTCAATCGCCGCCGGAAGACCGGCGATGCCGCTGCCAACAACTACTACGTCGGTCGTCAGCGTTTGGTCGGCCGGAGCCGCGGCCGCTGCGCCATCCGATTCGGTGCCGGTCCCCGAACAACCGCCCAGGGCGCCGAGCGCGGCCAGTGCCAGGGCCCCTCCAAAAAGCTCGCGACGCGAAATGCCTGAAGTCCTCTCCGTCTCCATCATGCTCCCTCCATCGTGGTCTGTTGCTGCGCTGAGGTGACCGGCCTCTCCTGCGACCGTCCACCCCTGCCGCAATCGTGAATTCGCCCCAGTTGACCGTCGATAGACAGACGGGCCTCGGAGTCACGAGGGTGTGACACTCGGGCCTCAGTGTCACATGCGGCTACCTTGCCACGCCGATTCGGACTAACATATGGAGTTGGATATCGGTGGCTGAGCGGACTCGCAGGCCCCTGCCAGTGAGGTCCGCAGCGTCTGTCGATGACTGAGGCTGAGGAGGCGGACGTGGACGCAGCGTGTCACGTCGTGTCAACGGACTTTGGCACCAAGATGCAGATCCTCGACGCAATGGACCTGGTGATGGACACCACGCCCTTGAAGGATCTGACGGTCACGGCAATCTGCCGGCAAGCAGGAATCGCGCGGCAGACGTTCTATCGCCACTTCATCGACAAGTTCCAGGTCATCCAGTGGTACTGGGATACTCTCGCGGAGCGGAACCTAAGGCCGACAGGCAGGACGCTCACCTGGTACGAGTCAAACCTCGGCATGTTCACCGATCTTGAAGAGCGTCAGCGCTTCTGGTGCCACGCGCTGAAAGAGAACGAACACTACTGCTCGTGTGGCGCGCACGGCCGCCGCAGGAGGCGGGAGTTTCTGGTCGAGACGATCACCGTGTATCGCGGCATGGAGGTTACCGAGGAACTCCAGTTCGAGATCGACTTCCTCCTTGAGGCCGAGTCGCGGCTCATCGCCTACTGGATTCTCTCGGGGATGCGGATCTCGCCCGAGCAGTTCGCACTCCTCATCGAACGATGCATCCCCCGGGCTCTGTACACCCTGCTGGCAACGCCCGTCGCGGAGAGTGTCCGCCCGCTCGATCGACGGGCGCATCCTGCCATCGGCAGCTTCTACGGGTTTGAGTCCTGCGGCGCGCTCACGGACGTCTCGGGCATCTCGGCCGTGGGATAGACCGCTGGGAAGCTCAATGACGGGGCGAGTCCCCTGCTCGTCCGGCAGCCGCGCACGCATCAGGATGTCGATCGGCTGCTCACGCAGGACGTCGTCAGAGTCACCGCCGATGCCTCAGTCCAAACACATAGGGGGCGAGCAACCGCCCGCCCCCTCGCAACACTCAATCAGCCACTGCTTCCTTCGACCCGCAACTCCCTACAGCGCCGCCGCGTGCTTGCCGGCCATGCGGCCGCTCGTCATGGCGTTGCCCATGTTGTTGCCCGCCGACGGCGTCGTGTACTGGTTGCCGTAGCGCTGGCCCATCGTGTTCCCAACAGCGTACAGACCGGGAACGACCTTGCTGCGATCCATCGTTAGCACCTGGTAGTCGCCGTTGGTCACAAGGCCGGCCAGGGTGTTCAGACCAGGGCCGTAGAGCCTGTTCGTCGCCTGTGCGGCGATGTAGAACGGTGCCGTGTCGATCGGGATGAGCATCTCGGCGCTCTTGCAGAACTCCGTGTCCGCACCGGTGGCGCAGAACTCGTTATAGCGAGCGATGGTGTCTACAGCCCGCGTCAGAGCCTCTCCGCTCAGGCCTGCGTTGGTCAGCACCTCTTCGATGGTGTTGCCCACATAGACAACGCCCGGCATGGCGAAGCTCTTATTGGCGATCTCCAGACCGGGGACCTCACCTTGCTTCTGCGCGGGGTCGAGCGCCTCCATAGCAACCTGGAAGTTTGCGATGCCCTCCGGGAATCCCCAGTTGGGAGCACCGTGGTCGAGCCCGGCGAGCTGGAGGTACTGCATGTACTTGCTGTCCATAATGGCGAAGTTGCCCACCGTGCCCTCGGAAGAGATCGGCTGGCGCACGGAACAGGCGAGAACCAGGCTCGCAAACGACTCGTTCATGAAGCGATTGCCCTGGCAGTTCATCCACAGGCACGGAGCCGAGCCCCAGGGGCCAAAGGAGATTGAGGGCGCGTCGCCGGCAACCGGACGCGGGTGGCCTTCGATGGCGCCACCGGCCCAGCAGCCGATCTTGTGTCCGGTGCCGTCGCAGTCGGTCATGCCGATCAGCGCGGAGCGCTCGACGCCGTTGCGCTCGGCCAGCTCGCCGCACTCCGAGCAGAGCTCCCAGACCATGTCTGGGTTGGCGCCAAAGTCACCGGTGGCCAGAATGACGGCCTTGGCAGCTTCGAAGTGCACGTAGGCGCCGTTCGCGTCCTCGGCGATGACTCCGGTGACCTTGCCGTCGGCATCCTGCGTGCAAACCGCAGCCGAGTAGCCGCAGAACCACTCGGCACCAAGGTCCTCGGCGGCGTCACGGCAGTAGGTCTCGATTTCGGTCAGGCGCGAGATGCCGGTGAGCTGCTTCTTCCCCACCGGTGTCTGGTTTTGAGTGCCGATGGTCTGCAGGGTCGACGCCCACATGCGGTAACCCTCGATCTCGATCGGGTACGCGCTTCCCTCGGGCCTGCCGTAGGCAACCTGCACGATGCACTCTCCGCCCTCCCTATCCAGGAGATTGGATGTCTCCGGAATGAGGGACACGAGGTTGTTCATCATCTCGCCGGAGTTGTAGACGAAGCTGCGGATGACTGAGGCGTCGCAGCGCCCGTTGGCGCGTCGCACGTATTCGCGCACGACCTCTTCGAGATCGTAGGGACCAAAGCCCCAACTCTGAAGCAGTTCCGAGTTGTACGAGCAGATGTCGTCGCCCCGGTAGGTGATCTCACCGTCGAGGTGCTTCTCAACAACCGCAACCTTGGCGCCACCCTGAGCGGCCGCAAGCGCCGCCTGGGTGCCCGCATGGCCGCCACCGACCACAACGACGTCAAAGCTCTTGGTCTCAGTGATGTCGCCGTCCGCGATGGCGGGCGCTGCACCGAGCCAGTCCTCGTCGCACATGTAGCCCTTGGGCCGAGAAGCTGCGGCGGCGCTGGCGCCGTCCGTGCCGTCCGCTGAGCCGCTGTCCGAGCTACACCCTACGATGCCCGCCGTCGCACCGAGCAACCCCATGCTAGCCGCGCCCTTAAGAAATGACCTGCGATCCAACTCCATGCCCGTTTCCCTTTCTCGCGATTCCGATGCATCCCTGGCGTCGTCAACTCCGCATTGCCGGGATCCTCCATCGCTGCGAGGATAGGAAGGCGCGCCGATCGGCGGCAATCCGCAGAATCGTTTACTCGTTGTTTCAGACCGCCCAAGGTTCCTAAACGCTTTTGCGTATGCCGGGCGAGGCCGCGTCCCGCCATGTGGTGTAAATAGGCAGCCTGCTTGAGAAACAGGCGGCCACCGTGTGATTCTTCGAAGCGACGAAGCATTCGGAGAAAGGACACACGATGGC
>Ga0068714_10003738_pt1 | contig 17667 bp, 17 predicted proteins | sample MTBNYHSulfiMetaG_FD_62988 | JGI IMG/M metagenome (GOLD analysis project Ga0068714, IMG submission 62988) | Enrichment culture microbial communities from rom New York Harbor, USA that are MTBE-degrading - MTBE-NYH (New York Harbor Sulfidogenic)... | ecosystem: Environmental > Aquatic > Marine >...
CTCCTGTTCGTTGTCGGGGGAAAGATACGAAAATAGGACCAAAACAGTCAACTTTAACGGGGCGAAAAATGCGCCGTTGGCGGGAGGTGCAGCAGCCCCGGGACGGTTACATGTTCCCGATGATCGCCGTGGCGAACTCCGAGCACTTCAGCTCGGTGGCTCCCTCCATCAGCCGGGCCAAATCGTAGGTCACGGTCTTGTCGGCGATGGTCCGTTCCAGGGCCGCGACAATGAGGTCCGCGGCCTCGACCCAGCCCAGGTAGCGCAGCATCATCTCCCCGGAGAGAATCACCGAACCGGGGTTGACCTTGTCCAGCCCCGCGTACTTGGGGGCGGTGCCGTGAGTTGCCTCGAAGATGGCGTGCCCGGAATCGTAGTTGATGTTCCCCCCGGGGGCAATGCCGATGCCGCCGACCTGGGCGGCCAGGGCGTCGGACAAGTAGTCTCCGTTGAGATTGGTCGTGGCGATCACGTCGAACTCCGCCGGGCGGGTCAGGACCTGCTGGAGGAAGATGTCGGCGATCGCGTCCTTGATCAGGAGCTTGCCCTCCGGGGGATTGCCCCCGCACTCCTCCCAGCTCACGGTGCGGTCCCCGAACTCCTCCCTGGCCAGCTCGTAGCCCCACTTGCGGAAGGCTCCCTCGGTGAACTTCTGGATGTTGCCCTTGTGCACGAGGGTCACACTCCGGCGCCCGTACCGCAGGGCGTAGCGGATCGCCGCCCGCACCAGGCGGCGGGAGCCGGAGACGCTCACCGGCTTCAGCCCGACCCCGGAATCCGGGCGCAGGCTCCAGCCGAACTCCTTCTCCAGGAACTCCAAGAGCCGCCTCGCCTCGGGAGTCCCTTCCTCGACCTCGAACCCTGCATACACGTCCTCGGTGTTCTCGCGAAAGATCACCATGTCCACCAGCTCAGGCCGGCGCACGGGGCTGGGCACCCCTTCGAACCAGCGCACCGGGCGCAGGCACACGTACAGGTCCAGGAGCTTGCGCAGGGCCACGTTGAGGCTCCGGATCCCGCCCCCCACCGGGGTGGTGAGAGGTCCCTTGATCCCCACCAGGTGCTCCTTGAAGGCCTCCACGGTTTCCTCCGGCAGCCAGGAACCGGTGGCCTCGTGGGCCTTGCCCCCGGCCAGGACCTCCTTCCAGAGGATGCGGCGGCGTCCACCGTATGCCCTGTCCACCGCGGCGTCGAACACCCGCACCGCCGCCGCCCAGATGTCCGGACCCGTGCCGTCGCCCTCCACGAAGGGAACGATCGGCCGTTCGGGTACCCGCAGAGCGCCGCCCTGCATCGTGATCTTCTCGCCCTGCTGCATCTCGAGTCTCTCTCCTGCTTTCCGCGTAGGGTCGCCGCAGGCCGCCGCTACCAGCGCTCGCGGTGGACGATCGTGTCCATGGGCAAGCGGGACTTTTCCACCGGCGCTGGATCCCGGGGATAGCCCAGGGGCAGGAGCTCCACCACTTCCATCTCCGAGGGGATGCCCAGAATCTCCCGGGTCTTCTGAGGGTCGAAGGACCCGATCCAGCACGTGCCCAGCCCTTCGGCCGCAGCCGCCAGGGTAATATGGTCAATGGCGATGGCCACGTCCAGCAGGTAGCCCGGGATGCCGCAGCGCATGTTGCGCCGATCGGTCTCTGCACAGGCTGCGATCACCACCGGGGCCTCGCCCACGAAGCGCTGCCCCGCCGCGTCGTCGGCAAGACGCCGTCTCACGGCCGGATCGGTGACCACCACGAAGCGCCACTCCTGGCGATTGTTGCCCGAAGGGGCCAGGCGGCCGGCTTCCAGGACCCTCTCGAGCTTCTCCGGCTCCACCGCCTTGTCGAGGTACGACCGCACGCTCTTGCGGGTGCGAATGGCCTCGTACACGTCCATGGTTTCCTCCTTGCTCACCCCGATCTCGCCGGGATCTCGCTCTACATCTTCACGAATCGACCCGTCGCCCGGGCCAGCTCCACGCCGGAGGCGTTGGTGATCACCCCCCGCGCCTCCACGAGCTTCGACCTCTGCTTTTCGATCTCGGCACGGACGTACACCCTCTCGCCGACCGTGGCCGGCTTCAGGAAGCGGATCTGCATCTCCGCGGTCATCCCCACGCGCCCGGTGCTCAGGCAGGCGTGGGCCATGGCCTCGTCCAGGATCATGGCGAGGAACCCGCCGTGGGCGATTTCCTGCCAGCCGCTGAAGTACTCCGGGATCCTGACCTCGGTCTCCGCCCGCCCTTCCGCGGGGTAGACGAAGCTCAGGCGCAGGCCCCTGGGATTGTCCTTGCCGCAGCAGAAGCAGCGCTGGTCATCTACGGCCCGCTCGCTCATGTCCTGCCCGCTCACGTCGGGTATAGTACTCAACCCCGGGGAGCATCGTCCACCTCGGCCCCGGCGCGCCGGAGGCGCCTCACGCCCTCTTCCGCCACAACCGGGTTGGAGAGCACGCCGATGCCCTCCACCTCCACCTCCACCAGGTCCCCCGCAGCCAGTGGCCCGACCCCGCCGGGGGTGCCGGTGGCGATGATGTCCCCGGGCTCGAGGGTGAAACACATGGACACGAAGGCCAGGATTTCCGGAACCGAAAAGATCATGTGCGCGGTATTGGAGTCCTGCACCACCCGGCCGTTCAGCCGGCACTGGATGGCGAGGTTCTGCGGGTCGGCGATCTTCCCGGCGGGCACGATGCGCGGGCCGATGGGACCGAAGGTGTCCAGGCTCTTGCCCCGGAACCAGCCGGAGCGGTCTCCGGTCTGGATGTTCCGGAAGCTCACGTCGTTGAAGCACGTGTAGCCGAAGATATACCGGAAAGCGTCCGCGGCCGCCACGTTCTTGCAGCGCTCCGCGACGACCAGGGCCAGCTCCGCCTCGTAATCGATCCGGGGCTCGTCGAAATGGTACCGCTCGGTGAAGGCGGGCAGCACGATCGCCTCCCCCGGTCCGATGAGCACGTTCGGGGTCTTGGCGAAGAGAATCGGCTCCTCCGGCACCTCGCCGGTGAAGCCCTGGACCTGGATCGAGTGGCTCTCGGCGATGTGGGCGTGGTAGTTCAGGCCCAGGGCGATGATCTTGCTGGGCCGGATCGGGTAGGTCTCGCCGCTGCCCTCCACCGGCAGGCTGAGCCGGGGTCCTCCGTGGGTGCTCACATCCGTCCTCCTCGCGGCTCCCGGACTAGCTCTTCGAGCTCGTCCCGCCAGAGCTGCTCCAGGTGATAGCGCACGATGTCCTCCCCTGTGTGAACCTCGGTGGTCAGCTTGACCACCCGGTAGGCGATGGTCATGGGGCTGGACAGGGGAACCGGCAGGGGAAACCCGTTCAGGTCCACCAGCTCGTTGATCCGCAAGGCGTGCTCGATCTCCTGCTCGTCTCCCTCCGGGTACACGATCAGGCGGCTCGTGCGCTGCATAGGCTACGCTACCCGATTCCCCCCGCCCGGCGCAAGCACGCCGGATCATGCGGCCACCGCACGGAAACGGCCGCCGCAGGCGTTGTACGAACGCCCCGGGCGGGCTATCTTTGGAGGCGCCCCGACGGAGGAGCCATGCGCCTGAACCGAGAGGCCCTGCGCCAGATGCCCAAGGCGGAGCTGCACCGCCACCTGGACGGCAGCGTGCGCCCGCAGACCATGTGGGAGATCGCCCGCCGGCACGGCCTGGAGCTCGGGGCCTCGACGCCCGAAGAGCTGCGGGCCAAAGCCACGATTACCTCCCCGATGCGCGACCTGGAGGAGGTGCTGGCGGGTTTTGCCATCACCCAGAGGGTGCTGTGCTGCTACGAAGCCCTGGAGCGGGTGGCCTTCGAGAACGTGGAGGACGCCTTTCGAGACGGCGTACGCCTGGTGGAGCTTCGTTTTGCCCCCGCGTTCATCGCCGCGGGCAAGGACCTGGGCTACGACGAGATCATCGAGGGGGTGCTCGACGGCGCAGGCCGGGGCATGGCCACCTACCCGCTGGAGGTCGGGCTGATCGGCATCCTGCCGCGGGGCTTCCCGGTCGAGGACAACCGCAGGGCCACCGGCGAGCTGCTGCGCTACGCCGCGGGCCGGCACCGGGGCGGGGAGCGGATCTGCGGCTTCGACCTGGCCGACGCGGAAGCCGCAACCAACCCGGAGGATTTCGTGCCCTTCGTCGAGGCGGCCCGGCACGCTGGCCTCGGGATCACGATTCACAGCGGCGAAAACACCTCGGCGCAGGCCGTGGAGCGGACCTTGAGCCTGTTCCGGCCGCAGCGCATCGGCCACGGCATCCGCATCTGGGGGCACCCGGAAACCGTCGACAAGGTGCGCCGGGCGGGCGTGCACCTGGAGGTCTGTCCAACCTCCAACTGGTTGACCCGTTCGGTTCCGTCTCTGGCCGAGCACCCCCTGCCGGACCTGCTCCGCGCAGGGGTCGAGCTCTCGGTCAACTCCGACGATCCGCAGCTGTTCGGCATCGATCTGATCCACGAGTACGAGGTGTGCCTCGAGGTATTCGGGCTCTCGGATGTTCAGCTCCTGGAGCTCAGCCGCACGGCCGTGGAGCGTTCGTTCCTGCCGCGGGAGATCCGGAACGCGGTCCTTGCCCGGGATTTTCCCCCGGCCGATGCTCGTGGAGCCGATAGAGTAAGGGAAGGATAGCGGATGAGAGCAATCAGCCGGCTGCGGCTGCGGTGGCTGCTGCCCGGGGTCATGGTCCTACACCTCCTGGCCTCGTGCGCGAGCTTCGACGCCCCACCGCGCCAGCGCACGGGCGCCCGGGCGCGCCTGTCTTCCACCGCGACCGTCGCCCGGGTGCAGGAGAAGCTGGCCGAAGGCGGAACCTACGTCCTGGGGCGGCGCGAGCTGGTGATCCGGGGGCGGCGCTTCAACATGGACTGCACCGGGACCGTCCTGGCCATCTACTACTACGCCGGGATCGATCTCTCCAGGGACTTCGACCGGTACGGCGGCGGCGGGGTGATGCGCCTGTACAAGAGCCTCGACGCACAGGGACTGGTCTACGAGACCCGCAGCCCCGTGACCGGGGACATCATCTTCTGGGACAACACCTACGACCGCAACGGCGACGGACGGTGGAACGACCCCCTGACCCACGTCGGCATGGTCATGGCCGCCGGCGACGACGGCACCATCGAATACGTCCACCTGAACTACCGCCGGGGGATCGTCATCGAGTACATGAACCTGGGCAGCCCGGACGTTCACCAGGAATTGGAGCGCGGGGGGGTGCGGATCGTCAACTCCCCGATGCGCATGAAGCAGCCGGGAACGGCCCACCCGGAGCGCTGGCTGTCCAGCCAGCTGTACAGGAGCTTCGGGATGGGCTACCTGTTCTAAGCTTCGACCTCCTCGCCTTCCAACGGCGGCTCCTCCCGCTGCGTCGACAGCTCCTCTCCGTCCAGAAGCTCCCGAACGGCCCGGGCCAGGGTTCTCGGCGAGAAGGGCTTCTGCAGAAACGGCAGGCGCGGGCCGGCATCCCCCCGGCGCAAGCTCTCGTCCTCGGTGTAGCCCGAGATGAACAGCACCCTGGTCCCCGGCCGCGACTCGGTGAGCCGCTGCGCCAGCTCCCGGCCGCCCATCCCGCCGGGCATGATCATGTCCGTGACCACGAGATCGATCGCGTCGCCCTGCTCCGCGCTGATCCGCAGGGCCTCGGCGGCCCGGGAAGCCTCCAGGACCGTGTAGCCGTACTGCCGCAGCACCCGGCAGCCCAGCTCTCTGACCATCGCCTCGTCCTCCACCAGGAGAATGGTCTCCGTCCCCTGGAGCGGGCGCTGCGCCGGCGCCGAGGCGCTGGTTTGCCTGGAGCTCCCCGGCGCCGCGGACCCGGCGGAGGCCTCGGTCGGCGCCCCGCGGCCGGAGGCGGCATTCTCCCGGGGCGGGGTATCCGAAGCGGAAGAGGCGACCCGGGGCAGTACGACGCGAACCGTGGTGCCGCCGCCGGTCCGGCTGTCGACCCAGATATGGCCGCCGCTCTGCTTCACGATTCCGTAGACTGTGGCCAGCCCCAGGCCGGTCCCCTTGCCGTACTCCTTGGTGGTGAAGAAGGGCTCGAAGATCCGGCTGAGGGTTTCCCGATCCATGCCCACCCCGCTGTCGCTCATGACCAGGAGCACGTACGCCCCGGGGCTCACCTCCGGATGCTCCCGCAGGTCGTCGGGGCGAAGCTCGATGTTCCGGGTTTCCAGGACCAGCTTCCCCCCCTGGGGCATGGCGTCCCGGGCGTTGACGGCCAGGTTGAGGATCACCTGCTCCAGCTGTCCCGGGTCCGCCTTGACCTCCCCGGTTCCCGGATCCAGGCGGTAGACCAGCTCCACGTCTTCCCCGATGAGCCGCCGGAGCATGTTCTGCATTCTTTCGGGGACCTCGTTGAGGGAGACCACCCGGGGCTGAAGCAGCTGCTTGCGGCTGAAGGCCAGGAGCTGCTGGGTCAGACCCGCGGCCTGGTCTGCGGCCCTCTTGATCTCCAGGAGGTCGGCCCGCTGCCGGTGCTCCTCCGAGTGATCCTTCAGAAGCAGATCCGTGTAGCCCTTGATGGCCGTGAGCAGGTTGTTGAAGTCGTGGGCGATCCCCCCGGCCAGCTTGCCGATGGCCTCCATCTTCTGAGCCTGCAGCAGCTGCTCCTGGGTGCGCTCCAGCTCGGCAAGGCTGGCCTGGAGATCCTCCATGAGCCGGGCCTTGCGCCAGGCCGCGGCCAGCTGGTTGGCAAACGCGGTTACCGCGGGGATGTCCTCCTCCGTGAGGGCGTCGGACTGCACCGCCATGGCGCCGACCACTTCGTCCTCGACGATCAGGGGGGCGGAAATCGACCGGGAAATCCCGAGGATCCCGGCAATCTCCCCGCTCCTGCCCGCCAGCCCCGGGGGGAACATCAGCCGCACCGCCTCCTCGGCCTCGAAGAGGGCCGACTCGCGCCTCGCCGCCACCTGCCGCTCCCCTTGGGAAGTCCTGAGGGACGTCGAGAACTCCTCAACGCGGGTCCCGGCCAGCTCTTCGATGCGGCGAATGGCCTCCGGGGAGTAGCTGTGGTACTTCAGCTCCAGGCGCTCGCGCTGCGGGTCGATCAGGAACACCACTGAGTCGTAGCCGAGCTTCTTGAGCTCGTTTCCGACCGTCGGGAAGATTTCCTCCGGGCGCTGCGCGGCCTCCACCGCCTGGCTGGCGGCGTTCAGGGTCCGCAGGAGGCGCTCGGTCCGCTTGCGCACGGTGATGTCGGTGATGATCCCCAGCAGGGCGGTATCGCCGCCGTAGCGGATCAGCTTGGTCGTGATCAGGACCTCCAGGCGCCGGCCGCTCTTGGTCACCAGGGTGTACTCGTAGGGGGGAACCTCCTCGCCGGCGAGGTGACGCGCGAAGGCGGCCCGGACCTTCTGCCGGTCCTCCGGGGCGATCAGGATCAGGAAGTCGAACTCCGAGTCGTAGAACTCCGTCCGGGTGTAGCCCATGATCTCCTCGCATTTCCGGTTGGCGTACGCCACCCGGCCTCGAGCGTTGATGAAGATCATGTTGGGCGACTGCTCGGCGAGGTTCCGGAACTGCTCCTCGCTTTCCCGCAAGCCTTCCTCGGTGCGGCGCCGCTCGGCCAGCTCCTGCTGCACGGCTTCGTACAGCCGGGCCCGCTCCACGGCCACCGCCACCTGGTCCGCGATGGTCATGAGCAGCAGCTTCTCCTCCTCCCCGTAGTGCTGCTTCTGATAGGTCTGGACGCTGAGGATGCCGGTGAGACGGGAGCCCATCTTCATGGGAACCCCGAGCCAGGACACCGGGGTCTTCATGGATCCCCAAAGCTGGGCCTCCGGCAGCCGCTCCCGCTCGGCGTTCCAGTCGCCGATGAGCACCGGGCGCTGCTCCCGGATCACCTGGGAGCTCAGCCCGTTGCCCAGCTGCTGGCGGGCGGGTTCTTCGGCCACCCCTTCGTCGATCTGGATCCGGAAGTCCAGCTCCCCGGTTTGCTCCTCGTACAGGGCGACGAAGAAGGCGTCGGCCTGAAAGATCGGCGAGACCTCCTGGTACACCGTCTGCAGCAGGTCTTCGAGCTGAAGGGCCGCGCCTACGGCGGCCGCCACCCGGTTGACCAGGGACAGCCGCTCGGCCCGCCGGCTCGTCTCGTCGTACAGGCGGGCGTTCTCGATCGCGATCGCCAGCTGATCCGCCACGGCCTGGAGAGTGAACAGATCGAGGGGGCTGAAGGCTTCCAGCTCGGTGCTCTGGACGTCCAGCACTCCGAACACCCGGTCCTTCAGGCGCAACGGTACGGCCAGCTCAGAGCGCGCCTGCACGCCCTCCAGCAAGGCGAGATACCGCTCGTCCCTGCTCACGTCCGGCACCACGGCGGGCTCACCCGTGGCTGCCACCCGGCCGCAGATCCCCTCCTCGCCGATGCGCAGGCGTATGTCGACCGCGCGGGAACGCAGCTGCGGCAGCGAGCTGGCCCGGAGGACGAGCACCTCCGCCTCGGCCAGGAAGATGGAGGCGTTGTAGTACCCGAAGGTGTCGCTGAGCAGCTGCACCGCGAGACCGAGCAGTTCGTCCAGCCGCAGGACGGCCGTGGTGCTCTGGCTCAAGTGGGCCAGAAGCTCCAGCCGCCGGGCTCTCTGCCGCAGCTCCTCCTCCGCCCGGGTGCGCTCGGCGATTTCGACCTGCAGGGCCGCCGTCCGCTCCTCTACCTTGAGCTCCACGGCGGCATACGCCTGCGCCAGCTCCCGTGTGCGGGCCTCCACCTCGCGCCTGAGGGCGAGCGCTCTCTCCCGCAAGGGGCTCAAGAAACGACGCCTGACGATCCCGTATCCGAGCACCCCCACCCCGCCCAGGGTGGCCACTGAGAGCAGCGGCACGGGGAGCTCGATCACCCCGTCGAGTACCAGGCCGGCCAGGAGAATCAGCACGCCCCAGCGGGCGAACTGCTCGCCGGCGTCCTGCCGGTGCCTCCACAGCAGCAACAGCGACCAGGCCACGTAGAACACCGGGAGCGCCGAGGCGGCCACGCCCAAGGGAGAGAGCGAAATGGTCGTGGAGCCGTTGGGAAGCAGCCGCAGGTTGTGAAACAGGCGATGGCCGAACAGGGGAACGGCCAGAACGGCCAGAATCCCCACCCCGACCAGGGTCGCGATATCCTTGGCCCGACCCGCTCGGCGGACAAAGCGGGAGGCGAAGTTGAACAGCACCACGCTCATGAGCCCGAAGGCAAAGATCGCCAGCTCGAGGAGGTGCACCGGTGAGCCCACCCCCAGCCACAGCGACAGGCGTGTGGCCAGTGACAGCAAGGCAAAGGTGGCGGCGAGGACCGCGAACAGGGAGAAGGTCAGGTTCAGCAGCCGGCCGGGGTCGGTGACCAGCACGACCATGGCCAGGGAGGAGGCGATGATCACCGAGAGGCTTTGCGCTGTCAGGTCGACCCAGAACAGAAGGGGCATGGGGCTCAACTCTCCGCCGGCAAACGGTATCCCCTGTATAGCCGAAACAGGGGATTCTTTCCAGTATCCGCCCGCGGCCGCTGCAGCCGGGCGCCGGCGCCCGTTTTGCCCCGCCGCCGCGAAGTTAGTACCTTTTCCCTACCCATGACGGAGGGACACAAGTGAGCGGATACTTCGACGACAACTCTTATTCCATCGGCCGGACGCCCCTGGTGCGGCTCAACCGGATTGCAGGCGGCAAGGCGACCGTCCTGGCCAAGATCGAAGGCAGGAATCCCGCCTACTCGGTCAAGTGCCGCATCGGGGCGTCCATGGTCTGGGACGCCGAGAAGCGGGGAGTGCTCAAGCCGGGCAAGGTGATCGTGGAGCCCACCAGCGGGAACACCGGGATCGCCCTGGCCTTCGTGGCCGCCGCCCGGGGCTACGAGCTCGTCCTGACCATGCCCGACACCATGTCGGTGGAGCGGCGCAAGCTGCTCAAGGCCCTGGGCGCCCAGCTGCATCTGACCGAAGGGTCCAGAGGAATGAAGGGGGCCATGGCTCGTGCCGAAGAGCTCGTGGCGGAGGACCCCGGGCGGTACGTGCTCCTTCAGCAGTTCACGAACCCGGCCAACCCCCAGATTCACGAGCTCACCACCGGTCCGGAAATCTGGGAAGACGCCGGCGGGAAGGTCGACGTGCTGGTGGCCGGGGTCGGCACGGGGGGCACGATTACCGGCATCTCGCGCTTTTTCAAGAACAACAAGGGTCGGAAGATCCTGTCGGTGGCGGTGGAGCCCGCCGCCAGCCCGGTGATCAGCCAGAAGCTCGCCGGCCAGGAGCTCAAGCCGGGACCCCACAAGATCCAGGGGATCGGCGCAGGGTTCCTTCCGGAAAACCTGGACCTCAGCATGATCGACCGGGTGGAGCAGGTCACCAACGAGGAAGCCTTCGAGTACGCCCGCAGGCTTCCCCGGGAAGAGGGGATTCTGGCCGGGATCTCCTGCGGCGCCGCCGCAGCTGCGGCCGCCCGCCTCTCGCGCTTGGAGGAGTTTGCCGGCAAGACCATCGTGGTGATCCTGCCCGATTCCGGGGAGCGCTACCTTTCCACCGCCCTCTACGAAGGGCTGTTCGACCCTCAGACCGGGCTGTAGGAACGCGGGCAGCCGGCGGGCAGCCGGGAGGCGCGGTCTTCTACTCGATCCCTCGGAACACGAGCTCCGGGTGCACCCGGGCGACGGAGAGAGTCTCGGGGGTGGTCACTCCGGTCAGGAGCAGGGCGGTACGGTAGCCGAACCCGCGAGCGCCCCGGATGTCCGCAGACAGGGAATCCCCTACCATCAGGACCCGTCTTCGCCGCAGCCTGGCCCCGGCCCGCTTCTCGAGCCGCCGGTGGCTGTGCCGGAAGATCGGCGGGTACGGCTTGCCGAGCAACAGGGGCCGCAGACGTACCCCGTGAGCCCGCAGAACGGTGCAGACCAGCGCCGCGACTCCCCCGGAAGCCACCCGCAGGCGCCCGTGGCCCGCCGGGAAGTACAGGTCGGGGTTCGGGACGATCAACGGGGCCTGGGGACGGGTCCGGAAGAAGTTCACCAGCCCGTTGACCACCGGTTCCCAGTCGAACTCCTCTTCGCCGATGATCGCCCCCCGGCAGCGATCCAGCTCCTCGAGGCGCCGCGTCACCCGAATGCCCGCGGCTTCCGCGTAGCACGGCTCTCCCAGGCGTCCGGCCACGAAGCAGAGCCGGCCCACCAGGTCCCGCTCCCGGGCCACGTCGCAGAGCACGTGCCCGGAGGAAGTGAGGGCCTCCGCCTCGACCTCCAGCCCTGCCTCCCCCAGCAGGCGGATCTTCTGCTGGATGGAGTTGTTCCCGTCGTTGGTCAGCAGCGCAAGGGGCACGCCCTGCCGGGCCAGGAGCTCCAGGAGCGCCGGCGCCCCGGGCGCGGCCCGGCGCCCGACCAGGAGCACGCCGTCGATGTCCAGGACCAGGGCGTCCAGCTCCGGGAGGTGCGCCGCCAGCCAGGGCAGGAAGCAGTCCTCGACCCTGGTTCCGGTGCCCGAGAGGGGGGCGGCGGAACGGCGGGCGCCCGAGGGGCTGTCGGGGGATGGGGGTCGTCGGGGTGACATGCCAGTGCCGGTTATACCCCGAGACGGGAGCGCGCATCTACGCCCCCAGAAGCCCCGGCCGCGGACCGCGGACGCAGGCCCCGACCGGAGGCCCAAGGCAGCGGCCACCCACCCTTGGAAATCCAGCCCGCGGGGGGGTACACTTGTGACGCTGTAAGGAGGCTGACCATGCGCCCGTCCTCGACCGCCCTCGCGCTGATCCTCTCCGCCCTGCTGCTCGTCCCCGGAGTCCTGCGGGCGGGCGGGAGCTCCGAGGGCCAGCGGCCTGCCGGCACGACCCCGGGACAGCCCGTCACCGCGGTAAGCGTCCGGGCGTACTGGCTCCTGGAACAAGGGGCGGCGAACGCCCAGATGCTCCTGGATCGTTTCTATCTGCCCACCTCCCTGTCCGTGCTGCGCTGGACCGGGTTCACGGTGGTCGACGGGGGCGTCGAGCTGGCCTCCACCGGAGGCTACCGGGTGGCCCGCAAAGACCGCGTCCTGACGGAGAGCTGGCAGGGCAGGGTTCTGCACGGCTACGAGGTCCGGGTCGAGTTCATCGGGCAGGCCGACGAGCCCTCCCGGAGCTCCCGCCGCTACACGGTGAGCTTCGCCTACGACACGTCAGGGACGGGCAGCGGCGAGGCGGGGGCGGGCGGCAGCGGGGAGGCCGCCGCGGTCCCCCAGCCGCTCCAGCAGGCCCTGCTAAAGGGCATCGAGGCCAGCGGCAGGGGCAGCGGGACCGCCCGGGTGCTCGAGCTCACCTACGAGGGCAGGGGGCGCTTCAGGGCGAAGGTCGAGGTGCAGTAGCCCCGGCCCCGGGGAGGCCCAGGCTCTCCAGCTCCAGCCGGTGCTCGAAGCGAAGCGCACCCTCCTGGTCCCGAATCTGCAGCCGCAGCCGCACCGGCGGACCCCAGCGGATCTCCACGACCCCCAGGTTCGGCCGGGTGTACGGTCCGGCGACCCGATGGCTGTTGGTGCCCGTTCGCCCGCTGGGGTGCCGGATGTTCAGGGCGCTGGAGGTCAGGTCGTGCAGGGGGTACAGCCCGGGGGGCTGCTCCATGGAGAGCTCCGCGAAGTGGCGGTCGCCGGAGACGAACACCACCCCGGAGGCCCCGGTGGCCTCCAGGAGCCGGAACAGCCGGCGCCGTTCAGCCGGGAAGTTCCCCCAGCATTCCCAACCGCTCTCGTCGTTGATGACCTGGATGCTGGAAGCGATGAGGCGCAGCTGCGCGGGCTCCCGCAGCCGCTCCTCCAGCCAGCGCCACTGTGCGTCCCCGAGCAGGGTCGGGGCGGTTTCCGGGGCGGAATCGTATGCTTGCGACCGATGGGGCACATAGGGGCCCAGGTCGTCGGTCGGATTCGGGTTTCCCCGTCGCAGTGGAGAGCGGAAGCTGCGGGTGTCCAGGAGAATCAGCTGGACGCGGCGCTCGGGAGGGCCGTACCGGCGGGCCGCGTAGATGCCCCCGCGCCGGCGCCGCGGGGAGTCTTCGGGCTCGTTCCAGAACTCCAGGAAGATCTCCCGGGAGACTTCCTTCATCGGGTAGTCTGCTCCGGCGTCGTTTTCCCCGTAGTCGTGGTCGTCCCAGGTTGCCTCCACCGGGCAGCTGCGGCGCAGCCGCTGGAAGCTGGGGCTGGTCGCCAGGGTTTCGTACTTGCGGCGCATGACGGCGGGATTGCGGGTGTCGGCGTAGATGTTGTCCCCGAGAAACACGAACAGGTCCGGCTCCAGGGAGACCGCGGTATCGAAGATCGGCTGGGATCGGCTCTGGAGCACGCACGAGCCGAACAGGATCCTTTCCAGCTCCGGCCCCTCGGCGCCGCAGCGCTCCGGGATGCCGGCGCCCAGGGCCAGGCCCGCGGCCAGGGCGAACAGCCCGGCTGCAATCCGGGTCCTGGCCGCGGACCGCCTCCGGCAACGGCTCACGCCTCGGCCTCCGCCAGCACGTCCAGCTGGTGGGTGATGAGCCCCAGGGTCCCCCGTTCGACCGCCTCGAGCCTGCGGGCGTACCAGCGCCGGAGCCACGCCGGGTCCAGGCCGCCGGCGGCGAGGCCCTCCCGGGCCATGAAGGTCAGGAGGGTCCGGAGGAAGACCCGGCGGCCGGGGGAGCAGGCGCGGGCGCCGGCGCGGCCCCCGGCGCGGCCCCCGGTGCCCGGGAATACCATCCAGTCGCTGGCCCCGGCGTCCCGTATGGCGTAGCCGCAGCCGGGAAGGCTCCGGCACAGTCGCCGGCCGCTCCAGCGGCCTCCGGTCGACTGGCCGCCGGCGCGGCGCTCTTCCATGGAGAGGTCGTAGCGCTCCAGGAGCCGGCGCTCCAGCTCCGGCTCCTCGTCCGGGGGGAACAGAGCCGTGAGGCCGTCGTAGTTGATCGTGGCGTACAGCCAGCCTCCGGGGCGCAGGAGACGGCGGATCGCCTCGAGGGCTTTCTCGATCGGGAGGAGATCCAGGAGGGCGTTGGCGGTGACCAGGTCGAAGGACCGGCAGCCCAGCCCCCCGACCGCCTCCCCTTCCAGGAGCCCGCCGGGCACCAGGCGGACCCGCACCCCCTCCGAGGCGGCACTCCCCGGCCTGAAGGCGGGGGTGCCGCCTCCGGTCGCCACCACCTCGATCTGCTCCGGGTTCTCCTCCACGTCCACGACGTAGCCGCGAGCCCCGAGCTGCCGGCGGATGCATCGGCCCGCCAGCTCCAGGCTCTCACGATCGGGATCCAGGCCCACGAGCTCCCCTCGGACCCCGGGCGCCCGCCGGAGCAGGCGGCGGATCATGGCCCCCGTCCCTGTGCCGAGGTCCAGCAGCCGCAGCCCCTCGCTCCGGCGCAAGCGCCTGCGCACCGCGGCCAGGAGCCGGGGGTGAAGGCTCCGGTCGTCGATCTCGATCTTGGCTTCGAGATAGGAGGGAAAGTCCACCGGGAGCAGCCAGGGCTCACTCATGGCCCAGGAGCTCCCGCAGAGCCTCGTGTACCGCCCGGCCGGTGTCCGCCCAGCCCGGAAGCGCGCTGCGCAGCTTCCGGGACAGCCCGGCGGCCTCGCGCCGGGCCTCGGGGTCCGCCAGCAGGCGCTCCAGGGCTCCGGAGAAGCCCGCCAGGTCCCCCGGCGGGAACAGCAGGCCCCGGCCCCCGGTCACCTCCGCCACGGCGCCGGCGGCAAAGGCCACGAAGGGAAGCCCGGCGCGCACCGCCTCCGCCAGGGAGATCCCGTAGCCTTCGTAGCGGGAAGGGAACACGAACACGTCCGCCTCCCGGTACTGCCGGGCAAGCTCCTGGCCGCTGAGCTCACCCGTGTACTCGATGCGCCCTTCCAGCCCCAGGCGCCTCTCCAGACGCTCGAGGCGCCGCCGATACCCCTGGTCCGCCGTGCGCCCCACCACCCGGAGCCGCCAGCTCCTGGCGCGCAGGCCCCCCAGGATGCGCAGCAGCAGGTCGTACCCTTTCCGGCGGATCAGGTTCCCGGTGGCCAGCAGGCGCACCGGGGCGTCGCCGGGCCCAGGCTTGGCCGCCCCGGTTCCCTCGAGCCCCGGCAGGAGATCGCTTCCCGGCGGGCAGACGTACACGGGCATGTCCTCGCCGACAAGCTCCCGCACCGTCTGCCCCGTGACCCGGCTGTTGACCAGGATCCCCCGGGACCGCCGGAGCAGGCTCCGCTCCATGCCCCGGGCCAGCCAGCGCAGCGGGGCCGGGACGGGCTCCCGGGACTTGAGGTGGTGCACGAGGGAGACCACCGGCGGCGACCCCGGTGCACGGCCCCTCAGGAGCCGGAACACCGACGGGTGAACGAGCTCGTCGATGACCACGGCGTGGCAGGTGCCCCCGGAAGCCGGCTGCCTCAGCAGCCTCCGGAGCTCCCGCCGCGGGGCGGCCGGCCCCGCAACCGGAAGCGGGCACAGCAGATACGGGCAGGCGGGCAGCGACAGGATGTCCACCTGCACTCCCCGCTCCCGCAGATACCCGACGACCTCGCGGTCGTACAGGTAGCCCCCGGAGAGCTGCTCCAGGGAACCGTAGACGACCAGGAGGATCCTCATCCCTCTCAGGGAAACAGGTAAGACGCCCAGGCGGTGTCCGACTCCCAGATCCTGATCTCCGACTGCACGACCGTCGACAAGGGGTAGCCCCGCCCCTCGAGGGCGTCGAAGAGCCGCCGGTGGAAGAAGCGCGCCATGTTCTCGACGCTGGCCTGGCGCTCCTGGAAGAACTCGAGGTCGTTCAGGAGCTTCCCCTCGACAGCCTGCACCGCGGCCGCCAGCAGCTCTTCCATCAGGGCGATGTCCACGGAAAAGCCGTTTTCGTCGAGCGCCACGGTCGAGCAGATCCACTCGAGGACGTACTCGTGCTCGTGGGGACGGGTTTCGTCCCCGAAGTCCCCTCTCAGGTAGTGCCCGGCCCGAAAACGATTCTTGATGCCCACCTGGAACATGCTCGAACTCCTTTCTCTGGTCTATTCCGCGGCCCCTGGTTCGAGAACCACCTGGATCGTCTCGCCGGGGCGAGCCGCCAGCAGCTCGAAGGCCTCCTGGGCGGCCTCCAGCGGGAACCGGTGGGTGATGTAGCGGGAGGGGCGCAGCGACCGCAGGAGCCCAATGGCCACGGCCAGGCGGCGCTCCTTGCTCCAGCGCCCCTCGAGGCAGGGGTCGAGGCGTGACACCTGGCTGCTGCGGATCCGCAGGCGCCGCCGGTGGAAGCCGGCTCCCAGCTCCAGGCTCACCGGGGTGGAGCCATGCCAGGAAGCCGCCACCAGGGTGCCCTCGAAGGCCAGGCTGTCGATGCCCAGCTGAAGACCGGCGGCGCTCCCCGCCGCCTCGATGGCCACGTCCACGCCGCGGCCCCCGGTGAGACCGCGGATGCGCTCCGGCAGATTCCCCTCCTCGGCAGACAGGGCGACGCAGCCCAGGCGGCGGGAAGCCTCACGGCGCAGCTCGTGGCGCTCCACCGTGATCACCTGTCCCGCTCCGGAGCGCATCAGGATCTCGGCCGCCAGCAGGCCCACGACCCCCTGACCGACCACGAGCACGTGCTCCGCGTAGCGCACCGCGGCATCGTGCACAATCCCCAGGGCCGTTTCCATGGTGGCCAGGAACACCGCATCCTCGAAGGCCAGCCCGGGCGGGAGCTCGAACAGCTCCCCCTCGGGGGCCGAAAACAGATCCTGGTGAGGGTAGAACGCGAACACCCGGCGCCCGTCGGCGGCGACCCCGGTGTTGATGTAGCCGTACTTCAGGGGATAATCGAGACTGCCTGCCAGGCTGGCGAGAGTGGCATCCGCCTCCATCCCCCCGGGAAGCTCACCCCGGAAGGCGAGCATCTCGGTGCCGTGGCTGATCCCGATCAGCCTGGAGCGAACCAGAACCTCTCCCGAAGCCTCGGTGACACTCTCGTCCCTGATCTCCACCTGGCCGGGGGCCAGGAAGTACACGGCCCTCGCCCTGTGCTCGGCTCTACGCGCCATGGAGCTCCATCTCCCAGACCAGGTCGGCCCCCAGGCGCCGGACCCGCACCCGCGCCGGACGAAGAGCCTGACCCAGCTCGCGAACCCCCAGGTCGCCGACTGCCTCGACTCCGGCGCCGATCAGAAGCGGAGCGGTCACCACCACCAGGCGATTCACGAGCCCGGCTCGGAGGAAGGAGGTGATCACCTGACCCCCGCCCTCCACGAACAGGCTCCGGAACCCCTCCCCGGCCAGAAACCGCACGACCTCCGGCGCCGACACCCGCCCCGACGCGTCGAGCGGCAGAGCCACGACCCGGATCCCCGCGGCCTCCAGCCGCTCCCGGATTCCTTCGCAGACCCCTCGTTCACTCCCCGATGCGGTCGCCGCGATCACGGGCACCTGACGCGCAGTGCGCACGATCGTGCAGCCCGGGGGCAGGCGCAGGTGGGTGTCCAGGACCACCCGCACCGGGGACCCCCGACCCCGGAGCCTGCAGGTCAGCTCCGGATCGTCCCTCAACACCGTCCCGATCCCAACGAGGATCACGTCGTGAGTTGCCCGCAGGCGCTGGGCGAGCCTGAGTGTGCCGGGACCGGAGATCCACCGGGAGTCGCCGGTGGCCGTGGCGATCCGCCCGTCGACGCTCTGGGCGTAGCTGACCGTGACGCGAAAGGGTCGGCCCATGCAGGCCATGATAGACCAGGGCTCCGAGGCGATCAAGGAGCGGGATTCGGGACGTTTCCATCCCAGGTGCGGCTGTATTTGCCGATGGCGGCCCCG
>Ga0068714_10003743_pt1 | contig 17656 bp, 13 predicted proteins | sample MTBNYHSulfiMetaG_FD_62988 | JGI IMG/M metagenome (GOLD analysis project Ga0068714, IMG submission 62988) | Enrichment culture microbial communities from rom New York Harbor, USA that are MTBE-degrading - MTBE-NYH (New York Harbor Sulfidogenic)... | ecosystem: Environmental > Aquatic > Marine >...
CCGAGTTTCACAAGAGAGGCAATTGCCTTGCCGCAGGCGTGGCCCTACAATGGATTGTGGATTGGCGGAGGATCATCAAGGGCGGTGCGGCTGCTCCGGGCCGGTTCCGGAGTTTTGAAGGGAGACAGAGATGGCGAAGATGTTTGCGATGTGCGGATTAGACTGTGCGGCTTGTCCCGCTTTGATCGCCCACCAGACCGACGACCAGGCCCTGCGGACGAAGACCGCCGCGGAGTGGTCCAAGCAGTTCGGCGTCGAGATTCCGCCCGAGCAGGTCAACTGCGTGGGCTGCCTGAAGGTCAAGGGCGTGCATATCGGCCACTGCGGCGAGTGCGAGATCCGCAAGTGCGGCCTGGAACGCCATGTCAAGAGCTGTGCCCTCTGCGACGACTATGGCTGTGCGACCATCAGCAAGTTCCTCGACCAGGTCCCGCCCGCCAGAGCCAACCTCGAAACCCTCCGCCGCACCCGACAGGAATAGCCAACCAAGAGACAGTACCGGTCCCTTGGCGGCTGCACATCACAGGGCTGCCGACCGTGTGTGAGAACGCAGGAGGCCGATCGAAATGGACGGCGTCATTAGAGCATCATTTGTTGGATGGATGATCGTGCTTCTCGTTGGTGCATCGTGCACGCGCGTTCCCGAAGAAAATCAGGCGGCGCCGTCCGCGGAATGGCAGAGCACCGATGCGAACAGCATATCCATCGCATTGTCCTCGCCCGACACTGTGTCTACCGATACGAAGACGCGCAACCAGCAAAAAGACGTCGAGTTTGTGCGGGCAGCACCGCCGCGGGAGATCGACATCAATAGCGGCGACGTCAGAGGGTCGAGATACCGCGACGATGGATCCGCTCACTACGGAATTTACGAATCAGAGCTGTCAAAGGAAGTCCGCAGGCTGGGCATCCCGGTCCCCGAACAACGCGACTGGTGGATTATCCATGGGTCCTCCGGCGGGCTCGGTGGAATGCACGTGGATCCTGTATACGGGAATCTGCTTCCGACGGCCCGCAGGTTGCTGGACCGGCTCGATGAGGTCAACGCGCCGAACGACGAACGGCGGGACGTCTTGGAGAGATTCATGACCAGCCTGCGAAACGACAGACCGTTGGCCGCCATTCAGAAGGGACGTATGCTCATCGTGGAGGTCTGCGACTGTCACGGGTTGCAGAGTCCTTTTGTCCCAGGCTACACGGAGCGCCTTTGGAGGGAGTTGCGCAACGAGCAGGAGTAGCGAACCGGAGCAAGCGCAGGCGGTCCCCGTCATCTCCAAGGGGGCGTAGGGACAGACCCCGTTTTCCTGGAGGCTTCCGCATGGGGGTAGGTTCAGTGTGGGTAGAAAGCGAGCCCATCGTACACCGGCGAGAACATGCTTACGGCGTTTGGCCGCAGCATGGTGATGAGCCGTGACCCTGTGACTGCGCCAGTCTGTCAGGCGGAGGTTTCGGCGGCGGCCTGATTGACGAGGAACAGGACGGCCATGCGGACGGCCAGTCCGTTGGCGACTTGGCGGAGGATGACGCTGTTCTGCCCGTCGGCGACCTCGCTCTCCATTTCGAGTCCGCGGTTGATCGGGCCGGGATGCATCACCACGATGTCCGGCTTGGCCCGCTGCATCCGCTCGACGGTCAGGCCGAAGTACCGTGAGTATTCGCGGATCGAGGGGAAGGGGTTCCCGCCCAGCCGCTCGAACTGGATGCGCAGCATGTTGATCACGTCGACCTTCTCGATCACCTCGTCGAGCGAGTAGCTGATGTTCACCGGCAGTCGGCCGGCGTCGGGGGGCATGAGCGTGGGCGGCCCGACCAGCGTGACCTCGGCGCCCAGCTTCGTCATCGCCCACATGTCGCTGCGAGCGACGCGGGAATGCGCAATGTCGCCGACGATGGCGATCTTGAGCCCTTCGAGCGAGTCCTTCATCTGGCGGATGGTGTAGACGTCGAGCAGGGCCTGGGTCGGGTGCTCGCAGTAGCCGTCGCCGGCGTTGACGACGCAGGCGTTGATGTTCCGGCTCAGCAGCGTGGGCGCCCCGGCGGCATTGTGGCGGATCACGACGATATCGACGCCCATCGCTTCGAGGTTCCGCGCGGTGTCCAGCAGCGTCTCGCCCTTGCTGACGGAGCTGTTCTTCATCGTGAACTCGACGACGTCGGCGCTGAGCCGGCTGGCGGCCAGGGCGAAGCTGGTCCGCGTGCGCGTGCTGTCCTCGAAGAACAGGTTGACGACCACCTTGCCCCGCAGGGGAGGAGCCTTCTTCACCGAGCGCGTGCTGATCTGTTCGAAGCCTTGGGCGGTGTCGAGGATGTAGAGGATCTCCTCGGCGCTGAGGTCTCGTAGACCGATCAGGTGCTTGCGCTGCCATCTGAACTGTTTGCCTTTTCGCATGATCGCCATAGTCTTGCTGTGCTGTCGTTTGGAGCTGTGGTGGGTGTGTCGCTCCACGATATTGAGGATGCGGCTCATGGTCCCTACTCGACTACAACCTCGTCTCTTTCGTCCGACTCGATGAGGTTGACCTGGACGGATTGTCCAGGCCGGACCTCGGCCTTATAGCCGGTATAATCGGCCTGGATGGGGAACTCCCTTCCCTCCCGTTCGACGAGGACCGCCAGGCGGATGGCCTTGGGCCGGCCCAGATCGATCAGGGCCGATAACGCTGCCCGGACCGAACGGCCGGTGTAGAGCACGTCATCGACCAGGATGACGGTCTTGTCGTCAATGGCAAAGCCGATTTCTGTCGTTCGCACCAGAGGCTGATCGGCGCTCTGGGGCGCGTTGAGATCGTCACGGTAGAGCGTGATATCGAGGGTGCCGCACGGGACCGGGTGGTTCAGCCGCCCGGAAAGCCGGTCCGCCAATCGCTCGGCCAGGATCTCGCCCCGGCTGCGGATTCCGATAATCACCGGATCATCAGCACGAGAGGTCTGAGCGGCGATCTCCTCGGCCAGACGGCGGAGGGTCTTGTCGATCTGCTCGGCGTCCAGGATTACCTTCATAACGGCCGTCCACTCTAAATCCGGTTCCACGCGGTTGTTGGAGGTAATATACCAGCGGCGGTGCGTCAACGCAAGGGCCACCCCAGGAGTTTTCCGAATCCGCTTTGGCAGTGCTGGCAGAAGGGGTATACTGGCTGGCGGAGTTGGAATTTGCTTGAAAACGAGGCGGGTTTCTGCTATCATGGGCTCAGTTGCCGGGAGGGCGCAACAGTCAGCAAAGGAGGCTGAATACTGGGGGTGTGATGGCGTGCGGAAGAGCGGTCCTAACCACGTCCTGGGTCTTGTGATGCGAAGAACAGTGGAACAAGTAGCTATCCTGGTTCACAGGTTATGGGTCGTTGGCCTGCTGGTCGGCGCGTTGGCAAGCGCCGGCATGGCCCAAGCCCAGGCTACCTCGCTGCTCCAGCCGCAGGGCCTTGACTACGTTGGGATCTACGCACTGCGCCAGAGCGATCCGGCCCTGACGGGGGAGGGTGTTCGCATCGGCGTCCTCTGCCGTAGCGTCACCTACAAGAACGGAGAGCCTCAGAACGACTATCAGCCGAACGTCCGGCACGCGTGCTTCCAGGCCGCCAGGATTCGCCCGTACGACAAGGGCCTGCTGGCACCCGGCATTTCGCCTCATTCGACCGCGGTCTGCTCGATCCTGTTCGGAGAGGACGCCGAGGCGATGACAGCGTTCCTCGGACCGTTCTTCTACCAGGGGGTCGTCCCCGCGGCGGAAGGGCACGTCTACGAGTACTTCTATTTTGGCGAGCAGCACCTGTTTACGCAGACCGCGCCGCCCGTCGACGTGATCACCGCCAGCTTCGGGTTTCAGTTTGAGAACTGGTGGACGCGAGGCGTCGAGTCGCTGGCCGAGCACGCCGGGCTTCCCATCATCGCCAGCGTCGGCAACGGCACCAATGCGTCCGATCCGCCGCTCTATCCGGGAGCCGGCTCCAACGCCATCGGCGTCGGCGTAGTCAGTTCCGTCAAGACCGGCGACCCGGTGACCGACCTGATGCACTTTGCACTGGCGTACCCCGATCAGTCGACCCTGGGACCGACCGGCGACAACCGCTGCAAGCCGGACATCGTCGCTCCGGGCAACTGCCTCGTGGCAGGCGCGACGGAGGATCGCGGCTACACCATGTCGGGCGACTGGTCGAGCTTCGCCACGCCGGTGACCGCCGGGGTGGTGGGGCTGCTGATTCAGACCGCCAGAATGGATAAGAACCTCAGTCCGGTCCTTTCGCCCAACGGCGGCAATTGCGCCCTCAAGGCGATCCTGATGAACTCGGCGACCAAGCTGCCGTTCTGGCACAAGGGACGCCTGACCACCGAAGACGATCGTGAAGAGCCGCTGGATTACATTCAGGGCGCCGGGATGGTCAACGCGGTCAGAGCCCATCGGCTCCTGACCGCCGGACGGGCTCTGCCGGGTAGCGTGCCTGCGACGGGATGGGATCTCAACCTGCTCGACGCCGCGCAGCAGCTTCCGCAGGTCTATCGCTTCACGATGGACGAATCGGCGAGCAAGGTACTGACCGCGACGCTGGTCTGGAACCGGCACTACAGCGAGGCCTTCCCGTTCGAGCGTGTGTCCGGCGCTGACAGCGACCTGCGCATCGAGCTCTGGGCGATCGATCCGGAAGACTCGGCCAACGATCTGCTGCTGGACACCTGCGACAGCAAGGTGGACAACGTCGAGCACATCCATGTTGCGATGCTCCCGGAGTATCGCGTGTATGAGCTGGTCGTTTCGTACGCCGACGGCCAGACGGTTGCTTCTTCCGAACGCTACGGATTGGCCTGGATGGTGGCGGATAAGCCGGAATCCGACAGCATTCTCTGGCACGATCTCAATGCCGACGGCGTCGTGGACGGAGCGGACGTCCGGATCTTCCTGGCCAATCGCAAATTGGGATTGACCTCGCCCGACGCTTATGTGATCGGGGACATCAACACGGACGGGGCCCTCGACGCAGCCGATCTGGAAATTCTGATCGCCAACCGCAATCGCAGGGCCGGCTGGCGCGCGGACACGGCTACCAACTGATCGTCTCCGATAACGGAGTCGCCTTTGCCGGCAGGGGAGTGAATCTCCGCCATCCCAAGCCATGAATGCTGCGAAATGTCTCAGTGCTTTGCTCTGTGGTCTTCTCGCCGCCGCGGCGACGTCGGGCGCCGAGCGCTGGCGTTTCATCGTGACCTGCGACAGCCGGCACGCGCTGACTGGGGTTAACGAGCCGGTCCTCGCAGAGCTGGCGGCGGAGGTTGTGCGGCAGGGGGTGGATTTCCTGCTCTATCCGGGCGACCTGGTCCATGGGGTGCGAGTCACGCCCGAGCAGTTCGAGCGGCAATTGTGGAACTGGGTGGCCGTCATGCGACCGGTGTACAACGCCGGGATTCCCGTCTATGTCTGTCGGGGCAATCACGAGGTCGCGGACGTGTGGGACCTCGAGCCCGGCGTCGCGCCCGACCCGAGCGACAGCCACTCGTTGCGCTGGCTGCATGTGTTCGGCAACAGCATCCATCCGGATTTGACGCTGCCCAACGACAGCCCCACCGGCGAAGAGTACATGACCTATGCCTTCGTGCACAAGAACGCACTGATCGTGGCGCTGGATCAGTATGGGGGACTGGGCCATACGTTCGCCCACAGCGTCAATCAGGACTGGCTGGACGAGAGGCTCGGTCGCAACACGCAGCCTCACGTGTTCGTCTTCGGGCACGAACCGGCCTTTCGGACCTATCACTCCGATTGTCTGGATGCGTATCCCGCGCGGCGTGACGCCTTCTGGCAGAGCATTCAACGCGCAGGCGGGCGCACGTATTTCTGCGGCCACGACCACTATTACGACCACGGCGCTGTGGATGACCGCGATGGCATGCCGGACAACGACATTCACCAGTTGATCGTCGCGACCGCCGGGGCCCCGTTCTACACGTGGGAGCCGCCTTACAGAGGCGACAACAGCTACTTCGTTCCTCGGCAGCTCTTTCACGTCACGAGCTACGGATACATCCTGGTCGCCATCGACGGCCCGGACGTCACTTTAACCTGGATGGAACGCAGGGACGGCGATCCCTTGCTGCTGCCGTTGTACGTGCCCGCGGAGGTGTGGGGATATACGGTCGAGCCCAGGCCGGTTGTGCTGTATCCGAATGGAGCCGAACGGCTCACCGCTTCGCAGCCGTGCATGGTGCAGTGGAAGACCGTTGGCGACCCCGGCCTCGACGAGGTGGTTATCGAGTACTCCGTCAACGGCGGGGCGACATGGGTGTGGGTCGATCAGGTCGCCGCTTCAGGCGCGTACGAGTGGACGGTGCCGGCAGTCGAGTCGGAGGCGTGTCTGCTCCGCGTCCGCGAAGTGGGCCGTCCGCAGGTTTATGACGTCAGCGACAGGCCGTTTTCGATTTCCCCGTGCCTTCAGAAGCTCCAGGGCGACCTGAACGGAGACTGCTACGTCGACTTCGCCGATCTGGCGATCCTGCTAAGTGAATGGCTCGCCTGCGGCGACCCATTCGACCGGGCTGCGGAACCGCTGCCATAGACCGTGCCCCACATTTCGTCGAAAGCCTGCCCTGCAATTTCCTGTGGCGTTCCGCGTCTAATCACGTAGAATGACGCGCGTCAATCAGGTGTTTGTCGGTGTAGAATTCACGTCGCATTGGCTGCGGCGCGGGGATACCAGTCTTATGCTTGACATTCAAGAGGAAATCTCCAGGGCGTGCGCCGCGACCAGCGCCTTGCGCCGCGACATGGCCCGGACTGCCGTGAAGGAGTACCTCCGCTCGCTCGGTGAGGGAGGCTCGGCGGCCACCGGGGATTTCGACGCGGCGTGCGACCGTGCGACGGGCGTCTTGCGAACCGATCTGTTCGGCGGCGAAACCATGGCGATCGTCACAGGCGGCCGGGACCTCGACGAGCAGACGCTGGCCAGCCTGAAGTTGGGTTTCGAGGCGATCGCCAGGCCCCTTCAAATCCCGCGTCCGCCGGTCCGCCGCGAGATGAAGGTCTTCTCGCTCGCTATCGCGGCGCTGGTAGGCGCTGCGGTCGGGATGCTCACTTTGGCCCCGCTGCTTCGCTGGGCCTATGACATGCGCGATCTGGGGCTGGTGTTGGGCGGTCCCGCTGGAGCGCTTCTGGCGGTGCTCGTCGTGCATCGCCTGTCGCGACTGCGGCTGCTGCTGCGTTTCTTGCCCGGCCTGTCATCGGATGCCCGGTCTCTGTCAGGTCCCGCGCGCAAGGACCACGAGATGGTAGTGCGCGCCTGTGTCGAGCAATGGCTGGACTGGGCGATCCCGGCGCTGACCATGCTGTGCCTGCACGGTGCTCTGCCGCGGGAGTCTGCGACGAAGAGAGACGCCGCCTTCAAGCGGATCGGTAAGCTGATCTACACCCTGCACGGAACTCCGCGAGACTCGCTGCCTGTGGTTGCGGACGAGCTGATCCAGGAGGCCAAGAACTACGGTTTCGAGGGGCTCGACGGTCCGGCGTTGTTCTCCGTCGAGTGCGACCGGCCACGGGACACGATCATCTGGAACAAAGGGCTTGGCACGAAATACGAGACCTTCGGTCACATTGTCGAGGGCGACCGCGTGACCGTCGAACGCTCGCCCGTCGTTTTCGAGGGCCAAGTGGTCGAGCGAGGGCTGGTCAGAAAGATACGAGAGACGGCCTGATATGAACAATCACGGCGTTCTATCCATCGACTTCGGGACCACGAACTCTTACTACTGCAAGTGTCCGGCCGATCAGATCGCGCCGGTCGGCGTGGATTTCGGCACCGGGCGGGACGGCCTGCCCACCGCGATCCTCTACCGCGGCGACCGCGAGCCCCTCGTCGGGGAGGCGGCGCTGCATGAGTTTGGGGAGGCCTCCGCCCAGGAGCGCAGGCAGTACCGCCTGTGCACGCAGTTCAAGCCCGATATCGCCCAGAGCGCCGAGGCGGCCGACACAGCCGCCGATTTCCTGCGCACCGTGATCGCGCAGGCCCAGCGCCAGCACATCGCGCTGGACCCGGCCGGACAGCACGTGATCTTCGGGATGCCCAGCGAGTCGCAGGGCGACTTCCGCACGACACTCACTGAGATCGCCCGGAAGGCCGGCTACGGCCAGGTCCGCCTGCTCGACGAACCCAAAGGGGCGCTGCTCTACCACCTGTGGCGCAAGGACTTCTCGCCCGAAGAAGCGCAGAGAGGGATCCTCGTCGTTGACTTCGGCGGCGGCACCTGTGATTTCGCCTTCCTGCAAAGCCTGCGCGTCACCTGCTCCTGGGGTGACATGGAGCTGGGCGGACGCCTGTTCGACGATCTGTTCTTCCAGTGGTTCTGTGAACAGAACCCCGGCGTTCTGCCGGAGCTCCAGGAAACGGGCGACGCGTACTACGTTCATTCGTATCTTTGTCGCGAGGTCAAGGAGTTCTTCTCGCTGACGATGACGCGCGATCGCTGCGAGACCGTCAACAAGTCCGTCGGACGTTACGGCAGTCTGCGAGGCATGGACTGGCCGGCGTTCATGGAACGGGCGAGCCATTATACGCCGAGCCCGACCCTCGTGAGCCATCTCCAGGGCATGGGCGTGCGGTGCCGGAACGTGACGCAGCGCGATGAGCCCATCGATCTGGTCGGATGGTTCCGGCGGTCCCTCGTCCAGGGACTTTCCGATGAGGCGGTTCGAAGTGGGGACATCAGCCTGGTGGTCCTGGCCGGGGGCAGCAGCCAGTGGCCTTTCGTCGCCGATGTCGTCACCGAGACACTGAGCGTCGATCCGTCCCGCCTGCTGCGAAGCGACCGGCCCTACGCCGTGATCGCGCAGGGGCTGGCGATCCTGCCGGCCTTACAAAAACAGTTCGAGCGAACGCGCGAGACGTTGCGGGCGGATCTTCCGCAGTTTTGCCGCAACCGGGTCCGTCCCCTCGTGGAACGTGTCACCGGCATGTACATCTCCGACGTCGCCACCGATGTGACGTCGGAGGTGTTCGACAAGTCGATTCGGCCCGTGCTGGAGGATTTTCGGGACCGAGGGGGTTCGGTGAGCGCTCTTCGCGAAACGATTTCGGCCAACGTCAAAGCAGACGAAGATCGGCTGAAGGAGATCATCGAAGAGCGGATGCGAACGTTGAGCTTGGGTCTGCCCGGACAACTCAATGATCTGCTGGCGGACTGGTTTGGCTCCTATGGCCTGAGCGTGGGCGACAAGCCGGTTGGGGACGGCCGCACCGTGTCGGTCCAGCGCGCCGTGATCGGACCGGAGGCGCCCGACCTCTACGGCGGGATCATGGAGACCGTGGGCTGGTTCGTGGTGGGCCTGGCAACCAGCGTCGGCGCGATGATCTGCGGCGGGGCAGGTACGGCTCTTCTGGCGACGGGGCCGGTCGGGCTGCTGGCCGGAGCGTTGCTCAGTGCCGTCGCCGCGTTCCTGGCGGTTCGATACGGCAAGACCAAGGCCAGGGATTTGGCCGACAACTGGAACGCTCCGGCGTGGGTCGTCAGGACAGTCATGACACCGTCCCGAATCACCAGGGCCCGCCAGCAGTTCAAGTCGCGGCTTGAGGAGACGCTCGGCCGCGAGACCGCCAGCCTCCAGGACCAGATGGAAACGCGGATTCGCGAGATCACCGAAGCCCAGATCGACGGCCTGTCCGAGATCACCCAGCTCTAAGGTCCGTCCCGTCGTTGGCTGCGGCAAAAACCTCTTTTCTTCTCCCGACGTTTCGGTTATCACTACAGGCACTGGCATGGATGTAACGAGCTGGTGGATGGATGACGCCGACGACAGTGCTGTTCGTAGTCGCGTCGCAAGACGCTATTCTCAGGTGTATGTATGCGCCTGCGGGCACACTACCCACGGCATGAGCGGATCATCGCGGGGGTGAGGATTCCGTCTTTTCGAGGCTGGTGAAGGTACAGGTGTGCTATGGTTGACCATGTGCTGATCAAGGACGGGCGGGTGATCGACCCGGCCAACAATCTCGACGAGGTTTGCGACGTGCTCATCCTCAACGGCAACGTTGCGGAGATCGGCCATTTCAACGGCGCCGTCGCCAAGAGCGTCGAGCGGGTGATCGACGCGACGGGCAAGCTTGTCACTCCCGGCCTGATCGACATTCACGTGCATTTTCGCGAGCCGGGCGACGAGGAGGAGGAGACCATCGCCAGCGGTTCGGCCGCTGCGGTGGCCGCCGGGTTCACCTCGGTCGTCTGTATGCCCAACACCAACCCTACCATCGAGAACGAGACCGACATCGAATACGTCCATCGCAAAGGACGCCAGACGCGGAAGACCCACGTCTACGCGATGGGCGCGATCACCAAGAAGCGCGAGGGCGTTGAGCTGGCGGAGATGGGCATGATGGCCGAGGCGGGGGCGAGAGGTTTCACTGACGACGGTCACGGCGTGCAGGATGTCTCCGTCATGCTTCGCGCCCTCAAGTACGCCAAGATGTTCGACCGCGTGGTCGCCCAGCACTGCCAGGACGATCGGATCGTCGGGCAGGGGGTCATGAACGCGGGGTACTACTCGACGATCCTGGGCCTGCCCGGGATGGATGCGCTGGCCGAAGAGAGCATGCTCTGGCGTGACATTCAACTGATTCGCAAGACGGGCGTCCGCTACCACGCACAGCACATCTCCACCGCCGGCTCGGTGGAGCTGATCCGCCAGGCGAAGAAGGATTCGCTGCCGGTGACGTGCGAGGTGACGCCGCACCACCTGCTGCTGACCGAAGAGATGTGCGCCGAGTACGACACGAACTACAAGGTCAATCCGCCTCTGCGAAGCAAGAAGGACGTCGACGCGCTCAAAGGGGCGATTGCCGACGGTCTGGTCGACGCGCTGGCGACGGACCACGCGCCACACCTGCAAAGCGAGAAGGAGTTGGAGTTCCTGGCGGCGCCGTTCGGGATCGCCAGCCTTGAGTGTGCGTTGGGATTGTACGTCAAAGCGTTGATCGAGCCGAAGATTCTCGACTGGCCCGGCCTGATCCGGCTGATGACCGTGAACCCCGCCCGGATCATCGGGATCGACAAGGGCACGCTCGGCCGCGGCCGCCAAGGCGATGTGACGATCATCGACCCCGACGCCGAGTGGGTGGTGGACGTCAACAAGTTCGTCTCCAAGAGCCGCAACTGCCCCTATCACGGCTGGAAGCTGAGAGGCAAGGTCGAGAAGACCCTCGTCGGAGGCGAGCTCCGCTTCGAAGTGTAGACCGATGCGCTGGGCGTGGTCACCGCGTTATGCCCCGTCCCGGCATGGAAACTGAGATGGTTATTATCGATGGAACGAATCTGTTGTGGGCGATTCATGAGGCCCGCGATAAGTCCGATGTGGCGGATGAGATTCAACTGTGCCGGACGTTGGAGAGATACTTCGCGCTGACGGGCGAGGAAGGGGAGGTGGTTTTCGATGGGGCCGGCCCGCCCGACAAGAGCGAATTTAGCGCCGTCGGCCGGCTGGGCGTGGCGTTTTCCGGATTCCACAGCGACGCCGACACGGTGATCGAGGAGAAGGTTGCCGCCAGCACCGGGCCGCGCCGGCTGACGGTGGTAAGCAGCGATCGGCGGTTGCGCCAGGCCGTGGCCGCCAGGAAAGCGGCCACGATCAAGTCGGATCAGTTCTGGAGTCAGGTGCTCGGCGAGCTGCGTCGCGGTCGACGCACTACAAAGGAGCCGGAGGAGAAGGCGGACGGTCTGACCGAAGGTGAGACCGAACAGTGGCTCGACCTGTTTGGGCTCGATGACTGAGCCCTTCGGCTGGAGGCAGGGTAGCTACAAGGCCGGCGATGTGCAAGAGCGAGAGGTCGATGGTCGAAACGGGAGCGGGGCATCGGGAGCGACTGGTCTTCCTGGATCTGGCGCGCGGTCTGGCGATCGTCTTCATGGTCCTTCAGCACGCGGTGCTGCTGTTCGCAACGGGCCAGGGCGAGGGCTCTCTCCTCGGCAAGGTCGTGCTTCTGTTGGGCGGTGCGCCGGCGGCACCCGTCTTCCTGTTCATCATGGGGATCTTCCTCGGTCGGCTCGATCAGAGGGTCGGACGCGGAATCCGGCGCGGGCTCAAGCTGATCGCGCTGGGGTATCTGTTGAACCTGCTGCGTTCGACGCTGCCCTCGCTCTTCGCGGGGCCGGAGATTGCCTCCGCGACGGTGCCGGCTTCGCCTCTCGTCTCGTTCTGGGCGGTCGATATTCTGCAAATGGCCGGACTGTCGTTCATCTGCTTGACATTGCTCAGGAGATATCTGCCGTTCCGATGGGCGTGGGCGATTCTGGCGGCAGGCATCGGGTTCGTTTCGCCTCTGCTGTGGCACTGCGGCGGTCCTACCGGCGTCTATGCGCTATGGGGCAACCGAGGCGATGTTTTCTTTCCGTTGTTTCCCTGGATTGCCTATCCTCTCGCTGGAATGGTCTACAGCCCCTGTGCACTCGCGCAGGAAAGCCGCAGCACGGTGATGAAGCGAAGCGCCGCGGTCGGTGTGCTGTTCTTTGCCGTCGGGGCAGCGACGTTCTTCCTTCCTCGCAAGGGGGAATTCGACATCGGGCAGTACTTTCAGGACGGGCCCGGGGCACAGCTTGCCACGGTGGGCTTCGTCCTGGTCTGGTTGTCCTTCTGCCGACTCCTGGCGAGACGGTGGGTCGGTTCGGCCGGTTTGCGGCTGTTGAGCTTCTGGAGCCGGAATGTCACTGCCGTCTACTTCGTCCAATGGGTCCTGTTCGGCTGGGCTGCCCTGTTCCTGGGTCGCAATCGCTACGCGAGCCCGGTGGCGATGGGTATGGCCACGATGGTGCTGCTTGCCGCCCATGTGGCGGTCAAGGCATACGTTGGGCGTGCGGGAAAGAGGCCCGAACCGCCCGACGGCTGTGCACGGGAGGCTACGTAGGCTCGCGTGAAGTGCCACCGGTCGGGAATTTTTGTTGCTCGACGGGACAAAAACCTGTATAAACAACTGCCTTTGGTATGCCCCGGGCCGCAACAGGAGGAGAGGGGCCCCCGTCTGACGGGTCCGCCTCCGGCGGGTGAGCGGGGCAGCACTCAAAGGCCACCTTCGCGGGGGTTTTTTGAGCAGAGTTGTATCGTTCATCCTTACCGAAAATGGAGAAGCTATGAAGCGCAGAATGGTCACGATTGACGGAAATACCGCTGTCGCACACGTCGCCCACGCGACGAATGAAGTGATTGCGATCTACCCGATTACGCCGAGTTCGCCGATGGGCGAGATGGCCGATGACAAGACCGCCAGGAATACGCCGAACATCTGGGGAAGCGTGCCTTCTGTGACGGAAATGCAGTCCGAAGGTGGAGCGTCCGGGGCGGTGCACGGCGCGCTGGCCGCCGGGGCCCTGACGACGACCTTTACCGCCTCGCAGGGCCTGCTGCTGATGATTCCAAATATGTACAAGATTGCAGGCGAGCTGTTGCCGACCGTCTTCCACATTTCCGCGCGTTCACTGGCCTGCCAGGCCTTGTCCATTTTCGGCGATCATTCCGACGTGACCACCTGTCGCGAGACCGGCTTCGCAATGCTGGCCTCGGCCAACGTTCAGGAAGTGATGGATTTTGCGTTGATTGCCCAGCAGTCGACGCTGGCCTCGCGGGTGCCGTTCATGCATTTCTTCGACGGATTCCGGACAAGCCACGAGATTCAGAAGGTCGAGGAGCTGACCTACGACGACATGCGGGCGATAATCGACGATGAGTTGGTCGCGGCCCACAAAGCGCGGGCCCTTTCGCCCGATCGTCCGTTGCTGGGCGGAACCGCCCAGAACCCCGACGTCTACTTCCAGGGCCGCGAGACCGTCAATAAGTTCTATCTGGCGGCGCCCAAGATCGTCCAGGACACGATGGACAAGTTCGCCAAAATCGTCGGACGCCAGTACAAGCTCTTCGACTACGTCGGAGCGCCGGACGCCGAGAAGGTGATCATCATCATGGGCAGCGGCGCCGACACCGTTGAGGAGACGGTGGAGTACCTGACCAGCAAGGGGGAGAAGATCGGCGTCATCAAGGTGAGACTGTATCGGCCCTTCAGCACCAGGCACTTGATGGCAGTACTTCCGAAGACGGTCAAGAAAATCGCTGTGCTGGACCGGACCAAGGAGCCCGGATCGCTGGGTGAGCCGCTCTATCTGGACATCCGTACGGCGATCGGCGAAGCGATGTCGGACGGGATTGCCCCGTTCGAGAAGTACCCGGTGGTGGTGGGCGGCCGGTACGGCTTGGGCTCGAAGGAGTTCACGCCGGCGATGGTCAAGGCGGTCTACGACAACCTCGATGCGGCCAAGCCGAAGCGCAGCTTCACCGTCGGCATCATCGACGACGTGACCGGCTCCAGTCTTGATGTGGACGCCTCGTTTGAAGTCCCCGCCGGTGGTCTCTACGCGGCGATGTTCTACGGCCTCGGCTCGGACGGCACCGTCGGCGCCAACCACAACTCGATCAAGATCATCGGCGAGAACACCGACAACTACGCTCAGGGCTATTTCGTCTACGATTCCAAGAAGGCCGGAGCGGTGACGATCTCACATCTGCGGTTTGGAAAGAGACGGATTCGCCGGCCGTACCTGATCGACAAAGCGGATTTCATCGCCTGCCACAATCCCAGCTTCCTTGAGAAGTACGATATGCTCGGCTCGGCCAAGGACGGCGCAACGTTTCTGTTGACCACCAGCCACAAGCCCGATGAGGTCTGGGACACGCTGCCGAAGGAAATGCAGCAGCAGATGATCGACAAGAAGATGAAATTCTACGTCATCGACGCGATTTCACTGGCGGAGGAACTTGGGCTCGGCGCCCGCATCAACGTGATCATGCAGACGGCGTTCTTCAAGATCAGCAACATCATTCCGCTCGACGAGGCGATGAAGGCGATCAAGGATGCGATCCAGCATAGCTACGGCAAGAAGGGCGAGAAGATCGTGCAGATGAACAACGCAGCGGTGGACCAGTCGTTGGACCGCGTCTACGAGGTGAAGGTGCCGGGCAAGGTCACCAGCACGTGGAGCCGGCCGCCGGTCGTGCCGGCCGACGCTCCCGAATTCGTCCGGACCGTCACCGCCGAGATCATGGCGATGCGGGGCGATGCGATCCCCGTCAGCAAGATGCCGATCGATGGCAAATACCCCACGGGCACCACGAAGTACGAGAAACGCAATATCGCGGTGCACATCCCGGTCTGGGAGCCGGAGGTGTGTCTGCAATGCGGAATGTGCTCGCTGGTCTGCCCCCATGCGACGATCCGCGTAAAGGCCTACGACGCCAAGCACGCCAATGGCAACGCTCCGAAGAGCTTCAAGAGCATCGACGCCAAGAGCAAAGAGTTTGCCGGGATGAAGTTTACGGTCCAGGTCGCTCCGGAAGATTGCACTGGCTGTGGCGCCTGTGTGCAGACCTGTCCAGGGCGGGAGCGCGGGCCCGACAAACAGCCGACCGGACGCAAGGCGATCAACATGTCGCTCCAGGAGCCGATTCGCGATGCCGAACGGGCTAACTACGACTACTTCCTCTCGATCCCGCTGACCGACCGTTCTCTGTTCAAGAACAACACGGTCAAGGGCAGCCAGTTGCTCGAACCGCTGTTCGAGTATTCGGGCGCCTGCGCCGGCTGTGGAGAGACGCCGTATGTCAAGCTGTTGACCCAGCTCTTCGGCGACCGGGCGATGATTGGCAATGCGACCGGATGCTCGTCCATCTACGGCGGCAACCTGCCGACGACGCCGTACACCACTCGCGCCGACGGGCGGGGGCCGGCCTGGAGCAACAGCCTGTTCGAGGACAACGCCGAGTTTGCGATGGGCATGAGATTGACCGTCGACAAGTTCCGTCAGTTGGCGCTGGAACTGCTGGAGAAGGCGGCTGAGAAGGGCTGCGTCGACAAGGGCCTGGCGGCCGAGGTTCGTGCGGCGGCCTTGGCCGACGACCCCGAACAGGACGCAATTGAAACGCAACGAGTTCGCGTCGGCCAACTCAGGAGCCAAGCAGGCAAGAGCGATTGCCCCGAATGCAAGCGACTGCTCACCGTGGTCGACTATCTGGTCCGCAAGAGCGTCTGGGCGCTGGGCGGCGACGGCTGGGCCTATGACATCGGCTACGGCGGCCTGGACCACGTCCTTGCCAGCGGTGCCAACGTCAACGTGCTGGTGCTCGACACCGAGGTGTACTCGAACACCGGCGGCCAGATGTCCAAGTCGACGCCGAGAGCGGCCGTCGCCAAGTTCGCAGCCGCCGGCAAACCCGCTCCGAAGAAGGATATGGGCCTGCTGGCGATGACCTACGGCAACATCTACGTCGCGAAGGTGGCGCTCGGCGCCAATCCGGCGCAAACAGTCAAGGCCTTCGTCGAGGCCGAGGCCTATCCGGGACCGTCTCTGATCCTGGCCTACGCCCACTGTATCGCTCACGGGATCGACATGACGACGGGGACGGAGGAGCAAAAGAAGGCGGTGGCCTGTGGGCACTGGCCGCTGTACCGCTTCGATCCGCGCCTGAAGGAAGCCGGCAAGAATCCGCTGCAACTCGACTCGAAGACGCCGACGATGGCCTTCGATGAGTATGCCTATGGTGAGAACCGCTATCGGTCTCTGAAGCAGTCGAAGCCGGAAGCGGCCGCCAAGCTGATGAAGCTGGCTAATCGCGACGCGGCTGACCGATACACGTTGATGGAGCAACTGGCGAATCTGAAGTGCGGGCAAGGCGAAAAGGGGACCTGATCCCCTCAAGATCAAACGCCGAATCCCACGGTGGGGAAATGGTATGTTCAAGACGGTTCGAACACGTGCAGTGCTAATTGGATTGGCGGCATCGATGTTGACCGGGTGTGGCCGGCCGGTCGCCCAGAGTCCTCAGGCCGACAATGGCGATGACCCGCTGGCGGTCAGTCCGGATCGGCAGGCGTTGGCGAAGGTGGTTCCGCCGGACTACGTCGTTTCGATTCTGAACGCTTCCGGCGGAATCTCGGCTTGGGTGGAGAACCGACGGCTTCACGCCGTCGGCGTGGTCAAGCTCTACCGACCCGACAACAGCTTCTATCTGACGGAACACGACTTCGAGGTCTATCCGTGGTCGAATGCCGTTCGGATCACGGCAAGCGAGCCGCGCGGCAAGTTCGCGTGGAAGATGGTGGCCGGGCGATACGAAATGCTCGAAGGTTCCGCGGCGGCGGATGTTTCGCCCCTGGCGGGACTGTATGCCGCATACGCCGATGCCTTTCTGCAAATCGCCACCGCGCCGGTGCGTTTGCTGGATCAGGGCAATCAGTTGCATCGTGAGCCGGTCCCGTTTCGGATGAACGGCCAGTGGTACGAGAGGATCGAGGTCAAATTCGGACCCGGGACGGTAGCGGTCGAAAGAGCCGGTCAGGCCGATGCGCAGACGTCGCAGCCGTACTGGACCGACGGGGTTCTGTTCCTGAATCGGGCCAGCTCGCTGATCGATATGATCTGGCTGAGCAATGTATCGCGGCAGGAATACGTGACCGTGCGCGGATACGATTACTCGGACGTCGAATCCATCGGCATACGCGTCCCCTCCAAGGTGGAGATCTTCCGGGCCAGTCCGGACAGCACGGTCCAGGATCGTCTGGCACAGATTGACATCAAAGGGAAATAGACCGGGCACAGGCCGTTGGCCCGCTGATGCTGTCGGTGGGCCAGCGGCCGCTGCCTGGTGATGACGGCG
>Ga0068714_10003744_pt1 | contig 17649 bp, 18 predicted proteins | sample MTBNYHSulfiMetaG_FD_62988 | JGI IMG/M metagenome (GOLD analysis project Ga0068714, IMG submission 62988) | Enrichment culture microbial communities from rom New York Harbor, USA that are MTBE-degrading - MTBE-NYH (New York Harbor Sulfidogenic)... | ecosystem: Environmental > Aquatic > Marine >...
TTGGCGCAGCCGCTCGGGGGGGGCAGCCGGCGACTGCCGCCGCCGTGCGGGGATGCATTTTTATGCGTTGAGCAATCGATTATAATTGACATTCCCGCCGTTTTCCGTGAGGATAGGGCCTACTCGTTCTTCTGCCTCCGGGAGGCCTGGATGATTTGGAACACCCACTACGAGTCCATGGAGCGGGACAGGCTCGCGAGGATGCAGAGCGAGCGGCTCTGTGAGCTCGTCGACCGCCTGTACCGGCGGGTACCCTTCTACCGCCGGCGCATGGACGAGCAGGGCGTGAAGCCCGGCGACGTATCCGGCATTAGCGACATCGCCAGGCTGCCGTTTCTGACGAAGGACGACATGCGCGAGGTATACCCGCTCAAGCTGCTCGCTGTGGACCCGAGGGAGATCGTGGAGATTCACACCTCCTCGGGGACCACGGGGAAACCGGTGGTCGACGCCTACACCCGGAAGGACATCGGCATCTGGTCTGAGGCCATGGCCCGCACCCTTGCCATGGGAGACACGGGTCCCGGCGACACCGTGCACAACGCTTACGGGTACGGGCTGTTCACCGGCGGCCTCGGGGTTCACTACGGCGCCAGGCTGATCGGGGCGAACGTCATCCCCATATCCGGGGGCAACACCGCCCGGCAGCTCACAGTGCTGCAGGATTTTCGCTCCACCGTGCTCACCTGCACCCCTTCGTACAGCCTCTATCTTGCCGAGGCGGCCAGGGAGCAGGGGATCGACTTCGCCAGGCTGCCCCTGCGGGTCGGGCTGTTCGGGGCCGAGCCCTGGAGCGAGGGCATGCGGCGGGAGATCGAGGAGAAGCTCCACGTCAAGGCTCTGGACATCTACGGGCTCACGGAGATCATCGGTCCCGGTGTGGCATCGGAGTGCGAGTACCAGGACGGCCTGCACATCTGCGAAGACCTGTTCTATCCCGAGATCGTGGACCCGGAGAGCGGCGAGCCGCTGCCCGACGGCACCAAGGGAGAGCTGGTGATCACCACCCTCACCAAGGAGGGAACGCCCATGCTGCGGTACCGTACCCGCGACGTGACCTACCTGACCCGGGAGCCCTGCCGCTGCGGGCGCACGGCCGTGCGCATGCACCGCCTGTTGGGCCGAACCGATGACATGCTGATCATCCGGGGAGTCAACGTGTTCCCTTCCCAGATCGAAGAAGTGCTCCTCAAGATCGAGGGCATCGAGCCGCACTACCAGCTGCTCATCGAGCGCCGCGAGCAGCTGGACAGCATCGAGGTCCTGGTCGAGATGAACGAGCGGCTGTTCTCCGACGAAATCAAGAACCTCGAGCGCATGGAGCGAAGGATCAGCGAGTCCCTGTACGCGGCGCTGGGGATTCACAGCCGGGTCAAGCTGGTCGAGCCCAAGAGCATCCCGCGCAGCGAGGGAAAAGCCAAGCGCGTGGTGGACAAGCGTCTGGGCTGACAAGGAGGAGAGGATGAAGCTGCAGCAGGTGTCGATATTCCTGGAGAACAAGAAGGGCAGGCTGGCGGAGGTGGCCGGCCTGATCGCGCAGAAGGGCATCAACATCCGCGCCCTCGCCCTGGCGGACACGGCAGATTTCGGGGTGCTGCGCCTGATCGTCAACGACCCGGACCGTTGCTTCGAGGTGCTGAAGGCCGCCGGCTTCGTCGCACAGCGCACGGACGTGATCGCCGTGGAAGTGGACGACAAGCCCGGGGGGCTCAAGCGGGTTCTGGACGTGTTCGACAGGCACGGCCTCAACATCGAGTACATGTACGCCTTCGTCGAGAAAAAGTCCGACAAGGCCATCGTGATCGTGCGGGTGGACCAGCCGGAACGGGCCATCGAGGTGCTCGGCGCCGAAGGCGTCGTGGTGCTGTCCGCCGACGTGATCGGCAAGCTATAGACGATCAATCACTGCCGGACCGTACTCTCCGCTTGTGTCGGTGGAGTGGCGTCGGCATTCCGGAAGAGAAACCTATGTAAGGAAGAGGAGGAAAGAATGAAACGGATCATTGCTTCGATCGCAGTGGCACTCCTGCTGGCGGCTCTGCCCGCGTTCGCAGGGGGCGAAAAGGAAGGCGCGGCCCCGTCCGCGGGAAGGCCGATCAAGGTCGGGGCGATTCTCGCCGTGACCGGCGGCGCCTCGTTCCTCGGCGCTCCGGAGGCCAAGACCCTGGAGATGCTGGTCGAACAAACCAATGCCGCCGGCGGGATCGACGGACGCCCCGTGGAGCTGATCATCAAGGATTCCCAGGGCAGCCCGGAAAAGGCGATCTCCTTCGCCAAGCAGCTCATCGAGGAGGAGCAGGTCCTGGCGATCATCGGGCCCTCCACCAGCGGTGAGTCCATGAGCATCAAGGGCATCTGCGAGGAAGGCAGGACGATCCTCCTGTCCTGCGCCGCCGCGGAGACCATCGTAGAGCCCGTGGCCGCCTACGTGTTCAAGACCCCCCAGAAAGACAGCTACGCGGCCATCAGAATCTTCCAGACCATGAACGAGATGGGCATCGTGCGCATCGGGGTGGTCGTGGGCAACACCGGCTTCGGCCAGGGAGGCAAGGCCCAGCTGGAGAAGTACGCCCCCGAGCACGGGATCGAGATCGCCATCGTCGAGGTCTACGACCGGGAAGCCACCGACCTGACGGGGGTGCTCACCAAGGTCAAGGCGCGGGGCGTGGAAGCGGTCGTCAACTGGTCGATCGTGCCGGCCCAGTCGATCATCCCCAAGAACATGCGCCAGATCGGCATGGCGATCCCGCTGTTCCAGAGTCACGGCTTCGGCAACATCCGCTACGTGCAGGCGGCGGGCGAGGCGGCCGAAGGGATCATCTTCCCCTGCGGCAGGCTGCTGGTCGCCGACGTGCTCCCTGCGGGGCATCCCCAGAAACAGCTGCTGGTCAAGTACAAGAATGACTACGAGTCCCGCTACAACGAGGACGTCAGCACCTTCGGGGGGCACGCCTACGACGCCTACATCATCCTCGAAGCGGCGATCAGGAAGGCCGGGAGCACGGAGCCGCAGAAGGTACGGGACGCGATCGAGGGCATTCAGGGCCTGGTCGGCACGGCCGGGATTTTCAACATGTCGCCCAGCGATCACAACGGCCTCGGCCTGGACTCCTTCGAGATGCTCACCGTCAAGAACGGGAGATTCGTGGTGTTCGAGTGACCCGAGCGTGAGCTCCGGGCCGCACGGGAGTGACGCCGTGGACGTAGTGTCGTGACCCTATCTCAGTTCGTGCAGTACTTCCTTTCGGGGATCACGGTGGGGAGCATCTACGCCATCGTAGCCATCGGCTTCAACATCATCTACAACACGACCGGGATCATCAACTTCGCCCAGGGGGAGTTCCTGGTTCTCGGAGCCATGATCGCGGTCAGCCTCGCGGCGGTGCTCCCCCTGCCGCTGGCGATTCTGCTGGCGGTGGTCATCACGATGCTGGTGGGCGCCGCCATCGATTTTGCCTTCATCAAGTGGCTGGGGCGCCCGACGGTCCTGCGCCTGGTGATCATCACCATCGGGGTGTCCATTCTGATCCGGGAGGCCATGCTCCACATCTGGGACGAGAAGGTGAGGGCCCTCCCGTACTTCACGGGCACGGAGGTGTCTTCGGTCCGCCTGCTCGGAGCCTACATATCCCCTCAGGTGCTCTGGGTGCTGGGGGTCAGCGCGGTGGTGGTGGTGGCCCTGAGTCTGTTTTTTAGACTTACCCTGACGGGACGGGCCATGCGAGCATGCTCGGACAACCGCACGGCGGCCCGGCTGTGCGGGATCCCGGCCCGCGGGATGGTCACCCTCTCGTTCATGCTGTCCGCCGGGATCGGGGCCCTGGCCGGCTGCGTCATCTCGCCGCTCACCCAGACCCAGTACGACATGGGGGCGTCCCTGGCCATCAAGGGCTTCACCGTGGCCATCCTCGGGGGGCTGGGGAACAGCACCGCGGCGGTGGCCGCAGGGCTGGTCCTGGGGCTCCTGGAAGCCTTCGCCATCAGCCTCCTGCCGCTGGCCTACATCGACGCGGTCTCGATCGCCGTCCTGCTGATCGTCCTGTTCTTCCGTCCCAGCGGGCTGTTCGGCAACCGGCAAGCCAGCGCTCTCAAGGAGTTCTGATGCCCCTGCGACGCTATCTCCCGGTGCTGGCCGTGGCCGTTGTGGTCGTGGCCCTGCAGCTGGTCGTCTCCGCCACAGGGACGGTGTTCTACCTGACCCAGCTGACCATGGCCGCCTACTACGGGCTGGTCGTGATCGGCCTGTGCCTGCTCATGGGCTTTGCCGGCCAGATCTCCCTCGGGCAGGCCGGGTTTTTCGCGATCGGCGGCTACACCTCCGCGGTCCTCGCTTCGGCCGACCTGGGCCCCGTGGAGGGAAAGCCGTTGCTGGAGGTGCTGCAGCGGCTGGGCGCAGTCGTGGAGCGCCAGGACCTGTACGGAAACACGCTGAACGGCTTTGCCCCCTGGCTCGGCCTGGTCGCTGCGCTGGTGCTGACTGCGGCCGTGGCCCTGCTGATCGGAATCCCGGTGATTCGCCTGCGGGGGCACTACCTGGCCATGGCCACCCTGGGCTTCGGCCTGATCATCTACCGCGTGGTGCTGGGAACCGGCTTCCTGGGGGCGGCGGACGGGATTTCCGACGTCCCGGGGTTCACGGTCGGGGCGCTGCAGATCAGCGGAGCTCTGGCGCGCCGGGTGCAGAACTACTATGCCGCCTGGTTCATCGTGATCGTGGGCATGATCCTGGCCCTGAACCTGATCCATTCCCGGGTGGGCCGGGCCCTGCGCTCGATACACGGCAGCGAGGAAGCCGCCAACGCCATGGGGGTCAACACCGCCCGCTACAAGCTGGGCACTTTCGTGCTCAGCGCCCTGTTCGCAGCGGTGGCCGGGATCTTCCTGACCCACTACAACGGGGGTATCGGCCCTTCGGAAGCCACGGGAATGAAGTCGGTACGCTACGTCGCGATCGTGGCGGTGGGGGGCATGGACAACCTGTGGGGGGCCCTGATCATGGGCTCCCTGCTGAACTTCCTGTCTCTCCGGGGGGTCTTCGGGTCCTACGACGACGCGGTGTTTGCCGGCATCCTGATCGCGATCATGCTGTTCGCTCCCTCGGGCCTACTGGCGAAGACGCCACGCTTCGCGCGGGCGAAGATGGCGAAGACGCCACGGCCGGAGCCGAAGCCACGCTTCCGAGCCAAGGCGAAGCCGCCGGCCGGAGAGGGCTCCCCGTGAGCGCCCCCCTCCTGGAGGTCCAGGCCCTGTGCCGGGCCTTCGGCGGTCTCAAGGCCATCCACGACGTCTCCTTCCGCGTGGCCGCCGGCTCCATCAAGGCCATCATCGGCCCGAACGGGGCGGGCAAGACCACTCTGTTCAACCTGATCGCCGGAAGCCTGGCCCCGGACTCGGGGACCGTGCACTACGATGGCCGTGCGATCACGGGCATGGCGCCTCACCGGGTGGCCGCGGGCGGCATCTGCAGGACCTTCCAGACCACCCGGCTGTTTCCGGCCATGACGGTGCTGGAGAACGTCATGGTCGGCAGGCACCCCCGCACCCGGGCAGGGTTCGTTTCCGGGGTGCTGAGCCTGCCATGGACCTGGCGGGAGGAGCGGGAGATCCGCACCCGGGCCGGGGAGATCCTGAGCTCCCTGGGTATCGGACAGTGGGCCGCCGAAGCAGCCGGGAATCTGGCCTTCGGAACCCAGCGTCTCGTGGAAATCGCCCGGGCCCTGGCCACGGAGCCCCGGCTGCTGCTCCTGGACGAGCCGGCCGCGGGCCTCAACATCTACGAGACCCGGGAGATGGCCGACCTGATTCTCAAGATCCGGGGCTGGGGCGTGACGGTCCTGCTGGTGGAGCACGACATGTCCCTGGTCATGGATATCTCCGACGAGGTCCTGGTGCTCAACTACGGCCGCCGGCTGGCCGAAGGCGCCCCCTCTGAGATCCAGCACGATCCGGAAGTCATCCGCACGTACCTGGGCGGCGGCCATGCTTAGGATCAGGAACCTCGAGTCGGGGTACGGCAAGCTCCGGGTGCTGCGTGGGGTCTCGCTGCACGTGAACGCCGGGGAGATCGTGATCATCATCGGCGCGAACGGCGCGGGAAAGAGTACCCTGCTCAAGACCGTGGCCGGGGTCCTGCGCCCCCGCAACGGAAGCGTCGACTTCCTGGATCAGGGGATGCACGGGCAGCTGGCCGAGACGGTTGTGGCGCGGGGATGCGTGCTGGTTCCCGAAGGCCGGCAGCTCTTCGGCACCCTCACGGTCAGGGAGAACCTGATCCTCGGGGCCTACCTGCAGGCCCGGCAGGCCCGGCGAGGCCGGCGCAGGGTCCTGCACGAGCGGCTGGAAGGAGTCTACGATCTGTTCCCTCTCCTCAAGGAGCGAGGCGAGCAGCTGGCCGGGACCCTGTCGGGGGGCGAGCAGCAGATGGTGGCCATCGGCCGGGCGTTGATGGCTCAGCCCAGGCTGATCATGATGGACGAGCCGTCCATGGGGCTAGCTCCCCTGGTCGTGGAGAAGATCTTCGAGACCATCGTACGCTTTCCGCAGCTGGGCATCACGGTGCTTCTGGTGGAGCAGAACGCCCGGGCGTCGCTGAGCATCGCCAGCCGGGGGTACGTGCTGGAGACCGGCCGCATGGTGCTCTCGGGAACCTGCGAGGAGCTGTTGGACAATCACGACGTCCAGCGGGCGTACCTGGGCAAGGACTACCGCACGATCGGCGAACGCTCGACCGGCGAGCGCTCGATCGACGATCACGCGGGCAAGAGGCAAGACACATGATCTGGAACCAGACCTACGAGACCCTGTCGCGGGGGGACCTCGAGCAGCTCCAGCTGGAGCGGCTCCAGGGGACCCTCAACCGCGTGGTGCGCTACGTGTCCTTCTACAAGCAGAGCTTCGACGCCAGGGGGGTGGATGTCGAAGACATCAAGAGCGTGGAGGATCTGTCGCGGCTGCCCTTCACGACCAAGGAGGATCTGCGCAAGAGCTACCCCTACGACATGTTTGCGGTGCCCCTGCGGGACATCGTGCGGGTTCACTCCACCTCCGGCACCACCGGGCTTCCCATCGTGGTGGGCTACACCAAGAACGATCTGCGCCACTGGACGGAGTGCACCGCCCGCCTGCTCGTGGCCGCCGGCGTGTCGGACCACGACGCGGTTCAGATTGCCTTTCCCCTGAACCTCTTCACCGGGGGATTCGGGTTCTACCAGGGGGCCGAGCTGATCGGGGCGTCGGTCATCCCCTCCTCCACGGAGACCGCCGTACGCCAGGTGCGGATCATGAAGGACTACAAGTCCACCGTCCTGGTCTGCGCCCCGAGCTTTGCCGTGGCCGTGGCGGCGGCCCTCCAGGAGGAGGGACTGCACGCGGAGGCCCTTGCCCTGCGGGTCGGGCTCTTCGGCTCGGAGCCCTGGAGCGAGAGCCTGCGGGGGCAGATCGAAGCCTCCTTGCGCCTCACGGCCCTGGACAACTACGGGCTGACCGAGGTGGTCGGGCCCGGGGTCGCCGGGGAGTGTGGGGAGAGAAACGGGCTGCACATCAACGAGGACCACTTCATGGTGGAGATCATCGACCCCAAGACCCTGGAGCCCCTGCCACCGGGGGAGGAGGGTGAGCTGGTATTCACGACCATCACCAAGGAAGGCTTTCCGGTGATCCGTTACCGCACGGGTGATCTCAGCTGCCTGCTCGAGGGACCTTGCCCCTGCGGCCGAACCCTGCGGCGCATGCAGCGCGTCTCCGGGCGGACCGATGACCTGATCTTCGTGCAGGGTCTCAAGATCCTGCCTTCCCAGATCGAGGAGATCCTGCTGGAGGCCGAGGGCACAGCCCCGCACTACCGCATCGTGTTGGATCGCGCCGACGGTCACGACACCGTCGAAGTGCAGGTGGAGGTCCTCGAGGAGTTCCAGGCCATCGACGAGCTCAAGAGCCTGGAGAAGCTGCGGGACCGGATCGCCGGCAGGCTGGAGGCAGTGCTCGGGGTTTCCGCGCGGGTGACCCTGGTGGAGCCCCGTTCCGTGCAGCGGGCAAGCGGCGGCAAGATGTCCCGGGTCGTGGACAACCGGAGCCGGTAGCCATGGCGATTGCCAGGCGCGTGGCCGAACAGATTGCCGGCTCGTCGTGGATCCGCAGGATGTTCGAGGAGGCCGAAGAGCTGCGGCGGGGGGGCGGGCAGGTGTTCGACTTCACCCTCGGCAATCCCCGCATCGATCCGCCTTCACGCTTCACCGAAACGCTCATCGAGGTGGCCCGCTCGGAGCTTCCGGGCAAGCACGGCTACATGCCCAACGCGGGGCTGAGCGACGTCCGGTCGGCCGTGGCCGCCTACCTGAGCCGGGAGCAGGGGGTGCCGCTGGAGGGACGGCACGTGATCATGACCTGCGGGGCCGCCGGGGCCATGAACGTGGTGCTCAAGGCTGTCTTGAATCCCGGGGACGAGGTCCTGGCCAGCGCGCCGTACTTCGTCGAGTACGGAACCTACGCGGCGAACCACGGGGGCACCCTGGTCGCGGTTCCCTCGAGGGCGGACTTCGATCTGGACGTGGAGGCCTTTGGGCGGGCGATTGCCCCGGGCACGGCGGCGGTGATCCTGAACTCCCCGAACAATCCCACCGGCCGGGTGTATCCCGAGTCTACGATCCGGGCCCTCGGGGACATGCTGGAGATCCGCAGCCGGGAGGTCGGGAGGAGCATCCTGCTGATCAGCGACGAGCCGTACCGCAAGCTGGTGTACGACGGCGCCGCGGTCCCGAGCGTGATGAAGGCCTACCGCAACAGCGTGGTCCTGACCTCCTACTCCAAGGACCTCTCCATCCCCGGGGAGCGCATCGGACTGGCCGCCGTGCACCCGGAGGCCGAGGGCTGCGAGGAGCTGATCGCGGCGCTGAGCCTCTGCAACCGCGCCCTGGGCTTCGTCAACGCCCCCGTGCTCATGCAGCGGGTCGTGGCGCGGCTTCAGGGGGAGAGCGTGGACATCCGGATCTACCAGCGCAACCGGGACGCCCTCTACCAGGGGCTGGCCCAGCGGGGCTACGAGCTGTCCCGGCCGGAAGGGGCCTTCTACCTCTTCCCCAGAGCCCCGGGCGGCGACGACCTTGGATTCGTGGGCGCCCTTCGCCGCGAACGCATCCTGGCCGTGCCCAGCAGCGGCTTCGGAATCAAGGGGTATTTTCGCCTGGCATACTGCGTGGAGCCGGAGACGATCCCCCAGGCGCTGCCTGCCTTCGAGCGGGCGATCGCTCCGTACCGATAGCGGCAGCCGGGCGATCGCTACAGCGAGTACAGCTCCCGGTCCGAGAGGACCGTAATGCCCCTGGACTTGAGCACGGCTTCCGCTTCCGGGAAGCGCTCGATGTCCATGACGATGGCTGCCCGCCTGCCTTCCTCCAGGGCGATCCCGTAGCAATCCTCGATGTTGATCCGGTTCGAGGAGAGGGTCTCGAGCAGCTCATGGAGCCGCCCCGGGCTGTCATCGATCATGGCCACCACCACGGTGCGCTCCCTGACGGTGAAGTGATGCTGCTTCAGGGCTTCGTGCGCCCGGACGGGATCGTTGACCAGGATCTTGAGCACCCCGAACTCGCCCTCGCTGGCCATCGTGATTCCGCGGATGTTGATGCCCGCCTCGGCCAGGATCTTGGTTACCGCTTCCAGCTTGCCGGGCCGGTTCTCCAGAAAAACGGCCAGTTGAACCCCCATCCCGTTATCCCTCCTCCCTGAAGTCGTAGACCCGCTGGGCCTTGCCCTCGGACACAGGCAGGCTCGAAGGCTCCACGAGGTGCACGCTTGGGCTCACCCCCAGCTCCGCCCGCAGATCCGCCGCGATCCTGCCCTGCAGCCGCTCCAGGTCCCGCAGGGTCCCCCGGAACACCTCTTCGCCGACCTCAACCTTGACCTCCAGGCGGTCCATGAAGTTCTCCTTGCGGATTTCGATCAGGTAGTTGTTCCCGATCCCGGGGACGGCCATCAGGGTCTTCTCGATCTGGATCGGGAAGATGTTCACGCCGTTGATGATCAGCATGTCGTCGCTGCGGCCCTGGATCCTGTCGATCCGCCGGTGGGTGCGTCCGCACGGGCAGGGCCCGGGGAGCAGGCGCGTGAGGTCCCGGGTCCGGTAGCGAATCAGCGGCATGGCTTCCCGGTCGAGAGTGGTCAGGACCAGCTCCCCGATTTCCCCCTCCGGGAGGGGCTCGCCGGTCCGGGGGTCGATGATCTCGGGGTAGAACTGGTCCTCCCAGAGGTGCAGCCCCGCCTGCTCCTGGCATTCGAAGGCCACCCCGGGTCCGCACATCTCCGAAAGGCCGTAGGAGTTGTAGGCCTTGATCCCGAACAGCTCCTCGATTCTCCGGCGGATTTCCTCGCTGTGGGGCTCCGCCCCGACAAAGGCGATGCGCAGGCGCAGGTCCCGGCGGGGGTCGACCTCCATCTCGCTGAAAAAGCTGGCCAGCCTGAGGGCGTAGCTCGGAAGGATGTGCACGACGGTGACCTCCAGGTTCTTGAGGAACCAGATCTGCCGCCGGCTGTTTCCCGGCCCGATCGGGATGGTGAGTACCCCGAGCCGCTCGGCACCGTAGTGGAAGCCGATCCCGCCGGTGAACAGGCCGTAGCCCATCATGTTCTGGAAGACGTCGGTCGGACGTACCCCGGTGCAGTACATGCAGCGGGCGATCAGGTTGGCCCAGCGATCGATGTCCCCGCGGGTATGGAAAACCACTGTAGGGTTCCCGGTCGTCCCGGAGGAAGAGTGGAGGCGGACAACCTGCTCCCGGTCCACGGTCAGGAAGCCGTACGGAAATCCGTCCCTCAACTCCTGCTTCCCGGTGAAGGGTACGGCGTCGAGCCCCTCGAGGCTGGAGAGCTCGCCGACCCTGTCGAGGCGCGCACCGTAGAAGTCCCCCCGCCTGGCGCGCCGGATCGTGGCGTTGAGCCGCTCCAGCTGCAGCCGGGACAGCGCGTCCCTCGGCATCGTCTCCAGTTCCGGTTCCCAGTACATGCTCGTCTCCTGCTCAGATTACTGTGATGGATGGTCCCCGTCGCCCAGGAGGTCCAGGATGTCGGTGTCGTAAGCGGCCGCGTCGCTCAGGACCTGGGTCAGGATCTCGATGACCTGCGGATTCGTGCTCCTCCGCACGACTGCCACGTCGGCGGCCTCCAGAACCCTTCCCGATTTGAGCACTACCAGGTGATTGGCGATCATGGCGGCCAGGTGGGCATCGTGGGTCACTGCGATGATGGTGCAGCCGCGCTCCTGGAGCTCTTCGATTCGCTGCATCATCCGCTCCAGACTGGTGTGATCGATGGAGGTGGTGGGCTCGTCCAGGAACAGGAGCGAAGGCCCGAGCACGGTGGCCCGCAGAAACGACACCAGCTTCTGCTCCCCGGTGGAGAGCTGAGCCGGGCGCAGGTCGATGGAGTCCTCGAGTCCGAGGGTGCGCAGCTGCTCGACAACCCTCCGTCGGGTCGCCGACGCGGGCTGCCCCGGCTCGTGGTATTCGATGGGCAGCGCCAGGTTTTCGTACACCGACTTGTTGGCCCAGAGGGCCGCGTCCTGGAACATGAATCCGCTGGCCCGGCGGAACTCCTGCATCTGCCTTTCGGAGAGGTCCATCAGGGCACGGCCGCCGATGTAGACCCGGCCGCGGTCCGGTACCAGCAGGCCGGCGGCCACCTTGAGGAGGGTGCTCTTCCCGCACCCCGAGGGCCCCATGATCACGGTGCTCCTGCCTCGCGGGAACACCACGGAGACGTCCTCGATGGCCGAGTAGTCCTCCGTGATCAGGGAGACGTTGCGCAGCTCGATCTGGACGTCCATGACCCGCTACAGGTAGTAGACCAGGGTGATGATGGCGTCGGCCAGGATGCACAGCGCAAAGGACTGGCTCACCGCCCTGATGGCCACCTGGGGAATCTCCGTGGTGGAGACCCTGACCTTGAGCCCCTGGTAGATCGCCGAGAAGGAGATGATGGCTCCAAACACGAATCCCTTGACCAGAGACGAAACCACGTCGATCACGGTCATCGACGCCAGCAGGTTCTGGAAGTACTCCTGCAGCTGGATCGGCTTGATGAACTGCGTGACCACGTAGGAGCCGAACAGACCGAAGAAGTTGAAGTATATGGTCAGCAGGACGCTGGAGATGGTGACTCCGAGAAACCGGGGGACCGCCAGGTAGGAGATGGGATCGATGCCCACGGAGCGGTAGGCCTCGATCTCGTGGGAGACCACCATGTTTCCGAGCTCCGTGGCGATGGCCGTGGCCGAGCGGGCGATGATCACGAAGGCGGTGAGCAGAGGGCCTAGCTCCCGGGTGATCACGATGGTCAGGATCGTGTATATCAGCTTGCCCTGGCCGAACTTGGGAAGAATGGACAGCCCCTGAACCACGATGACTGCCCCCAGCCCCACGGAGATCAGGGAGATGATCCCCATGGCCTCCACGGCGGTGAACAGGATCTGCATGACCAGGACTCTCCGGGCCACCCCGCGGTGGCGGACGAAGGGCAGGGACTGCCTGCCGATGTTGAGCAGGAAGCCGGTGGCGTAGAGGAAGTTGCCGACGGCGACGCTGAACCATCTGCCAAGCCTGGCGATCATCTCGTGCCATGAGACCATATTTTGCGGATGATTTCAATGTTTTTCTCTCTGAACACTAAGCTTCGAATACCGATAATGAATGAAGAAGACAGCAGACCAAGACACCAGGGAAGGAAGGGCCGCACATGCTCCTGACCTACTCTCTGAGCGGCATGACCGTGCTCACGCCCGACGAAGTGGCGGGCGGCGGATGCCTCAGAATCGAGAAGAAGCGTCTCAAGCTCGCGGCCAAGGCGGCCAAGCACGACGTGCGGCTGCCGGAAGGCACCTTCTGCTACCCGGCTCTATTGAACGTGCACGACCACTTCCGGGGCAACTACCTCCCCAGGATCGGGCCCAGCAACGGGGACTTCTACGTGAACTGGTCGTACTGGGAGCGGGACCTGAGGAGCTCACCGGTTCTGGACGAGAGGGCCAGGATCACGGTCGACGACATGTACCAGCTGTCCGCCTACAAGAACCTGTTCTCCGGGGTGGTGACGGCCAACGACCATTTCCCACACGAGTTCAACGAGCCCTTCATCCCGCGGCTCCCGATCCGGGTGATCAGCGACTACGCCCTGGCCCACGAGTGCTCCTCCTTCGATCTCAAGTGGGGCGACGGGATCGAGATCGAGCATCGGCGGGCTGTAGAGAGAGCCATCCCGTTCATCACGCACCTCGAGGAGGGGTTCGACCCGGAGTCCCAGGCGGGGATCGAGATCCTGGAAGCCTGCGGCTGCCTGGACGACCACGACGTTCTGATCCACTGCATAGGCTTCTCCGACTTGGACATACGAAAGGTGCAGGCGGCGGGGGCCACGGTGGTGTGGTGCCCGGCGTCCAACCTATTCATGTTCAACGTGACCTGCAAGATCCGCAAGATGCTGCGGGAGGGGGTGAACGTCTGCATCGGCACCGACTCCACCCACACCGGTTCGGTCAACCTCCTGGAAGAGATGCGCTTTGCCCGCAAGACGTACCGCCGCCTCTACGGCGAAGAGCTCGAGGCCAGGACGATTGCGCGTATGGTCACCGCGAATCCCGGCAGGGCCTTCTGGCTGGGCGACAAGACCGGCAGCATCGAGGACGGGAAGTACGCGGACCTGCTCGTGCTCCGGCCGCGGAGCTCGGACCCATACGAGGCGCTGCTGGAGGCTCAGATCGAGGACATCGAGCTTCTGTTGTACGAGGGTACCCCGATCCTGGGTTCTGCCGAGCACGAGGAACTGTTCCGGCTTCGGGAGTGCCCGTACAGCCTGGTCGGCGTTCGCGGCCGCAGGATGTGCGTCAAGGGCGACCCCGGAGGGCTGCTTGCCCGAGTCCGGCAGGCCGTGGGACACAAGAAGGTTCTTGATTATTTGCCCCTTGACGGGTAGTCTTGTGAAACAGTAGGAGCTGTAGAGATCTCGTGTCACCTAAGGCGATGCCGTACAAGGCCAACTCCATCATCTTCTTCAGGGGCGACAGGAGTGACAGGATCTTCATCCTGAAGTCCGGACAGGTGAGTCTGAACTACACCGACATCGAAACCGGGCAGGAGATCCACGATCTGATCAAGACAGGGGAGTTCTTCGGGGTCAAGTCCGCCCTGGGCCGGTACGCACGGGAGGAGACCGCTCAGGTGCTCACCGACTCGTCGGTGATCGCCTTCACGGTCCCGGAGTTCGAGCAGCTGGCGCTGCAGAACCCGCGAGTGATCATCAAGATGCTGCGGGTGTTCTCCAACCAGCTGCGGCGGATCCACAAACAGGTCCAGAACCTGATCGGCTCGGAGGAGCAGACCAAGCCGGAAACGGGGCTGTACAAGATCGGGGAGTACTACCTCAAGAACAAGCGCTACTCCCAGGCCCTGTATGCCTACAAACGCTACCTGACCTACTACCCTTCGGGCCGATTCTCCTCGGACGTCAACAAGAAGATCCAGCTCTCCGAGGAATACCTGCAGAAGTACGGCCAGGGCAGGGGTCCGGGGGCTCCGCCGGGAAGCGCGCCGGCGGGCGCGGCTGCAGGGGCTCCCGGGGCTGCCGCACAACCGGCGCCGGGTGGGCAATCCGCCGCTGCCGCGCAGTCAACCCGGGAAGTCCCCAGGCCGGAAGCCGGCAGGGAGCAGATGTCCGAGGTCGCCAAGCAGTACTACAACGCGGTGAGCCTGTTCAGCCAGCAGAAGTACCAGGAAGCCCTCGGGCAGTTCCAGAAGATCCTCCAGGGCGAGGACCAGGAATACTCCGCCAAGAGCCAGTACGAAGCCGGCCGCTGCCTGTACTTCCTCAAGCATTTCGACGCCAGCATCCAGGCCTTCACCCTCATGATCCAGAAGTACCCCAAGCACCCGGATCTCCGGGAGGGGCTGTTCTACGTGGGCAAGTGCTACGAGGAAAAGGGAGACCGGGACAAGGCCCGGGGCTTCTACAACAAGATCCTGAGCCTGGTCGGCGACGAGGATCCCCTGAGCCGCAAGGTCAAGAAGGCCCTGCGGGAGCTGGAGGGGTAGCGTCATGGATCCGAGAAGCGATGCCTTCAACCGTTTCCGCAAGAACTTCCAGCAGGGGGACGTGATCTTCTGTGAGTTCGAGCCCGGCGACACCTTCTACATGATCCAGACCGGACGCGTGCAGATCGTCAAGATCTTCGAGGAGATCGAGAAGACCATCGCGATCCTCAACCCCGGGGAGATCTTCGGCGAGATGGCCATCCTGGAGGAAGCCCCGCGGTCGGCCACGGCGATCGCCATGGACCCGGTGACCGCCCTGGAGTTCAACCAGGAGAACTTCGAGATTCTGCTCCAGGGCAACCCCCAGGTGGCCCTGACCCTGCTCAAGATGTTCTCCATGAGGGTCCACGACCAGAAGCGCAAGTTCCAGATCCTGACCCTCGACGACGTGGAGGCCAAGGTGGCCGACGTGTTCCTGATGCTCTCGGAGCACGAGCCGGTGGACACCACGGAAGTCGAGAAGATGGAGTTCAAGACCACCGTCGACGACGTGGCCCACTGGGCCGGGATCTCGCCGGAGAAGTGCCGGCAGGTGATCAACCACTTCATCAACCAGCGCAGGGTCGAGCTGTACCCCGAGCGCATCGTGGTCCGGAACATCAATGACTTCGCCCGCTTCGTCAAGTCGAGGCGTAGAAAGCAAGAGTAAGCCCCGGTTTCCCGTCACGTTTTGTTGACCCCGCCCGCTCCGGGCGGCTATAATTCGCTCTTAGTCTGGCCTTCGATTAGGGGAGATGCCTTGAACATGGAAACGAGCTCTTCGATCCTGTCCGTGCGCAGTGTGCGCAAGCATTTTGGGGGCGTGAAGGCGGTCGACGGCATCAGCTTCGAGGTGGCGCCGTACCGGATCACGGGGCTGATCGGCCCGAACGGGGCCGGCAAGACCACGATGTTCAACCTGATCTCGGGACTCCACAAGCCTGACGCCGGGGAGATCTACTTCAAGGGCGAGCGCGTCGACGGCCTTTCCCTGCACCAGACCTTCCACAAGGGGCTGTGCCGCACCTTCCAGATCAGCCGGGAGCTCAAGCAGATGACCGTCATGGAGAACCTTATGCTCGTGCCGGCCAAGCAGGAGGGCGAGCGGCTGTGGCGGGTCTGGCTGTTCCCCGGGATGGTGCACAAGCAGGAGCTGGCCAACCGGGACCGGGCCCTGGAGATCCTGCAGATCGTCGGCCTCGATCATCTGAAGGACGAGTACGCGGGCAACCTCTCCGGAGGCCAGAAACGCCTGCTGGAGCTGGCCCGGACCATGATGGCCGACCCGGAGATGATCCTGTTCGACGAGCCCGGCGCGGGGGTCAACCCCACGGAGCGCAAGATCCTGGCCGAGCGCATCCGGCAGCTCGTTCGGGAAAAGAACATCAGCGTGCTCCTGATCGGCCACGAGATGGAGCTGGTGATGGACGTGTGCAATCCCATCGTGGTCATGGAACGGGGGCAGAAGCTCACGGAGGGCACGCCCGACGAGGTGCGCAACGATCCCCGTGTGCTGGAAGTCTATCTCGGAGGTACGAAGGCATGAGCACCCTGCGCATGGAGAATGTGACTTCAGGGTACGGGAGCATGGAGGTCCTCCACGGGATCAGCCTGGAGGTTCCGGAGGGCAAGATCGTCACCATCCTGGGCCCCAACGGCTCCGGCAAGACCACCATCCTGCGAACGGTCTTCGGCGAGATCAGGCCCACCGAGGGCAGGGTCATCTACAGGGATCAGGACATCAGCGGCATGCACCCGGACAACGTGGCTCGCCTGGGGATGGGCTACGTGCCCCAGGAGGCGAACGTGTTCGCCGCCCTGACGGTGCAGGAGAATCTCGAGATGGGAGCCTTCCTGCGCAACGACGACTATCGGCCGCGGATGGAAGAGATCTTCGGGATGTTCCCGGAGATCAACCCCCGGCGCAAGAGCCGGGCGGGGGAGCTGTCCGGGGGCATGCGCCAGATGCTGGCCATCGGCCGGGCGCTGATGCTGAATCCCGAGACGCTCCTGCTCGACGAGCCTTCCACCGGCCTGGCTCCCTTCCTGGTCGACCAGATTTTCGAGAAGATCCAGGAGCTCAACAGGTCTGGCGTGACCGTGCTGCTGGTGGAGCAGAACGCCCAGGCCCTGCGCTGCGCGGACCTGGCGTACATCCTCGAGGGAGGGGAGAAGAAGGCCGAGGGCACCGCCCAGGAGCTCATGAACGACGCGGAAATCGCAAAGCACTACTTGGGGAGGTAAGATGGTCGCGCTCATTGTCGACGGAATCGTGCTGGGGAGTATCATCGCCCTGGGCAGCGTGGGCCTGACGCTGATCTGGGGAATCACCGACCTGTTCAACTGCGCCCACGGCGACCAGATCACGGTGGGGGCCTACCTGGCTCTGCTGTTCGGCGGGCTGTTCGCCCGCATCGGCGGGCCCCTGGCCGCCCCGGTGGGGCCCTTCTCCTTCAGCTGGGGGATCCTGATTTCCTTCATCCCGGCGGTCATACTGTCGATCGCTCTGGCCATCGGCATCGACCGGATCGTGTACAGGCCCATGCGCAAGGCCGGGGCCCACTTCATCACCGCGTTCATCGCCTCCATCGGCGTGGCC
>Ga0068714_10003745_pt1 | contig 17636 bp, 16 predicted proteins | sample MTBNYHSulfiMetaG_FD_62988 | JGI IMG/M metagenome (GOLD analysis project Ga0068714, IMG submission 62988) | Enrichment culture microbial communities from rom New York Harbor, USA that are MTBE-degrading - MTBE-NYH (New York Harbor Sulfidogenic)... | ecosystem: Environmental > Aquatic > Marine >...
AGGACGTTCTGATGGGAGCAGCCAGGGCAGAAGACCGGAGGACGATCGGGATTGAGCAGGCTGGCGGTGCTATCCATGGGAGATCTCCTTCCCGTAGGCTTCCACAATTGCCTCGGGGCTTATGAGGCTGCCGTTCATCCGTCCAAAGAAACGGACGGGTTTATCCCTCACCACCTGGAGGATCTCCCGCACGTATTGCCCCGTGTTCATCTCAACCACCAGAACTTGGTCGACTCCTGCCGCGGCCTGGGAGATGACCTTTTGGGAGACCGGCCAAAGCGTTTTGAGCGTAAGGTGAGAGACCTTCTCCCCCCCGGCCCGTAACCGGCGGACGGCCACCTTGGCGGCCCGGGTGGTGATGCCGTAGGTGACCAGCAGAGTCCCGGCCCCCTCTTCCTGGTCGAGGTGGTACAGGGCCAGGCGATCGGCCTGGGACTCGATCTTCCGGTTGAGCCGTTCTATTACCTCGCCGATCTCCTCCGGGATGATGGTGATATAGCCGTTCTCGCCGTGGGTCGAGGAGGTCTGCCGCGAGATCACCTCCCCTCCGAGGGGAGCGAAGCCCGGAATATCCCGGCCCTCCAGGGGCCGGAAGGGCAGATAATCCCGGCCCGCCTCCGGGCCGAGCCGGTCAATCGGCTCCGGCAGCTCGAGGCTTGACAGATCCACCGTGTCCCTGGTCATGCCGATCTCCTTGTTGCTGGCGATGAAGACAGGAACCCGGAACTCCTCGGCCAGGTTAAAGGCCAGGGCGGTGAGCTGGTAGCAGTCCTTGATGTCCACCGGGGCCAGACAGATGATCGGCATGCCCCCGGAGTTGCCCCAGCGCATGAACTGGACATCGTTGTCCGCCCCCCGGGTGGCCGAGCCGGTCGAGGGGCCCAACCTTTGAACATTCACGATGACCAGCGGTATCTCCGAGCCGATGGCGAAAGATATATGCTCCGAGTACAAACTTATTCCCGGCCCGGAGGTGGCGGTCATGGCTTTCATTCCGGCCATCGCCGCGCCCAGGCAGTATCCGGTCGAGGCGATCTCGTCCTCTCCCTGCAGGACCACCCCCCCGGCCGCGGGGAGGATATGTTGCATGGTGTTCAAAATCGATGTGGCCGGGGTAATGGGATACCCGGCGAAAAAACGACAGCCCGCGGCAAGGGCTCCCCAGGCCACGGCCTCGTTACCCTCCATGAGAGTCATCCCCATAGCCATTTCCTTTCCCTGGAAGATGACCTTGCGGTCACTTTCTGTTCGAATCGGTCCACCCGGCCCGTCTGGATACCCCTGACCAAGCCTAATATCCTCACCGTCACAGGTTCAAAGGAGGCCGGCTTGAGACCCGGCGTCATTTGCCCCCGGGGTATCGCCTGATAGTTTCTCCAATCACCGCCGGACCCGCTGATAAGGCGGCCCGGCGGACCTAAAACGCCCTTGTCGAAGATAGGCTTTGGAACCATTGAAACTCTTTCCGCGGCCGTGACGCCGCCAGACTTTTTAAAGCCTCCCGTCCATGAAGGTCTCCCTCGGGTCAAGGTCACCCCGCCCTCGAAGTTTCTCGGCCGAAACTTACGGTATTTCGTCAAACAGCCCTGTTTTCGACCTGTTCCGGTGCCAGCGGCGGCGGGTCGGGTCCGGCGGATATCGGGAGGGTACTATCCGTCCAGGGCGCGCCGGTAGGCAATATCCAGAGTGATCAGTTTAGTCCATCATTCGGATCCCGGACCGGTCGTCCGGGTCGCTCTGACCGGTCACGGCAAGACAACAATGATGGCTCTAACTGCTACCACCGGCTGCCTGGTGAATCCGTCGCTTATTTATTGGGCACCCACCTCAACACTCAAGAATCGCTTTTGAGATGCGTTCCACCTACCCAAACCACCCGGTGCTGAAGCCCAAGGGCGCCGGGAGCAGGTTTTATCGGTTACCTGAAATAAATACCCCCTGCCGCCGGCCCCATATCCCTTGGCCGACCGGCGGTGTCTTATCTCCGACCGCCTCAAGGCCGTCGGCCCATCAGCCCCGTTGATTCCAATCGCTCCGGACAGGGGAGCTTCTTCGGGAAGCTCTTTCCGGGCTAGACCAAAGCACGACAACCTCCTCAAGCCGTGGTCCCCTCGTCAGTGGGAAAGATTGAGGATCTCCTTGCATTTCATCGCCGCCCCGGGGGCGTCATAGGCGTAGCCGTCCGCGCCGACCTGGTCGGCAAACTCCTGGGTCACCGGGGCCCCGCCGATCAGGATCTTCACCTTGTCCCTGAGGCCCTTTTCCTTGAAGACGGCGATGGTGTTCTCCATCTCCACCATGGTGGTGGTTAACAGGGCGCTCAGGGCTAAAATATCCGCTTTCACCTCTACGACCGTCTGAAGGAATTTTTCGGGGGTGACCGATACGCCAAGGTCCACGATTTTGAAGCCTTGCCCTTCCAACATCATGGCCACCAGGTTTTTCCCGATATCATGCAGATCACCCTTAACCGTGCCGATGACCACGACTCCCTGTTTTTCTCCCCTGCCTTTGACCAGGTGATCCTTGAAATGCTTCAGAACCTGGGACATGGCGCTGGCGGAAATCATCATTTCGGGAATGAATATCTTTCCGGCTTGGTACATCCCCCCAATCAGGGTCATGGCGGGGATGAGTTTTTCGGAAATCACCCTCGATAGGCCCGCGCCCGAGTCCACCTGAGCCGAAACCTGGCCGATAATTTTCGGTATCTCCCTGCTCAGCAATAGCTCGGCATACTCTTCAACTTGCCGGTCGGAGGCAGGCCCAACTTCTTTGCCCTTTTGTCCTGCCTTGTAGGTCGAGACCTTTCCTTCAACCTCCCCCTTGTTGAGCCGGATGGGATAGCGGCCGTACTCCAAGGCGGCGGCGAACATGGCCTTCATGTTTTCCAGGGGCACATAGTCGGTTATGGAGTTGGATGAGGCAACCATGTAGCCTCCCCCGGGACCGATGGTTCTTATGCGCTCATGCACCTCCGCCCTTACGTCCTGAGGCGTCCCCAGGGTCAAGGTGGAATCCAGGTTTATGTTCCCGATCAAGCAGAGCTTTTTGCCCCACTTTTGTTTTACCTCGAGAATGTCCATGGCGTTCGGTTGAATCGGATTGAAGCCTTTGAATCCGGATTCGACTATCCTGTCCATGGCGGCCGTGCAGTCACCGTCGCTGTGGAATATGTATCCCAGCCCCCTGTCGGCGCACAGATCCCCGATCTTTTTGTAAAAGGGAAAGACATGCTTCTCCAAGTGCCTGGGATGGATCATGAGGCCGCTGTTATGGGCGATATCGTCGTTGACCAGAATCGCGCCCACGCTTTTGCGTTCGATCGCCCGCAAAATAATGCCGTACTGGATCTCTCCCACTTTTTTGAATAGCGCCTCAAGGAGCTCCTGGTTGTCTTCCAAGGCGTAGTAGAATGTCTCGGTACCCATATACATCCAAACCGGGGCCATTATTCTGCCGCACAGAAGGATGCCTTTCATCCCGGCAGGCAGGGCTTTATCGAAATGGTCCCACTTGGACAAATCGACATCATCCGCCGAAGGCCAGCTGTACTTTTCAAACTGCTCCCAGTTCGTAATCAGGCCCGAATGCTCCTGGGCCCATTTTCTCTGTACTTTTGTCCCGTATTTTGTTTTGAGCTCATTTCCCGTGACCCTTTTCGGGGCGGATTCCAAGCCCATGATATCCGTTGACAAAGGCACGAAGTCGAAGCCCGCCTTGGTCCAGAATTCAATTTCATCGTCCAGGGAGGCTACTTTTTTACTAAGGAACCCCTCTTTGGCCAGGCTGTCGATAGACCACTCTCCAAGCGGGACCCTGTCAGGCTCCTCGCAGTTAAGAGCCTGTAAAACCCTGTCAAATTCAGGTTGATTATCTTTCGCCATCTGCCAGTTGCCTCCCACCGGGTGCTGCCGCGAGCACCTGTTCAGCCCAGAGTATGCGGTCTGGAGATGATTGGCTGAACACGGCTCGTTGAAGACCGCCCTTAAATATGGTTTAAGCGCGATCCACTCTTATTCCATTCTGTATTTCTTGAGCTTTTTCTGGTCGATCTTCGCGCCGTTACCAGGACTATCAGATAAGACAATAGAGCCGTCCTTAAACGGCACCGGCTCGGCCAGAAGGTCGTCCTGCAGAAACAGGAAAAATGAGATCTCGCTGGGGTACGAGACGATGCGGCGAGCTGCGCCGAACTGGGCGCTGGCCAGGGTTCCGACTCCGGTCTCGCCTTGCGTTCCCATAAGACAGGGGAACCCGGCCGTTTCAGCCAGATGGGATATCTTCAGCGAGTAGGTGTAGCCGGTTCTGGGGGCTTTTATGCTTATCATTCCAATAGCCCCGAGCTCTATCTCCCGGGCCACATCGTGAGGGGTGAAGACGCTTTCATCCCCCATAATCGGGATGGAAAGTGAACCGGCGAGCTTGAGACGGCCGCGTCTGTCCCAAACCGGGAGCGGCTCCTCAATGAACGCCAATCCGTGATCCTGCATCTTTTGAATCGTCCTGATGGCGATGTTGGTGTCCTCATAGGCCATATTGGCATCGGCATACAGCAGGACCTCATCCCCGAGGTTCTCCCGCAGGGCCTTTATGACCTCGATATCCTTTTGGGGCTCGAGCCCGACTTTCACCTTGAAGGCCTTGATTCCTTTTGCCAGGAAGCTCTCCGCCTCCCGGACCATTTCGGAAACCGGGCGCAAGGCAAGCATCCAGCTAAGTCTGACCCTATCGGAGGCTCCGCCGAGCATCTCCCACAGAGGGACCCCCCGGTACCTGGCCACGGCGTCATAGCAGGCCAGATCGATGGCCCCCTTGGCCGTGTTGTTGCCCGGGATGCGGTCGAGCTGGACCCAGAACTTCTCATTGTGGGCAGGGTCCAACCCGACAAACATCGGTTCGAACCAGTTCCTGACGGCATAGGTGATCGAGGCTATGGATTCACCATAAATCGAAGGCCTGGCCGGCGCTTCGGCCACCCCGGTGACCCCCTCGTCGGTGTGGACCATGACCAGCACATGTTCCGCCGCTTCCATGTATCCGGCGAATCCCCACTTCACCGGGGCCACCAAGGGAATTCTGTAAGGGATGGCTTCGACCCGGGTAATTTTCATCGTCCTCTCCAATCGGATGTTACCGCCCGAACCGCCGTCACCGACGCGCCTGAGATCGCGGTGACCGCTTCTTGCTCCTGTTTATGAATTCGGATTGAGCTGCCTCTGTACAAATGGACGGGGCCTTGCCGCGGTTGGGCGTTTCTCCCTTTATCAGGGCGGGGATACTCCTCTAAGGCTCCTTGAGGGAAGCTCCTTCCGGTCCGTCGCCCTAGAACAGGTCTACGTAGTTGTCCTTTTCCAACAAGGCACCGGCCGAGCTTTCGGCGATGATACTCCCGAGCCTCATCACGTAAGCTCGCGAAGAAATTTCCAAGGCGTATTTGGTGTTTTGCTCAACCAGGAGGATGCCCACCTTGTACTCCCGGTTGATGAACTGAATTGTCTCCATGATGTTGGTAACCATTGACGGCGCAAGCCCGACGGACGGTTCGTCGAGAGCCAAAAGCTTCGGCTGCATCAGGAGGCCTATGCCAATGGCCAGCATCTGCTGTTCGCCGCCGCTCAGGGTGGAGGCCTTTTGGGTTCTTCTTTCTTTGATGCGGGGAAATATCTTGAACACCTCCTCGAGGCTGGATTTGAAGTTCTCATTCTTTTGGGTGTACTTAACGATCTTCAAATTGTCGATTACGGAAAGCTCGCCGAAAACCTGGTGGCCTCCCGGTATCAGAACCAACCCCCTGGCGGCGTTGTCCCAGATTTTATTTCCGGTAATCTTCTCCTTTTGAAATTCCACCTCCCCGTTATAAATGGGAAGAAGGCCGAAGATCGCGTTCAAAAGGGTGGTTTTACCGGCTCCGTTGTGACCTAAAACAGAGACTATCTCTCCCTGTTCCAGGCTGATCGAAACACCGAAAAGCACCTTTTTGTTTTTGTATCCGGATTCCAAATCAGTGACGTTCAATAACATGATCCTGATCATGCTCCTAGAAAAATGCGCGGTTGAGTTCCTTGTCCGTGCGCAGTTCGATCGGGTCGCCGCAGGCGACCACATTCCCTTCATTGAGACAAATGACGCAGTCGCACATGTTGAAGACCAGCTTAATGCTGTGCTCTACAATAAATATCGTCTTCTTATGTTGCGAAACAATATTTTTCAGGAGGGGAGTGATAAGATCGTTAACCGTCTTTTCATCCAGCCCGCTGGTCGGCTCATCCAGCAACAAGGCCTCCGCCCCGGTAGCCAAAAGCCTTCCGATGACGATCAACTTTTGTTCGGCGTACGACAACTCCTTGACCAGGTGGCCCGCCCGAGGATCCATGTTTATGGCTTTAAGGATCTCATGAGCCTTCTCGACCTTTTCCGTATCTTTTCGCCAGGAACCTAAGATCAGCTTCAAAGGGTTCCCATTTTTTCGTCTGGGCATCGACATCACGATGTTTTCCAGGGCTGTTAAATTGTCAAAGAGCCTGAGCCCCTGCCAGGATCTGGCCATGCCCAGATGAACGATCTCATGAGGCCTGGTCCTTGAGATGTCGATCCCCTTGAACAGCACCTGGCCCTTATCCGGTTTAATGAAACCTGACAGCACATTGAACAGGGTGGTTTTTCCGGCGCCATTGGGCCCTATCAGCCCGGTTACCTTTTCTTCCTCGACTTGGACATCGACCTGGTTGAGGGCCCGCAGCCCCCCGAAAGATTTGTCGATGCTTTTTCCGACAAGGATATCCCCCATTTTAACAGCCCTTCGATTAGTCGGATTTGCCCATAATTCCCTGGGGGCGGAACAGCATGAAGAAAAGCAGAATGCTGGCGTAGATCAAGTCTCGCGCTCCGCCCAACATCGTGCTGGGAAGATACGGTATGAACCTCAGCAATTCCGGAAGAGCGGTCAGGACGATGGTCCCCAGTATCGCTCCCGGAATACTGCCCAATCCTCCGAATATCAGGGCGATTACGATGAAGACCGACATGTGCAGGTCAAAGTACCCCGGTGAAATGTAAGATATATATACCGCGATGAGGGAACCGGCCACGGCGGCCAGTCCCGCGGCAATGGCAAAGGCCACTATTTTATGAAGAGTGACGTCCTTGCCTATTGATTTGACGGCTATCTGGTCATCCCTTATTCCTTGGAGGACAAGCCCGAAGAACGATTTCTCCAGGCGATGGACAAAATACAGCACCCCAAAACACAAGATCATGCACAACAGTAAAAAGGAGGGTTTGGTCACGAACTCGAATCCGAAGACGGTGGCCGCGGGGATGCCGGCGATCCCCTGGGGTCCGCGGGTCAAATCCATCCAGTTCAAGATCAGATGGTAAATCACCATTTGGAAGGAGAAGGCGAATATGACCATGTAGTCCCAGTGGATTCGCAATCCCGGGATGGCGATGATAAGGCTGCAAACCGCGGTCAGCCCCATGGCGCAGATCATGGCCGAAAAAAAGGAGAACCCCGCATTTTTCATCAATAAAGTCGCCGTGTAGGCGCCGATTCCGTAAAATGCGGCGTGGCATAAAGCGAATATGCCCGTATACCCCAGGAGGATATTGAACGACACCACCAGGATTATATTGATGAGGATCATTATGGCTATGTGAAGCATGTAATCCATGTCTCACACCTCACTTTTCCAATCGCGAATGCCCAAAAGGCCGTTAGGCTTGAAGGCGATAATGAAAAACAATACGGCGAACGAGATCAACTCTTGCCATAATGTGGGGAACCTCAAGACGGCGAAGGTCCTGACCAGCCCGATTATCATCCCGCCTAAAAATGCCCCTTCAAAGCTTCCGATGCCGCCCAGTATCACGGCCATAAAGGCGATGAGCATGCTCTGAAATCCTATGGCCGGATAAACACCGGTGTCGGCACAGACCAGAACGGCGTCCAGACCGACCAGGGCGCAGCCAAAGCAGGTGGCCAGGATAACGATCTTCTCGGCGTCAAGGCCGACAACCAGGGACAGACGTGGATTACTGGCAATGGCCCGGCTTTTGATGCCGAGAGGGGTTCTCATGAAGACAAACTCAACAAGGAGGAAGAGGGCCAGGGCAGACACTATCGTATAGAGCTTGATGTCTGATATTTGGACGGAACCCCACTTGAAGATCCCGGCGTCCCCTGTCCGCGCCACCCGTATCTCGCCCCCCCAGATGATGGCCACGACCGCTTCCATGATCATCATGACGGCCATGCTGCCCAGCATGATGCTCACGGATTTACTTGATTTTTTCCTTAGTTGAGAGACATAGACCTTCTGCACGCCATAGCTCAGGATCAAGCAAAAAGCCAGCGAGAGGACTGCGGCCAAAGTCAACGGCAGGCCTGAAAAGGCGGCTAGAAGCCAAAAGACGAAACCGGTCCAGGTGTATACCCCGCCAAAGGACAGATCAAACATCCGCTGGGTATTGAATATTAGCGCAAATCCCATCCCTAATATGGCGTAACGAGCCCCGGTACAGATGCCGTCAACCAGCAAACTTAAAATTAAATCCATCAGTGCAGCCTTTTCTAAACGGTTGGGATGGATTTCGTCCTTTTAAGAGTCTAGGTCCTCAAATCCTTGGGCCGGAAAACATACCGTCCCCGATGGCCCCGTTCCCGCTGTCGCCAAGACCTCTACCCGGATCTCCGAGGTCCGGTCCCACTGTCGCCGAGGCCCCAAAGAGGGTTGAGGCGATGGGGCTGACCGCCCGGCTTTCTCCGACCTTGGTGAAAAGGCCTCGTCGATCATTAAGTGGTATTGACTCCCGCCGATGGACCACTCCTTCCAGACCTCTGCCCGGTGGTCCGGCCGTCGCCTCCCAGGCTCCCACAGCGAAAAGCCTGTTCTCGCTGGGCTCATGGCGGCCGGCTTCATCGGGCTCGGTTACCCGGCTTTCCAAGACCTGAGTCAAAACAGCCTCGGCTTGATCTTGTAAACCTCGATATGAATAGCGGCGGCCGCTTCGGCCACGAGCCGCCGCTATTCAGAGCCGAAGATGAACTCGATCATTTACCCATTTTAGAGATTTCTTCGGCAGTATAGCCGCCGATATCCTTCCATTTCAGGGCGTCTTTGTTGCTGGGATCTTCCACCGCCTCAAAGAGCTGGAGATTACGATAGGCGAGGCCGGTGTCCGGATCAAAGGTGATTTTACCCATGCACCCTTCAAAGGTTTTGATTTCCACCAAGGCCTGCCTCAATCTCTCGCCCTGCCAATAGTTATCCCACCCCTTGTTCTTGCCGTATTCCAAGAGGGTTTTGACAATGTAGGGAGCATCATAGTTGCAGCCCAGATGGCCGATCATCGAATTCGGCCAACTGCCCGCTCCGTACTTTTTCTCCCAGCCCTCTTTGACTTTTTTCAATCCGGGGTTTCTCTCCATGCTCACGTCGGCGGCGCCGGCCAGGGCTCCTTTGAAGCCGCCCCCGGCCTGGGTCAGATACTCCCCGTAATTGTAGAAGGAAGCCCCGAGCCACTGGGGGGTCCAACCCTTTTCCGCGGCCTGCTTGATGAGAGCCGGGCTTCGATGCGCGCTCACGTAAATGGCATCGGCATTCCAGCTTTTGGCCTTTTCAATCTGGACGCTGTAGTCCGAGGCGGCCAAGTCAAAGGCCTCGCTGCCGGCGAACTTGATCCCGACCTTCTTGCAGTACTCCTTGAGGAAGTCCTTGACGCTGATGCCCATGTCGTCGTTTATGTGAATCAGCCCTATGGATTTGATATTCTTGTTCTTTTGTACGTAATCGATCATGCTCCGGATGAGGACCAACTCGTTGGCCGGTAAATGAAACAGATACTTGCCGGCCCCGGAAAGGACGGGCCCGTACGCTCCATGGTTGATGAGGAGAACCTTGTTCCTGTCAGCCAAGGGGGCGCAGGCCATGATCGGGGCCGTGTAGCCGATGCTGACGGCCTGGACGTGGTTGATACTCATGAGCTTGTTCAAGGCCGCGACCGCCTCGGGCCCCTTGGCCTTGTGATCTTCCCAGATAAGCTCCAGCTTCTTGCCTAATATCCCTCCGCTCTCATTGATCTCCTCAACCGCAAGATTCCCGCCGTTGACCATGATGTCGCTGGAGACCGAGTAGGCCGGTCCGCTCAAGGTCTGCATTCCGCCCATGACGAATTTGCTTGGTTCAGCAGCGATCGCATTCCCGCAAAGGGCAGCCACACAGACAACTCCGGTGCATAAAAGTAAAATGAGCTTCAGCCGTTTCATTTTTCCCCCTCTGGTTAATTCACCCACCACGCCACCGGCCCCGCCGGTGGGCCAACTAATTGGAACCTCGACATTCCTCCTTTGCTTAACAAAACGGTCTGATTCTTTAGATGGCCAAGTTTTCTTTGTCTTCACCGGCCAAGCGGACGTGATTCAGCACATGCTCTCGGACATGCCTGATATCATCGATCATCGTCTTCCGAGCCTTTTCCAGGTTTCCGTCTATGAGATAGTCCAGTATCTCCTGATGCCGGTAGTTGTACTGGTCAAGCGGCGTGGAGAACAGAAGATCGGGCTTATACTTAAGATAAAGAATATCGAAAAGCTGGCGCAGAAACCTCGCCGCAATCAGGCCGCCCGATAAGGAGGCCAGGCAAAGATGGAACTCCATGGCGGCGATCAGGCGACGATGGCGGTGCCCTTCGGCGATGGCATTTTTATGGGCCTCAATATGGGCCTGAAGCAGATGAATACCCTCGTCATTCAGGTTTTCGATGATCCTGGGCAGAAAGGAGATCTCCAGTGTCTCTCGGAGATCATAAACCTCTCTAATCTCATCGAGGCAAACGGACCTAAGGTAGAACCCCCGGTTTGGTTCATTGTAGACTACACCCTGGAATTCAAGCCACTTAAGGGCTTGGATAACCGGGGTGGGGCTGGTTTTAATGCTCTTGGCTAATTCACGATAATTGATTTTTTGACCGGGTTTTATCTCGTTTAAAAACAGCTTCATTCTTATGGCTTCGTAAACCTTTTGGGTCAAATTTCCCGAATTTGAATCCTTACCGGTTTTGTCGTTTGTTTTGGGGGAAGGGTTTTGCATGGGGATTCCCTCGCCGCCTCCATCTGTTATGAATTCATAACTGAATTCATTTTTGAATTGAATCCTACCCTGTCTCGATATGGCTGTCAAGACATTTTCGCCGGCCAGGTGGGATATGTAATTAACTGAATGCTATCGTTAACCAAAAGGCCAGCGACCCGCCAAAGGGTGGGGTAAAAAACCTGATCCGCCTCAACCTCGCCGCCGAGTGGTCCGAGGTGGACCCTATTCTTTGGGCCACTTTCCGGTCTTCCAGGGTGGGCCGGGGCCTGGGTCAGGCCGGCTTCCGGGGACAAGCCGGAGGGGACGCCCCCACCGGCTTGAAGCCCTTTGAGGTCACGGCCATCGGCTTTTGCCGTCAAGGGGTCATGGATCGATGGCGGTTCTAGAGGTCAACCTGCCCCCTCAGCGAGCCGCTAAGTTTGCCGCCGTCTCCTCTTCCCAGGAGTAACCGCGGCCGTACCCCGGAGACCGCCGCCCCCTTGCCCCCGCCGGAAGGAGCGGCGGAGGGCCCTGACCGCGGGCCGGCTCCAAAACCCGGGCAACGCCCGGCCCGGCCCGGGGCAAGGGAACCCTTGACCGCCCCCGATCAAAATTGCCTTTGCCCTCCGTGATCGGTGAGTATTTCCGATTGCAAGGTGATTAAATTTTCCGAAAGGCGGACCCCTTGGGGAAGGGCTCCTAAAAAAGCATTGACAACCCGGCTGGATTTTTCCAATCTGTAAATGGTGCTACCATTTGCTTGGTAGCGCCGCCTAAATATCAGGGTCAGCCCAGATTATCCATCGGCCGTAGCCATTAACTTGATCTAATCTGGGTGGGTTTTTTTAAACCGGATATGGTTCCCCTTTAGATCAGTCTTTTTGGTCCTACCTTTACGGAGAATCATGGCCCGCCCGGTCAAGCAAATCTTCGTCCCGGTCGAGGGACGGAACATCAGCGAGGACGTGGCCCTCCAGATCGAGGCGGCCATCCTGGGCGGCAAGATCCGGCCCGGAGAACGCCTGCCCAGCGAGCGGGAGTTGCAGACCCTCTTCGCCACCGGTCGCGGGGCGGTCCGGGAGGCCCTCAGCGCACTGAAGCAAAAGGGGATCATCGAGATCCGCCAGGGGGTCAAGGGCGGGGCCTACGTCAAGATGATCGAGGTCACCGAGGCCGGCGAATCGCTGGCCCTGCTGCTGCGCCAGAACCGGATCAGCCTCCGTTATCTGATCGAGTTCCGGGAGAGCATCGACCGGACCGTGACCACCCTGGCCATCAGCCGGGGGCTGCCCGAGGAGAAGGCGGCCCTGGTGGAGGAGACCGGGAAGCTGGCCGAGATCTGCTCCGGTCCCGGTCCCGTGGACCTGGCGGCCGTGGCCGAGCAGGACCGGCGGCTCAACCTCATGTTCGCCAAGATGAGCAAGAATCCGGTCTTCGAATGGATCATGCGGACCATCCAGATCAGCCTCGGCTCCTACGACTCGGTCCTTTACGAGGACGAGTTCTTCCGGGGCAAGACGGTCTCCAACTGGTACAACACCGCCCTGGAGATAGCCAACAACGAGCCGCTGCGGGCCCTGTCCTTCATCGGCTACCACTACGTCCTGCTGCTCCGCTGCCTGGAGGAGCGAGGGGAGGTGGGCCCGGAGAGGCTCATTCCGATCAGGTAGGATGCCAGCTCCCGGAAACGGGGGCCGGCGGGAAGCATGGGGTGAGACGACGCCATGTTGAAGGCCATGAACCTGACCAAGAAATTCGGCGAGCTCATGGCGGTCAACGACCTGAGCTTCGAGGTGGCCAAGGGGCAGATCTTCGGCATCGCCGGGCCCAACGGGGCCGGTAAATCCACGGTCTACAACCTGATCACCGGGTTTCTGCCCTTCGAGGGCCGGATCGAGTTCAACGGCCGGGATATCAAGGGGTTGCCGCCCCACCGGATCGCCCAGGCCGGGATCGCCCGGACCTTTCAGATCCCCCAGACCTTCCCCAGCCTGACCGTCCACAAGAGCGTCTCCGTGGGCAGCCGCTTCGGCGCGACGGGGGGGCTCGACCCGGGCCACGTCAACGAGATCCTGCGCTTCGTGGGGCTGGAGGAGGAGCGGACCACCAAAACCGGGCTCCTCAACCTCCTGGGCAAGAAAAAGCTGATGATCGGGGCGGCCCTGGCCACCAAGCCCCGGCTCCTCATGCTGGACGAGCCCATGGGCGGCTGCAACGCCGCCGAGATAAGAAGCCTCATGGCCCTGATCCGCCGCATCAACCAGGACCTGGGGATCACCATCGTGATCATCGAGCACTTCATGAAGGTCCTGACCGAGCTCACCGAGACCCTGCTGATCATCGAGGCGGGCCGGGAGATCTGCTGCGGCGAGCCGGCCCAGGTGACCAGCAATCCGGAAGTCATCGAGTGCTACCTGGGTGATGCCGATGCTGCAGGTAACTGACCTCAACACCTATTACGGCCAGTCCCACATCCTCCACGACGTCTCCGTGTCCATCGACCAGGGCGAGGTGGTGGTCCTCCTGGGGCCCAACGGCCACGGCAAGTCCACCCTCCTGAAATCCATCTGCGGGCTGGTGGACAAGGTCCAGGGCCGGATCACCTACCTGGGCCGGGAGATCAAGGGGATCCGCACCGAGAAGATCGTCAACCTGGGCATCACCTACATCGCCGAAAACCGGGAGCTGTTTCCCTACATGACGGTCCTGGAGAACCTTAAATTGGGCGCTTACACCAAGAACGCCAGGGCCCATGAGAAGAAGAACCTGGAGCGGGTCTTCGAGCTCTTCCCCCGGCTGCTCGATCGCAAGGAGCAGCTGGCCAGCACCATGAGCGGCGGGGAGGCCAAGATGCTGGCCGTGGCCCGGGGCTTGATGTCCAACGCCGAGTTCATGTGCATCGACGAGCCCTCCCTGGGCCTCCAGCCCAGCCTGCGGCTGGAGATCTTCAGGACCATCAGGGAGATCAACCGGCAGGGCAAGACCGTCTTTCTGGTGGAGCAGAACATCCCCCAGATCACCGAGCTGGCCGACCGGATCTACGTCATGGAGGAGGGGCGCATCTCCTTTGCCGGCAGCAAGGACGAGGCCCTGAGCAACGACCATCTCAAGGAGATCTTCTTGGGAATGTGAACCCCGGAGCCGGCCGGGCGCGGGATTGACGGGGGTCGGGGAGTTTATCGGCTCACCGGCGGGACGGGGGATCGGGGACGGAGCGAGGGGGCATGTTTTTCGGCCAAGACACCATTCTTCTGATCTATGAGATCGTGGATGTCATCATCAGCGGCCTGACCATCGGTTCGGTCTATGCCTTGATGGCCATCGGCATGACCCTGGTCTACGGGGTGACCAAGGCCTTCAACTTCGCCTACGGCGAGTTCTACAACATGGCCGGCTTCTTCGCCTGGATCCTGATCGTCCCCCTGGGCCTCAAGACCGGCGGTTACGTCGCCGTGTTCATGATGGTCATCCCGGTCATGTTCGTCCTGGGCTATGGGGTGGAGAAGCTGCTCATCGCCCCTTTGCGGAAGCACGACGACTGGGAGAACAAGGTCATGCTCCTGACCCTGGGGCTGTCCCTCTTTCTGGCCAGCCTCTACATGGTCGTGTTCGGAGCCCGGATGAAGACCCTGCCGCCCTTTATCGAGGGCACCGCCGAGGTGGGCGAGCTGGTCTTCAGCTACCAGGACATCATGATCTTCGTCCTCTCCATCGGCAGCATCCTGACCTTCTGGTGGATCCTCAACAGGACCCGGCTGGGCATGGCCGTGCGGGCCGTGGCCCAGAACCCCATGGGGGCCAAGATCGTGGGCATCCCCAAGGAGCGCATCTTCGCCGCCACCTTCGCCATCTCCACGGCCATGGTCGGCTTCGGGGGGGTTCTCCTGAGCCAGAAATGGTTCATCGACCCCGGCTCCGGGGCCGACGTGATGATCAAGGCCTGGGTGGTCACCGCCTTCGGGGGCATGGGCTCCATCCGGGGCAGCCTGTACGCCGCCTTCATCATCGGCATGCTGGAGGCCTTCGTGGGCTGGGTCTTCGGCCTGAGCTACGGGATCCTGGCCCTGTTCATCCTCCTTCTGGCGACCCTGTCGCTAAGGCCCCAGGGGCTGATGGGAAAGGGGGCCTGAGTCATGAGTCAACGACAGATGGCCGCCATTATCGGGATCGCCTACGGGGCCATGGCCATCCTGCCCCTGTTCGTGGGCCATATTCCCTACGTCATGACCATCCTGATCATGTGCCTGATCTGGGCCGTGGTGGCCTCCTGCTGGGACGTGATCATGGGTTTCGCCGGGATCTTCTCCTTCGGCCAGGTGGCCTTTTTCGTCATCGGGGCCTACTGCTCGGGGATTCTGGCCATCGACTACCACGTCCCGCCCATTGTGGCCATTCCCCTGGCCGGGATCTTCACCGCGGCCATGGGGGTCATCGTGGGGCTGCCCTGCCTCAAGCTGGCCGGTCCCTACGTGGCCCTGGTGACCTTCGGGGTCCACATGGCCCTTACCCCGACCTTGAGGGGCAAGATCGGGATCGCCCTGGGAACCGGCGGTTCCAAGGGGCTCCTGACCATCCCCCCCTTGAGCCTCTTCGGCTACACCTTCAGCTCGGCCCACCTGGTCCCGACCTTCTATCTGACCCTGGCCCTGTCCCTGGCCTGCGCCCTGGTCATCATGCTGGTGATCAAGTCCTACTGGGGCACCGCCTTCCTGGCCCTCAAGGACTCCCAGGACTTTGCCATGAGCCTGGGGGTGAACGCCTTCAAGTACAAGCTCATGGTCTTTGCCCTGACCTCCTTTCTGACCGGGATAATCGGAGCCTACTACGCCCACTTCACCGGCGTCCTCTCCTTCCGGATGGTCAGCCTGTCCCTTTTCGCCACCTTGATGGTCATGATGCTCATGGGCGGGCTGGGCCAGTTTCCGGGGGTGATCCTGGGAGCCTTCATCGTGGTCACGGGCGGGGAGTTCATGAACCAGCTGGGGGCCTACCGGGACGTGGTCATGGGCGGGTTGGCCGTGATTCTGGTCCTGGCCCTGCCCAAGGGGATCATGGGCCTGATCCCCATGGGACGGACCAGGAAGAGGGCCCCGGAGTGACGAAGGCAAGAGAAAAGGCGATGATTTTAGAAGCCATCTCAAAAATCGAAATCCGGTTCAAGATCAAGGAAGGGTCGAGAAGTCAACCGCAGGAATATATGGACATATTTCGAGGATTGGCTTCTCGGGCCTGACGCGGAGATTGGGCCGGAGGGCAGTTTTGAGATGGCTTCAAAAAAACATTTGGAATTGGGAGGTGTAGTTTGAAAAGAATCATTCTCTTGACCGTGGTGCTGGCGGGGTTGCTGCTGACGGCCCCCTTGGGCGTGGCCGCCGAGACCATTCCGGTGGGCGTCCCCATCCCCCAGACCGGGGCCTATGCCGGCTCCGGGGAGGATTACTTCAAGGGCGTCAAGATGGCCGTCGACGAGCTCAACCAGTCGGGCGGGGTTTTGGGCAAGCAGCTCGAGATCATCCGCTTCGACTCCAAGGAGTTCGCCCCCGAGGTGGTCATGCAGGCGGCCGACTTCCTCTGCGGCCAGAAGAAGGTGACCGCGGTCTTTGCCGGGTGGGCCGGCTGGGGCCAGGATGTCCAGGCCTACGGCAAGTACGACGCCCCCTTCTTCGCCGATGACGGCTCCCAGGCGGCCGTGGACGTGTTCCGGCAGGACCCGGCCAAGTACTCCAACATCTACCAGACCACCGATGTGGGGGTTAACCAGGCCACCAGCATGTTCAAGGCCCTGATGGCCCTGCCCTACGAGTACCCCAACAAAAAGGCGGTCATCATCCACTCCGACGACTCCTGGGGGGTCGAGGTGGGCGACACCCTGGTGGCCAACCTGAAAAAGGCCGGGTGGGAGATTGCCAAGCGCGAGACCGTGCCCTACGGGACCAACGAATGGGGCACCATCCTGACCCAGATCCGGAGGATCAAGCCGGCCCTGATCCACATGGAGATTCCCTCCGGCCAGGAGAACATCACCTTTGTGGAGCAGTTCCTCAAGAAGCCCAGCAACTCCATCCTCAGCCTGGGCTGGGGCGTGGCCCCCCGCGAGGTGGTGGACGCCCTGGGCACCAAGGCCGACGGGGTGGTCGGCGAGATGCCCAGCAACATCCCCGGCCCCAAGGCCCCCAACGCCAAGGCCCAGGCCTGGTTGGACAAGTTCAACCAGCTCTACAAGCACCAGGTTCCGGCCGGCTCCTGGATCATGTACACCGCGGTGAAGGCCTGGGCCAACGCCGTGACCCAGGTCGGCGACCCCACTGACTTCAAGGCGGTCAACAAGTACCTCAAGGAGAACGGGTACGAGGGCGAGCTGGGCCGGATCAAGTTCGACCAGGACAATGTCCTGCGGGCCCAGGACGCGGTGCCCATCTGCCACTACCAGGTCCAGGGCGGCGAGCTGCAGACCATCTTCGCCGATCCGCCCATGACCCCCTACCCGGGCTCCCAGTTCAAGGTGCCCGGCTGGATCAAGTAGCAGGCCGTCCCGGTTGGCCGCCGGGCCGGGGGCGAAAGCCC
>Ga0068714_10003746_pt1 | contig 17633 bp, 13 predicted proteins | sample MTBNYHSulfiMetaG_FD_62988 | JGI IMG/M metagenome (GOLD analysis project Ga0068714, IMG submission 62988) | Enrichment culture microbial communities from rom New York Harbor, USA that are MTBE-degrading - MTBE-NYH (New York Harbor Sulfidogenic)... | ecosystem: Environmental > Aquatic > Marine >...
GAGGCGTTGCTCGAGGGGCTTTCCGGGGCCGACCGGATCCTCCACGCCGGAGATCTCGTTTGCCTCGACGTGCTCCGGGCACTCGAACGGATCGCGCCGACGACCGCCGTAGCCGGGAACATGGACCCCCCGGAGGTCACGAAGGCACTCCCCGAGAGCGCGGCCGTCGAGCTCGGCGGGCATCGCATCGGCCTCAAACACGGCCACCAGCGCCACGACCTGCAGCGCCACTACATCGGCAAGGCCTACGACGCCCCGGCGTTCGACCTGTTCTTCCAGACGATGGTCGCCGAGCTCCCGGGCTGCGGGATCATCGTCTTCGGACACTTCCACGCGCCGGTCGTCAAGCGCTGGAACGATATTCTGTTCGTGAATCCCGGCGCCGTCGCCCCGCCGCACCAAGGCCCGACCTACGCCCTCCTCACGCTCGGCGACCCCGTCGACGTAGACCTCCGGCAGCTATAGACGGATCCATGGGCCGGTCACCCGGCAGAAAAGGGAGGAATCATGCAGTTCAGCTTCTGGAGTGACAAGGACCAACTGTTCGTCCCCCGCACGCTCGGATTCGGCGTGAGTCCCAACCTCAAGTACATCGCTAGACATCTCGGTCTCATCAAGCCCTCCAAGCCGCCCGCGTCCGAGGCCGCTCAGGGCGAAGAAGAACCGCCGGCGCGCGAGTCGCGGGAAGAGCGGTTGAAACGGCAGATCCAATCATCCAAGTACGAAGAGACGTAGCTTCGGCGATGGGCGCACTGACCGCGCCGGGCTTGGCTTGTCACCCCACTCCGGGTAGGCTCGTGTTCTGGGCTTCGAGTTCACGGAGGTGTTGCCATGCGTGCTGGTCGGGTGTTCATGGTCGTTGTTGGAGCGGTCCTCGCGCTGGTCGCGATCGGTCTACTTGTCGGCGGAGGCGCCATCCTCTGGGCGTTCAACACACAGCGCGACGCTGCTGGATACTTCAACAGCCCGGCCTACCAGATCGCGTCAGACGGGTACGCGATCGTCACCTCGGAGGTGGAGCTCGCCTCGCACCCCGGAGACTGGTGGCCATCGCGAGTGGAAGGAACCGTGCGTCTCCAGGTCCGCGCGACTGGCGGAACCCCGGTCTTCGTCGGCATCGGACCGACCGAGCAGGTCAACAGCTACCTCTCGAGCGTGGCCCGCAAGGAGGTCACCGATCTCGGCACCCGGCTGCGCGATCTCGAGACCGAAAGCCACGCAGGCGGCGCACCGGCAACCCCGCCGGGCCAGCAGGCGCTGTGGACAACCTCCCTGGAGGGGGCGGGTGAACAGGTACTGACCTGGAAGGTCGAACGGGGCCGATGGACGGCGGTGATCATGAACGCCGACGCCTCGCCGGCCGTTTCGGTGTCCGTGACCGCGGGGGTGAGCCTCCCCGTGCTCGAGCCGATCGGCATCGGCTTGCTCGTCGGCGGCCTCGTGTTCGCCCTCATCGCGTCGCTGCTCCTCGCCAGCGCGACGCGGCGGGGCGCCCCGGTCGCCTTCCCGAGGGAACCCACGCGCGGCGCCCACCCCGTCGGGCTCCGCGGGTCGCTCGACGACCCGCTCAGTCCAGCGCTGTGGCTCGTCAAGTGGTTCCTCGCGATCCCGCACTACGTCGTCCTCGCCTTCCTCTTCGCGGCGTTCGCCGTCCTCACGGTCTTCGCGTGGGTCGCGATCCTCTTCACCGGCCGCTATCCGCGGGGGATGTTCGACTTCAACGTCGGCGTGATCCGCTGGGCATGGCGGGTGGCGTTCTACTCCTACGGCGCGCTCGGGACCGACCGGTATCCCCCCTTCACGCTGGAGGACGTCGACTACCCGGCCCGGTTCTCGATCCCCTATCCCGAACGGCTCTCGCGCGGCCTGGCCCTGGTCAAGTGGTGGCTGCTCGCGATCCCGCACTATCTCATCGTGGGCGTCTTCACGAGCGGGCTCGTCTTCTGGACCACCGAGATGAGCAATCAGGCCGGAGACCCGATTCTGCGGCTCGGCGGCGGATTGATCGGGCTCCTGGTGATCCTCTCGGGGTTCGGACTCCTGTTCACCGGCCGCTATCCCCGCGGCCTGTTCGACCTGGTGATGGGGCTCAACCGCTGGTCGTTCCGCGTGCTGGCCTACGCCGCCCTTTTGACCGACGTCTACCCGCCGTTCCGCCTCGACATGGGCGAGGACGAGCCCGAAGAACCCAAGGACACCCCGCCGGAGCATCCGCCGGCCCCGCCCCAACCGTAGAGAAAAGGGGACAGGCTACTTTTCGCGGCGCCGGCGGCAGCGTTTGGCGGCCGCTTGCCCTATTGGGGGTTCCTTTGCGGCCGCCGAAAAGTAGCCTGTCCCCTTTTCGCACTCTTTTCCCAACACCGTGAGAGAGACAGAGGGCAACGCTGACGGCGGTCCGGCGTGGAAGATGGTTTGACTCCGTGCAGGTCACTCTAGGAAAGAATCGGGCCGCTGTCCTCCCCTTGAAAGAGGAGGTCAGCGGCCGCTTGGTTCAAGCGCTGCTTGGATGGGACCTAGCGGTCCGCGTCCAAGGAAGCGACCGCTGACGCTCGTAAGCTCGTCATACGTATCACCTCCTTGTCTTATTCCCGCTCGTACGGGAAGGCTGTCTCGAGTATAGCACGGATCCGCGTGCTGACAAGTGGGACTCGACGCATCGTTCGACAGGGATTCCGACCCGTGCGCCGCCATCACACGGCCGGGCGCGACGCGCGGCACCCCGCCCGGTCGATCGACGACCGGGCCTCCGAGCTCATCATCGCCGCGGTCTACGCGGTTGCCCGGATCGCGGCCTCCGGGAGGAAGACCGCGTTGCCACCCACGTGATCGCCGTGTCCACGGCTGTTCACGAGGTGCCGCGGGGAGCGGCCGGTCAACTCCACCGCTGCGGCGCGGGGCATGAACGCGTCGAGGACCAGGGTCTCCTCCGCAAGATCCACGATCGCCGCGAACACGCCGCCGGCCGGCCGTTCGACATGGACGTGCTCGGTCTCCAGAAGCCTCGTGTCAGCGTTCATGCGGTCTCTCCTCTTCAATCCCCCGCTTGATCCCTCCCGGAAACCCACCCCGTGAACGGCCGATCAGCAACCCGACGCGTTCGGCCACCGCGCCGTCAGTCGCGCTTGACGAGCGGGCACAAGTACCAGGCGCGGCCGAGTCCAAGCTGATCCACGCCCTGCTTCGCGTAGGTGAAGAGGGCGAGCGGCGCAGGAACCCCGAGGCGATCCGCCCTAGGAATCGGGAGCTCGATGACCCGCGTGCGGGGATCCAACCCGCCGAGTTCGCGCGCCTTGACGAGCGCGGCGTCGAACCCGCCCAGTTCGTCGATCAGTCCGCGATCGAGCGCCTGACGTCCGGTCCACACGCGCCCGCCGCCGACCGCGTCGACGGCCTCGCCGTCCATCTCCCGACCCTCGCCGACCCGGTCGAGGAACTGACGGTAGCTGCGTCGGATCATCTCCGACAGCCGATCGCGTTCCGCCTGGGTAAAGGGACGATGCGGCGCGAGGAAGGCTGCCCGCTCGCCACGCTCGAGCACCTCGCGATGAACGAGAAGCCTTTCCAAGAACTTCGCGTCGACCAGCTTGCCGGCGAGCACGCCGATCGAGCCGGTGATCGAACTGGGCTGGGCCACGATGTGGTTCGCCGGAGCCGCCACGTAGTACCCGCCCGAGGCGGCGACCGATGCCATGCAGACGACGACCGGCTTCTCCTCACGCACCCGGGCAAGTGCGGACGCGATCGCCTCCGACGAAGTAGCCGACCCGCCACTTGAGTCGACAAACAGGATCACGGCCCTTGCGCGCCGGTCTGCGAGCGCCCGACGCAGCTGGTGCGCCACCGTGAGGTTGCCGGTCCGCTCGTCAAAGACGAACGGCAGATCGAGCGGGGGCCTCACCGGCGGCCGGCGGCTGCGGCCATCGACGATCGTCCCGACCACCCGCACCACGGCGACGTAGGCACCCGGACGACGAAGTGGCTTCGGGAGAAGCTTCCGACAACAGGCGTCATAGGGGAGCAGCCGCGCTGCGCGATGCGCGGTGCCAAGACGCGCCGGCAGGTCCTCCTCGTTCAAGATCCCGTCGACCACCCTCGCCGCGCGCGCGGCCTCATCCGTGTACGGCGCCCCGTCGATCATCGCCCGGACCGTTTCCCGCTCGGTGTTCCGATCGCGCGCAAGGTCGGCCGTGATCGTGGCGTACATGTCGTCGAGCAGCCAGTCGGCCATCTCGCGGGCCTGCTCGGACATCGCGGTCCGCGTGAGCACATCGGCGCCTGTCTTGTAGGGGCTGATCTGCACGAACTCCGCCCGCAGCCCGATCCGCTCGAGGACGTCACCGAGGAAGACGTAGCCCTGCGACAGCCCGAGCTGAACGATCGCACCCCCGCGGGAGAGGAGGATCTCGTCGGCCGCCGCCGCCAGGTAGTAGGCGGTCATGTCGTAGCCCGACGCCCAGGTCACCACCCGCTTGCCGCGCGCCCGCAGGTGCGCCACGTAGCCGCGCACCGTCTGAATCTGGGCCATCGTGAGGTGCACGCCGTACAAGCGCAGGACCACACCACGCACGCGGCGATCGCGGGCCACGTGGTCGAGCTGCTGTCCGATCTCGTACAGGCTCAGCTTTCGCGGCATCAACCGGCGGCGCAGGAACCCCTCCCTGGGGGCAGGCAGATCGGAGTAGTCGCCCTCGAGCGTAAAGACGACGTGGTCCGGTGCTTTCGAGAGGGATCGAAGGGGATAGACAAGGGCGCGCAGGAGAACCCGAACCAGGTGGACGACGACCGCCATCCTTTGCCTCCCTCTACGAAGCTTGCGTCAGGATACCCGATCGCCTGATAGCGCCCAAGCCGTTCTTGGCCGCATGCGCCGTGTCTCCTCCGGTCGGGGTCGCACCGCGCGAGTTGACACGGGCACGCCAACCGGAGACAAGTGCCTTGATGCGACACAGAGAAAGGAGGTGGACTGTGCGTAGACATCGAGCACGGCTGCTGTGGATCCTGCTCTTGGTGATCACGATGTTCGTCGTCATCGGGCTGGGACAACCTGCGCTGGATCCGGATGAAATCGGCCAGAGCGAGGCGGTCATCACCGGAAACGACCTCCTCTTCGGGTTCGTGATGGTCGGAGAGGCGAGTTGGGTGACCTATGAGGTCGAAAACGACAAGCCATACGAGATGCACGTTAGGATCGCGGCCGCGCCCAATCCTCCGTTCTGTCTGAGGGCGCAGGCGAACCTTCCCTGTGAGAGGCCCGGGAACCCGATGATCGGTGCGCCGGCAGAACCGAACAGGGCGTGGCGGTGTGTGGTGGGCTTCCTGCCGACCCAGGCCGGCGAGTGCTCGGCCTCCCTCGTTGTGGCAATCGAGTGGCGATTGCACGGCGTCACGATCTCCTCGACGTCGAGGTCTGTCGCGATTCGAGGCGTCGGGCTACCCGGCCAACAGGAGACAGAACAGGGCCACGCGGCTCAGCCGCACGAAGACATCGAGCCCCAACCGCGCGGTGGGCAGGCGGCAGCATCGGAGACGCTTGCGTCTCTCGAGGCGAAGCTGGACGGGCTTTCCGTGCGGATCGAGGCACTAGAGGCGCTCGTGGACCGACTCTGTCGCCTCCTCGAGGGCCCGACCGGTGCGCCCCCCACACGCCCCGCAGAGACGCTCAACATTGAGGGGGTCTGGAACAGTCACTTCGGTCTCCTCTACCAGGTCACCCAGCACGGGACGGCCTTCGCCTGGTACGTCGCCAGCCTCCACGAATGGGGAACGGGAACGGTCGACGGGACCCGCCTGACCGTATCATGGCAGGGCGACAACGGGAGCGGCTCCGACACGGGACGGCTCGTCGTCGATCCCTCGGGTCTGGTCACCGGGATTGAAATGGGCAATGGGAACAGACTGTACCGATAGCACGGACACCGGGCAACGATGCGGGATGACCCAATCTGCAAGGGATCGAGCCGACTCTATGATCCCGACATCCGGGCGATCACCCACAGGCCGATCGCCGCGAGGGCGGTGAGCGCCGCAAGCAACGCCCAGTTGGGGACCGCCGGTGACGCAGTTCGGTCCGCAGGGGGCGAACCTCGGCTCGGAAGACTGAACGCGTCGAGGATCTCCCCAGGGGTCGGCGTCGCGGTGTCCCCCTCGACCCGGGCGACGGAGACGACGCGCACGTCGATCCGGTCGGGATGCGTCTCCACCGTGACATAGAAGTTGTGATCGGGGATCGCGACGATTGAGCCCTCGACGTGCGCCTCTGCCAGCGCGCGCGGCGTCGCCCCGCCGCCGCCGACCACGAGGTAGGTCACCCCGTCGCGGACGATGCGCTCGTAGTTGTGGGCGTGGCCGTTGAAGACGATGTCGACCCCGTGCTTGACGAAGATCGGGTGGTAGATGACGTCGTAGGAGTAGCCGCTTCCGTGGTAGGCGTCCGAGGAGAAGACGGGGTGGTGGAAGATCACGAACTTGTGGATCTCGGGTCCGGAGAGCTCCTGCTCGAGCCAGGCCTGCTGCGCCCGCATCTCGGGAACGCTCGAGGCGTTCGTGTCGAGCCCCACGACGACCAGATCCCCCCAGTGCAAGGCCCACCAGCGCTCGTTGTCCCGGCCGCCGCCCGACGGGAGGGTGAAGTACTCGTAGTACCTGCCGGTGTTGCGCTCATGGTTTCCGAGGACGGGGAGGAACGGCGCGCGCAGGAGCATCGTCTCGAACGACGCGAACCAGTGCGTCCAGTAGGTGATCGACGGGCTCTCCACGAGGTCGCCGCCGTGAAGGATGAAGTCGAAATTCCCATTTGCATCCGCATCCTGGGCGATGGCATCGCCGACCCACGCGAGCCGATTCGGCCCGTCCCACTGCCACTGCGTATCGGAGAGGACGGCAAACCGGACCGGCTCGCCCGGCGGCGGCTCGGTGTGGAAGCGCCCCACCGGGCTCGTCACGGTCTGAGAGCCGCTCTGCACGGTCACCTGATAGACGTACTCGGTGTCCGGCTCGAGCCCGTCGAGACGCACCTGCGTGGTCCTCGGATCGGGATCCGGACCCGCGGGCACCGGAACGGACACTGACATCTCGCCCGATCCCGCGTAGGCCCCGGCGGGTGCATAGGCGAGGATCGCGGGCATCGGTGCGGGAAGCAGCCAGCTGATCGTCACCGCCTGCCGGGTGGGGGCGCCGGCGTAGGGGCCGTGCTCGAACGGAGGAACCAGTTGCGCCGCGCCCGCGACGCCAAGGGAAAGGATAAGACATCCCAGCACAAAGAAGCGTTTCATCGTTTCACCTCGCGAATCCAGCGCGAGGATACCCCGGTCGCCGCAGCCGATTCAAGCGAGGTGCGCGAGGCCAGCCGATACCACTTACGGATCCGCAGAATGTGGTTCGCTGCCTAGTCGCCGTGGGGCCTGCGCGCCGCGTCCCGTTCGATCCTCGGGTGACGCTTCATCGACAGCGCGATACGGCGGCGCGGCTCGTCGACCTCGAGGACGGTCACCGTCACCGTTTGACCGACGTGAACGACATCGGAGGGCCGCTTGACGAACCGGTCCGCGAGTTGGCTCACGTGGACCAGGCCGTCCTGATGAACGCCGATGTCGACGAATGCCCCGAACTCGACGACATTCGTCACGATCCCTGGAAGCCGCATCCCGGGCTCGAGATCGCCGATCTCGTGCGCCTCGTCGGAGAAGGCGAACGCCTCGAACCGCTCCCTCGGGTCCCGGCCCGGCTTCGCGAGCTCGGCGAGGATGTCCCGAAGCGTCGGCAAGCCGACCTCGTCGGTGACATACCGCTCAAGGTCGATCTTCTCGCGCAGCGAGGCGTCGCGCAGGAGGTCCGGGACGGTGCAGCGAAGATCCGCGGCCATCCGCCGGACGATCGCGTAGCGCTCGGGGTGGACGGCGCTTGCATCGAGCGGCTCGGCGCCGTCGCGGATCCGCAGGAAGCCGGCGGCCTGTTCGAACGCCTTGCGTCCGAGGCGGGGAACCTTCTTCAGGTCGCCGCGGGTGAGGAACGGACCGTTCGCGTCACGATGGGCAACGACGGTCTCGGCGAGCTTCGGGCCGAGCCCGGACACGTGAGCGAGCAGTGACGGGCTCGCCGTGTTCACCTCCACCCCGACCGCGTTCACGCAGCGCTCGACCACGTCATCGAGCGCGCCACGCAGCATCCCCGGGTCGACATCGTGCTGGTACTGGCCGACACCGATCGACTTGGGGTCGATCTTCACGAGTTCGGCCAGCGGGTCCATCAGTCGCCGGCCGATCGACACCGCCCCGCGAACCGTGACGTCCTGGTCCGGCAGCTCGCGGCGGGCCACCTCGGACGCCGAGTAGATCGACGCGCCGCTCTCGTTGACGAGGACGATCGGAACGTCCCGCCGCAGCTCGATCGAGCGAACGAGCGACTCGGCCTCGCGGCTGCCGGTCCCGTTCCCGACGGCGATCGCCTCGATCTCGTAATCGCGCACGAGATCGACAATCGTCTGGCCGGCGCGCGCCCGCTCGTGCCCCGAGCCGAGGATCGAGATCACCGTGTGCGTCAGGAGCCGGCCCTGCGCATCGAGGCAGACGACCTTGCAGCCGGTACGAAGCCCGGGATCGATCGCCAGGACGCGCCTGCGTCCCAGCGGCGGCGCCATCAGCACCTGTTCGAGGTTCGCGGCGAAGACCCGTACCGCTTCGCGATCGGCCTTCTCCTTGAGCGCGGAACGGACCTCGTTCTCCAGGGACGGCGCCATCAAGCGGCGGTAGCCGTCGACCACCGCCAGCTCCACCTCCTCGCTCGCCGGCCCGGTCCCCCGGACGAAGCGCCGCTCCAGGAGGGCGACGGCCTCCGCCTCGTCGGGCCGGACGGATAGGCGCACGACCCCCTCGCGCTCGGCGCGGAGCACCGCGTGAATCCGGTGGCCCGGCGCCTTGGCGACCGGCTCGTGCCAGGCGAAGTAGTCGCGGTACGCCTGACCCTCCGCTTCCTTCCCCTCGATGACCGTTGTGGCAACCGTTCCCTTGGTCTCGAAGAGCCGACGCACCTCCGCGCGGGCCTCGGCGGTCTCGTTCACCGTTTCGGCGAGGATGTCGCGGGCGCCAGCGAGCGCCGTGTCTGCGTCCGGTACGTCGTTCTCCGGGTCGATGTACCCCGCCGCCTCGGCGAGGGGATCGAACCCGGGCGCCTGCTCGAGCAGGCGCTGCGCGAGTGGCTCGAGTCCCCGCTCGCGGGCGATCATCGCCCGGGTCCGACGCTTCGGCCGGTAGGGCAGGTAGAGGTCCTCGAGGACCGTCAGCGACTCGGCCGCCTGGATTGCGGCCCGCAGCTCGTCGGTCAGGAGATCGCGCTCGGAGAGCGAGTCGAGGATGGCCGAACGACGCTCATCGAGCGCTTGGAGCTGCTTCAAGCGGTCGCGGATCGCGGCGATCGCGACCTCGTCGAGCGAGCCGGTACGCTCCTTGCGGTAGCGGGAGATGAAGGGAACCGTCGCTCCCTCGGAAAGCAGGCTCGCCACCGCGGCCACCTGGCGCGGGTCGATGACAAGCTCGGAAGCGATGCGCTGCGCGACGTCCTGCGGCATGTCAGTCCCTGTCCTCCTTGTGGCGAGAACGTACCCCCTCTCACGGGCTCCGTCAACCCGTCAAGCGACTTGACACGTCACCACATCGCCGACATAACACTACCTTGAGTGACAGGAGGACTACGATGACGTGCGGGGCCACGAGTCCGCTCCAGGCGAATCGGCGCGGCCGCTGGTGCGAGACGGTCGATACCCACCAGTTCGCACTACCACGCATCGGAGCTGCGTACGTGGTCCGGGGGCGCTTCACAGCGCTCATCGATACCGGGACATGTCATGCCGTGGACCGAATCATTTCGGGACTCGGGGCCGAGCGCCCTCACTACATCCTTCTCACCCACGTGCATCCCGACCACGCAGGCGCGGCAGCGATCCTCGCGGCGCGGTTCCCAGAGACAGTTGTTGGTGTCCACGCTCGCGGACTGCCACACCTGCTTGATCCCTCACGGCTCAACGAGAGCATCCATGCATCAACCGGGCCGCTCGCGGAGCACTACGGTGTCCTGACACCGCTTCGGAGCAGACAGGCTCGCCCCTTGGAGGACGGGGACGAGATCGCACTCGGCAATGGAATCCGGCTGCGCGTGGTGGAATCGCCTGGCCACTCCCCACACCACCTGTGCTTCTTCGAGCCTCACCGGCGAGCCTTGTTCTGCGGCGACGCCCTGGGGATAAGCCGAACCGGCGACTGGATCCCGGCCACGGTCCCGCCGAGCTTTGATCTTGAAGCGTCGATCGCCACTCTGGATCGACTCCAGGGGCTGCAACCCCAATCGCTTCTACTCTCCCACTACGGTCCACAGCCTGCCAGTGACGTGCTCTGGCCTGCCCTGAAGCACCGCTTGCGCGCGTGGGTGCGGCAGATCGCAGCGCTCTCGGCGCGGCTTCCAGCTGATCACGTGGTCGAATCAATCGTCTCGAGCGAGCGCTATGCGGCGCTATCCGCACCCGAGCTAGATGAGCTGCGCATGTGCGTCCGGGGGGTGCTGGCCTCAACCTGCCCTGGTTAGCGTGCGGCCCCCTTCCGTTTCGTTTTCCGACCCAATGCAGTCCCCCGATCCCGCGAGCCTGTCGCAGACTCTCTCCCAGGGTGTGGACACGACGTGATTGACACGCACCCGACTCGGTGTAATATGTATGACATCATGACATCCGACGGCTTGGAACAGATCCGCGTCTTCCGGAAACTGCGCCACAAGAAGCGCTCGTCCCACGTAGTGGAAGAGCTCTTGCGTGCAATCAAGAGCGGACACTACACCGTCGGCGACAAACTACCATCCGAGCAGGAAATCGCCGAGCAGACGGGCGTTAGCCGTCCCTCAGTTCGCGAGGCCTTGAGCGTTCTTCGGTTCGTTGGCATCCTCGACACGAAGATCGGAGATGGCACCTACATCCGCGCCTTGCCTGAGGAGAACGGCGAGGAGGAGTTTCAGGAGGCCAAGATACGCGATATCCTCCAAGAAACGGAGAATCCGTTCGAGGCAATGGAGGCGCGTCGAGCCCTCGAAACCAACCTGGTCGCCTATGCCGCGGAGCGGCGGACCAACGAGGACATCGCGGATCTCGATAAGGCCCTCACTGCCATTATCGCTTGCGCAAATCGAGACGACATCGACAGTCTGCTGCACGCCGACAAGGAGTTCCACCTCGTTGTCGCTCGTGCCTGCCATAACAGCCTTCTCGAGCAAATGCTGGCTTGGTTGCTCGAGCTCCTCGAAGAAGGCATGTGGCCTCACATCAAGGCGAGCCTCCTTCTTGGGAGCAAGCGCCACTTGGAAGAGACGCGGCGATCACATCGCGGCATCTTCGACTCGATTGTCGCACACGACGCGCGAACCGCCGTCGCTCAGATGCAGGGGCACTTCGACGAGATCGACCGCCTCGTCCAGGAAGGCCAGTAAGTACCTACTGCACGCCGGACTATCCGATATCCGGCTCCATTCGTCTAGGCGGCGGCAAAGCGTTGCCGCCATTCGGGATGTCCGATTCGCCTGTACAAGCGACCCTCGCGGATTGGCGGGCAATTCACGATTGGATGTCGTTCGCCTTCGAGGCACTCGTTGCACGAATCGCAGGCTACTCGCGGCTGACCGGCTTCAATGCGGCGCGCCAGATCGGGTTCGGCAATGAACGGCCGTGAGAGGGCAACGAAATCGAACCCCTCATCACCGAGCAGGCGATCGATCACCTCAAGCGACCGGATCCCACCACACAGACCCAACGGCATCGTATCCGGCGCGATGCTGCGGACGATCCTGGCTTCTTCCAGGAAGAACCCTTCCTCCACAGGATCTGGGTCAGTCCGTCGCGAGGGGGCTTGATCGAGCGGTGCTTCGTACATCCACCCGCTTAGCTCAACCCCTTGAAGCCCTTCCTCAGCAAGGATAGACGCAATCTCGCCTGCATCCTGTGGCGAAATCCCCCCGTCGAGGCAGTCTGTACAGTTCAACTTGGCGAAGATCGGAATCGAGGCGCCGACTTCTTCGCGGCACCGTCGAAACACCTCAACAAAGAAGCGAGTCCGCCTCTCCACCGTCCCTCCCCACTCGTCCTTGCGGCGATTCGTGTGCGGTGAGTTGAACTGCGAAATCAGGTAACCGTGGGCCGCGTGGAGTTGGATAGCGTCGAACCCGGCCCGGATCGCACGTCCAGCGGCCCGACCGAAGGCATCGACAACCTGCCAGATCTCATCGACTGTCAGGGCGCGAGGCGTGAGTCCGGCACGCGGGTCGTAAACGGCAGATGGAGCGATCGGGGACTCAACACAGCCTGGCTTGCACTGGCGACCCCCGTGGACGAGCTGAACGGCAATCGGAACCTCACTCGACACCTCGTGAACCGCGTCCGTGATCCTCTTCCACGGCTCAACTAGGCGGTCGGCGTGAATCGCATTCTGGTCCTCATCTGAGCGGCCATCCTCACGAACGAACGCGTATCCGGTGACGATCATCCCGGCTCCGCCGCGCGCCAGATCGCAGTAGAGGCGACCAAGGTGTTCGCTCGGCTCACCACTGCGTGCCGAGGCGAATTCAGACGTTCCCGAACGCACGAGACGGTTGGCGATTTTCCGCGAGCCTAGATTCCATTTGTCAAACGTCATGCTATCCACCTCCGGATGGTCGAACGTCCGCTGCCCTGTGTCCTGCCACTGCCCGCATCGCTCAAGCGAGAGGCGGGTGTACGCATATGCTCTCCTGTGTACCTTGTCGTTCATGCATGCTCGATACGATTGACAACCTACCTGCAAATTGCTAAGATGTCAAACACCTGACGACTATAGGAAGCTTGTCAACCTGCCGCCGGATTGCGAGGAGGCATGGAGTGGGAGGAAAGAGGAACCTGCGCCGACTGAACGCCATCAGTGCGTTCAGGGACGGATCAAGCGCGATCCCTTGCGCTTGATCCGTTTTTTTGTGCCCCGCTCGATGGGGGTCAGTCCAGATACAGGTTCGATCCTGAGTACCAAGGAGGATGCATGACGAAACGACTGGGCGTGATCGGCTACGGATGGATGGGACAGCTACTAGGGCGGGTCGCGGGGGAGCTTCCCAACGTAGACCTTGCTGCGATTGCGGATCCGGCCGGCTATGTCGAGCGGAGTGCGGTGGGTCTCAGGTTGTTCCGCTCTCCGAACGAGCTGGGCGCGACTCTCTATGCCGACTACGTCAAGATGCTCGACGCCGAATCGCTCGACGCTGTCATCATCGCGACGCCTGAGCCGATGCACGTCGATCCGGTGCTGGCGGCAGTGGAGGCTGGGTGCGATGTCTTCCTCGAGAAGCCGATTGCGCGGAAACTCGACGAGGCAGATCGGATCATCACTGCCTGTAAGCAGGCGGGGCGGAAGCTGATGATCGGCTATATCCTGCGATTCGAGCCGGCCTACCTCGCAATTCGGGACGCCGTTCGAAACGGAAAGATCGGTACGTTCAAGGCTGCCTACGCGCGACGCAACGGGACGATCGACGAGGCGAGGCGACTCGCCGGCCGAACCAGTGTGACGAACTACATCGCAGTTCACGACATCGACCAGATTCTCTCCTACCACCCTGGTGTGTCCGTACGTTCTGTCTTCGCCAAGGCGGTGCGCGGGCGCGTGCAAGAGGAGCTTGGGACCTGGGATTTCTCCTGGGCCATGCTCGAGTTCGAGGACGGCAGCCTCGGTGTCGTTGAGACAGGCTGGGGCCTGCCGGAGAACTCGTGGGGCGACTCGAAGATGCACGTCATCGGGACCCGCGGGCAGTACGAACTGAATCTCGTTCCCATGAACGTGATAGGTGTCAATCCCGATGGCTGGACGTTTCCGATCACGCGCCTGTGGTGCGACATCGAGGGACGACTGACCGGGGCGGTCCAGGCGGAGATCGCTCACTTTGTAGAGTGCCTCGAGACAAACCGGGAGCCGTGCGTCGGAGGAGAAGATGGACGCCGATCCCTGGAGATTGCCATCGCGATCGAGCGATCCATCGAGACGGGCAAGGAGATACGTCTGCCTCTCCAGTACTAACAGCCAGGAGGTGATGTACGGGTATCCGTATGCGAGGGAAGATCTCGACGGTGAGCGAAGAAACAAGGAGGTCGCAGAAGTGAAACGCACGATGGTTATGATACTTGGGCTCTGCCTACTGCTGGCCGTTTCGGTGGCCGCACTCGGGCAGCAGTACGGCGGCACACTGCAGGTAGCACTGGGGGTTTCCCCCCCGTACCTCGATTGGCATCAGACCACAGCGGGCGCGTGTGAGGCGATCGCCTGTCACATCTTTGAGACCCTAACCACATTCGACGACAGCTTCGAAGACATCCCACAGCTTGCCACGTGGGACCTGAGTGAAGACAGGCTGACCTGGACCTTCCACCTGCGCGAGGGCGTGAACTTCCAGAAAGGCTATGGACAACTCACGGCGGAGGATGTCAAGGCCTCAGTGGAGAGGTTCCAGCGGGTCGCTGAGCGCGGCGAGGACTTCGACAACGTCGCGGAGATCGTGATCGTCGATCCGTTAACGATCCAGTTCAAGCTCTCCGCCCCGACTCGACTGCTGACCGCGCTTTCCACAACGGTGAACGGCTTGGCGATCTACCCCAAGGCAATCCTCGATGAGTACGGAGACGAACCCATCCCGGCGGACGGCATCATCGGAACAGGGCCCTACGAACTCGAGGAGTGGACCGAGGAACAGGTCGTCATTGTGCGATTTGACGACTACACGGCCAACACGGCCTTCCCAGCCACGGGGTATGGCGGCGAGCGAATCGCTTACCTGGACAAGATCGTCTTCAACTACGTCCCGGAGGCAACCGCTCGAATCGCCGGTCTGGAGACCGGTAAGTACCATGTGGGGACAGAAATCCCTCTGTCTGAGGCCGATCGACTGGAACGGAACGACGAGCTGGTGCTCAAGGCCTTCAGCCCCTACTACAAGCCGATCTACTTCGTGAACTGCACCGAATGGCCGACGAGCGATCCGAAGATCCGACTCGCGCTTCGCCTGGCTGCTGATATGGAACGCGTCCTGAATTTCACCGCCTACGGCAAGGAAGACTTCTACAGCGCCGACAACAGCGTCTTCTTCGACGATCAGAAGAAGTGGTGGTCGGACGCAGGGCTCGACAAGTACAGTCCGAACGACGACGAAGCCGCGAAACAGCTGATGGAGGAGGCGGGCTACGACGGTGCCGAAATCTTCATCAGCACCACCCGTGACTACGACTGGATCTACCGCGAATCCCTCGCACTGTGGGAGGAATGGACCGCTGTCGGATTCAACTGCACGCTCGCTGTCTACCCGTGGGCCGCGTTCGTCAATCACATCCAAGTGGACAGCCGGATGCACATCTGGTGCACGGGGCTTGGATTCCCCGTGGATCCGGATGCCAACGCCTACGTGTTCGATCCGGATTCCGGGCACAATGCTTCGTTGGTCATGGGGGACGCGTCGAACAACCCAACCATCGCTGCGGAGGGATACATCTCCGAAACAGCCCGGAAGCTCGCTGAGATCTTCGACGAAGAGTACCAAACCGACGACTTCGAAACCCGCTACGCAATGTGGGAGGAGATCCAGACGCTGCTTCTCGATGATCCCTTCTGCTGCATCATCGGCAACTTCAAGAGCCTGAACGTGTTGCGAAAGGACGTCATGAACTACAAGGCGTTCAAGCGCGAGACTTTCTGGAACGTTTGGCTAGAGACCTGAGGCCCTTCCCTAGCGAGAGGGCGTGTGCAGCGGGGCGCAGTTACGTGCGTCCCGCTGCGATCCAGGAGCAACCTGAGACGACATGATCGGATTCGCGGCGCGGCGTTTCGTGGCCATGCTGATTGTCTTGTTCGTGCTTTCCTTCGCGTTCTACGGCCTGATGGAGCTCATCCCGGGTGATCCCGTCACGGTCTCGCTAGGAACACGAGCTACCGAGGAACTCATCCAAGCCCGTCGTGAGGCGTGGGGGCTGGACAAGCCGTTTCTTGCGCGCTACTGGGCGTGGCTTTCTGGAGTGCTCACTAAAGGAGACTTCGGGAAGTCGTTCTACCTTCAAGAACCGGTGACCGACATCATTGCGAGCAAGCTCCCAGTCACGCTCGAGCTCGCCAGCATGGGTCTTCTGCTTTCGATCGTCATCGGCGTGCCGCTGGGCATCGTTGCCGCGGCCTACAAGGGACGATGGATCGACAAGACCGCAATCATCTTCGCGACCCTCGGCGTCTCGATCCCAGGCTTCTGGATGGGGCTCAACTTCATCTTCTTGTTCGCGGTAACGCTGCGGTGGCTGCCCTCGGGCGGATACGTCTATCCCAGTGAGAGCATCAGCGGGTGGCTCCAATCGTCGATCATGCCGGTCGCTGCAATCGGTCTGATCAACGCCGGCGCGGTGGCGCGGATGATGCGCTCCACACTCCTCGAGGTCCTGAACGAGATGTACGTCACGGTCGCACGCGCCAAGGGCGTGCAGGAGAGGTGGGTCGTGATCAAGCATGGCGTACGCAACGCCATGTTGCCGGTGGTGACGATCATCGGCCTGACCTACGCGAGCCTGGTGGGTGGCACAGTGGTCATCGAGACGGTGTTCACCATTCCCGGCATCAGTCGAGCACTTCTCATCGCGGTGAACAAACGCGACAACATCCTGTTGACCGGCTGTGTGCTGCTCGTAGCGGTGATCTTCATCGCCGTGAACTTCGCCGTGGACGTCTTGTACGCCACGTTGAATCCGAAGATCCGATACTCATGAAGAGGAAGGCGCTCGGATGAGGCACGAAGGGGAACGAATCCGCAGCATCTCTCGCCGACGCCACATCACGAGACGGTTCCTGCGGAACAAGACCGCCCTTGCGGGGACAAGCCTGCTGTTGGTCTTCCTGATTCTCGCGGTGTTCGCTCCGGTTATCGCACCGTACAGTCCGAACAAGATGAGCATCATGGACATCCTTGCCCCTCCTAGCTGGAGCCATTTCTTCGGCACCGATGACTTCGGACGCGATGTCTTCAGCCGTGTGGTGTACGGAGCACGGGTTTCCCTGCGGGTCGGCTTTTCTGTCAGCATCCTCTCCGGTTTGCTCGGCACGCTGGTCGGTCTCGTCGCGGCGTACTACCGACGACTCGACAACCTGCTGATGCGGATCATGGACACGATGCTCTCTTTCCCCGCGGTCCTTCTTGCGATCGCCTTGATGGCGGTGTTTGGGCCATCAGAGATGAATGCGATCTTCGCATTGAGCATCGTCTACCTGCCGCGCACCGCTCGGGTCTGTCGCAGCCAGGTGCTCGCCGTGAAAGAGGAAAGCTACGTCGAGGCGGCGCGAGCCGCCGGCGCCGGTGACGCAAGGATCCTGCGACGACACATCTTGCCCAATGTCCTGGCGGCATTGATCGTGCAGCAGACGCTGGTCTTCGCACTAGCGATCCTCGTCGAGGCTGCACTGAGCTTCCTTGGTGTCGGGACACCCCCCCCTGCACCGAGCTGGGGCAACATCCTGAACGAGTCCCGCGACTTCCTTCGAGTTGCCCCGTGGACCTCCCTCGCGTCTGGCTCAGTCATCGTGCTCGTGGTCTTGTCCATCAACCTCGTGGGCGACAGC